>TARA_B110000261_G_scaffold55348_1_pt1 | contig 21837 bp, 22 predicted proteins | sample TARA_B110000261 | Tara Oceans TARA_B110000261 (sample SAMEA4397705) | marine metagenome | biome: Polar Biome; feature: [DCM] deep chlorophyll maximum layer (ENVO:01000326); material: water (ENVO:00002006), including particulate matter (ENVO:01000060) such as... | depth 20 m | reverse complement strand
TTTTATTATATAAATTTTATTATATAAATTTTATTATATAAATTTATATATATTATGGTAAATATCTATTGGGCAAGAAAATCTTTTTAAAAAACATTTTAATCCTAAATAGTTTTTATTTTTCTTAAATATTTTTTGAATTTTTTTAGTATAATAATATCTTATTTTTTTATTATTCTTATAATATTTAATTATATTTAATAAATTTGTACTTATATTTTTAGTATTTGTTTTCATTTTAATTATTCTATTTTTATAATCAGCATCAAATATTAAAATATTGTTTAAAGTTCTAATTATTTTTAATTTTTTATCTAAATAAGAATTTCTTTCAAAATTAGAAAAATCTTCGGTAGTATTTGTAACTACATTTGCTATTTTGAAAAAATCAATAGGTATAATTGTATTTAAATTCATTTCACAATAATTATCTTTAATAAGTATTATTGAATTAATTTGTTTTTCAAAAATAAATAGTGATATACCAAAACAAAAATCTTCAATACTACTATATATATCACACCATAAATCAGGTGCCGAAAAATAATTATTTAATGATTCATATTTATCCGGTAAAAACTTTAAAAACTTTTTATAAACTATTTTTATAGAAAAAAACATAATCTTGAATAAATCAATTGGTGATTTACCATTAATATCTTCTTCAAAAATTTCAATATTTAAATCTTTATTTTCACTAGGCCAATCTTCTTCTGGTATACGTTCATCTCTATATGATATTTGAATTACTAATTCATCCCACGATGTCAAACTAAGAGGAATTCCTTGGTAGTATAATTTTTTATAAACTACAACCCAATTTTTTGTATTCCATTTATTGAACATTTTACTAAAAAAAATAAAATACCTGTAATAAATTAATTTTATTTTTACATAATCTAAAAAGTAATTTATAATAATAAAATGACAAGTTTATCTGAACTTAATAATAATAATCAAACAAATACTTTGTGGAAAGATAATTGTATATTATTGCTTAATAAGCATATTGATATAGAAATAAAAAATTTTGTTACATATGAAGCATTATCATCATTATTAAATAATGGTGATATTGGTCTAATTGGTTTATCAAAAAAGATGAGAAAAGAAGCAGATGAAGAATTAAAACATGCTCGTGACTTTATAGATTATCAAAATAAAAGAGGAGGTAAAGTTCATAAAATTAATTATGAAAGTGTAGATATAAGTTATTTAGAACAAAGTCAACATATCATGATAGATGTTTATACTTTAATTTTAGAAATGGAAAAACAAACTAATTTATCTTTAGTTTGTTTACATAATAATGTAGAAGATTCAGCTTTACAAGATTTAATAGAAACATATCTACATGAACAACATAGTACACAAAAAGAAATTAATGACTTAATAATGTTATTAAAATTAGGAGGCGATGTTTATGAAGCTATACACGAAAAAGAATTAAGATAATATTTTATAATATTTTATACTATTTTAGTATAAAATTAACTTACTTGTTCAAGACCATATGTTCTCATAACACTATAGTTTAAATTAAATCTAATAATATTAACTTTGTTATATTTTAAATGAGAAGAAAGAAATCCTTCTGCTGTAAAAACCCCATTTCTCTCAATTATTTCATCGATTTTATCATATAAACCACAATAAATTTTCATACTTTCATATTTTCCAAATGAAAAATGATCCATAATCCTTAAAGTAACTTTTTCATATTTACCATGCCATAAAGGCATATATACTGTGTTATCTTGTATATATTTTAAAAATGAAATATCAAATTTGTTATTAAAATACATATCTGGTCTTATCCTAAATATTAAATCTATATTTTTTTCTTCATTTAATAATTTAAAACATTTGTATATTTTATACCACATACTAACAGCATCACCACATGTTTCTGGACCAGATAAATTAGAATACTCCTGCCAATTGTTATTTTGGTATTTATTTATAAACTCATCTCTTTTATTAGTTTCAATTTCAAATTTACATGAATCATTCTTTAATAAATTCTTGTCAAAATCCCCCCCCCAACCATTTTCTCTAAATCCATTATTAGACCATATAGAACTAAAAATTAAACAGTTATGTCCTTGTTTTTCTAATGGTATAATCAAATTATCAAAAATATTTTCTCTAACACTTTCATATGTTCTTATATGACCCGAAAAAAGTATTGCTATTTTCATAATTATTATTTATAATTAAAATATTTTAATTATAAATAATAATTATGAAAATAGCAATACTATTATGTGGTCATATAAGAACATGGAATGAATGTAAATCTTCTTTTTTTAATTTTTTCCCAAATGATGTAGATATTTTTGTCCATACTTATACAACTAAATACAGTTATCATCCTTTTATAAAAGATAAATTACAACTAACTAATGAAATAAACCAAACACAAATTACAAAAACAAATGAAATGTTTGGTTTACCAAATTTTAAAAGAGTAGTGTTTGAGAAAGAATTATCAAATGATGATGTTGATTTATCTGAATATCCTGTAAATTTAGATATTTACTCTCAGATTAGAAAAGTTAATTTATGTAATGATTTAAAGAAAGAATGGGAAAAAGATTATAATTTTAAATATGATATCGTAATTAAAACCAGATTTGATATTTACTACCAAGGGTTATTAAATTTAGAAAATATATATAGTAATAAGATATATTATTTAACATGTAATGGAACACTTGAACCAAGTGATGTTTGTTATTTGTGTTTATCAAAAGACTTTGATAAATTTATTACTGAATTAACTAAAAAATATAAAGAAAAAATTATTAATCCCCATACTTGGATGAAACTATGTATTAAAAATATAAATTTTGAATCATCAAAAATAACTTCAGAATGTTTTGTCAAAAGGTTATCACATTAACATATTTTCCCACAATCTACCATATCTTATAAGATCAGGAGGTTTAACGTTCTCATTATCTAATTCTGGTAATATATTTTTTATTACATCTTGAAATCTAGTTTGGTTAATTTTCTTATTTTTTATAATATAAAATCCAAGTATATAGGCTAATACATTTTTCCTACCAATATTGTCTACGTTTATCGCCATTTCTTCAAGATAGGAAATAATAGCATCATCAAATAATTTAGATTCATTAAGTTTATTTAACCCATAAATCGTGTTCTTAAGATTATATCTAAATTTTTCTAATGGATTCATCATGATTTTTTCTGCTTGAGTTAATTTTCCAGCTGTAACACCACCTACTCTTTCGAAAGCATTAATTTCGTCCATATATTCTTGTTCTGATATTTCACTAATATCATCTATTTCAAAATCACTATCGCTTATACTCATTTATAATTATAATTTATAAATAAATTTGATTATTTTACTTAAACAAATATTTTTATTAAAAAAAATGAAATTGATTGTGGTTACAGATAAACATATGGGAATTGGTTATAAAGGTAAATTACCATGGAATGATAAACAAGAATTAAAATTATTTAAGAATATTACAACTGGATGTACTTTGGTATTTGGAAGAAAAACATTAGAAAATCTTCCTTTTCTAAAAGACCGAACAATAGTAGGGTTAACTAAAAATAAAGGGATAGACACAAGTGATTGGGAAAACCAAGTAATTTTACTTGATGATTTACCAGAAGATAATGACGCTAATACTTTTATTGCAGGAGGACTTGATATTTATAAAAAATCTTTTGAAACATTAAATTATATCACAGAAGTCCATATTTCTATTATGAAAAATACATATGATTCCGATACATTTTTTGATAAAAAATGGTTAAATGATTTTGTTATTAACGAATCAACAGAATACGAGACATTTATTCATTATAAAATGACAAAAACTAATAATGGTGAAAGACAATATTTAGATTTATTAGAAAAAGTAGTAAAAGGTCAATACAGAGATACCAGAAATGGTGTTACTATATCAACTTTTGGCAATCAGATGAATTTTGATCTTAGAAATGGTTTTCCATTATTAACAACTAAAAAAATGTTTCTACGTGGTATTATTGAAGAGTTTTTATTCTTTCTTCGAGGTGACACTGATTCAACTTATTTATCAAATAAAAAGGTAAAAATATGGGAAGGTAATACATCGAAAGAATTTATTGAAAAATGTGGTTTAAAATATGCGGAAGGAGTTATGGGTCCAATGTATGGTTATCAATGGAGAAAATTTAATGCACCTTATAAAATTGATGATGAAGGTAAACCAGTAGATAATGATGAAAAAGGAGTTGATCAGTTACAACAAGTAATAGAATTAATAAAAAATGATCCTCATTCAAGAAGAATTTTAATGACAACTTATAACCCAGAACAGGCAATGGAAGGAGTACTTTTTCCTTGTCATTCTATCACAATACAATTTTATGTTGACGGAAAATATCTTGATATGTTTTGTTATAATAGAAGTCAAGATGTTTTTCTTGGTACACCTTTTAACATTGCTTCATCGTCCTTATTATTGTTAGTTGTTGCTAAGTTAACAAATAAAATAGCAAGAAATTTTATAATGTCAATGGGAGATACTCACATATACACTTCACATATTGAATGTGTACACACACAGATTAAAAGATTACCGCATAAATTTCCAAATATTACAATTCCTGAAATAAATAGTATTGATGATATAAATAATATAAAAGCAGCTGATTTTATCTTAACTAATTATAATAGTAATACAGCAATTAAAGCTAAAATGATAGCTTAAAATAATAAGTTATAAATTATTTAAATAATTCATAACAAAGAATAAATGAATTTCGATGAAATAATTTTATTAGATTTTATAGAAGGAATACCTGGAAATGCAATTGTTTATATTTTTGCTGTCGAAGAAGACAACGAAATTAAACAATGGTCACATCAAGACTGGGGAAATATTCGTTATAGTTACTATAATAACATTGATAAACCAGAAATCGCATGGTTACATGATATTTTCAAAAACAGATGTAAATACAATAGAAATAAATTTATCTATCTGATAAAAAAATTATATAAAAATATACAATAACACGGAAAATATAAATATAACTCCTATACCTGATATTAAAAATATATCGATACTTTTTTTTGGATTAATAATCATAACAGGTTTTCCTCCATCACCTGTATTTTTTTTTATATTATCACTTAATGGCCCAACTTCGAAACTTATCACACCTCCTTGATAATTCTCAATTCTATTAACAAAACTATTATTTCCTGGCGGTATTATTGGAATATCTATACCATAATAATATTCTTTATTAATATCAGAAGACATTGCTACATAAGCATATGCCGCCGGCCCCCACGAATTTCTAATTTCCCAATAATTAACACCACCTTTTTTACCCCATCCTGTTATTACGATAGCATGACCATTTATTGTTGGTGGACCGGTTGGTTTAAATATATCTTCTGTTAATAATGAACCTTCATTATTATGGTTATTCCACCAGTTTTGAAAATTTGGTGGAACAAAAATTGTTGTAGAAACTGGACCAGCCATAATTTCTTGTTTAATACGAGTTATAGTTTCATTTAATAAGGGAACTCCATCAGAATGTTTAAGTATATGAAAGGTGCTATCTGGTTTTATACTAAATTTACCAGTTTTTTTATTATTACAACAATAAGATTCATTGTTATCATCAATACAACAACCATCTCCCATGTTAGAAGAAGGACAATTCGGAGCTATATTAGAAAAAGATATAGTAGAAAAAGGCCAACAGTCTTCTGTCGTTATATAATTACTTTCTAACCATTTGGCTCCCCCATATGTTACTCCACCACATTCACATTGATCTTTCGCAAGTATATTATATTCCGATTGACTACCAACCCATGGACCACCGCAACTTACTAAATTTGCGACACTAGGATAAGGAGCTTCAATATTGTATTTTAAAGCATATCTATCACCTAAAACTGTTGCAACGGAAAAAGCCCAACAACATCCACATTCTCCTTGATTTCTTCTTCCGTCCTCTATTTTATTACCTCCTGTTTTCAACCAACTGAATGTTTCTGGTATAACTTGAGCTAAATCATTTAATCCAATTTGTTGTTTTTTAATATTTTTAATATTTATTGGAATAAGAATTGCTTTATTGGTAAATTTGTATATTTTGTGATTAGATTTTTTAGGTATACTAAGCATATTTATTTCAGATTGTCTTGAACAGTCAGAATTATCCATTTCATGTAATTTTTGTGCAGTTGAATCACTACTAGTGCATTTTCCTATATTCATATCAGCCATTTATATTATATGTAAAAATAAAATTAACAAATTATTAATACTATTTATTTTTACATATAAAATGGAAAACTATCAAGATTGGGAAGAAGTGAAATGGGTAAAACCAAAAAAAGTTATTAGTAATAAGCCGAAAACTAATAAAAAATTTAATTTGTTAGACAGCGAAGAACCCCCACCTCCTGAAAAACCAAGCTTACAATTAAGACAAAAAATCACTAGTGCTAGGTCTATCAAAAATTTAACTCAAAAGAAACTTGCTATTTTATTAAATATAAAGGTTAATACTTACATAAATATTGAAAATGGAAAAGAAAAACCTACAAACCAACAATTACAAAGAATTTCTAAAATTTTAGGTGTTAATTTAAGATAAATTTTTATTTTTCTAATACAATACTTATTGTATTAGAAAAATTATTACTCTAGAAAATGTTTTATTTGGTCCCACGGTATTACAGGAAATTTATGAGTTCCTTGTATTGGGATATATTTAGTAATATAATCTTTTATTTCAAAAATACTTTCATATGGAACAATTTCATCATTAATACCATGCAATAATAAAATTTCACCATTGTAACCAATTAAGTATTTTTTTATATCAAAATCATCAAATAAAAATGATATATATTTGAAAAGAAAACATTTCTTTTCTAATACAGATTTCATAGATATAAGTGGGCTTTCTAAAATTATTTTAGGAATATTAAATCGTCTGGCTACATAAACAGCAACTGGTCCACCCATTGATTCACCATAAACAATAATGTTATTATTAATGTAATTCTTTTTTACCATTGACATGATACTTGAAGCATCTTCATATAATTGTTGTTCGGATGGTATTCCTTGTGTTTTACCATATCCTGAATAATCGAATGTAATAACTGAATATCCCATGTTTTTTAATTCGATATATTTATTTTCTCGATGGGAAATATTCCCATTATACCCATGACAAAATACAATTATTTTGTCAGACTTATTATTATTTAATACCCATCCAAAAATATGTTTATGTTTTACCATAACATATTTTTCTTTTGTTTCAATATATTGTTCAATAGGTTTAAAATAACAAAATCTTTTTATTACCGTAATACTTATAAATATTATCACAATTACGGTAAAAATTATTTTAAAAACTAATTCATTATCCATTTTAAATGGATAATGAATTAGTTTTTAGATGATTCTATTTGTTTAAAAACAAATAGAATTATTTTACATATTATATTCATTTTTCATAAAAATATCATATGGCATAATCATTTTATATCCAGATTTTTTGTGAACAATATTATTTTCACTAAATACTCCTTTTGCATACAAATCTCTAATATTAGGATCTGTAACAATTTCTTGACCCATATAATTACATACATGTTTTCCATGCAACATTTTGTTTTTATTTTTATTTTGGTTTTCCATTTATTATTACAAAATAAAAATATTATTGATTGAAGTTTAATTCAAGACCTCCCTGTTTTTTAATTTTTTCCAAATCTTCTTTAAACTTTTCTTGATCAATACCCATTTCTTTTAATCCTTTATCTAAAATATTTTTTTTAACTTCTTTTGAACTACGTTTGATTTTACTCTCTCCTATTTTTGAACGAAGTTTAGTTAATAATTCTGTTCTAATCATTTTATACTTAAAAATATATTTTTAAGTAGTTTAATTAAACTTTAATTAAATTTTAATAAATTAGCTAAATTACGAATTTTTTTAGATAAAAAAAACAATTCCTGATTTTCTTGAATATTTCTTTTTTCAAAATGTTTCTGTGACATATATTTATACTTTTTTACAAATTTATTGTATTTTTTAGTTTGAAAGTTGTATTCAATAACTTGATGTTTATATTTTTTATAACTTTTCATTTATAATATAAATTCTTTTATATAAATCGTTTTTATAATGATAATAATACAGAATATGCAAAATTTTCTTCTACTTTATATCCAATAATTTTTATATTATAAGAATTGGATTCACCTCTAACTTTGTACATTTTTATATTTTTGTTATTAACATATCTATATATAATAAATTCTAATTTATCTGTAATACCTTCGGGATTAAAGCCAATATTATATTTTTGTATATTCCATATTTTACCAATTTCTTTTGCTTTTTCTAACGTATATGTATTCTGTACTAAATATATTTCTTCTCCTATCAAAGAATTTTTGAAAAAATATGGTTTTTCTGTATTCAAAAATACAGAATCATGCATTTTATTGTAAGATTTTTCTTGATGCAACCATTTAGCTACAGAATTTTCCCCATACAAAATTACTTGAATGGGGTATTTATCAAAATCAGACACTTCTAAATAAAAATTATCAATAACATCTCTATTATGATAATTTTTAATTTTTTCATTGTTATTTCTTAAAGATACTTTTAAATTATATATTAATCTTTTTAAAGTTTCTTCTGATTTAACTACCAATTTTCTATCTTGTAATAATGAACAATCTAAACTAAAGTATTTAGTAATATCAGAATATTCATAATCAGGAATTATTTTTATATATTCATCAACAAATTTAACTAATAACTTATCAACATCTTTACTTTCATCTTCGTCTAGTAAAAATTTAGAATATAACCAATAAGAATATTCAACAATATATCTACTTAATTTTTTATAATTATTATAATTACGCAGACTAGATTCATTATTTTTAGGAAATTCATAATTTTCTATTTTAATATTTGGTATATCATCGGTTTGAGAAATATCAATAACTGGAATCTTTATTTCAACATTTCCTGACATACCAATTATCATATTATTTGTTTTACCTTTAATCAATATTTCATATTCTTCAATAAGTTCTAACGCCAAATCATAACTTATTGAAGTTGGTAATAAATTAGTACAGCTATTTAATGTTAACGATGGAATACCAGATAATAATAATGTGGCTTCTTGATCTTTATAATTAAATTTTAACATTCTAGTTTTACCATAAGAATCAAAACATTGTTGCATACTATCAATAATTTTTAATGGAAAAATTATTTGTTTATTTTTAACATTTAATGTATAAGAACTAATCATGTCAAAATATAAACTTTCTATTTTAGATACAATAAAACTATCATTACCAAACGAAGTTTCTACCCCGGTGGAATTTCCCACTTCCCACTTAACAATTAATTCACACATTGGGTATTTAGCATGATCAGATGTACTTCCTAAATGCTCATAAATAAAAATACTTCTGTTCGTATTTGTTGGTTTAAATCTATAAAAAGGTTCTGCGTGTCTGGGTGTTACAATTTTTCCTGAATTAAATCCAAATCTATTAAAAACATAAATATTACAATTAAAATATTTTTCTAATATTGATAATGTTAATCTAGGATCTAAATATTCTCCAAAATCAAGTAAATAATCATTGATTTGTTTAGAAGTATAATCATACATTTCTTGTTTACCACTATTACATATTTTTATATTATTACCAATTTCTTCCCTTATATCTTGTAAATATTGTTCTTTCTCAACATCAGGGATTTCTAAAATCCTATCTTGTAATCCTTCCAATATACATTCAAGAAAACTATTTTTAGTTTTTGAAACGCCTTTTCTCAAATAAATAAAATCATGTTTTATATCAAATACTTCAAATATTTTATTAATATCTCCAATTAAAGCACCAAAGTTATCTTTTTGAACAAATTTATTAGTTTTTATAAAATTTTGTTGATTATCTTTACTTTCCATCCTTTCTTCTTCGTAAAAATAATGTCTAAATACAGATCCTTTTTTATCTGTTTGGTTCTTTTTATAGCAACATGGTAAAAATGGTACTAAATATTTATTAGATAATGGATTTTCACGAAGACCGGGAAATTTAGCAACTGGATTATTACATATATAATTTCTCTGTGGAAAACCTTCATCTTCTTTTGGATATCTCATTACGATTTTTCCTTGCTGCTCAGCATCTTCAACTTCGTCATCTGAAATTATAGTTGGTTTATCTAAACATTTCTGAGGATAACCAATCACGAAAACTTCGGGGGCTATATCTTTTAATTTTAATTTTGTTTGCTCAATTATTACTTCCGAAGTAATTGTAAATAAAGATGGTAAAAATCTTTCATAGTATTCTTTAATTTCTTCATAATTTTGATCATAAATTATAAAAAGTTTTGATAACATAAGTTGAAATTTTTCTATTATTTCCAATGAATCAGCATAACTTATTTTAATTCTTATATAATTAGAACCAATTTTAAATAATTCATAAATATCTTTTCCTTTTAAATTAGCATCGTTTTTTATTGAAACTTTCTCGGTTATATTAAATGCCAATTCACCAAAATCTTGACTATAAAAATGTACATATAAACTTCCTTTCTTTTTAGTTGCTTTATCACTTTCATCGATTGACATAAAAGATGAATATATTGGATTATTCATAATTAAATCAGACATTATATACCTATCCATTTTTCTTTGAGGAAAATAAAATACTCCATTAACACCACTCTGTTCTGAACCAATAATCTCTATATTTTGTATCGATGATAAAGATTTCATAAATCTTTTTTCAATCAAATCATTTAATGGTACATAAGATTTACCAATATTTAATGATAATGATATTATTATTTGAGATTCTTCGGAAATTGTTAAATACACATCAATATAATCATCTAACGATGACTCGTAAATTTCTTTTTTTTGTAATACTTTAAATATTATAATATTTGGTAAGTTATAAGACCAATCTTCCAAAGGAATAAAATCTTTCAATATTTTAAAATAATTATTTATTGATGCAAAAGGAACTTCTCTGCTTAATTTGATAGAATTAAAAACTTCCATTAATGAAATATTACTAATATTTAATTTGAAATCTATAGAAATTTTTTCTAATTCAAATCCTGTAAAATTAATTCCTTTATCAATTTTTTCTAATTGTCTAACAAAATTTAAATCTCTTATTACTAATTCTTTATTAGAACTTATTCCATTGTTAATAGCTAAAATTACTTTACTTTTATTTTGTAAATAAATATCATCTAAATTTTTAATACAATAAGTTGACAATTGTTCAAAATCTTTCAATTTATCTCCTAAAAAAATTAAAAAACTACCAACAACATCAGTAGATGCATTAGATAATGTTTCATTAAAAGATATAAATGGTAAAAAAATATCAAAATAGATATCCAAAGTTTGTTGTTCTGTTTTACCATCTAATTTTTCATATAACTTCTGAAAATCCAAATCAGAATTAGTAATTATAACTAATAAATCTTCAACATAAACATTCTCAGAAGTTTTTAATTTTTCCAAAGTAGGTATTCCTTCTGGAAAATACAAATATTTTGGTATTGTATTTAAAATATTAGCTATTCTATTCAAAATTATTTGGACTGTATCTAAATTATATGTTTGTATTTCTGTTGTTTTATTTATCAAAACCATCTTTTCTTATTAGCAAGACTTATTTATAAAATTCATATTAAAATAATACTATTTTAATATTTATTCATCAGAATCATCAGAATGTTCACCCATTTCTTTATCTACTAATTCTTTTGATTTTATATATATGGATATTTTCCCTAAACTCCCTATACTTGATCTAAATAATAATGGTAATATATCATTACCAGGAAATATTTGCATAGTATTACTTAAACCAGCAATTTTACTAATCCTAGAAAACTGATCAGTTGTAAATGTTGCTTCATAAATTTTTTTACTATCTTCATCTTCAGAATCAGTTTCAGAATCATAATTTTCACCCAACCTTACTTTTCTCTTCAAAATATCATCAGCGTCAGCAAAAAAATCAATACAATTATCAGAAGCTACAATTTTAATATTAGCACTACCTATACTACTAAGTTCTTTACACATTTTTTGAAAATCAGGAGACGGAATTACAACTGGCTTACCATAACCGACAGGTAAATCTAATTCAACATTTTGAATTTTTTGAATCTTAATTTCTGATGTAGTAACCCTTGTATTTTCTTTTGGTATAGTTTTAATACCTAAATCATTTGGTGATTTAGAATTAATAAATAACTCTAAAGAATCTTTTTTCTTAATAGATTTTAACATTTTATGAAAATGATTCAAATTTAAACCAAGACATATATTAGTTTCATTCTTAAACTTATATCTAGAAAAATTATCTGAATACAAATCTAAATCAACTAGTGTTTTTCTTGGTTGATCAGACATACGTAAACTGAGACCTTCGTCGTTTACATTAAAACAACCGTTTTTTATATTATTAGTTAAAAGTTCAGCTAATACTTTGATTTGATACGCTTCTCCTGTTTTACATTTAAAAGAAATTGTCATTTCTTTTAAAGAATAACTAACTTTAAATAATATTTTACAACTATAAATATTTTATAAAATATACTCTTATAATAAATGAAATACAGCGTTAATCCCTGTGAAATTTGTAAAAAAATATATAAAGAACCTGAATTTAAAGTAGACGCAGTTAATTCCTGTGTAGCTAATACATCGGCGGCTTTTTTAGGATATCCTTCAAACGAAATTATACAAGGTAAAAATTATGATAATTGGCAACAATGTATATCTGATACTATTGATGAAAGAATAAATATTAATCAAAATGATTATAAAGTTAGTATCAATCCTGTATTTGGACAATCAGCTCATTATTTTCCAAAAATATTTAATAAAACAAATGATGTACAAAAATCTTATGAAATTTGTAACAAATATTGTGCTAAAGAAAGACTAAAAAATGAATGCTCGCAAAATTGTTATATAGATGCTAATTCTCTCTTACCAATTAAAGAAAATTTTAATGATATAAAAACAACCCAAAATGACAAACCAAAAACAACCCAAAATGACAAACCAAAAAAACCTGATAATAAAAAGATAAAGTCACAAAATATATCTTTATTAAAAGTAATGAAAGAACACCCAATTATTTTTTGGTTAAGTTTCCTGGTATATATGGTATTGTTTTTATTTATACTTTATACATTTATAAAGTCTTTATTCACTAATTTTAATTAAGTTTATATCAACATATTTTATTTTCTTTTATTAAATAAAAGAAAATGAGCTTGATAATAATTTTATTGATTCAAATCAATAAAATTTATTTATAATTATCATACAGGAGGGTTTAAAATTTAATAGAAATTTCAAAATAACATCAAACATTCAATTAAATTCTACTATTTTCTACATTTTAGGTAAAAAAAATAACATATGATTTTATTAATTTCAAATTCATTTCAAATATTTTTAAACTGAATTTACTATTAGTTCTTCCCACGCTAATGAAAAATTATTTGTTAAATCTATAAATCGTGGTGATAATGTATTCTCGAATAACCCAACACATCTATCATTATGACTTTCGGATATATCATATTTTCCCCCAACAAATTTAAACCCACTTTTAGAAATCTCGTCAATTTGTGCTTGGTGGTATATTTTTTTAGTTTCATCCCAAGTACGTTCGAGTTTATATTGATTTAATATTTGTTTTAACCATAGAGGACCAAGCCCATCACCACTCCCTACCGTATCTATCTGGGAATACCCAGTTGTTGGCCTGCAATGATCCAAATAGTGCCCAATACTAATTATTTTGGTGAATTCCTGAAAATCTTCATGAAATGCTTGGATATTATGATCATCTGGTGAAATTCCAAGTCCAAGAATAACGTAATCATAATACTTACTTGTATTTATTTCTGTAACTTGAATAGATTCTAAAATTGATTTACTAATACACATTGTTACAATTTGAAGAGGATTTAAATTAACTACTGTGTTAATATCATTAATAATATTATTATTATTAGTAATACCTAATATATTCATTAATGTTCCAACAGAAAACGCTTGTTTATTTATATTACCCGAATCTTCATTTAATCTACCAGAGCTCTTTAGGAAAGAGCTTAACTGGATACATAAAACATCTATGGGTTGTAAATTTTTATTCTGTGCGAAAGAACTTTGTGTTAAAAATACATTAGCAAAATATAAACTTCGTAAAAAATTTAATATATTATGATTATATCTTGGCGGATTTGTAATAAATATAGGATATCCATGTGATACATAATATTTTGAGATTAATTCATAAATAGGTTTTGTAAGATCCAAAACAGTATTTATAATACTACTGTAACTTTTTTGAGATTGTAAAACTTGACTTTGTTTAAAGCTTGTAAAATATTGAAATCTTTTATTCAATTGTAGTTCTAAATTTTTTATTAACGGAGAATAATATTCAGCTACCGAAAGTAATTTCCAAAAATTTTGCGGTTCTTTATTATAAAATGATCCTAAATCAACTTGTATAAAGCTTCCAAGTACTTGTTGATCTATATGTTGTACATATCCCGGTCTGAGTTTTTCTATTTCTATTCTAACATCTTCTCTAAAAACTTTATATTTATCATGGTTTTGTTGTGGTATAAATTTATGCAGCGACATTTTGAAAATATTTATATTACTATAAATATTAGCATTTTCTTGTATTGTTATATCCATAATATTTTTTGGAAAAGATGTCACGTATTTATTTAATTCTAACCATATATTTTTTATAACACCCATTATAATACTTAAAGATTGTAAGTTATCCTGATCTGTTTTCCCAGGATATCTTTGTGATCTATTAATCATAAAATCGAAAATAGGAGATATATAGTTTTTTATATTGTTAGAACTTAAAACAGTCGGTCCTAATCTTTGTAAAACAAAAGATATTGCTATTATTGAAGCCATACTTACTAATTTTTTAAAGTTATTTACATTTTCTATATCATTATATACATTAATATCTGTATTAGGTAAATATACCATTGCAAAATAAAGTGATATTAACTTTTGTACAGTATTTACATTGTTTGTATTATTCAAAATGACCATTGTCATGTTTATCACATAAACTATTGCGAGGTGGTTTCTCTCTTCATTTGCTGTGCCAAAACGTGGATCCATAATTTCCTTATATAAATCTAATGTAATATTATTACTTGTATCTAATATATAATTATGTATACCTAACTCATTATTACTTAATGAAATAACACAATTATATTTAGTACAATAAAAATACTTGAGTTTATTTGTTATAAAAAAAGAAGATAAAATACATAATGCTATATCTATTTGACTAGTTAAAAACGATCTTAGATAAGTTAACAAATTTATATCGTCTTGAGAAAAGTTCGGAAAATTAGTTGGTAATGGTACATTTCCTGTCTGATAACCTAATAACGCTTGAGTAATTAAAGATGTCCAAATACTAATATCTATTAAATCCCCTTTATAAGTTTTATAATTGAACAATACTTTATCAATACTCTTAAAATGTTTTTTTGTCAAAGGTGGTAATATTTCGTAATTTTGATACTGCCAATCAACAGGGTTCTCATACTGTCTCTTCAAACACGCAGAAGCATTACATAAGAACAATTCAGGATGATGATAATCAGGTAACCCTTTCAAACTGGTTCGTAGAGCAGCGTTATTAACGACATCTGGTCTCCAAGACCATGAATTCCCCATACCATCATAATAATTAGTTCGAATTTTATTAATTAACCAACAAAGAGCTATTCCAGTAGTAATATCATAATTATAATGAGATACTCTGTTAAATGAAACTCTAGCATTATTTTGTGTATCGTAAAATTCAAATTGTCCACCAAATTTATCTACTCCAGAATTAATAGACCTAACTCCAATATTGTTAAAATTTATTCGAGCGTTATTGGGAGGAAATTCGGTAGGTCCGAAACACACAAGTGATATTGCTTTTCTAAAAGTTTCTATACTATTAATAACAAAATATCCAGGGTTTGCATTTTCTGTTTCATTTAATACTGCTATTAACTCGACCCAATCATTTTGTTGTAATTGATTTATACTTGTTAATATTTTAGTAATATTTACTACATCTTCTAGCAAAACTAGATTAATTTCTCGTGTTGTTTCAAACGCTAATACACATTTTCTAGCTTGTATTTGTTGACCACTTAAATATACAGTCTTTAAATTATTACACTCTATAACGTCATTATATGCCAAACTACCATCCGGTAGTTGGTAGTTTTGTCTTTTACTATATAAATTTGCTACTGACAAAAAACTCATCCAAGAAGGAATAGGGGACCCATAAGTAGAAAGCTTTTCCCAAAATTTTTCACTTTGTTTAAACACTATTCCACTATCGAGTATCTCTGGTAATGATGGTCCATTAGAGTATAAGGTAGAAAAATAATTCCTACCAAGTGGCATGAATGCTAAAGCTTTAGCTAATTTCCATGATCCATGGTAAAAACTTAAACCTTTGGGTAATTTCATAATATTAAAATATCCATCATAAAAATAAGATGCTAATGAAAAAAGATTAACATTGTAATTCTCCAATACACCACTTGTGTTTAAAGACTGTATTAAAATATTATTATCATATGGTTGTCTTAAATCAATTGGTACTTGTAATCCTACTTTAATTTTTGCAATATTTCCTTGTAAATTTGCCATTTTTTTATTACAACTAAAAAAAAAATGAAAAAATAATCAGCTTATATTTACAAAAATATAAAATGGAATCAAGTTATCAAAATTCAATTATAAAAAAAATTATTAATGATAACTCATTATATTTAGATTTTGAATATACTATATTAACACTATCCGAAAATAAAAATAAAGATAAAGTATTAGAAGTTTTAATATATATCTATTATAATAGAATCAAAGATTTTAATTCAAACAAAATATTGACAATTTTATTATACAATATTATATTACAAAAATATATTAATCCGAAATTAGAAAATTATGTTATAGAAATTTCTAAAATATTGCTAAAATCTGATAAAATTACTGATATTATGATTTTAGAATATTCTAGAATAATAACAGAACACATTTCACAAGACCATTTTTTTACATCAACACATCAATATATAAATTTTATTGAATATTTTAGACAATATTTTGAACAATATAATATTAGTCCTTCTATATTATCCCATTGTTGTAAGGATATTATAAAAAATACTCTTTTTAATAGTTTAATCTCAATGTCTTATGGAGATGCTATTGGTTTTATGGTAGAAGGTTATAATAGAAGTAAATGTAATTTGTTTTTAGAAAATGTTGTAGAAAAGGGATTATTACCATCATATGGTGTACAGTTCAAAGATCAAAATAAATCTAGATATTGTCAAGATAATTATTGTTTTAAATTTGGACAATATACTGATGATACACAGTGTTCTAGAGAACTATTAATTAGTATTCACAAAAATTATAATCATTTTAATCCTGAAGATTATTCTCAAAGGTTATTATCACTATTTGTTAATGCTGGTTTAGTTCAGTCAAACATACCTGTAAAGACAACAAATCAAATTATAGGTTATGGTACCACTACTTTAAATTCTATGAAAAATATTGGAAGAGGTATTAAATGGAATAAGGCGTCCAATAAAATAGGTAAAGGAAATGGCGCTTGTATGCGAGTAGCACAAATTGGTATAATTTTTTACAAAGATCCTGATAAAGTTTCCGAAATTGCAACAAAACAAGCTATTATTACACATAACAATAGAACATGTATACAATCTAGTATTTTAATTGCTCAAGCCTGTAGATTAGCAGTATGTATTAAAATATCATGTAAATATGATATTAAATTAAACCAAATAACATTTATTAATAGTCTTACAAAATACTTAGACGATGATATTGCTTCCTTAATTAAATTAATACCGGAAAAAATACAAAAACAAGAAATACATAAGTATTGCCTAGAAATTGGGAAACATTATGAGGAAAGTGAATGGAAAGACATAATTTCACCTGGTGCTTTACAAAGCAGCATTTATGCTTTAGCATGTTTCTTAGAAAATCCTCATTGTATAATGAGTTGTATCAAAATGGCTATAAAAGGTGGCGGAGATACTGATAGTGTGGCGGCAATGGCTTGTGCAATGGTTGGTTCATATTCTGAATGTGATATTTTACACGATTTAAAATATAGTTATATGATAAATGATCTTGATAGCTGGAAAGAAGATGATTTACGAGATTTGTGTAAAAATTTTTAATACATTTTTTTAATATACTTAACTATATTAAAAAAATGACATTGATAAAACCCATATAATATTTTTTTAATATAGTTACTATATCTGGTATAACAATAAAAAATTTAAATTTATAGAAATTTAAATTTCTATAATAAATGATTTATTTAATTAAAATAGTTAATACAGATGACGATAACATCTATTATTGTTGTGAAGAAAAAGATCTTAAAAATATTTCTGAATATGTTTATATAAAAATGAACGATTCAAATGAATTACTTAAGTTAAAATTAGATTTACAAAACATAAAAAGTATTCCAGAACATGAAAAAAATCCATGTTCTTTAGAATACATAAACGGACATAAAATTGCTAATAGTAATTTATTTGGGACGCCAACCGACAGATCCGCGCCAGAAGGCTCGATGGCTGAAAGTGAATATAGGTTACGTATGGCGAAAAAAGCGATTGAAAAGGCGGCTGAAAACCGAATGAAAGAAGAAGAACAACGGATTATAGAAGAAGAAAAAATACTTAGAGCTTTGGAAATAGATAGTTATACAACGTTAGCCGAACAAGATTTGGAAGAATATAGAAAAGGTTTGATTACAATATCCGATTTCAATGAAAAATTAATTGAGGTTATTAATCTAAAAAATTTTTACATTTTACAAGCATACAAAAGAGTTTTAAGAAATAATGGATCTATTATTAAATTATCTAAACATGGATTGGAATCTGTGTAACAATCATATAGCAAATTTTCAAGAAAACCGTGTGGTCTGCTGTATAATTGTCTAAATCACTCATCAATTTATTTTTGATCGCTTTTTTCTGTAATTTCAAAATTATCTATATTTTTTCTTGATAACATAAATACCAAAAACCCACATAATACTAAAATACATATTAAAAAAAATATTTTTATCTTTAATTTAGGTTCCATTTGTAATTTATTTATATTAATATAAATTAATTTAAGAGTTTAAATATCGTGAACAAAATTATGAATTGTGAATATTGTAAAAAAAACTTTAAATCAAAAGCAAGTTTATATACTCATCAAAAAAATACAAAATACTGTATAAAAATACAACAAGATGAGAAAGAAGATGAGAAAGAAAAGGAGAGAGAAGAGGAGAAAGAAAATCTAAATGAATTTTCTAAAGGAAAAATATGTAAATTTTGTGATAAAGTATTTACCAAAGAAGACGAAATACCTGAACATTTTGATATAATATGTAAAGTACAACTAGAAGAACATAGAAGAAAATTTATAGAATTATTAAAAAATAATGAAACAATAAAACAAGATAATATTAAACTAAAAGAAACCAATAACAGATTAGAAATGATTATAGAATACCACTCAAATAATAATAAACTTAGAAATAAAGAAATTGTTAATACATTTTTTAATACAACAATAGAAAGTATTAAAGAATGTATTAACGAAAATTTAAATTACGAATATATTATTGGAGGTCAAGAAGGTATAGCTAAATTTGTTACTAAATACTTATTGAAAATAAACGAAACACAAGTTTATACATGTATTAATTATCAAAAATCAATTTTCAATTTTACAAATAACCAAGGTGATATAATTAAAGACTGTAATGCAAAACTATTAATAAATTTATTGTGGGAAGCAGAAATATTTCAAAAAGTACATAAATTAGCAGTACAAAAATTTTTAGATATGACACCAAACGAACTTAAAAATTCTATGATATATTATGAAGACATTAGGAATATGGAATTTGATAATCAAAAATTTAGATCTTGTTTATTAACATTACTGTAATTGAACTATCATTTTAAAATAGAAATATTTTAAAATAAATTATTTAACAGTTAAACAACTTAATTCTTTACTAAATTCACTATTATCTTGCTCTAAACCTTGAATTTCTTGATAATGATTAGTATATGTCATAAATATTTCATTATCACCATCTTTCATATTATCCCATGCTATCTTATGAGAAGTCTGTTTTATATCAGCATCCAAAATAGCTTTTGTTAATCTTGTTGCACGAACATCTTTTTCCATCACACCTTGATCATTTTTATACTGAAATATTTGCCTAGATGGATCTGTGCATATATATTTCAATTTACCATTTTCATCTTTCAACATATTATCATAAGCAAATTTCGCAACACCTTTCTGTCCTTGAGTCAAATAATCATGAGAAAACTTTTCTTGAATTGCCTGCACAACAGCACCACTTGACAAATCCAATGGAGTATTTATTAAAATTTTCTGATTATTATTAACTTGTTGTTTAGGTTGCTTTGCAATCTGCTCAACAACCCCAAAACTTTTCTCACCCTGCTCTTTATATATCTCAAGTTTTGCCTCCAATTCTATTATCTTTTTTTCAAGATTACTAATATCTTCTTTCTGCTTCTCTACCAAAACATCTTTTTCTAATAACTTTCCATTAAAATCATTTATTATATTAGTTAATTTATGTGTACATGATTTTTCTATATGGTTACTTAATTTCTGTTTTGATGAGAAATTTTTATTACAAAATTCACATATAAAATTTGTTTGTTCTAATTTAATTTCTTTATTATTTTTTTGTTGTATTTTTAAACAATATTTGGTAGTTTTTTGATGTCGTTGAAGAGAAACTTGGCTTGTTAATTCTTTTGTACAATATTCACAAATAAATGACATTTTATTATTTATATTTTAATTTTTAAATAATTATTTAACTTTTGAAGTTGAAAGTTAAATAATTATTTAACTTTTGAAGTTGAAAGTTGTATTACAACTTTTTTTAACGTAAATTAATTACAAAGTTGTAAATTCAACTTTTTTGGATAATATGCTTTTATCATAATTGTTAATAAAATATCAGAAAAAAATCTTTTTTTCTGCTAAATTTCTATGCGCACATTTTGGATGTGTGTTGGAATATATTTTTAATATTTAGAATTTGAAAATAAAAGTATTTACTCGAATTAGAAATGATTTTTTTGGATACTTTTAAAATATTTTTTATTTCTATATTTTTTTAAAAATTCTCAAAAAAAATATAGAAATAAAATTCTAAAATGAGATTTTTTAAAAGTATCCAAAAAAAGTATTTGAAATAAAAATTAAAGTATATACTTTAATTTTTAAAAATGTCATTAACTTGTAAATTTTGTAACAAAATATTTTCAACAACAAGTAATTTATTAAATCATCAAAAAAAAGCAAAGTATTGTTTAAATCTTCAAAAAAAAGAAAATATTAACAATAAAGAAAATTTTAAATGTGAATATTGTGAAAGAAATTTTTCCACTAAAAGAGTTTTAATAAACCACATAAATATTTGTATAAATTATTATAAATATTTATGTCAAAAAATAACATTGGAAAAAGAATTATTAGAAGAGAATCTTCAAGAAAAGGATAACAAAAATTTAAAATTACAAGTAGAG
>TARA_B110000261_G_scaffold87171_1_pt1 | contig 21890 bp, 14 predicted proteins | sample TARA_B110000261 | Tara Oceans TARA_B110000261 (sample SAMEA4397705) | marine metagenome | biome: Polar Biome; feature: [DCM] deep chlorophyll maximum layer (ENVO:01000326); material: water (ENVO:00002006), including particulate matter (ENVO:01000060) such as... | depth 20 m | reverse complement strand
TCAACACTCCAATCACCACCTAGAGTAGTTCCTGATTCTGTTGTAATTATTGGACTATTGTCATTAACACACCAAGGGCCTTGAACATCTGTAATATCAACACTTTCATTAACAGCAACATCAATATCAATCGACATCGAGTCTAAACAACCTTTTGCATCTGCAACAACTTTATAATTATGTATCCCGGAAGTCGTTATACCATCGGTGACACTATCTACTCCCAAACCTTCTAATTTCCATTCATATGTTACAGGGTAACCCGCAGCCTCATCTACATGAGCTTCTAAAACATGAACTTCTCCTTCACAGTATATACTTTTAAAAGGAGTTAAACCTATCGAATCAATTAAGGGTAAGGAGTTAATTATAAACTGAACGGAATCACTTTCTTTTGCACAAGTTTCAATATTCCCATCCTCAGCAATTAAGTAACGATACCATTGCTGATCTATTGATACTGGTGTTAAAGTAATAACTCCACCAGCAACATCACCCGCTTCTCCTGAAATATCAGTCCAAGTGCTACCGTCAACACTTTCTTGCCATTTAAAATCTAAACCATCTGTTAAACCAGATACAGAAACAACATCTCCTGTTAAATTTTCACAAACTTCTAATGTTGATGAAGCTACATCAATAACGGCATCATCAGATGGCTTTGAACAACAATCAATAGGTTTTAAAACAAAAGGGACAGGATCACAAGCGTCAGATTCTTCAATTTTCATCTTTCCAAAAGCTCCATAATGCTCACTATAACCTGTAATATCAATTACACCACCCATAGAAAAAAGATCCCCAGTTCCAGACCAAACCATAGTTGATAATAAATTACCCCCTCCAGATGTTCTTAATTTATATCTACCTGCCGGTATGTTTAAACCTATTTGAGTTTCTCCAGCTGAACCACAAGGAACTTCAACAACTGTAGATGCAATAACAGCACTTCCATTAACAACATCTAATACCTCAATTGTAACATTATCGGTCCCACCAGAAGCTCCACAATCGCCAGTCCATGCTTCAACGCCCATAATTGCGGACTTAATTTGGATGTTTTGATAGGTTGTTATGTCTGTTGTTAAATTTGCATTAGCCGTAGAACTAGCGCCAATTGTTGGTCCCGCCATAGTTCCTAAAGGATTCGTTTCTGCATTTTGAACCCAAACTTCGATTAAGTCTGTAGATCCATTCGGAATGGAGTATTGAATTGAACTTCCTGTACCAATAACATCAGTCATCGCTTCATCCATCGCCCATTTATAACTTTTACCATCACTAACTTCCAAATCAACATCAACTCCACCTCCCATACAGTATTCAATTGTCTCGGTTTCGGGTAATAAAGAAATAACATTAAAATTCTTGGACACATCACAACCTGCATTTCCTCTAAGCGGAGTAAATGAAACATTATGAGCTCCAGCAGTAGAAACCAAATAAGTCCGCCCTGCTGTATTTCCTGAAGGACCACTCCAATTAATCGCAACACCAGCATTAGGATTCATACCTGCATCTAATTCCATTATTGCCGGACTACATAATTCAAGGTCTGAAACATCTAATTCAACTTCCTCTATAACTACAATATTATCCACCTGATTACAAGCATTATCTGGATCATCAACACAAACAGTATAATAACCAGGCGAGCTAATTGTTTTAGTAAATACACCAGCGTCAATCTGAGTTGGATTATCTCCGTCTCCTTCATACCAAGTTATTGTTGCATTATTTTGTTGTCCTGAAGGAACATGTGGATCTAATAAAACATCACCCCCTAGTTCACACAAGTTTATTGTATCGGGCTCTTCTAAATCAATTACATATTCATTAGCTCCATAAACGTTTTGACACGAGTTAATTAACGAAAATTTGTCCAACGCAAAATCAAGTCCCGAAGTTGGTACCCCTCCAGTAAGGTTAGCATTTAAATAAGGTCTTAATTCAGCATGCACTGTAGTACTTGTTCCTGATGTCCATGTTCCACTATATTGAATCCACTGTACGTTTACCATAGACGTGTCCCGCAATGTATTTCCATTAACATCAGTAATCTGAGTACCATCTGGATTTAATCTCACCCTTGATAATTCCACATTAAATGCAACATTATTTGTAGCTATTAGCGGAACATTTTGACCATCAATTTTCAACCCAAAGTATGGGACGGGTGGGTTAATGGAGTTGAACCAAAATGAAAAATGATACGTTTGATTTGGAAATACATTTACAGTTTGTCCAAATACTTCAGGGTTTCCATTTAACGGATCAACAAATAAAAGCTGATCGCTTGACCCATCAATTCCATAAGTTTTAAAATCTGGAGTAAATGATGTTCCTTGATGTGTAGTTCCCTCACATTTAAAAACTTGATCATTATTACTGACATAATAACGTCCTCCTGTCGCGTAAAAACAACCATTTGCAGCTAGCTTTGCATCGATATCACTTTGAGCATAGATTAAATCGGAGTTAAAATCTCCTGCTTTATACCCTTCGTCAAAATCTCCATTTCGAATAGACTCTTTTATAACACACTGAGAATAAATGACTCCAAAGGAGAATATCAATCCCATTAATAATATTAAACTTTTTTTCATCCCTAATTGAAATAATATTTCTTAAATGTCCCTAGGCATACCCTATATTCTTAAACTATAACAACTCAACATATGATTTGTTACAGTTTTGTAACTTACAAAAATAATCATTTAAGATCCAACATTAAAGGAGTTTAACAGTTATTCGACCTAATTTTCGTTCTGTTTTTTATTGGTGAAAAATCCTTTTGTTAATAAATCGTTGAATTACTTTTTGTGAACCCCTCGAATATCACTTTCTCTTTACCTTAACTTTGAGGAACTAAAATCCGACGAAATGAATTCATTAGAAAGAAGAAATTTGTTGACGAATAAAATCAACAGTTTAAAATCAGAGCTAGACGGAGCTGATTTTATGAGAAAATTAGATTTAAAAGATGAAATCCTTGAGCTTGAAAAAGAACTTGGAACTGCAAAACTACATGATGGAAATGCAGACGATTGTGAAATGTGCGGAAGCTAATAGTATACTTTAAACCATTAAAAAAGGGAATCAATTAATTGATTCCCTTTTTTAATGGTTTATTTTGTATTTTGACTAAGCATCTAAAACATCAGCTGAATTTAAACTTACTTTTGGATCTGATCCATATTTATTTTCACCACTTGTTCCTTCTGTACACATTAGCACCAATAACCAAATACCTCCAATAAAAGGAACAAGTCCAATAAAAATCCAAGTCCACGGCTTACCTTGATCTTGTAATCGTCTTACTACGACAGCAAGACCAGGAATAATTGTACCCAGAGCATATAAAACATATAACATAAATCCAATTCTACCTAAAACGGCAGTTGAACTAGCTAATACTATAATTGCAATTAAATTGAAAAGAAAATACATCCAATACTCTCTTCTTCTTGCTCTTCCTGAAAAAGTAGCATATTTTTTTAACACTTCTAAATAATCATTCATAGATTCTAGTAATTAATTTGCACCAAATATATAAAATAATAGTCTTTATTTTTTTAATTTCCTAGTTATTACCCTCACTATATATGCGAATGAAATCAGAATAAATAATATGAATAAAACCTGAACCCAAGCGGATACATTAAGAATTTTATAGATCAACGAATTGTGTCCATCCTTATCATATTTCTTACCCGACACTTCTTTCATATGGTGCAGTAAACTCACCGCTAAGTTTTCCTCAGGTAAAGATTGGTGACAACTCGCGCATACTCCTCTTCGATCTAAATTTGATCTTTCTTCGTTATTTAAGGGGCGTGATCCTGAAAAGTGATGGCCTACTGTTTGTCTTTGAACCCCGTTTTCATCCACAAATCTACTCCAGTCAACGTCCAAGTTTGGAATAGCATTGATTTGAACCTTATGACTATCTGATAAAATCGCTCCGTCTGGAGAAGTTAAATCCACAACATAAGCTTCGCTAGGATTTGCAAAAGTAGTTCCTCCATCAATTCCATATCCCATAGATTGCGGATTCGTATGGCAACTTTCACAAGCTCTTGATTTTTTGGAAGTAGTATGCGGTTGCACCGGCGATATATCAATCGCTAATTGTCCTGATGTATCTGCCCCTTCAACATTCGGTATTTTGAAAATATGATTTGACAATAAGGCATTTCCATTTTTACCGATAACCGTAACAGTTGTCTGGCAACCAGGAATCGCAGGAGAAACGCGATGTTCTCCATTAATAACTAAAGGAGGATTTTCCCATCTTAAGTAACTTCTTTGCTCCGTTACCTTTCCATCAATAAGGTGTTTTTCATATTCACCTCTAGCGTCTGCTGTTAAACCAGAGGAATCATGATCTTTCGCCATAGCCACCCAATCGGGATGCTGTTCACCTGTTGAATAATCAATCTTAATATGACAACCATAACATTGCGGAGCCCAATCTGCATGGCAAGAATAACACTCTAATTGATCAATGTGTTTACTAACGTTAACCATCGCTATTTCTCCTTCCTGACTTAACTCACCATCTTCATAAATCTTTTTTAAAGGTTTGAGTTCGAGATCTTTTCCACCAGCTGTGTGTAGAATTATTTCATTTCCTTTTTTCACCGCATTCTCTATAGGATTTCCTCTTGCAGACAATAAAAATCCATCTTGAGGATGATAATTTGTCCCTTGTTTCGTATGCTCTAATTTTTCTTTAGCAACCCCTCTTGCTTCTCCAGTTGCAGGAACTTCTGAAGCGACTTCATCTCCATAACCTAAAGGTAATTCCCATGGATATTTTTGTGGTGTTCCGTGACAATCTTGACATTCAATTTCAACAGGAGCTAAAGTTGTCCCTGCTAATCTCCCATCACTGTGAACATCTAAAGAAGTATGGCAATCCTGACAAAGCATACCCTTATCTAAATGAATATCAGCATGTAAATGTAAATAGTTCTTAGTGTGCAATTTCTCTTGCTCACCTCCATCTCCCATAAACGGAGATCCATAAGCTGTCTCCATTAAACCTTGATATGAAGTCCCTATTCTTTTACCTCTATCATGGCAAGTAGTACAAGTTTCTACTGGAATTCCAGAATATTCTTTTCCGTGAACTTCAACTTTACATTCACGTGTAGATTGAATAGAATGAACTAATGGGTGTCCTTTTTTTCCTTGAAGTAAAGAATCTCCGCCTTCGTAATAACCTTCATTCGAATAAGGAATATGGCAAGATGAACAGCCCATTCCACGATAATCGCCTCTTTTTTCCCTTCCTTTGGAACCGGTATGGCAGCGCTGACATTCCTGTCTTAAATATGTATAAACGGCTAATTGAGGATTTACTTCAACTTCGTCTGCTGTTGGTGCTGGAGGTAACTCAACCATTGTTTTTGGAAACACTTGACCTTCTTTAGCTTCTATTTCTTGCATGTAAGCACTATATTTTTCAGTACCTAAAGTCTCATGTAATTTATTTGATGTTACATTAAAGTTTCCAACGTCGTGCTTGTAACCGTTCAAACCTCCAAACCCCCATAAGGATCCTTGAATTTTACCTGCTTCTGTAAACATTAATGAAGTAAACTGAGTTTTAACTTGTTCGTCATGACAAGTTCCACAGGTGTTTTTATTTATCCAAGGTGAACCGGGATCTGGATAAAAATTCTTTGGTCCAGGATTACTTTTAAAATAAGCGATTGTTCCCTTATGAGATTCTTTTTCACTAAATGACTTAGGATTTCCCCCGTGGCATACAACACAATCATTTCCTGTAATACCAGCATCATCAGCTACTTCTAATATAGCTTGCATCATCCCGCTGTGAACATCTCGAATTGCTTCTAGTCCTTTGTGGCAACTCACACAGCTATTATCCGACAAATCATGTTTCGACTGTGTAAATTTTGGAACTTGCTCTACAGCGTCTTTATCTAGAAAGCCTGTTGCAATAAAAAACAAAGCGCCCATTGCGAGTAATAAATATTTTGCTAAATTGACTTTCACAGCTGCAAAAGTAAAGTTTAAATTTAACCCGTGGAGTTTACAATCAAAGAACATCTTACAAGTTTTAATAACACACCTGAATTAAAGGGGATTATTAAAGGAATTAATCATTTCAAATTAACCTCATCGATTGTTCCTGTGGGTGTGGAAACTCCGTCCATTTATAGATTGGGTAAGAAAATTGAATTCTTGTTTGAATTGATTTTGAAAAATTCGATTGATTATAAATTACTACTTTCTAACTTTCAAATTCAAGAAGGTAAGTTAACTGTAGGCGAAATTGATTACATCATAAAAACCATAAATACAAAGAGTATTCAGCATATAGAATTATCTTATAAATTCTACCTTTTAGATAATAGTTTAAATGCTGATTTTATCGGTAAATGGATCGGCCCAAATCGAAAAGACTTTTTACACCTCAAAAGATCAAGATTAAAGAATCATCAATTCCCTATTTTAAAACATAAAAGTGTAACGGAAAAGCTCAACCAGTTAAACATCAAAAGAGATGAAGTTAAAGCTTCATTACTTTTAAAAGCTCAATTATTCATTCCGCAAAATCAACTTGAGCAATTGCCTAAAAATTTCCAAAACTGTGTGGTTGGTATTTGGGTGAACTTACAAGGCTTTCAAAATTTAAATTGGATTGGAGAATGGTGCGTTCCTGATAAGATAGACTGGTATATTGATCCAATATTCAATCAGAGTTGGGTAGCGAAACAAAAAGCCCTAGCAACGATTCAAGAAAAGCTCAGATCTAAGTATTCAGCTCTTATTTGGCATAAAACAAAAGAAGGAAACTTCAAGAAAATAATGGTAGTATGGTGGTAATTACCTAGCCTCCTTCAAAATTTCAACAGCTTCTTCAACTTTAATCCTTTCGTTGTCATAATAAGCAACCAAGAATGCACCGTCAAAACCTTTCTTTACTAATTCTTCTTTAAAAGCAGCAGCCTCAGAAAGGTTTTTAAAATTACCCGTCATATATCTAATTACACCATGAGTGGTCACTTGCTTGGTTAAGTTTGCTAAGCTTTGGAATTTACCTTTTAAGTCTTCAGGAAGATCTCCTCTATATAAACCAATCTGCACCATAATCAACAACTTGCTTTTTTGATATTTAGCAGGAGTTGTTGCAGATGAAGCAGCAGAACTTAAATCATTTTGAGAAATCACATTCGGATTTTCTCCAGCTGCCGAAACTCTCTGTCCGTTACTGTAAGCTACTACAAAAGCACCATCAAACCCCTTCCCTTTCACTTCTGACTTATGATCATTCGCTTGCGAATATGTAAGGAAATCACCAGACAAATATCTTTTGTATTGTCCATAAATTTCCATTTCAATATTGGGTAATTGAGATAATTCACTTGGTTCTTCTCCATCTTTATAAGCACCAACTTGAACTCTGTAACTTACCTTTGGTATTGTTGTTTCGGAATTTAGATTTGCTTTAGGCTGAACTATTTCTTCTTCTACTTTTCTATATTCCTGTTCTATTGGAGAAGCTACTTTTTTAACTTGTTCGAATTTCTCTTGGTTAACCAAATCAGTTACTTTTATTCTTTTACCATCTTTATAGGCAACGACAAATGCTCCAGCAAACCCCATATTCTTCATTGTAAGCTTATGAATGTACGCTTGCTGATAAGTTCCAAATGATCCTGTTACATACTTAGTAATTCCACCAGAAGTTGGAAATGAAAGTGTTTGAACACCTTTAAAAACACTCTCTTTAATTTTACCTCTATACGCTCCTAATTGAACCCTAAAAACAACCTCATCTGTTTTGATTAGTTTTGTTTCATCACTCAATACGCTTAAGCGTTGAAGCGTTAATTTATCGAAAACCGAAACTATATCAATCACTTTTACTTTACCATCTTCATATTTAATTAGCTCTGGTTTAAATCCTTTTACAATCAACTCTTCCATTCTTTCCTGAGCTTCATTTGCCGAATTGAAATTACCAACAGCATAAGTTGTTAAGTTTGGATTAAAAGTCTCCATACTCTCAACATCAGGAATACTGGCAATTTTATTTATTTCTTCACTTGGAACGTCAGATTTAAAAGAACCTAAACTTAAAGAGAACTTACCATCTAAGTTTTCCTTTTTCAAGACAGTAACTTTACCTTCACGAACAAATGCAACTTTAGCATTTTCAAACCCTTGCTTTTTAAAAGCAGCCTTATCACTATGAGAAGGTTCTTCTAACTTGCTACTATTATTGGATAAAACATCGATTGTCCCATCACTTTTTTTAACCTGAAAAGTGTTTGCCGCATTTAGTAATTTATTAACATCTATTAATGGAGTACTCTCATCAATCGTCCCTAACTTAACAAGAAATTTATCTTCGTGTTTCTCTAAAGCAGGGTTTGCAAGAACTTCTTCTTGAACATTGTTAGGGACTGTTATTGTTTCTCCATCAGTCTTGGTAATTAATTCTTCAGGGTTTTTTATGGGCTTACTTGCCTTTGTTGGTAAAACATCACCTTCTTGAACCTTAGCTTCTTTTACGCTTAAATTTAAAGCCTGGAGTTTTTCAATTTCAGACAAAGCAATCTCATTACCTTTTTCATTTTTGGCAACTAACGACTTATCCCCATATTTATCAAGAACTTCCATAAAGTAACCTGATTCTTTTAACTTTTCATAAGAAGCTCTTTCCTCTTTAGTTTCTAATTTACCGTAAGCAATCGCAACGTTATTATCCAACTGTTTCAATTCTTCTTTTTGTTGAGCAAGCTCTTTACCAATCTTAACAGGGATTAACACTCCGTTTTTGACTAGAACCACTTTCGCTTTTATATTTTCAGTCTTTAATTCGTTTAGTACTTTTTCAACTTCAGCCTTACTTTGAGGGTTTTTTGAAATTAACTTTGATTCACCAGTTTTAGTTGTCACTTCAACAACATCCTGAACAGACTTGATTTTCTTTTTCGCTGCCTGAGTTTTGGGATCATCTGTTTTACCAAAATCAATCACAAAGGCATTCTCTAATTTTGATAAAACTCCATCAGGTAAACTATTTTTAGTCGGTTGATTTTTCGTTGGTATTACTTCGCCATTTGAAACTTTACCGACAGTAACATTCTCACTGGCTAATTCATTTACTTCAGTGACAGCTTGCTTATTACCGTCATTATTCCTAGCTACTAGCCACCTATCTCCCTCACCATCAATCACTTCAATAAAATCACTACTCGAAGTTAAATTTTCAAACGACTCTTTTTCTGCTTGAGTTTCAATTTTGTCATAATTAACAGCTACATTATTTTCTAATTTAACAAGCGCCTTTTTTTGTTGTATTAATTCTTCTCCTAATTTAACAGGTATCAAATTACCGTCTTTTACAACTGCCGCAGTAGCCTCGATATTATCAGACTTTAATTCTTTTAACGCTTTTTCAGTCTGGATTTCACTTTGAGGGTTTTTGGTGATTAATTTAGTATTACCGTCAGCAGTTGTAACCTCAACAACTTCTTGCTTTGCCTTTATCTTTTCTTTAATTGCTAACGTTTTGGGATCATTAGCCTTTCCAAAATCAATAACTAAATTACCGTTTAGCTTTGATAACAATCCAGCTGCTTTATTTTCCGAATTTTCCTTTTTAACAGAAACGACTTTACCTCCATCAACCTTAGCTTGAATTACATTTCCAGCATTAACTTGTAGCTTTTCAACTTCTTTAGCGACTTCCAGTTCAGCATTTTCATTTTTTGATACTAATGACTTGTTTCCATATTCGTCAATTACTTCTTTAAAGTCTCCCGTTGCTTTTAATTTATCAAAAGATTCCTTCTCTTCTTTTGATTCAATTTGACCATAATCAATAGCGACTTGGTTCTCCATTTTTCTTAATTCCTTTTCTTGCTGTTTTAGCGCATCCCCTAATTTAACAGGAATAATATCTCCATCTTTTACAACAGCAGGGCTTCCTTTAATCCCTTCCGACTTTATCTCTTTCAGTAAGGTTTCCGCCTCTGTTTTGGTTAAAGGCGTCCTAGTTATCAATTTGGTTTCACCTTTCGAAGTTGTGACTTCTACTAAATCTTGTTCACTTTTCAACTTCTCCTTAACAGCTTGTGTTTTTGGATCACTCACTTTTCCAAAATCAATTACAAAAGCATCTTCTAGCTTACTTAAAATGTTTTCTTTTTTATCATGCTGCTCTTTCATTAAAGAGTTCGATACAAAATTTTTACTCTCAGCCTCTTTTAACTCCTCAACACTTACAAGTTCTAAAACACCATCCTCCACTCTTACTACTTTTGCTGGAATATTTTGGGTATTTAACCGATCTACTTCTTTTCGGATAAAACTTTCCGATTGCGGATTTTTTGTAATGATTCTAACATCACCATTTTCATCTTTAACTTCTACGACATCTTTCTCTGACTTTATTTTATTTAACACAGCCTTTGTTTTTGGATCATTCGCTTTTCCAAAATCAATCACTAAACTCCCATTTAGTTTTGCAAGTATATTTTCTTTTTCTTGCTCTGATTTTTTTCGGTCTTCATTCCAAGCTTTAGCTCCCTCGGGTGCCAAATTAGGTACAACATCAGAAACCTCTATACCTGTTTCAATCGTCTTTCCATTTCTAACTTTAACGATTTTAGCATTTGGGAATTTCTCACGATCTACATCAGCTAATAATTGTTTAGCACCTACCTTATCAATAAATGGACCTATAACATAATCCTTTTTACTAGTATCTCCATCTAAAACAACTACATCTTCATATTCAAAGAATTTCGTTTTATCAACAGTTTGCGCATCAGCTTCAGTCTCTCCTAATTTAACAGCATATAATCCTTCCAACTGTTCTTTATTTTGATAGTGCTCCTTAAATCGATCTTTAAGATCTTTTTCACTCTTTTCTTCCCATTCTTTTAATGTAAAATACTCGCTACTTTCCCATATAACTATTGTTGCTTGAGGGAAACCTTTATCTAGCAATTCCAATCTTCTTCGTTTTGCATCATCTATCGATAAATATTTTTGGGTTAAATAAGCGGTGTTATTATCCATATTTAAAGTGCCAATAACATCTCCTTCGTCTAAAAACTTCCTTGCTAAACCCTCTGGTAATCTACCCGAGAATTCTCCTAATAATATTCTGTACTGAGCCGACTTCTCTGGTTCTCCTGCAATTTTATATAAAACATCTAATGGAATTGGTGCAGAATCGATATACCTCAGGTATTGATTATAATAATCAGCATCTGTTAATGTTTTACCTTTTGCACTAACGAATGAGGCATCTAACGTTGCTGATTCACTATCTAAATAATTTGGGACACCATCATTATCATCATCAAGAGGACAACCTTCATCGTCAACCTTGACCCCCTTTGGGGTAAAAGGACAAATATCTAATCCGTCAACAATACCATCACCGTCTTGATCAGCCATATCTAACATAAAGTAATCTGGGAAATAAAAAGCTTCAGGGTTTGTATTTGGCGGAGAACTAAGTAAGTCATAATGAACCGAAACCGAATTGTAGGTGAAATAATCATTCATCCCATTTCCTTTACGATTTCCTTCACCATTCTTACTTAGGTTATCAATTAAATCAGTAAAAGTATAATGAAATGTCGTACTGAACTTAAAGGAAAGACGATCTGAGACATTAAGGTTAAACCCTAAACCAATTGGGATTCCGATTGCTAACTGAGCGTATTTACCAAAATCATCTAAATTTTCTGATCGTAAATCAGTTTCATATTGGTAATCTCTTTGCATTAAAGACGCTTGATAAGCCAAAGGTGAACTTTGATCTAAACTTCTAATGGTACCATCATCCCAATAATGATAGGGAGCTCCGTTTGCATCTACCAAATCTCCTTTATTATTATACTCAAAGCTTTCAAAGCCAATAGTAACGTAAGGGTTTAATACTTTTGAAAAATTAAGAAGGTAGTCTAAGTTATACGTTGCATACAACCCTACAGAATATATTTGAGTTTTAAAATTTAAATTTCGATCAGCACTCCTTTCATTTCCTAAAATCGTACCTGTTAAAAAGCTAAATCCTAAATCAGAGTAATCGTTAATTTTCCGAGCGACATGAACCTCATAACCAAATTGATTAATCAATGAGTTGTGGTTACCTATACTATTAACATCTCCATAATAATTCAAAAAACCAACGCCCAAACCGATAGAAGGCTTCACTTCCTTCGAAACTGGAGGCATTTCATTGGGTAAAGTTTGAGCATACAGATGCCCAGTTAAAAACAATACACACAATAATATTTTTTCGATCAAACGTTTAATCATATTAACGCCTACTGAAATTGCCGTATTTAGCATGTTAGCCCCCATTCTACGCTTGATTGCTTAAAAAGTTCCCTGTAAAAAATCAATTAATTTTCAGGTGTATTTTGATTAATCCAACAATTTATCTTTTCAATATCTGAATCACTTAATGGTTCTGATACAGGCATTGTTTTTTCTATTATAGCTCTTGCCTTTACTCGATCAATGGAGTTAAACACCTCAGAATAAGTGGTTAACCTCGGCGGTTGTGTTCCAGAATGACAAGAAACACAATTGTTATTTATGATGGTTGCAATGTCTGCATCATAAGTGTACGCTGTTGTGCACTCTTCATCAGGTGTGTCTTCTGTAATCGTATCTTTAGTACAAGCCGTGATTAAGACAATAAATAATGCCAAACTTAATTTCAATAAATGCTTCATATTAAATATCTTCTTTTAAAATACGTTGCTGAACTAATGCATCAATCATAAATAATTGATCCTCTCTAGACAAATTTGAGTTATCAATAACAACAGCATCTTTTGCTTGAATTAAAGGACTTTCTTCCCGAGTAGTGTCACTATAATCACGAAGTTTTAAATTCTCTTCTACTTCCTCTAAAGTAACCTTATGTCCTTTACTCTTCAATTCAGACAATCTTCTTTCAGCTCTAATTATAGTATCAGCAGTCATGAAAATCTTCAATTCTGCATCAGGAAACACTACTGTTCCAATATCACGACCATCCAATACAGCGGCTTTATCTTTCCCTAAGGCTTGCTGTAAAACTAATAACTTTTCTCTTACTTCTTTTATTCCCGAAATCTTTGTGACAATCTTACTTATTGTTAAGTTTCTAATTTCAGATTCGACGTTTTCACCATTTAAGGTAACCTCCGCATATCCTACTTTAGGATTAAAAACAAAACCAATAGTTATTTCATCTAAAAACTCTTTAATTTTATAAACCTTAGTACCGTCTTCTTTAATTAAACCATTGCGTAAACAATACAAAGCAACAGCTCTAAACATAGCTCCCGTATCGACGTAAGAATAAGAAAGACGTTTAGCTAATTGCTTAGCTAAAGTACTTTTCCCACATGATGAGAATCCATCTATTGCAATTGTAATTTTTTTCATTATTTAAATGGCTCTGGTACTTCCACTTTTTCCTTTTTAGAAACAAACTCTGAAAAGTTAGTAGAAATAGACAAATGGTTAGTCGTTCCTGCTAAAGAATAAACACTTCTACCATAATCTATATTATATTTTTTGAGTTTAATTCCAATACCAAAGTTAAAACCAACCGCTCCTGATTTTGAACCTTCTCGCAATTTCATTTCGCTTCGTCTTTGATGATTATACCCAATTATTACATTAAGGTTTTCGGTTAACAACAATTCCGCAGCTGCTGAAAAGTGTCTAAAGATACTTTCCGCTAAATGTGAGTCCTCCTCCTGAGGAACTTCAGCTCCAAATAAACTTGATGTTTCTAATTCATTTGGACTATCGTAGTAGTAGTCTAAAACTTCTAAATTGTGAAAGTTTCCGCTAAATCGAAAAGGTGCGTGTTTAAGTTTCTTAGAAACTCCAAACTGAATTTCAAATGGCATTGGTTCAAAATTACCAGGTGTGTAAGTTGTAAATTGGCTGCCAATATTTTTAACAACTAAAGCTGCCAATAATCCGGATTTTGGTTTACTCCATGTGCCGCCAAAATCAATTAACCCACCAAAGGATTGATAATCGTAAAAGCTAGAATAAACTAACTTGACGTTTACTCCATACTTTAAACCGTACTTTAATTTATTAGCCCAACCTAAATTTAATGCTGTTTCACTTACCGTGAACTCACCATTAATTACACTAGCTTCATCAGCTAAAATAAAATTACCGTAATGTATGTATTTAACAGAAGCAACGAAAGTTCCATATTTCTTATGAGTATGTCCGAAACCTGCAAATCCATAGTTTATATCAGAGAAATAATTAACATAATTTAAGCCCAACTCTTGATGCATTGATGAATCTATTAATGCTGGATTAAAATACGCCATTTCTAAATCTGCGTCAGGAATAGCAATAGCGTATCCTCCCATCGAAGCTAATTTAGCGGACGAAATAACATTTAGGAACTGATAAGTAGACTTACCTCCTATTTGAGCATAACTTGAGATGCTGATCATTAAACCTAATAATACGGCTAGAATTCGCATAAAATGAAAGATAGTAATTATTCAATAATAACTTAAATAGTGACCATAAATTGTTAGTCAATGAATATTATTTTTCTTTAAGAACGCTCGATATTTCCGTGCATTTTTTTCATGCTCGGAATTTGTTACAGCAAAAGCATGTTTACCTGAGAATTCGGGGTTGGCACACATAAAAATATACTTGTGCTTTTGATACCCTAAAACGGCATCTAACACTCCACTTGCCGGAACTCGAATAGGTCCAGGAGGTAAACCAGTATATTTATAAGTATTGTATTTTGAATCTATTTTCAGATGCTTGTAATAAATTCTTTTTAATGTGAAATCACCCCAAGCGTAAACAACTGTAGGGTCAGACTGTAGTTTTATTCCTTTCTGTAATCTATTAAAATAAAGACCTGCAATAATCGGCCACTCATCTTGATGGAGGTTTTGTTCACTCTGAACAATAGAAGCCAATGTACTTACTTCTACTGGCGTTAAATTCATTTTCTTAGCCTTTGCTAAACGTGATTGATTCCAAAAACGTTTGTGTTCAGCTACCATTCTTTTTACAAATTGCTCTCCAGAAGTATTCCAGTACATCTTGTAAGTATTAGGGATAAATACCGCTAAAAAAGTTGATTTATCATAGCCATACTTTTCCGATTCTTGCAATTCGTTGAGAATAGAATTTTCTGAAGCTTCTATTTGCCTTGAAACTTTTTTCGCTAACTGATCTAAAGTTCTAACGTTATTAAAGGTAATCGTGATTTCGTCTATTTGACCTGATCGTAAATAAATCACCAAGTCACTGTAAGTCATCGTTGACTTCAAGGTATATCTTCCTGGGTATATATTCTTTCCTGATAAATGTCTTAATTCGGCCAACCATCCAAATTCACTTTCAGATGCAATTCCCAAAGAGTCTAAATTTGAAACTACATCTTCAAAACCATCCGATGATTTAATAAAAAACAAAACAGATTGTTTATCTCCAGTTTCAATATGTTTTTCGAAAACACCAAAATAAATATAAACAACGGCCAGTAAGCCTACTAAACCAATAGCACTTAAAAACTTCAATAGTTTTTTCATCTTATCCTTTTAAATGAACTAAAGTTGCGCCATCACCAAATTTACGTGCATCAGCCTTTTCAGATTTAATCCCGTAATACCCACCTAACATTTTGACGATTTCTGCTTTTAATCTCCCATTTCCAACGCCATGAATCAATACAATTTCCTTTTTACCTGCTAACATCGATTTATCTAAAAAATCCTTCGCTTCATTTAGTTGAATTTGAACAATTTCACCGTTAGACTTACCTTTTGTATTGAGGTTTAATTTTTCAATATGTAAATCAATTTCATCTCTATTACGTTCTCTTTTTCCTTGGTTCAAATCTACTTTACCTAAGATCTTTAATCCTTTTAGCTTTTGTTGATTTGAGATTACTTCTGGTGTGATTTTTTCAATTTCTTTTAATAACTCTTCGTTATTCCCTAAAGCTTCAACACTTTCACCTGAAGCATCTATTAACATAGCATTCTTCTCAATGATTGGAACACTTGTATATGACGAATCCTTGTGAAATTTAACTTGCTTTATTTTTATCTCTGCTGATTTTGGCAACTGATGTTCTTTTACTGAAAAATCAATATTTAATGTATCAACTTTTACCTTACCAAAACCATCGAGTTCTCCGTCGCTATATGAACTCACAAAAACATAACTCTGCTTATTCACTTTTCCTGAGTAAATTAAAACCCATTCTCCGCCTTTATTAATTCGGATTCCAAAAAACTGAGAATATCCAGTGTTGTTTAATATAAACAGATCCGTTGATTTGGAATCATTTTTAGCAAAACATAAATATTCTTTTTTCTCCAACGAACTTCTTTGTGGAATATGCGTTGATCCTGTTACAATCTCGTTTGAACCAATTGTTCGAGTTGTTACCTGATTAGACTTTGAAGAACTATTCTTTCCAGAACCTGTTTTCACCAATTCATAAATTAATACAGGAATTGAAAACCCGTCTGTAGTTGTTACCTCTACTGACTTGTTATCGATTACTTTTGAAACTAATCCATCTAGTTTTTCATTCAAAAAACTCACACTATCCCCAATTTGTAATTCCATCGATTATAATTTTAACTTTACTAAAGTTAATAAAAACATCTTGTATGAATGACCCTGATAAAAATCCTTGGACAAAAATCTCCACGAAAGAAGTTTATGAAAACCCCTGGATAAAAGTAGAACATCATACTGTTTTAACTCCTAGTAAGGACGAGGGAATCTACGGTACTGTGGCATTCAAAAATCTCGCAATTGGAATAATCCCGCTTGACACACACTTAAACACCTGGATTGTAGGTCAATACAGACTTCCTTTAAATGCATACAGTTGGGAAATACCTGAAGGTGGAGGACCAATTGGAGAAGAAACAATCGATACAGCTAAACGAGAACTTTCGGAAGAAGTAGGCTTAAAAGCCAACAAATGGACAATGATTCAAACCTTCCACTTATCCAACTCCGTTTCCGATGAATATGGCGAATTATTTTTAGCCCAAGAACTAAAAGAATTCGATAACCACCCTGATCCTGAAGAAGAGTTAATTGTAAAAAAACTTCCTTTTGAAGAAGTCTTTCAAATGGTTTTAAAAGGTGAAATCACCGACTCAATGAGTGTCATGGGAATTTTAAAAGTTAAATATTTAATTGACAATCAATTAATCTGATTATTTTAGAGATATGAAATTAACAATTGCTTCATTTTTCACGTTCTTAACGACATTATCTTATAGTCAAGATTTTAACGGTGTTTGGGCTGACTCAAGCAGCTCCTCATTTAGAAATTGTTATGCTATTTTCTCTGTTAAAAACGACTCTGTTTTTATGACGCATTATGCTGAATTTAACGGTAATCCATTTGTTGAACATGGTGAAGGAATTGTTATTGGAGATAAATTACAATACAGTGTAAAAGTAACAACAAGCGTTCCCGGTTGGGAAACAACTGCTGGCAAGCACATTCTAGTATTGTCTGACGATAAAAAAACGTTAAGAGGTACTTATAGCGACAATACAGGGAATTCTGGACCATTAGTTTTTAAGAAACAATTCCCTAAAAAATAGATTAGCTTAAACATTGATTAATATTTAAAAAAGAAGTAATGAAAAAGTTTTTATTTACAATCTTAATAGTCTCTACTTGTCAATTATTTGCACAAACGGGATGTCTCAATCCATTAAGTGAGCCTGATTTTACAACAGCATATAATCAAATAAAAGCACACGATTTCGACGAAGCTAAAAAAACTGATATTGAAGAACTATTCTCTTCAAAATGCCTCACAACCAATCAAATATCGAAATTACTTAAAGTATTAAGCTTTGAGGTAGACAAGTTGGATTTAGCGAAAAAAGCTTACAGTAAAGTAGCCGATCCCGAAAATTTCAAGTCGATAAATTCAATCTTTGATTTTGATGATTCTAAAAATGAACTTCAAAAGTTTATTGAAGGAAAACAGAGTTTACCAATACCCCATTAAATCTATATACTTAATCTTTAACCATCGCTTAAATTGTTTCCGAGCGCAGGTTAATTTTTTCTTTTTTAGGAGTGGCTAAGGTTTTGCTTTTCGATTATTATTATTATTATTAGCATGAGAAAAGTCAGTTTAAGGAAAATCTTATCCTAAAAAACAACGTATAAAAAAGTCTTTTAGTTGATGAACTATGATTTCTAAAGCTTCACGTAAGTTGAAGGTTCTCTTTTTTTGAAATCCGGAACCAATTATATTTGTTACCGTTCTCCTCTTTTTAAAACCTTAGCGATAGATTCACTTAAATTCTGTCTAGAATAGCTCAACTTCAGACTAGAATTCACTATCCTAAACCCTCCTTTGTATACTTTTTCGATGAACGATTTAACGCCGTCTTTATCTGAATAATAAATGCTTGCTCCAAATCCATTTTTACTTACTAATTCCGCTGCATCACCATCTAAAGGGCCTATGCATAAAACAGGGTTTCCTGTTGCTATATATTCAAATAATTTACCTGAATAAATAAGCTTATTATTTTCAACTTTAGGAATAACTAATAATAGTAAATCAGCATTCTTAGAATATTTAACAGCTTCATTATGAGTCAGGTATCCTTTATAACTAACAACAGAATCTAGCCCCATATTGGATATTTCCGCCTTAACTTCTTCGGGGAAAATTCCAATCACATTAAATTGCAAACCAACACCTTCTGATTGTAGCTCTTTGAGGGATTCTAAAAATGCAGAAATATCGTAATCATCATTAGCCGTTCCGATGTATGCGATCGTAAACACTTTATTGTCGACTTTAAATAGATCGTCAAAATCAGCTTGATCATAACCGTTTGGGACTACATTAATCTTTTCCGAATCAATCCCTTTTGAAGCAAAAAGCTTCTTCATATGCGGACTAACAACTACTAGTTGATCAGCATTTTCTAAAACAGCTCGTTCTTTCTTTTTATTTGCCTGATCAGACCAATGGGAATGATTCAAATCTTTATAATAGTAAATATCAGTCCATGGATCTCTGAGATCCGCAGTCCATTTTAATTGAGGAAACTCCTTTTTTAAAGCCAATCCAATCAATTGAGAAGAATGAGGTGGACTTGTAGTAACAATAGATGTTATACCCTCCTGCTCTATTATTTCTTTTGCCTTTTTTAATGCTTCTTTATTCCATCCAATTCGAGGATCGGGAACAAACAAGTGGTTTCTTAATACCAATGAAATTTTTGATTTGAAAGACTTTTTTCCAGAAGGAACTCCACCCTGAGGCACTTTATTTCCTTTCTTAAAAGCTCCGTACAACTTATAAAAGTTTTTTGCGGGAGTTTTATAAATCCTCAAATCAGATGATATGTCTTTTTCAAAACTCTTATCTATAATTGGATAAGCTGCATCTTCCTTCTTTACAGTTAATACGATTGGTTCAACGCCAAACTCAGGGAGATATTTGCAAAACTTCAACCACCGCTGAACTCCTGCTCCGCCAGAAGGAGGCCAATAATAAGTAATAATTAAAACCTTTTCCATTAAATTTAAACCTTCTGTTCTGTTTTAATTGATTCCTCTTTTTTAAACTCCCTATATAGAGCAAATCCAAAAAGAATCAATAGTAAGCTAGATGAGGCTAAAGAGATATTTTCTCCTTGGGCGTAAACTTCAGGTTCGAACTTAAATTCTATTTTATGTTCTCCTTTTGGAACTTCTAATCCTCTTAAAATATAATTTACTCTCTCATGATCAACTAATTCACCATCGATGTAAGCATTCCAACCTTTGTAAAATACTTCTGAGAATACAACAAACTCGTTAGCAGTTGAACTGAATTGGTAAGTCAGTTGATTTGATTTAAAATCTTTCAAACTTACAAACCCTAATCCAGCATACATCACTTTCTTTCGTTCAGGTTTTGTTGAATCAGAAAATAATATAGCAGTTGATCTTAAATCAGTTGTACTTAATCCAAACATCACGCTATCCTGTGAATTCTTGTAAACTCTGTTTTTTACACACCAAGCATTTCCATATGCGTTTTCATTTTTATACGGCGGTAACTTAGGATGCATTATAATATACTTTGTATTCAACATATTCATGATGTTCTTATTTGCTAAGAAGCCATCAAATCCAACTGTATTTTGAAATCTTGATTTTGCTAATTGTTGATTTACTTGAGCAACTTCTTGCATTTCTTGTCCTAAGTTGAAATCTAATAAATCTTGATAAATCATCAACTTAACAGATGCGTACCCCCCAATATCTTGATGGAAATAAGCTGTTGATGCATCATTTATAGTTCCTGAAAAACCTAAACTTGCATTATAAACTCTAAAGTTAGATTTATCATTTTGTTCTAAGTAACTAGTCGCTTTACTTTTAACGAAAGGTTTTTTAACCTTTTTAGCACTAGCGTAAATCGAATCATTAAAATACCTTGAATCAACACTCCATAAATCAACAAAGGAAACTAACGCTAAAACAATAGCAAGTATATTTAGTTTTGCTTTTTCCTTAATCAAAGCAAAAATAACAGCTGCAGTTAATATAGTTACACAGATAGCTTGTAATAAATCGGTTTTGTAAAGGGTTATTCGATCATCTCGAAGTGCTTCTTGTAAAAACTCAGGTAATCTTGAATCCATTGTACCTACAAAAGTGAACAATGACGTTCCGAAAACATAAAATACAATTAGAAGTCCAACAAAAGATCCTCCTACATATTTTAACTTAATTAGTGTCTTCTCTTTATCTAATTCACCCCTAATCAATTCTTTCACAAAAATGAATCCTAATAAAGGAACTGCTAATTCGGTAAGATAAAGCGCCATTGTTATCGCTCTAAACTTATTATACATTGGAAAGTAATCGAACATGAAGTTGAAAAACGGTAAAAAGTTTTTACCCCAAGCTATTAAAACCCCCAATATTGCGGTTCCTAATAACCACCATTTTAAATGTGATTTCCCTGCAAACAAACCAAGTAAAAATAATAAGAACATTCCAGCACCAATATAAACGGGTCCATTTACTCCAGGCTGATCACCCCAATAAAAAGCACCTTTCACTTGCTTAAATTGATCATTAGAAGTTTTCTTTACTTCTCTTTTGGAAGCTCCCTGTCGTTTTAAAGTAGATTTTAATTCCTTTATTATTTCAGACTTATCTTTCAGATAATCATAATCATCAGAAGCTCCCCCACCATTAAAATTGGCAGCTACAAGTGTAAAAGTCTCCCACTTCCCGTAACTCCATCTGGAAGCGTAAGATTTATCTGGAGGTAAATAATTTGCTTCATTAAATTTGAAAGTGTCGTCGTCTTCAGCTTGCTTCTTAGCCTCTTCAATTGCTTCTTTTCTTTTTCTTTCAGCTAATTCAGCTTTTTCTTTTTTCTGACGTGCTTTAATTACCAATTCGGATTTACCTCTTTGTGTATCTTTGACGTAATCAGCCGTTAATCTTAAATTTGTATTGTTTACCAACAACCCTAAAAAAATAGCTGAAAACGTAATTAAAGTAGGCTTAACAACAGATGTAACGTTTTTTTGCTTCACTGCTCTTACAACCTCAACAGCTCCGAAAATCAATAAAGACATTCCCATGTAATAGGAAATCTGCACATGATTGGCTACAAGGTTTAGAGCGAAAAACAAAGCTGTTAAAGCACCTCCTAATAAATACTTTCCACGATAGGTCAATATTATTCCGGCTAAAGTCGGAGCTACATAAGCAATAGCTGTTGCCTTTGTATTATGACCAGCTTCTAAGATTATTAGAAAATAGGATGATAATGCAAAAGCGATGGCGCCTCCAATAGCAAACT
>TARA_B110000261_G_scaffold154262_1_pt1 | contig 21946 bp, 18 predicted proteins | sample TARA_B110000261 | Tara Oceans TARA_B110000261 (sample SAMEA4397705) | marine metagenome | biome: Polar Biome; feature: [DCM] deep chlorophyll maximum layer (ENVO:01000326); material: water (ENVO:00002006), including particulate matter (ENVO:01000060) such as... | depth 20 m | reverse complement strand
AACGTAAAAAGGATGAAGGTGAGATGCTTTGGGAAGTGTTTAACAGAGTTCAAGAGAATATTATTGAAGGTAATTTTCAATATAAAACACCATCAGGGAAAGTACGTCAAGCTAGAGTTATTAAGAATTTTAAGCAAGACCAAGATGTGAATAAAAAGATGTTTAGTAAAGCTTTAGAATTCGTAGCATAATGAGAAAGTTAATTTATATATTAATCATCAATTTCTTCTGGGCATGCAGCCCAGAGGAATTAAACACGGGAGTGTGTTTAGATGGTAGTTGTGACGCAGAATTTTTTATAGATGAGCAAGTCCAACCCAATGCTTACCAGGATAATAATGGTTACTGGCATATTGAATATTATGGGCCTAAATATTTTACTATTAGAGGTGAATTAGATGAAATGGAATTTGAAGTAAATAATGTTCCATTAGTTGAAACACAATATGACTCAGATTATTGGATTGCATTTGATAGTATAACATTTACAGTACCTACTTGGTCAGTATTAAGTTGGTTCACAGGAGGTGGGTTTAATAACCCAGTACCTGTAGGTGATTTAACTTACACATTAACTGATCTAGCCCAGGTACAACCCCCCTTAAATATCGCGGGTTATCAAATCCAAAAGAATTTTTGTTGGGAATGTCCATACGCAGAGACGTTATTAGGTAGTAAGTCTAAATATAATTACTCACCTCGCCAACAATTTTTCCTAGATAATCGAATGGTAGGGGATACTTTACAGGTATTTGTTAAAGCAATTTTTAATACTGATGTTGGTCCTAGAGAAAGTGTAGAACAAAATTTTAAAATTATAGTAGAATGATAAAAAGATTAACACCCACAGAAGCAGAAGGATATCTCCCATTAAAAGAGAATTTTTCGGATACTAAGGTTACATCCGCCGAATATTTTACTATAACACCTTCAGATAGAGGTGAGGGTTGGGAAGATGTTACATATTATACAGGAAGAAAACGTGGTATTTATAATAAACAAGGTGAAGGTGATCAATGGGTATACGTTTTATCAAACCCAACTTCACCGGGACTATATAAAATAGGATATACTAAACTAACCCCAGATGAGCGAGCTAAACAGATTTCTAGTGCCACTGGTGTGCCATTACCATACGAAGTAGCATGGGCTTACCGTTGTTTTAACGGCGAACTATTGGAGGGCGAAGTACATCATGCACTGTCCAAATATCGCGTTAATAACCAAAGAGAATTTTTTCAAATAGATTTAGAAATAGCAAAAGAAACAATAAATTCAATAGGTAAAAACTTTAGTTAATGATAGTAATGAAAAGAACAATAGATTGGCTAGCAACTAGTAAACAATTTAAGGAAATTGATAAATTAATGGGAGCGGGTTTAGATTGGAAAACAATAACTTTAAAAGATGAATCAATATATTATAAATTATAAAATAAATTATGGAACAACATTCGATCAATAATATCAAATCAGAATTATTAGAAGACTTAATGGCAACAGCTAAAATTAAGGAAGAAATTTGGCAATACCACCCAGAAAACCCCAATAAGACAAACATTGTTGAGGCATATGATTTACTAACTAAAATGGAGAAAGATATTACAGATGAGTTAGATAAGTTGTAAATATGTATAATAAACAGACGAATATGATAGATAAAGATAGTATTTTTGGTTTATTTAATGAAGATGATAGTGAAAACACCTCTAACATTGAACAGTTGGTTACTGCTGACTCAGACTTTCTTAAATCCCCCACTGCTAAACTAGGTATGTTTACAAAAATGATATATAATCATGGGGTATTTCATAAGAAACTTAAGAAGTTTTTTGAGAAAGAAAAGACACCATTTAATTCTGGACAAACCGAAGAAGCATCATCATTCGCTGTATTTAATAGGGCATATTCCTATATTCTGGAGTTGAATATGGAAAAAGAAGAACACGTAGATGCTTTATGGGAATTTAATCCTAAACCACTATTAAGTGCCCTTACGAAAGCTATTTATTATTTTGAGTCAACAGAACAATATGAAAAATGTGCTAAGTTATACGAAATAAAAGAAATGAAAATTACTCTTGAAAAAGACGTGCCATTGTAAAAAACTTCTCGTATATTGATATCACGGGTTTTGAAAAAATAGGGATTAAAACAAGGAATTGAAACATAGGCAACAAGGGGTTAAGGGACACCCCATAATTAATAACGTTCCACAATACACACATTATGAGAAATAAACAGTTATTCCAAAAACGATTAGAGCAATTAGATGCTACCATTACGGCTATTCAAAATGGCATTCAAATGGGTGCTACCATTAGTGAATTTAGAAAATTAACAACTAAAGCATCTGACATTGTAGCTGAATTAGAAGCATACGTAGAAAACGAAAACTAAATAAAAAATAAAAGTTATGACATTATCCGCAGAGAAAATCCAAGCAAATTGGGTTGAATTTAATAATAATATTGAAACCTATATTACTGGAGATCGTAAACAAGATTTACTTGAATTTTATAGTAAATTTGAAGACCGTATTATATTAATGCCAGCCGCCAATAATAAAAAATACCACTCAGCATTTCCTGGAGGTTATGTAGACCACGTTAATAGAGTTGTAAGAGCCTCTTTATCAATGTCAGCTTTATGGGAAGGATTTGGTTGCGATATGTCTACATTTACTCAGGAAGAATTAGTATTCTCAGCGATTAATCATGACTTAGGTAAAATGGGTTCAGATACTGAAGATGCATATATTACTCAGACGGATAATTGGAGACGTGATAAATTAGGTGAAACTTATGCTTTTAATACTTCATTACCATTTGCATCGGTCCCAGATCGTGGATTGTTTCTACTCCAACAACATAACATTAGATATACTTTTAATGAAATGGTTGCAATTCAGACACATGATGGTTTATATGATGCTGCAAATGAAAAATATTTAAAATCATTTATGCCAGAAACAAAACCTCGCACATCGTTACCATTTATTTTACATCAGGCTGATATGATGGCTGCGCGTATTGAATTCGAAATTGAATGGTTACCAAAGTTTCCTAAGAATAGCGTGGATACGCCAAAGAAAAATTATACATTGTCCACTAACGCGAATAAAGCTAATTCTAAATCAAAAGCTTTAGGAGGGATTAAAAGTGAAGGATTAAAAAATATGTTAGACAGTTTATAATGGGAACAGAATTAATTATAATAGCTATATTAGGAGTCATGGTTGTAATCTTAGGATTTACAACATGGAACCTTCTATCAAAAACAGAGAAACAAGAGGATGCTATTTTTAATTATGATACTTTTATAAATGAATACAGTAAACAATTAGACATTGCAGATACGCGCTTAAAAGAAATAGACGAAAGAGATCTATTTAAAAGTGATGATGAAATTGGTTGGTTTTTTAAAAATTTAAAAGGGTTGCAAAATGACTTATCTAAATTTAAACAGAACCAATAACATCATATGGAACCACCTATCAGAAAGCGCAGGAAGAAATCTAAGAATTACTTCACACATGACACCGAACTAGCCATTGTTCGATATAATGGCCTCGATTCTATAGAAGATGAAAAGTTAAGAAGTAATATCTACGATAAGGAGATTCATTATCCATTCTTTAAACTTACGCAAAACATTATACATACCTTTAAATTCTACCATACAGAGGTTGAGAATTTAGAACATCTTCAACATGAAATAATTGTTTTTCTACTATCAAAAATTCATTTATTTGACCCAACACGAGGAGCTAAAGCTTACTCGTATTTTGGTACCATAGTAAAACGTTGGTTGATATTATATAACACAAAGAACTATACTAAAAAGATTAAGAAAGTAGATGTTGATGTGTTGATGGGAGATAAATCTACACACACTTATACTTTTGAAGAATCTACGGGGCCCGTAGATGAATTAAGCAAATACATTGAACTATTCGTAGATCATACTACAGAAAATATTTATGAACTTTTCCCAAAGAAAAATGATGCCCAAATAGCAGATGCCATACTTGAGTTGTTTCGAAAACGAGAAACTATAGAGGTATTTAATAAAAAGGCATTATACATATATATTAGAGAGATAGTTGATGTAAAAACACCCAAAATAACCAAAATAGCGGATAAGTTATACGACATATTTAGGAGTCAGTACGTTTTCTTTTTAGAAAATGGCTATGCTAGATTCTAAATCCATCCTAGATCCATATTTATAATAAAACACATTATGGGAGCATTAGACAGCGTTATATTTGGGGATAAAAAATTTTCGGATATCTTAGGCGAAATTTACGACAACCAAAAGAAAAAAGAATCACAAATTACAGGGTTAATTTCCGAACTCAAACCCCTTGTTAAAGATATAGGCGATGCAACTTTGATTGTTCCGTTAATTAAAGAATATCTAGAAATTGGTGTTCGAAATGATGAGCAATTAATTAAAATGGCTACAATAATTCAACGTGTAGTAAATAACCAAAGTGATGTTGATGGTAGTGGTATTACTGAAGCAGAAAAAGATGAATTACTAGCGGAATTAGACAACATCCAAAATGCATTTAATAAGGAAAAAGATAAAGAATAATGTACAAAAGTGGTTTAGCAGGATTATTTGCAGGGGGTAACGCTGGGAATGAAAACTCCCCTAAAAATTCAAATGAAGACAATAATTCTTTTATTATAGGAAGAGTTACAGATGTTTGTTTAAATACAGACTCATCTATGTTTGTTGAAGGAAATTGGAGTAGTATAGGAACTATATCATTTCAAATCCTTGGTGCATCCTCTCCCCCACTAGTTGGTAATCAAACTCCATCTACATCTGCCTTACCTTTATTTAATCAATTTAAAAACTATCCCTTAGTTAATGAATTTGTAATATTATTCCCAGGCGCGGGACAAGATAACCCACAAACTTCAAACAAAAAACAATATTATTACATTCCATTAAACATATGGAATACCCCTCATTATAATGGATACCCTTCTCCTTTTAATGAAAATGCAAGTAGTCAAGATACATCATACGAGCAAGTAGAAGCAGGTAACCCTCAAACACAAGATAATAATCCTGAAACTATAAATGTAAATGGCACATCAGGAGGTAATTTTATAGAAAAAGGTGATATAAGTCCAATACTTCCATTTGCAGGTGATCAAATTATAGAAGGTAGAAATGGTAATAGTATTAGATTTGGTTCTACTGCTACTACATCCGGTGAAATAAGAAATAATTGGTCTGATGGAAGTGATGAAGGTGACCCAATAACAATACTAAAAAACGGTCAACCTGTTTCTAGTAGTTTAGATGGATATAAACCCACAACTGAAAATATAAACACCGACCCCTCTTCTTTATACTTAACTTCAAAACAACAAATACCAATAAGTGTATCTGTTGGTTTTAATGCATCCTCAAATGGGGAAAAAGATACAATACCCTTTAGTAGTGTAATTAAAAACACACCAATATCTCCAAAATACTACAATTCTTCCCAAATAATATTAAACTCAGGTAGATTGTTATTTAATACAACGGGAGATAGTATGTTATTTTCATCAAAAAAATCAATAGTACTAGAAAGTCAAGAAGATTTAGGGATAAAATCATTAACAAGAAATGTTAATATATTAGCCCCTCAAGGAAATGTTTCAATAGGTCAGAAAAATGCTAGTGATGCTGCTATTTTAGGAACTTCATTTATAAATTTAATTACACCATTTTTAGGACTATTAAAAACAACTTTAGAACAATTAAAAAACGAACCACAATTGTCAGTTTCAAAACCTTCATCTATGGCCACAGCAACTGAATTACAAAGTGTTCTAAATAAAATACAAACAACACTTTCAGATAAAGTAAAACTATCTTAATGGCAATGGATTTATTAAACATAGCATCCCAATTTATCACCTCAAAAGAAGGTCTAAAAATCTTTAAAAAAATTAAAGGGTTAGATTTAGAACAACTTAAATCTGCTGTTAGCAAGAAAAAGAAAGGTCTAGAATTAAGTAAGGAAGACAAAACAGCTTTAAAAGAAGAAAAAAAACAACAATTAGGAGAAAAAACAGCAAAATACACCCCATACTACGCTATTTTTACCACTAGAGGAATTGTATATAATAAAAGAACTAAAGAACCTATTGAAGGGGTTCAAGTAAATCCTTTTGGAGCACTATATCCTATACTTAAACAAGAAAGGGTTAATCCTGTAACAAAAGAAATTTTAAAGGATGAAAATGGTAAAATTTTATATAAAGCAAAATCCGATAAAGGTGCTGAAAACTTTACAGTTACAAATGATAAAGGAGAATGGGAACTAACATTTGGTGTTCCCTATATAGATGCTGCAAATAGAATTGTTTTACCTCCTAATGTAGCCCCCTTTGTACTGTATAAAGAAAGCAAGTTCGGGGCGTATACATCAACGGATAGAACAGAAGGGAAAGAAAATGATTATGCTCCTGGTTTACAATATATAGTTACATTTGATGGTCAAGTACCTAAAGATCAAGATCCAATAGGTTTAACTGATTTAATAGACGCAGCAGAACAAGAAGCAGCTAAACAAATTCAAAACATAGTAGATGTTGTTGCTAAAGAGGCTAATAAATATTTAGATGTTGTAGAAAGAACTTTAGTATCATTAACAAATTTAGTTCTTAAACCTACAACGGTCATTCAAACTACATTATTACCCTTAGCGGTTAGATTAATGTTGTATTTTGGAATAGCGAAACAACAACAAGCCGAGCAGCAATTACAAAAGTGTCCTAATGGAGAAGCATTAGCTGAAGTAATTAGAAAAAGAAATTCTGTAGTTAGACAAATAAACAACATATATGGTATTATAGCTGCTAATACAGCATTAGCATTTTTATTTTTATATTTATCAAAATATTTAATTGTTATTAAAAATGTTATTGGTAACATACCATTTCCAGTATCTGTACCTCCAGGTGTTGGTGTACCTTATTCTTTAATTAGTAAGTTAGAAGGAATACAGGAATTATTAGAAAAACTTTCAGGAATAAACAAAGAATTAAAAAAGAATTTATTTATTGCTTTAATATTTTTAATCATATCATTAATTATTATACTAAGGTATTTAAAAACCATTGACAACTTAATTGGAGAATGTTCTGATGGGGATAATGGATTACTAAGTATAGATGATGAATTACTAGCATTACAAACACAAACCGCACTTGATGGTGAACCTGAATTAAAAATAGTTAATGGGTTTACTATGGATGTTGAAGTAGTAGACAAATACCAGGTAGGTGACTTACCTAGAAGACAAGCAATTGCAAGAAATTCTAAAGGAATCATAATTTTAAAAGGTGAACCTTCGTTTGCCGCCGAAAACCAAATATTAATCGATGAATTAGCCTTTTATATTGTACAAAACAATTTAAAAGCAGATTAATTCAATATTTATAACTAAATAATTACTACATGAAATTAAGTCAATTAAAAACTATTGTAAAAGAAGCCGTAAAAGAGGCTATACAAGAGGAAATGAAAGACATCCTTATGGAAGCTGTACGTTCTCCTAAACAAACTGTTTACGAAAATAGTATGGGTGTACCCAATACAGATGTAGCGGCACCTAGTAGAATGAACCCAGTTATGCACCAACCAAAAACACCATTACCCGAAGATGATAGAATGAAATTAAGAGAAAATATGATGGGAGTTTTAGATGGTATGAGACCAAATTCACAAGGAACTTTAAGTGCTACAACACAAGATATGCCATTACAAATGGGAGGTGGAGATACAACATCAGCAAATGGTAGTTTACCCTCAGGAAATGTTAGTATGGACCAGATTATGGGTTTAATGAAGAGTAAATAAAAATTAGAATATGGCGTTTGGAGCAGTAAGACAATTTCCTAATGATTTAAGACCAAGTATTGGAATAGGGGTTGATTTACCCTTTTCTAATGGGAATGGGTTTACTCCTAATTATACAACAGCGGAATCTATTAGATATAATCTTGTAAATTATTTTTTAACAAACCCAGGTGAAAGACTAGGTAACCCCTCATTTGGAGGAGGACTAAGATCATATATATTCAGTCAAATAGATGCTGAAAATTTAGATTTTTTAAGGGAAGATGTTCAAACAAAAATTGCAACTGAATTCCCAAACATATTAGTAAGACAATTAGAAGTATTAGCCAACCCAGATAATAACGAAGTAACAGTACAAATATATTACGCCGTTGAAGATACAAATATAGAAGACGAAGTAACATTAAATTTTGCATAATGGCAGTAAGAAGAAATATTAATTACATAACTAAGGATTTTAATGAGTATAGAAATCAACTGATTAACTATTCTCAAACTTATTTTCCTTCAACCTACACCGATTTTAGCCCAGCATCACCCGGAATGATGTTTATGGAACAAGCGGCGTATGTAGGGGATGTATTATCCTTTTATTTGGATAATCAAATCCAAGAAAACTTTTTACAATACGCTAGACAAGATGATAATTTATTTGATTTAGCTTATATGTACGGATACAAACCTAAAGTAACAGGTTTATCACAGGCACCTATTGAATTTTACCAACAAGTACCAGCTAAATTATCCGGAAGTACATACATACCAGATTATGATTATTCTTTATATGTAAACAATAACACACAAGTAGCAACTACAACAGGGAATACTGTGACATTTACATTAGATAACCCAATTGATTTTGCTGTGTCTAATTCACTAGATGAAACTGAAGTAACAATTGCTTCACTTTCAGGTGGAAATCCTCAATATTATTTATTAAAAAAATCAAGAAAAGGATTCTCGGGTACTATAGTATCCCAAACATTTAGTGTTGGCGATCCTACAGAATTTTTAACTTTAATATTAGAAGATACAAACATAGCAGGTATTGTTGACGTATTAGATTCTGATGGTAATATTTGGTATGAAGTAGATTATTTAGGACAAGATTTAATTTATGACGGTATTAGAAATACTAATGTAAATGCACCTAACACTTACGAAGATGTAGATACGCCATTTATATTACAAACAAAACAAGTACAAAATAGATTTGCTACTAGATTTTTAAGTACAAAGCAACTCCAATTACAATTTGGGGCAGGAAATCCCGAAAATACAACAGAAGACATTATTCCAAACCCAATGAATGTTGGTTTAGGTTTACCATTTGAACAAGATAAATTAACAACGGCATATAGTCCTACTAATTTTATTTTTACAAATACTTATGGTACACCACCAACAAATACTATTTTAACAGTTAGATATTATAAAGGTGGGGGGGTAAAATCCAATGTATTATCCAATACAATTACTAAGGTTAATACCACGACAGTTAATTTTAACAATGGAGGACTAAACAGTGCAACAGCACAATACGTGTTCGAATCGCTCGCAGCTAACAACCCATCAGCGGCATCAGGTGGTAAAGATGGAGATACAATAGAAGAAATTAGACAAAATAGTATTTCAAATTTCTCAACACAGTTAAGAAACGTAACTGCTGATGATTATTTAGTAAGATCATTAAGTATGCCCTCTAAATATGGAAAAGTATCAAAGGCATTTACTCAAAAACCACAAGCAAATAGTGCTAATTCAACATTAGATTTATATGTACTAACTGAAAATTCAGTTAATAACTTAATACCCGCTTCAGATTCATTAAAAACCAACCTAAAAACTTATTTAAACCAATACAGAATGATTGGTGACGTAATTAGTATTAAAGACGCTTTTGTCATTAATTTTGGAGTTAATTTTAGTGTAGTTACTTACCCCAATTATAACAGTAATGAGGTAGTTGAAAGGTGTATAGTAACATTACAAAACTATTTCAATATAAATAAATGGCAAATAAATCAACCAATTATTATACCTGATTTATATGTAATGTTAGATGCATTAGAAGGGGTACAAACAGTTAAAAACGTAATATTAACAAATATAGCAGGAACATCTAAGGGGTATTCAGAATGGGCGTATGACATGAATGGAGCTAACCAGAATGGAACTATATTCCCTTCATTAGACCCTAGTATTTTTGAAATTAAATATCCTAACACTGACATAAAAGGAAGTGTTGTAAACTTATAATTATGGCAGTATATAAATTATTTCCTTCACAAGATGCCTCTATTTATAGCGCTTTCCCTGCTATGAACGCCGGGCTTGATCCTATATTAGATATAGCCAACTATGTAACAGAATCAAACCCTGTAGCAAGAGTAGCTAGATCGATAGTTCAATTCGACCAAAGTGAAGTAGAAAATGTTATTGAAACAATAGCAAAAGTAACAGGATCAGAATTTAATAGCTGGTCAGGTAGTTTAAAACTATATATTGCTAAAGCTAATAATGTAATAATAAATTCCTATTTGGAAGCTTGGCCAATATCTGGATCATGGAATAATGGTACAGGCCAATACTTAGATAATCAACAAGGTACAAATGGTGTTAGTTGGGCATATTCTGACTATTCAGGATCATACTCATGGCCTACATCCGGATTTGTTCCGTTAACTACGGGATATTATTCCGGAAGTAATAATGCTGGTGGGGCTGTATGGTATACCGGTTCGGGTGCTTATACTAACGTTGATAACGCCAATATGGGCGTATCTCAATCATTTAACTTACGTAGTACTAAGGATTTAGATATGAATGTTACAGACATACTGAAAGTATGGTATTCATCATCTAAAGATATAAATTCAGGACAAATCGATATAGCCAACAATGGATTTTTAGTAAAATGGGCGGATGCTCAAGAATTTATTACTTCAAGTGCTGTATCACCTCAATTAAGCTATTATTCAATAGATACAAATACAATATACCCACCACAATTAGAATTTAAATGGAGAGATTTTTCATATTCAACTAGTAGTGGTGATTTTAAAATAGGAAGAACACTAACAGGTTCAGGCTACTCCACAGCTATTTCATCATCAATATCATGTTCATTTACACAATCCTTACCTTCACCCGCTGTTAATAGTGGAACAGGTACAGGGGCAACATTTGGAGCTACATTTAATGAGCCAAATATGGTAAATGTATTTGTTAAAGATATAGGAACTGGTTATAAAACAGGAGACGTATTAACATGGAGTGCTGCTCAAATAAATGCCTTACCTGCAATTGTTGAAGGGGGAACAGATGCAGCAGTTACAATATCAACATTTGATATACAACAACTTAATGTTATATCAACACCCGATTTATATGTTGCTTTAGATAACAACGCAGGGGTATTTTATAGTGAAAGTATAAATGATTTTAGATTAAACGTGCGTCCTGAATTCCCGGCTCGTACATTCCAAACATCATCGTTATACACAACAAATTTTGCTTTACCTTCGGCTTCATATTACGCTATAAAGGATTTAGATACTAATGAGTTTGTAATAGAGTTTGATAAAGAATTTACACAAATAAGCTGTGATCCTACTGGTAGTTTTTTCACTGTTTATATGAATGGTTTAGAACCAGAAAGATATTATAATATTTTAGTTCAAACAGAAATTGATGGACAAACTATAGTAATGGATGAAAATTATTATTTTAAAGTAGCAAACGGGTAGAAAATTATGTCTCAGAATAATAGAATTGATTTAGAAAAAAAAGTATATTCTAAAACGGAATATCCTAAAGTAATTGATACAAAATTCAATCAGCTAGGGGTTACTTCTATTAATGACAAAATTAAAGCAACAGTAACAACTACTGATTTTTTTAATTTATACAATGATTTATTTTACGAAATACCTGCCTTTGGAGAATCTAATTCTCATGAGTATTTAATTACAACTAGTACTGAATATATTGGTTATGATGGGTCAAAAGAAGAAATAGAAGCTTTACAAGCAGAAATAACACAATTAAGAAAAGATTTATTAGAGTCTCAAGTAGCAGCCGCAGAGGCATTAACTGGAACAAAAATAGATTTAGATATCAATGCAATAGGAGATGCTGAAATAGCGGACAGTGAACAATTTAACTCAATATTAAAAAGTTTAGATAGTCAACCTTCAAGCCCTACAGAAACTAATACAACTAATACAACAGGAACTACAACTACACCAGGCAACTCAAGCAGTACATCTGGAGGTGGGAGTAACTCAGGTGGCGGATATTAATATATGGAAGAAATAGATAACATAATAATTAATCAAGTTGATCCAACAACTTTTGAATATCAACAGTATACTGAGCAAGATAATATCTTAATATCTTCTTCAAGGTTAGATACTACATTTTCTTCCTCAATAGATTATATTGAATATTATGTTTACGGAGAAGATAAAAATTTAATTTTCCCAACTGAGGGTGTATATAATAATAAAAATTATAAAGTAGTAAATGGGGATGTAATTATTTATCCTTCTAAAGATTTAGAAAATTTAGGATATGACCAAGGATCATTTTTTTCAACATACAATTTCTACAGAAAAAGATTAGGGTCAGACATAAACATAAATTATTATATTGACCAAATAAGTAGTGATAGGACAGAAATTAGATTAAAAAGTAATACTATAGAAAGTGGTGTTATTATTTCTTCTAGTTTAGATTTTATTTCTTATAGAGAAGAAGCCGAATATTTTGTTGACTTTTATCTTAATTTTGGAGCAGATCAACAAGTTATTTGCAACAATATAAATTTAGACCAAACTGATCCAGTTAATGTATCTGTATTAGTTAAATTATATGAGCCTTTACCTATTAATTTTAGTTTAAAGGATACATTATGGGTAGTTGAAGAAATAGCTTCTTCACAAGCATATAATGTTGTATTCCCTGAAGTAGAATTTATTCCTGATGATTTTCAATTAATAAAAGGACCTAATTATAGTATACAGGTAACTCAACAAACCGGAGAAGCATCTCAAGAATTTAGTTTTAATACATTAATGCAAACGGATGTAACTAGTTCTTCCCAACAGCTTAGAAATGTATTAGATAGAAAAGAAATTAATATTAGTGTAGATTATACTAAATATGATAATTTTGTATACTTTTCTTCTGCTTTAACCAGGTTAGAAAATTTTTATACCAAGGTAGGTATGATTCAGTCTTCAAGTGCTGAAATAGTAAACTTACCTGTTAATAGTGCTACTTATAGTTCAAGCAAGGCAGGATTAACCACTAGCATTAGTACATTAATTGCTAATTTTGATGGGTGGGAATATTTTATGTACTACAATAGTGGTTCAGATAAATCATACCCTAAATCAACCACAGCACCACCATATATACTAGAACCAACTCAAAGTGCAGTAGTATTAGATTGGTTAGGTAGTGCGGATCCAAATAACGCTTTATATGGAGGGCAAGCATTTTCTTCTTCTAATTATGATGTAAATAATGATAATTACCTTTATAACGCTATCCCAGAATATTTAAGAGATGATAGTGACAATGCTAAGTATATTTTATTTGTTGACATGGTAGCTCAACAGTATGATAATACTTGGTTATATACAAAAAATATTACTACTAGATTTGATGCTGATAACAGATTAGATTTCGGTATTTCAAAAGATTTAGTAGCAGACGCAATTAGAGATTTTGGTGTTAAATTATATTCAAATAATTTTAATACTAACGATCTATATACATCATTCTTAGGATTAACACCTTCGGGTAGTGCGTTCCCATTTCCGGAAATGACAGGCAGTTTCCCAACGCCTTCTGGGTTTGAATACGTGAATACTGAAGTATCTGCTTCGAATGACATAGTGCCATTAGACAATGTAAACAAGTCATTATATAAACGAATTTACCACAATTTACCCTATTTACTTAAAACTAAAGGTACAACTTCTGGTTTAAGAGCATTAATAACTTCATATGGTGTCCCAGATACTATATTAAGAATAAATGAATTTGGGGGTAAAGATAGAGATGATTTCCAAGATTGGGATTATAGTGAAAATGTATTTAATTATGCATTACATCTAGATGGTGAAACTTCACAAATAACATCTTCATTTCAAACAAACCCAAATTGGTCAAACGCAGAAGACGCACCAAGATCAATACAATTTAGATTTAAAACACCAGGAATACCAACCTCATCAGCATACTATAATTTAGCTGTAGCAGATACAAGTACTTGGGCTATAACATTAGAATACACAGGTTCAGGAATGGATAGTGGTTCATATTCAGGGTCAGTACCAAGTCAAAGTAATGCTTATGGTACATTAAAGTTTTGGCCAGATGGTGGTACAGATATAAATGCTACTTGTAGTATAGATTTACCATATTTTGATGGTGGGTGGTGGTCAGTAATGGCAACAGTTGATTATGATGAATTAAACACAGGTTCCTTATTTGTTGCTAACAGAATAGGAGAAAAAATTGGATTCTCAGGATCGGATAGTGTAGGAGCAACTTCACAATACTTTCAAAGTGCTGAAACAGCATTTTTTCCAAGTGCTAGTGGTTTAGTTCTTAATAGCCTTACTTACACCCCAATAACGGGTGCTTTACAAGAAGTAAGATATTGGGATATACCATTAAGTGAAAGTTTATTTTATGATTACGTAGTTAACCCATATTCAACACAAGGTAACACTATAAATGAAACACCTGATATGCTAGTTTTTAGAGCAGATTTAGGTACACAATTAAATACAGGTAGTAGAACATCCATTCACCCTAAAGTAACAGGGTCTTGGATTACAACATCCTCATTTGCAGGAGATGATAGTAGTTTCTTCATCTCAGGATCATTTATACAAAACACAGAAAATATCTATTTAAATCAAGTACCAGGAGGTATTAAAAATAGAATTTCTGACAAAATAAAAATAGACCAAGAAGTATTACCAACAGGTTCTACTTTAAGTCCATATAGATCAATACAACAATCTACATTCCCAAGCGGAAGTAGCCCGAGTATAAATTATTTAGAAGTAGCGTTTTCACCTACAGACCAAGTCAACGATGATATTATAGCACAAATAGGTGCATTTAATTTAGGAGACTATATAGGTGATCCAAGACAAATATCAGAATCAGGAGCAACATATCCTGCATTAGATAAATTAAGGGACGCTTACTTTACAAAATATATAGATAGTTACGATGTAAACGATTTTATTAGATTAGTTAAATTCTTTGATAATTCATTATTTAAAATGATAGAAGACTTTACTCCTGCTAGAACAACATTAAGTTCAGGTGTAGTAATTAAACAAAATTTATTAGAAAGAAACAGACAGGCACCACCTTCAATGTCTTATACAACCCCTGAATATTCAGGTTCTGTTAAGTCATTCGCTAGAGATTATCAAGTACCAAATTCTAGTACTTCGTATCCACAAGATTCTACTATTAGTGGTTCTTCGATTCAATTATTTAGTGGTGGAACCGGTGGTGTATTTGAACCTTATAACAGTATCTTTGCTGCTCCAATTAGTGGATCAACTCAAGAAACATGTTTATTAGGTTATTTCTTTACATCTTCAACTGAATTATTAGATCCTAACGCAAATGTAGGTGAAACAGTATTTAATGCAAATGTAGGTAATTCAACTAATACTATGAGTATTAATGTTGAAGGAATATCAGGACAAAATTATACAGATTTCTTAAGATTAGTACACACTGCTTCAATAAATGAAGAAGCGTTTGTTACAGTTTCTTCAGGATCACTTAGTATATCGCATCAGATAGATAAAACAATGTATTTTGATGGTTATAGTGTTGATGAATACGGTGTTGCTCCATATGGAGACTATACTAATATGTTTGAATTTTATTTAACAGTAACAGAAAACCCACAAGGTTTAAATAATCCGTTTATAAATTTAGACGAAATAGATATTTGTTTTACATTAGGTGTAGGAGCTTATAGTGGAAAAACTGCTTCAGAAGTATCAGCCTCAAGTGTATGGCAACAATTCCCAGATTATCAACAATCATGGACTGAATCAGTTGTTCCAAGTTTAGGTATAACACCAGCGTATAACACCCAAAATACAAGTTCAAACAATTTACCTCCTGTAATAATTAATAGAATTGATCAGAGAGAATTTTATAACGGTGAATTTGGAGGTGCTATTCCCGTAGGAATGAATGAAATATGTGATGCATTTTTTGGACAAGATGCTATTATAGATTATTTCTTTAGAATACAATGGTTTAATGCTAATAACTTTTCAGAAGAGAATTTTTTAACATCTTCAGCTTTACCTCTAGCGGGTAATGTTTGGATGTGGACAGATACTTCAGGTAGTTCATTTACAGGACTTACAAATGGAGAACCATTATCAATTTCACAACAACCATATTCTACATACCCAACCCCACTTTTAAACTCACAGGGTTCACCAGCATTAACTGCTAGTTTATCCCCAACAAGTTTTACGGGAGTAGGTAGTGGTATTACTTTAGGTGTAACACAAAGTTTTGTAGGTGCCGGACCATTAGTTGCGATGGAAGTTTATATTGAATCAACAGGTTCAGGATACACCGCAGGAGATCAATTAACATTTAGTACTACTGACTTAACTGCAGCAGGATTTATAAAACCCGTTGTTGATACAGATTTAATTGTAGATATACAAGCAGGAGATATTCTTTTTATAACATCATCTGAATCAAATAAAGTAAAATATATTAAAATGTCTAATTCGGATATAAATGGGGTTTCAATACTTCCATTTATACAAGATTCGGATTATGTAACATTTAACTTAACAGGGGCACAAGATTATTTAGGTAATTTAATTGAAGGGTACCAAACATGGTTTATTTCAAATGTATCTGTTCAAGATGATAATAACGCATCTACTGAAGATGCTACATTAATAATTGTAAACCAAGAACCATCATCAGATGCTATTAATTCATATGATAGTGCGTTTTATGATTTATCTTTTAGCGCAAGTGGTGTTTATAGTTATTATTCAACAGCATCAGGAGAAGATCCAAACGTAATACCTAGTATAGGAATTACACAATCAGTAGCACAAGGTTATTTTCCACCAATATCTACATTCCCAACAGAATCTTTCTTTAGAGGTTGGGCTAAATCAAATTATTTCCAATCAAACACTGATGGAACAGTTTATAGAGTAGAAACAGGTAGTGGATTTAGTAGTGATAATTTAGGTAACTTTAATACAGGATCCGTTGAAATGGATTTTGACCCAAGCGTACCTTATACATCAAGTAAGATTCCATGGTTTATGAACGCGGTGGCTAGTACAACACAAATACTAGATAATTCGTCATTAGTAGGAGATTTAACAACAAACACATTACAAATGTATACAGGTTCAATTACAGCATCAGCTGTTCCAATTGGTCCCTCATTTGAAATATTAGGTCTTCCAACTCCAATTCCTTCAACAAATACAATTTTTTCATTAGCCCCAGCTTCTAACTTTGGGACATTTGTTATTAGTTGTGGTGTTGGTATGACATCATATAGCCAAATAAATTACGCTCCAACGTTTGTTCAATTAACATTTTCAAACCCTACTGAACCATGGACAGCATATGTAACGTATGCAGATTCATATAATTGGGTTACTTTAAGTGCTCAGAGTGGTACAGGTAACAGTACTATATCAGTAACAGTATCTAATGATCCTAATTACAATATAGGGTCCTCCCCATTAACAACAAGAACTGCTACTTTAACTATATTAACATTGGCCACACCAGGACAGTTAAATGAGTGTACTATACAACAAACCGTGTATGATCAAAATGGATGGTCTGGAGGGATACCATAATCAAAAGAAAAAATAACTAGGAATAGTAAAAATATTATATTATATTATTTATAACATATGGCCAATATACAATATTACTTAAACGAAGAGGATAATATTATTCTTGTTTCTGGTTCTGATACTAGGAGCGGAATGAATGCCCTTTTAACTTCAAGTAAAAATCCAAATACCAATTTTGATCCTAACTTAACATCTAAAATTTCTTCGTTAGGAATGAATGCTAGTTATATAGTTCAAAATGGTAATGATACAACAGAAATACCAATAGACGGAAATCAAGAATTATGGGTATATAGAGGCTATAATCAAGAAGGTGGTACTGATGGTTTAACATATAGATACAACCCACACTTACATAGACCTTATAAGGCATATATTCTAACAGAAACTGGATCAGGTACACCAAGTAACCCTTATTCTCCCACAGGTGGTGCAATTACACCATCTTCCCCAGGAGACACCCCACAAATACCAGCAACATCCATTCCAGCTAGGTACATAGAAGGTAGATTATCTATAGTAGGTAATCAATTATCAAGTATGTCCTCGAGTGCAGATAGTGGCTCTTTTATTATATATGATGATAGTAGAGAAATCCACCCATTTTTATGGACACAATATCAACAATTACCCTCTCCACCATCAGTAGGAGCAAATTATACAGTATATAAAGAAGACCAAACGATGACAGATACCGGTCAATTCTTTAATACTTCAACTAGTGATTCAAATCCTGGAGTTAAAAATGTAAAATTTAATAATAGCACAATATCTTTAGTAACAGAATTATATATAACCAGCACATCAACTAATGGTCAAGTTTTTGGACCTTTAATACAATCTATTACAAATGGTAAAGTACCAGGTGTTATAAGAGTAGCAAGTGCAGCAGGTCCTAATTATGTTGATTTTACAGTAACTGGAATATCACAAGATTTTTTTAGTACTTATTATAAATTAATAGTAGAATTTCCTACACCTTCAAGCCCGTTTACATTATTTTCTAATGCCGCGGCAATTACAACTACATTAACAGGATATCCTAAGAGATTTGCTGATTTACAACAATCACAAAATTTCTATAACAATTTTCCTCAACAAAACGGCTCAGTAACTTTCACAGAAGGAACATTTTCATATACAAGTAGTACCTTTACGCAAACTGACTTTAATAGTCAGCCGTGTTCAGGTTCAACTATGTTTGGTTTATATGCCGATTATGATTATTATGTAGCATACACAGCAGAAAATACTGGTACACAAGGTAATGTTACTAGAATATTTTTTACAGGTTCATTAGGTTCAACCGATTCTAGATATTTTGATCTACCAGGAGGAAGTGGTTCAGTTTATACGGCATTAGTAGGTACAGTATCTGCTTCAGGTTTTCAAGCAAATGCTACACGATTTAGTAATGGTGAATACACAGGAGTTAGATTTGATAATACAATAACAAACCCATCTAGACCAGGTACACCCCCTAGTGATATTTTTTCTTCGAGGTGGAATGATGTTTATATGTCATATTCTGAGTCAATATCTTCTAGCATTGATGGTTTATATGTTTTTAACCAATTACCACAAAATGATGTTCAAGTAACAGCTTCAGTATTAATAGCTCCTTGGACAGGTAGTGATTCAGGTTCAAAATATGGGGTCGATACTTACGCAGCTGCTTTATATGGTGAAGGAGAAACAGGTGATGGTCCAACATGGCAAACAGCATCTATAAGAATATATACAGGTAGCTATCCAAATAGTGTACCTACAACATTAGATGTATATCTAACAGAGTCAATTTATGAAAGTGCATTTGTACACACTCAAAGTCAAGGTGTACCTATCACAATGAGCTTTACAATACCATCGGAATCAATCTCAATTAAGGATTGTTTATCAATGGCATTATCAGTTTCATCAGGTTCGTTTAATTCGGCCTCAGTAGAAAATTCATTAGTAGTTAGAAATTATAGTTTAGAATTCTTTACACCTACCCAAAGTGGACAAGGTGATGGTAGAGTTCCAACATTTATAGAAAACGCATTTTCAGGAACATTAGGATTTAGTAATACTCCTGATTGTCAACCTTTACTTAACAATATAACTACTGAAAGAGAAAATAGAAGAATACAAATAGTAGAACAACAACCAACATCTTCAGGATTTGGTGGTTACCAACCATTAAACTTCTTCCAAATATTATCAGGATCAGCAGAAAAATCTACAGTCCCAGAATCTTATTATACACAATTAAGTCAAATTAATCCTAGATATAATGGTAGTAGAACACAAGCAAATAGTGTAAATTCAATAGAAGGATTAGAAAATGGATTTGGTACTTTACCTGTAATTGATTATCAAAGAGCATATTTTGCTTATTGTGATCAGGTATTAGACCCTTACCCAGTATTAAATAATGTAACTCAATATAACATTAAATACTTAATCAATGATACAGGTGATGCTTTACAGCCAACCTTATCACCATATACAGCATTTGATGTTGAAGGTACTTGGACAGAAGGAGAAGCAGCAAGAGTAGGTATAAACCAAATATCAGGTTCATCCCAATTTGATCAATTAAATGGGACTCATCAAGTAAATAAAGTTGCTAAAGAACCAGTAGCAGTACTATGGTCACAAACCGGTGCTAATACAACTTCATCTGCAATTCCAGTAGCAGGGGCGCCAGGATTAGTTTCTACATTTGTAGCTCCATTTATGAGTTATAATATGGGAGTCGCGGGTAGAAACTTTGATGTAAATAATCAAAATGATAAGATAATACCATTAACAAATGCTTTATCAAAAGCCCAAACAGCAAACTTATTTACCTTTAATACTTCCTCAAGATATGGATATTTTGATTCAGGTACAACACAACAAGCATCTTCATCTATTGTAAGTTCTTTATCAACCGCACCTAATGGGAATATTGGAGGAACACCAACCCCTCCAGGTAGTAATATAGTTGCAAATTATGCAGCACCGGGTGAATTTTATTTTAACAAGGATTATTTTGCAATTAATGGCATTAATGGATTGAGTGGAACTCAATTATCTGATGTTTATTCTTTCCAATCTCAATTTACATTCCCTTCTACAGTACCTAAATTTTATAAGACAGATGATGGTGGTTGGAATGATAGTTCAGATTACCAATATGGAGAAGTTGGCCATATGTACGTTCGTTTACAATATACAACCTCCACGGGTGTTAGTGAAAATGTTTCATGGGTTAACATGCAAATAGAGCAAATAGAAACTCCAATTATGAGGTTACACTTCCCGGGTAACCAAATATTAGACCTTAATTTGGCCACAGTATATGGTTCTACAAACGCAGGTTTAAGACTTAATAATACACAATGTTATGTTAGAATTGACGCAGCAGCAACAGCAGCAGCAGCCTCACAAGAAGGATTAGATGCTTATAATGCTGAGTATTGTACATTTATTTTTAATTTAAGATCTGCACAATCAAATACAATTAGAGCAGAAAGAAGATATAGATGGGTTTTCTACCAATCTTATAACACTGAACCTATAGAAGCAGATCGAAATTATTGGAACCCAAACATTAGACCTCAATATTTAGGTAGTGGTACTGTTCCATCGGCAGCATCTAATGGTCCATATATTACATCTAACGTTGTAAGTTCATTAGGTATTTCATCTAATGTAGATGGCGCTTTAAATGCTCCATTCTGGGCATTCTCAGCATCAGCAGGAGCAGATGTACTAGATCATATAGTATTACAAGCAGATAATGGTAACGCAACTTATGGTGGAGAATATTATCAAACATATTTACCATATACAGCATCAGCAAACCCACAATTTCCAGGAGGTTTAGAGCCGATTGATACAACAATCCCTGCTTATAACATTCCTTGGTTACTATTAATAGGAGATGAAATTAAATTTCAAAATGATGAAAACGCAGTTTTCACTATTATTGGTGTTATACCTCCAGACCAAACAGCAAACGATAAATTAGTACTACAATTAGATAGAGCCATACCAGCTTCAATAGTAAAGGATTTCTTCTTAATTAGAAGATTTAGGTATTCACCTAATACCGTAGTATTAAATTCATTATTCCCATATGGTAGTTTAATTACAGACCAGATACAAATAAATAACACA
>TARA_B110000261_G_scaffold94194_1_pt1 | contig 22255 bp, 28 predicted proteins | sample TARA_B110000261 | Tara Oceans TARA_B110000261 (sample SAMEA4397705) | marine metagenome | biome: Polar Biome; feature: [DCM] deep chlorophyll maximum layer (ENVO:01000326); material: water (ENVO:00002006), including particulate matter (ENVO:01000060) such as... | depth 20 m | reverse complement strand
ATGGAACGTTCATTGTCAGCGATGGAAAACCAGCGGAGATCATGATTAATAAAGTCCTTGATTGTGACTTGTGGCTTGGTGTGGTCAAGTGTTTGCTTTCCCATTGTTCCCTCTTTGATCCAATGTTTTCGATCATCAGCCATCGTTTTTTTGAAAGCGAGTAGCATCGAGTGGTCATCTTCCGCGGTATTGTGAGTATACTGAATGGTGTTTCGTTTCAGGTCCGTAAAATAGGATCGAGCTTCGATTGACGTGGATGTACCCAGTCCCTTGTAGTATTTAATTCCCCACCCAGAGTGGTTTGTTTCTTTCCATACATCGTAATCTTGTTTGGTATAAAAGCTAACTGACGCGCCCCTCTTTGTCGCCTTGAGAATGGGGGTTCGCAAGGATGTGAGAAAGGGATGACGGACGAGGGACGGCCAAAAGTGATGAATGAAATTCATGAACAATCCTTTGATGTGTGACCCGTCAACGTCGGCGTCCGTCAAAATCATCACCTTTCCATAGCGAAGTTCATTTGTAGATTGATACACTTTGTCGTTTTGAAGGCCCAGGATTTTCTTGATGCTGTTTATTTCCTCATTTCCAGCGAGCTGTTTCGCAGTTGCATCGCGGACGTTCAAGAGTTTACCCTTCAGAGGGAACACCCCATAGAGATCGCGACCGACAACTCCGAGGCCACTGATGGCAAATGTTTTAGCAGAATCGCCTTCAGTTAAAATGAGCGTACATTCGTTTGATCGAGACGTTCCAGCTTTATTCGCGTCTTCGAGTTTTGCGATTCCGCGAACCACAGATATTTTCCGCCCATCTGTTTTCTTCAACTCGCGCATTTCCTTGTGTTTCGCAATCGCGATCGCCTCTTGAATAAAGGGAAGTTTAACGATTTTCTTCATGATGTCGTCTGTAAAATCAAAGGAACTTCCAAAGTCTTTGTACCGACTCGTGCATTCTGTCTTGGTCTGCGAACTGAAAGTTGGATTTACCAGTACACATTTCACAAATACAAAAATATTTTCTTTAATGTGTGCTGGTTTTATCTTGACATCCTTGTGCTTGTTGGTGATGTATTCGGTCGTTTTCCGAACCAGATTACTTGTGACTGAATCCACATGACTACCACCGGTCGATGTATTTATGCCGTTGACAAAGGACACTTGTTTAAACCCACTGTTTGAAGACGCAATGCAAACCTCCCAACGGGGTGTTTTAATAAGCACCCTTTCCGTCTTTTTTTTATCACCGATGAACATATCCACGTATTTTTCAAAGGTGTTGCAAGTCAGTTGAACCTCATTAAAAAAGACTTTGACGTGCAAGGGAGTGCACGCGCAAATATCATATGTCCGTCGTTCAAACAATTTGATGATGTCCGTGTCATTCAGGGTGGTCATGTTGAATCGACTCAAATCTGGTCGAAATGTTATTTTGGTGTACCCAAGCTTTTTGCTGTATTTTGTGATTTTTGGTACCGACTTGACAGTCATATTATGAGTCCATGTCTGTATGTACCGTTGTTGCGAAACACACGATGCCACATCAATCGTAAACTCTTTCGAAAACACGTTTGCGAGTTTGGCACCGTACCCGTTACGCCCACCCGTCGTTCGCTGGTCTTTGTCGTCATAGTTGGAACTCGTGAGTAGTTCACCGAATATCATTTCCGGTATCCACTGTTCTCCGTATTCAGGATGTTTTTCAATAGACACACCGATACCAGAGTTCATAATACTGATTGTATGTTCATCCACACTCACAGTAATTTTATTCACCATGTTACCGTCGTCGGCGCATTGATCCACAGCGTTGACTAGGATTTCGTCGAAAATCTTGAACAATCCAGCGTTGTGAATCACCTTGGTTTCCTTCATCTCCGAATCGACAACCGTCCATTGGACAGAGGTGTCTTTGTTCAACGAACCCACGTAGCTATCGGGTCGTGCGAGGATGTGCTCAAGATGGGTAAACTTTGCATACTTGACACCCGACATGCTTGTCTACTTTTAACCCCTCGACTTCTTTAAGTGATTTCTTAACGCCGTCGAATAACCCCCGCGCGTTTCGTGGGCAACTTATTTTTGTATTTGGATTTCGCCGCATTGACTGCAACCTTCAGTTGATTCACGATGTTTTGATTCGTGTATTTTGCAAACTTGGATGCCAAATTATTATTCGATTTATCATTTCGTTTATAATTGGGATTGGCCCAAATTTCATGTTGTTGATTCATATTGAATTCTGGGTTGGAATCGTAAATTGAAACATGCTTCATCTTTTCACCAGCGACTCTGGGTATAAACATGTTATTCCTCATCGTATTCAGAACGCTCTTCTTTGGGGTTCTCTTGGGAGGAGATTCCAAATTTTCCATAAGCTGAAGTTCGAGATTATTTAAATCATCCTCCAGAGGGGATGTCGCGCGATACTTGTAGTTCAACGGGTTGGATGGGAATTTCGAATCCCTCGCATAACCGTTCATGTTGGGGCGGTGAGCATTGGGGGACTCGCGCAAATACATGTTTGGGTTTGGACGATAACGAGGGGTCTTCGACGGTTTCTGAGGGCGATAACGAGGGTTCTTCGACGGTTTCGGGGGACCGCCCATCTTCGGCGTTGGCGTCTGGCGGCGTTCTTTTGCGGCCAGAGTGACGTTTTGAATGAGTCCATTCAGACGGCTTTGGTTTTTAGGACGCGGACGGACATATGCGGGGGCTGGACGGGGGGTTGGACGGGGGGCACGATTGGGCCAAAGATTTCTCACACTAGGAGGTGGACGGTTGACTGGACGGTTCGTGAGTTTGGGTGGCAGTTTCTTTAGTTTCTTGACGAGTAGAGCGAGACTGACTGGACTTGATGTTCCTTGCGTTTTTTTTCCAACCATTTCCTTCATGTACATGTTGTAAGCAAACCTTTTCGCGTTGCTGCGCGAAAGCTCACCCTGTGCGCGAGTCTGCATGATATCGGCGAGAGTTTGGATGCTTTGATCCGTAGTGAACGTCGCTAGTTGTTGGTTCGTCATGGCACCTTTACCGCGCTGCTTGCGCCTTTCCGCGCGGCGCTTCAACCGTTCTTGCCGACGGCGCTCGCGGATTTCGGCCTCGTCTGGTGGGGCGACTTCACGAATGATTTTACGCGTGTATTTCTTCGTGACGGGTCGTTGGGTGCTTTTCGGGTTGACGAACGGGAAATCGATCGCCTCTTGAATTGAAGATTTTATTGAACGACCAGTATGTTCACGAATTTCAGCCGCGCGATCATAAGTGGGTTTGTAACCCTCATGTATAAGCCTCATCTCAACGGCTTTATGATTATACCATCGTTTATCTCCTTTGTAGGCAGGATTACAAATCTTGTATAGTTTATCCAATGGCTTTAATTTTAGCTGAGCGTCATGGATAGCGTATCCTTTTTCGTGACATTGTTTCACAAGATCGTTAGGATATGAGTGTGACATCAACTATATATACATGTATTATTATTATTATTCGATAGGGTATTTGTAAATATTTGGGGGGTTAGGGTTAGGGCCCCACATCTGATCCTTGAACGCACCTATCCATTTCATATGAACATGTTTACTGATGTTCAAATCTGCTCGCAATTTTGCTCGGAACAATTCCTTATTTAATCCATTTACATCGGATATATCGGCAGCCAAGTAGACAATAATGCGCGCGGCCGTGATCGGAATCGGAGAGGTTCCGCCTACCAAGTGAGGAGTTTTATCAAACTTATTCACAAGCTGTTTCAATTTGGCCCTTGTCGCGAAATCTTTTATACCTAGCGTCATACTCAGTTGTCCTATCTGTGATGCGATGGGGTTGTCTTCGTCAGGTGTCAACTCTGGTAAATAATCCAAGACCAGTGTTTTGGCTTTAGAAAACATCTTGGTGGTTATAGCCGGCTCATCAGCCTTTTTTATTTTGTTGGCAGCATTAATTATTTTTTGGATCGTCATCACTTTGTTTGTTAATGCAACATGTAGGTAGATTATCGCACATATGTTTGCTCTCATATTTGTGCCTTGTAGACCGCTCAAATTATCTAGCTGCTCACGCCTCTTGGACAAAGTTGCGTAAATATCACGAACGGCGGTCGTCAACATTCTCGGATCCCCGTATAACTGGGTGGCTATTTCTGTCGTCTTCTGTCGAACGTGATCAAACTTTTCTTTCTGCAATTGTCGCCCTTGTGTATTCTGTTCCCCAAAAAAAGGGACGTAGTTGGCCTGTTCTTCTCCATACATGATGTGTTGTTGTAGGTTTCGTGCTGTGATTTCTTGATTCTTTCGTTGTTCCGTCTTTCTCACGTTATCTAAAAAATTGAAAATGGACATCGTACTCTTATTATATTAAAATAAATAAATAAAAACCACTTAAAGAGCACCAGCTATCAGTGTATCAAACGATGGCGAAACGAATCGTTCGCAAGAAGATTCTTATTGTACCCTACGTTATGCAAACGAACCCCGTTTCGTTTAAACTTGAACCGCACTATGTCATGGTGAAAGACAAACAAACCAGTGAATGGGGCTTCATCTCTGGTGGTGTGAAAAAACACGAATCGACCCGCCAAGCCGCCCTCCGTGAGTTGCATGAAGAAACATCGGGTGTGATGGATATTCCTCTTCCACTTAACGGTTACACGTTCGTCACCAGTTACCGCCCACCTGAACTCTTGGTCATTGATCAACGCCGTAACGAAATTGTGAACAGTGTTTATACGATGTACATTGTCAAATGTGATCCGACAATGATGACGTTACTTGCAAAATTCCATCCAAATAGTGAAATCTGCGACATTCGATTGGGAGAGTTTTCAAGCTTTCAACATGTTTGGTCTTTTTGCGAGGATGTGTACAACAACCATATTAAACGCTTCGTGTCCAATGCTTAAAGAATGTTTGTTTGTAGTATTTATATAATGTATGTTAAACAATCAAAAATACTGAGAGCGTTCCATAACAGGATCAAACAAATAGTATTGAATCGATATGGATTTGAAGCGTCTACTCTTGTTGACATTGGTGTTGGAAGAGGGGGTGACATGTTTAAATGGCGTCGTTGTAACGTACGTACAGTGTTGGCGTACGACATTGATCCTGTTTACATCCAAGAGGCGCATACGCGATACAAGATGGCATGTATGAGTGAGAATTATCAGTTCCACACGTGTTCATCATTCGACAACTTTATCGACACACACATTACATTGGACGACATCGGTAAGATACCCATTATTTCTTGTCAGTTTGTGATTCATTATTTCTTTGAAACAGCTAACCTGATGGACAACTTGATGTCCAACGTTTCTCGCCTTTTAAAACCTGGTGGATACTTTGTTGGCACCTTTATGTCCGGAGACAAGATTTGCGATTTGACAAAAAACTTGACCCAACCTTTTAAAAACGAAAGCTTTCAGATTCATCCGAATACATCCATCGTATCCGATTACGGAACATCCATTGACGTGTATTTATCAGACACCCTTTACTTTGGAGAAAAGTCTGTCAGTACAGAGTTCCTTGTGAAACCCAGCGTGTTGATTTCAAAAGCAAAGGAGCACGGTTTAAAGGTGGTTGACCTTAGTAGTTTTGACACATACTACGAGCCTTCAATGAATATGGCTCTCTCTACCCAAACATGTAGCTTTACATACTCAACCTTTGTTTTTCAAAATATCAGTTAAAGGTTTAACAACTGCATGATGAAGATAATGATCGTGCCTGTAATGCGATCCGGGCTTGCGCTAGATGAAACCATGCCCATTGATTCGGTTCTCATGAAGCGGATTGAATCTTTGTTGTATACGTTCATGGAACACGCGACTGTCCATTCTGCAACATACGTACGAGAAGGAAATCGAAATACGCTCACCACTATGGATATGGTTTATGGTTTGAAATACTGCGCGCATACGTTCTTCCATGAAATTAACCTTGAAGACAATATCGACGCAAACATTCTCAAGTCGGACGACGACGAAGAAGAGACGGACAACGACGAGGAGTCGGACAACGACGAAGAGACGGACAACGACGAAGAGACGGACGACGACTTCGTCCGAAATGAAACGTCATTAAACCCTTTGGTACTAAAAATGAACCAGTATGTTGACGAATGGGCAAGTTGGTGTCCAACGGATGAAGTAGAGATTATGATTAAGCGAACAATAGACAAAATGGAGGTACAATCTGATTTGAATTTTTAAAGAATTCCACCCCGAAGCCTCAACACGAGATGTAGTGTACTTTCTTTTTGAATATTATAGTCTGCCAGTGAACGGTCATCTTCTAGCTGTTTGCCCGCGAAAATGAGACGCTGTTGGTCCGGTGGAATCCCCTCTTTGTCTTGGATCTTTGCTTTGACGTTAGACACGGTGTCAGATGCTTCAACCTCCAATGTGATTGTTTTACCTGTGAGTGTTTTTACAAAGATTTGCATGATTCTAATGTTACTATGTGTTTAACTTTTTAAATACGTTTCTTCGAGCATTTTAAACATCATGCGTTGAACACTTGCGGTGTTTTCTGTTGTGAGTTCATTGATTGGATCTAGGATGTACCCTTCAACTGTAATCAAGTTTTTGTTTTCAGTAAACGTGTCGATGACAAAGAACTGTGAAAAGGAGGACACAACGAGTTTAGATAAGAATTCATCATCGGTACTCAATTCGAGCGGGAACATGAGTGGATTGGACTCGTAGGGTGAATCGGCTTGGAAATTCTTGGCGAAGGTGATAAATGGTCGTTCGGCCCGTTGAAGATTATTTTGATGTATTTGTTTTTCGTAGACTCTATTGAGGGCAAACCTATTGGCAATGTTTTCGGTTTTGAAAGAATATATGATTGGGATTTCAGGTTTTGGTTGCATGTAGGATGGTAATTTTGGATGTATAGTTGGTGTACTCTGAAAGTTAAATGAACACAATTGTTGCACATTACTTACTGAAATTGAATTTCCCAAAACCCAAAAGAGTCCTGTCATTGTTACAATGATTAAGGAATTATCGTTTAAACTTATTTATTTGTATATGCTACATGAGTAAATTATACGCTGTTCTCGAACCATCCTCTGTGGGCGATGATACCTTTAGAGGAAAGTCCCCAAAAAGCGCTGCTTCAAAAGTACTCACTCATTTGGTCAAAGTGCACGGTAAATGCAAATCTCACAATATTCGCATTATAGAAATAAATAACGACCGCAGTCCAGTGTTGACTAAAACGCATCAACACGAAAAAATGTTTGAATATCTAGGGAAGTGGGATAACACACCCACTGTGATTATGTTCGGGAGCAAGGAGGTTGTGTTTGATGGAAAGCCCGTCCTCAAAAAGGTCGCTTCAAAGGGTAGTTGCAAACCAAAACCAAGTTTTTATTAAATACTTATATCAATGAATGACGAGAATAGAATCTATTGAAACAAATGTGACATCGTTATATGGGGAGGATGGTATATTGGCATATATATTTGATTGTATGGATGTGAAATGCAAATACTTTTTAAATTTCGTTGATTTTAATCAAAGACAGACACACAATCCATTAGTCAATTTAATAAAGCAACGTGGATTTGTTTCCTGTTTATCAGGAAACAAGGAGGATTTGGTGGCACTCCGTTCTGAAACTCGAGAGGGTGTTGAAAACGTTACAAGTACTGTACAAACACCTGTTCATTTTGTTTACGTCAACACCAAACACAATTATTTTTGGATTTTGAAGATTTGCATGGAGGTGTTAAAAAGACGCGATGTTCGCCCAGTGGTTGTATGCGTGCCCTTCAACTGTTCGATACCCTTGAAGGAGCCGTACACGGTTCCCTGGAAGCCTCGCGTAAAAGGAGAAGGGGCTTACCGTGGTTGTTCCCTGTTGGCTCTGTCATTCATATTACCAAACTACACACTGTTTGGTATATCTCAGAACAGGATTTGTTATTTTGTGGATACAGATGTTTGTGGTAGTCTTGGCATCTTCACGAGCACAGCATTCACGTTTGTTGACGAGTGGGAAACGATCAAGACCAAGTTTTGGGTGCGAGTTCGCCCACAGGGCGGGTAGCACATTGACTACATACGGGTTCAATGATATGTAGTTCACACGCGTGATTGATCAGCACATCCGGGTCACACTCTACCATTTGACGTTGATTGGTGAAACGATTTTTGCATCGAGTGCATCGTTTGTTTTTGGATGCTGGTGCTTCTTGAATTCCTAAATTGTTTCTTTTTGAGAACAAATAATTTAGCAATTTAATGGAAATATGAATAGAGTGTTTGGCTCGCGTAAGTGCTACGTACATCAAATTGGATGCTTGTGGGTTGTCGAATCGAATATCGTTACACAATACAACATGATCGAATTCCAATCCTTTTGATTGATGGGCTGTAATCAAAGTAAAACCTGAAGGTGAATACCATTCTTTTGCCCGGAATAAATGGCGCACAGTATCAGTTTCATATTTCTTCCAAAGATTGATTCGCAAGAGCCATTTGACTAATTGAGATGTTCGAGCGTGATTTTCAAACTCTTCGAGAGACGTAAAGTTGTCCAGAAGAGGATTTGAATTTGTATGATTCACAAAATACTCTGGCAGGCACAAGTGCTTGAGATCGGTCATTGCATCAATTTCCAAATCAAAATCAATGCTCTTTCCGTAAACATGAAACGGTAATGACATTTGCGACAACTTGAACATCAAGTCGTACAGGGTGGAATTGTATCTCGCGATGAACGTAGAGTTTGGATGAATACGATGGTAGTCCTCGTGATCCATGCGATGTAGGGTAGTGTTACCTGTGGCGCAATTAGTAAACCCACGGACGCCAAATCTGTTATTCATAAAGATGTTGGTGAAATACATGAGGTCGTAACCAAATCGAAAGGTTTTTGTCAAACCAAACATCGAAATGTTTGAATGAGAAGGAAAGTCGTGGATATAAGAGTAGGGAGTGTGGACGTGTTTGAAACCATATATTTGTTGATGTGTGTCCCCGACAAACAACTTGGTCACATTGGAATAGTTGCAGATGATGTTTAACATACAGTCTGTGAAATCCTGGATTTCATCCACCAAAATAATATCAAAGCCTCTACACGTTTTGTTCTGTTGGAGTTGGTAGGCTTTCAGATAAGCATCATGTGTTACTGGGATTGTTTTATCGGTAAACATTCCATACCAAATGTCCTTCACGTGTTCACCGCCGTCGTCAAGGCGATCACTGCTACAATACTCACCAAAGTTTGTCAGGATATCGGCGACTGACATGTCATCAAGTCCGGGAAAAATGTGAGAAACATTAGAAATGGTACATGAACCAATGTCAAGTGTTGTGTCGACATATTCATTCAATACGTAGGAATGCATGGTTTTAACAGTGACATTTGTGAGTTTTTTGAATCGTTCGCTCGTCTCAGCCGCGAGAGCGACGTTGTAGGCGACATACAAGACACGATTCGTTCGCCACGCGTTGGCATAATGAAACAGCGTCTTGGTCTTTCCAGTTCCAGCAAATGCTTGCACCATAATGGTTTTGTTCAAACTCGGGGGACATCGCACGACCCGCGCTTGTTCAATCGTCAACCCTTCGGATCTGTTCACGGGTGTCCATTGCAACTGTATCTTGCGCACAATTTCATCGCGAACTCGCATGTAGAGCGTCGGGTCGTTGGATTCGGATGCCAGTTTTGCCCATCGCTCCATTTCTTCATACGATCGCAGCGACTGAGAGTATCTGAAAATCGTACTGACAGCCATTGAGCCCGATGAGTGTTTCGGATGGAGCAATACATATTTAGTATGTGTAAACATGGGAGACACAACCTCATTTGTGAATTTGTTTACACATCCAAAATATACTAATGACTTTATGTCCAAATATCGCGCCAAATACCAAACGACGTCAGTCGGTAGGTTATCCATTCATCCAGTAACCAATGTATTACTTAAGTGCATTTTTTCAGTCTGCAATCGTCCCTCCGAAACCAGTGTGTCAACGATCCTCACTCTTTTCTCTTTGTTCATTTTAAGAAATTCATGAAGCTCTACGTTCAATGCGTACGTCTGTATTGTATATACACGATGTGAATCATCCGGAATGTAGAGCTGACTGGCTGATATATTTGTTACAATCATTTTGATCAACGATTGGGTATAATCCATAAAAGAATCAATCTTTGTAGGAGGGTAATCCATCACTACACGTATTCCGACAACCTCTTTTTTTTTCTGTTGTTCAGAGGCATATTGCATCGGAAAGTTGTCCACAAACCCACCATCTATATACACTGAATTGTTGTACCTGACACACTCCATCAACAGCGGAACACAACATGATATTTTCACACACTCAATTACCTTCATCGTCGGGTGCGTTGTGTGATTAAAGTACTCTGCATGTTTCTCGGTAAGATTCGTACCCACAATGGTTAAATCTATATTCGTCAGTGTGTACAAGTCTTGTAATGTAGGTGAACATCCTATTTTATGAATAATAATCTTTTCCACCTCTGAAAAGAAACCATTCATGTTGTACAATCCGTAATTCGAAACGAGTCTATTTAGGTCCACTTTTTGAGAAACACTTTGTATCAAAATGTCTTCCTCAAAATGTGTTCGTATTTCCTTGTACGTACACCCAATAACCAATAAAACAGAAATCATAGACCCGATTGACGTACCTATATAATGCGTGGGTTCAATTTGGAGATATTCAAGTGCCCCAAGTAATGATAAACCATGTAAGCCCCCTCCACTCAACACTAGTATCATGTATTTGTCAAATGAATGTATTCTTTAAATTTTACAGGGCGAGAATCGAATATCGAGTTTGTTGTTTCTGTAGCCTGTTGGTCTGATGTTATTTTTTTTAGCGCTTCCATGATTGCAACCTTGTTGATCGAGGTGGTCACTTTGCGTTTCTTTAGCACCAGTGCATTCGACGCTCCCACGTTGCACATCTCTTTATCCTGTTCCTTCATGAATGTCATTATAAATTGACTACGAGCATTCATCTTGTTCTTTTTTGCGCGTATCTCCTTTTGTAGTTCACTAATCTCCTCATTCAATCGCATCCATTCGTAAACTGCATCTTTAAAAGTAAAATTTGTCGTCTCTGACATTTATTTCGTATAAGATGTAATCTCCTTAAGTTTCTAATGGTCTTCTGGCAAGATCTGGATCAATATCACTGTTCATCCACGGACTCACTGCCGTTTTTGGATTCATGGGTTCCGATCGGAGCCCATAATTTGCGTTACGTAGACTACTCGACACGGTATCGACACCGATTCGCGTGGTGGCGTCCAAAAAATTCATGTTTTGTAGATCCTTGGGCGCAAAATCAAATGCCACATCCGAGTTTTCACCGTTCTTGGGTAGTAAATTCGATGACAGAAACTCTTCATCTGGGTTCTTAACAACAGACGGTCGGCTACTGTTTGGTCGGCTACTGTTTGGTCGGGTACTGTTTGGTCGGCTACTGTTTGGTCGGCTACCTAGGCGACCGTCATTTTTAATAATATGGGGTTCTTCACCTTTATTTTCATCACCCGTAATGTATTGAACTAGCGAATCCGGGAAATAAGGTTCAAACTTTTCTATATTTGATATACACGTTGCGCTTAGTGTCAATATGAGTAGGACCACAATAAGACACATGCATGGCATCATCATCTTATTCTTATTCTCAGCCATATTTATATGTTATGACATTAGAAAATAATCAGACGTTGGGCGGAACGGTTAGCGCACTGTCATCCTCATTAAAGTCTTCGTTGTCATCGTCTGTGAACATATATTCTCTGTTTTCAATACGGGGAGATTTCGATTGTAGTTTCATTTGAATCACTTTCCATGTGACACCCCATCGACTGGGTGTGAACCAAAGTCCCGTCATCTGGATAATACATTTAGAACTTACACCCTTCTTAATACCCGAAATGTCCACCACTGATTTACTGGAATCATAAACTTGCACATCCTTCATGATCCTGAATCGATAGACGTTGTTTTTCATCACGGAAGAGGTCAAACCGTTCTCAAGAAACACGTCATCTATACCCTTATTTACAAACCATTCCTCCTTGTTACGTTTCAGCTCGGTGAGTACATAATCTTCCGTCGATTTAATAAAGAACGCGATGGATGGGTCTTCACTCGTGTATGTCACGAATGGCTGGATGTCATCGCCTACCATCAGGTCAGAATGTAGTGAAAGTTTTGGCGTTTGTACACACAACTTGGATAGTGCATTGTTTTCGGACAGATAGGTTGACATCATGTACGTATCGACACCTTTCTTGAGCTTACCGAATACCAGCTTTTCATATGGAATGTTGTCTATAGCGTGAATGCGCATTTCCTATTATATAGAGTCATCTTCTTAAATAGTTTAACTTGATAAATTATAATCTTTTTACACATCAATGATCAAGTCCGTTCATGATTTATACAAGGTGAATTCCGACCGTAAGCATATGTCGCACCAAATATACAAAACCTTATATGTAGATGTAATGCACAAGATAAAGCAAAAGAATGACACCTATGTGTATAACCTCATCTATCAGCCACCTACTGTTGTGACGGGAAGTGTTCGTTATAATAGGAAAACGTGCATCATGTATTTAATGAAAAAGTTGGTTGCTTCTGGATTTATCGTCTTTCCATACCTGGACAATCGAATTTACATCGATTGGTCGTTCACAACAAACCCGGAAAAAAAAAATGTCACGTTCAAATTATGTAATACAAATTAAAAAGGTATTACAAATGAGCAAGAAATCCAATTTGTCCGCCGTGGTTGAAGCCAAATCTGAATACACCAAATTGTTGTTCACATACTTGAAGCCACAAATATATGAAGCCCTTGTCGTGATATATTCATCGTCTGTAGAAAACGCCGTCGATGTCCAATCCATTACGGGGGCATTTCATAGGGAATTGTCAAACATAACAAAGTGGAACAACGAGGTTATAAGAATCGAAACGGACCGACTTCAAGAAGGTTGTCCATTTTTGGATGAACTCATCACTGCTGTTATTTTGGCCAATGTCAAAATTCTGACTTCAATTCAAACGAAAAAAAAGAAACAGTTGAAAATAACTGTCCCAACTTCTGGAAATTTTGTACATTCCATTTATATCAACGTGGGGAAGGAAATATTAAATAATCCGGACAGTTTCGACATCGAGTTGTACAATGGTGACGTTACACGTAACTATGGCCTCGTCGGTTCTTTGATCGAATCTTCCATAGAAACAGCGATAAGGTCCGCGATTCCATTGCGCCATATATTGGACATGAGCCTTCCAAAGAATGATGACCAGACGGAATCAGATTCAGACAAAGAATCCATGCACGAAAACGAACACGAGTCTATTCCCGATTCTATTTTTGCCCCTGACCCTATTTCCGAATTTAATGACAAACCTGTTCACGAGTCTATTCACGAGTCTATTCACGAGTCTATTGACGAACCCGTTCCCGAATTCAATGACGAACCCGAAATGGGTCCATCAACAGTTCCTGTCGGAAATCAAACGATGATGGACGGGATACTTTCCCATTCCGACGAGGAGGAAGATGTCAAAGAAGTTGCCATTCAAGCTAGGCGACCTACACAATCATTCTTCGATAACTAAGATCCCACAAGACTTTGTTTTTCTGATTTTGGGTAGTGGTTTTTCAAATAAGATTGCATTTTAAAATAATGTATCTCCGTCCCCACCTCCACGTCAAACACTGAAGCCATACGTGAATCGATAGTAAATGTTTGACGATTAGATGGCACCTGTAGATCGTTCGATTTGATGTATTCATTGATTTTTTTATTTACCACACATCTGGCAATGAGTTCAGTTGGAGGAATATTAATGAGAGCAGCTAAAGGTTCAGAAACTTCAACAGGCTTCATAAAACCACTTTTGTTATGTTTCAACTGTTTGTTAGCTTTTGCGTCCTTCTTTTGTAATCCTTTTACGACGAGCATAGCTAAACCAACCTCCTTTTTTATGTATTCGAGCTGGGAAATCAACTTTGTAAACATATCAGGAGCGTCCATGTATAGTGCATAATAAAATTTGTTTCTTTAATACAAAGGTGTATGTATATATCACCGACTCATATATTGCTTTCTGGTGCTGTCTGGTATTTTGATAGACGTTTGGCACTGTACAAAGAAAAACCGAAATGTGATTTGATCAAAGATTACGTACCCCCTATAAAATTCGCCTCTTGTTGGTACACTAGTATCGTCCCACTTTATTTGTTGTTTGCAAATGAAACGACTTCCCCAAACGCGAACCGGATAATAGAACATTGCGCAGCTATTTATATACTTGTTTTGGTACTTAATACCTTGAAAAGAAGCATCAACCCGTGTTCTGATCTAAACTCGATTGACTATATTGTTCCAGCCATAGTCTTGCTCAATTTGGCTGTATGTTTCTACTCCCTCGTCCCACCGCAATATATTGCTGGGTATATGGGTTCGATTCTCTGTCTGACTATATTTTTACGTCTTTGTGACCCAAATAGTGAAATAACAACTAGCGCGATGTTCAACGACATCGTTCTCAGTACGTTGATGTTTGTCATTTACAAAAAGGACTTGAAGCTCGTGTTTGCATAATCGTCGCAATATTACTAATGAATGCATCAAAGTGATAAATCAAGCGTTCACATCCCTTTATACGGTATTCGTACTTTGCAGCACAAATTGCGATTTTTGCTTTAGTTTTCACGTCTCCAACCAAAATCTCCAAATTGATTAGAATTTTACAGATATCTGTCAATACACGCGAAGGACACATATTATTGATGATACAAAAGTAAAAATATGGGCGACATTCTTTGATAGTGTTATTGGACTCTTTTGCGCTCACAGTGATTGAATTCAAAATATCTTTGTATGGATTTTTGATATTGTCAATTAAAAGACTGTAATCTGAAAACGTGTCAACCAAATTACCACCCGTTGTATTTATAACCTCCTGAAAACAATCGTTGTTGAACTCAATGAGGGTGTCTCTGCATAATCGTTTGCAATGCTCCTTGATTTCTTCGAATGTTGCTGGGATGAATCGAACTGACATTATTCCAGAATTTGAAAGAACTCCAAGCACATGCGATTTACTCATGGACACCAAAACGAAAACACAGTTGGTATAAAACACCATGAAATTTCTCAACAAGATTAATGATTTCGTTGACAATAAATGGGTGTTGTAAATGATAATGTATTTTTTACCCAGCTGACCGTCTTCGTTCAAGAAAAACTTTTCACAAAGGGTGGTGATTACATATTTCACAATGTATCGTTCGTAATTGCCAATGTCTCGTAATACTAATTCTGTGAATCCACGCCCTACCCGAGTGTACAACATAACAGTCAATCGTCGTTCAACCTTGATTTCGTATTCCACATTGATCCACACATTGTTTTTCATGTTAAACTTTTGATTCACCCATTTTTGAACATATGTTTTTTTACCACAAGAAGGCGGACCGTATAGGAGAATGTTTTGGTCAAAAACGTTATGGTAGTCGCGCTTAAACATGGGTAGATCCTTAAAGATACAATTCCTTATTAGCAAATTATTTGTCATCCAAATCATGTTTATTCTCAACATCTTTTTCGTTTTTAAATTTATTCGTAGTTTATATTGGCAAGTATATCGGTTATCGACCAAATGATGCCACATGATGTTTTAGATTTCCAGACGTGAGTCGGTGTTATTTTGATACGAACACGCAAACCTTTTATCACGTGTTCTACTAAAAGTCTTTTTTTATTCACAGTCTGCATCGGAACGACAATGTGACCGTATTGGGTGGGTATGTTTGTGTCGTTTAATACATGATCTTTCAAAGAACTGATAAAACCCAACTCTTTGTATTGTTCAGTAACCAAAGCCTCGAGTCGGACGACCGTTTCGATTTGATCCTCATCTAATAATCGCACATTCAACTTGTTTTTCTTTGTCATGGCATTGTAAGCCACTGCTGATTCACATTCAACAACCCAGAGCAAGTCGATTGGATGGTCGTCTCGAGTTATCCCGTCTAATGCGTTGTATGTGTTGGGCTTAAACGAAAGTTTCATTAGTATATGTAACCCAATTTATGTTTAAAGCAAGGCAAGAAATTATAGATTTGTTGATCACACTCAAAGGCGTGAATCTCATCCCGGCAACCAACCTTGAAATATGCATTTATAATCACGTTATAGAGCGTAGTTCCCTCCACAACGTTACGAAAGATTGGGAAAATTATAATTTCAAACATATGTATGTTTCCAAAGCTTTGGAAGTCATGAACAGATTAAAACACAACGTTTCATTGCTTCACGAGGTGTTGGAAGACAAACACTACACAAAAATTCTTGTCAATCCCCTACTCCTATCTGTTACTCAACCCGCGTCGCAAGTCCCTAAGAATGATGGAATGTTTAAATGTAGTCAATGTAAAACCTACAACACAACCTATTATAGTCTCCAGACTCGAAGTGCGGATGAGCCTATGACAAACTTTATCAGCTGTCTTACTTGTAAAAAACGCTGGAAAAACTAGTGCATTACATTTTTTTCAACAATTTGTTCCTATTCGCACGTTCCATGGCCAATTTTTCCTTTGTTTTAACATACAAGTCCAACGTAGGGTTTGTAAGCTGTACACACCAAGTCACATGTTTCGAATAGTTTGCGAGAACAAGATAATTGGGATACATATTCTTTGACAACAAACCCCCGTGCTTCAGTTCTTTGTCAACACGGTATTTTATTAAATCTCCTGGTTTGAGATTTACAATTTTATTCATTTTGACTTTGTCAAAATCCGCCAGGATATCAGTCATTCCTACCATTTATTCATATAAATATTTATAAGTTGATTTTGTTATTTATTCGTTCCGCTTGTAGAGTCGTACATAAACAACACACTATTGATGAAACGAAAATCACTATTAATAGTATTGAAACGATTACATACGGCAATATGTTCAACCCCATATATTTGATCATAGGGTCAAGTACTTTAGCCCTGAGTTCGAGTACGTGCTCATCCTTACAGCATTCTTCAACCAGTTTGTCAAATATTTGCTTATATATATTTTCATCCATACTATAAACGAGCAAATACTTTTTCGTATTATTCGCAATGTTCTTGACGACTATCACATAATCAGAAATACGTGAATATTACCACCTAAACACTTTCAAACGTTACGAGAAAGGTTTTAATCGAACTGGAGTCTCGTATCCATCAGACAATTCCGACTTACTTTCGTCAAGACTTGTTCTAGATACATTCGTGTACAATCGATGGAAATCACATATCCATATGCCGTCTCTTTTATGTGTTGCTATTCTCTTACATCTAACAATTTGAGGTCCCTTCCTGACCATCATTGTACAAGACGATGACATCTCAGTTTTAAAACATTCACATATTGAGAACATTAGTACCTATCAATATTTTAAAATCGACCACTCGTCAGTAGTAATGTTCAGTGACTAATAAGCATTGAAGTTTTGTTTGTTATTGTGGAGTGAAACTCATGTTGTTCTTTTGATGTCAGGAGCTTCCACGTCGTATACAATTCGTGAATATCCTTGATATCAGACGGGCGAATGACAGTGCCACGATTACGGCGCGACATTAATTTTCTTTGAATTTCGTGTCGCCGATACACGGAGGAAGTACCAATAAAATACCAACCTAATTCATTGTCAAACAATTCAATCCACTTTTTGTCATTTTTTGTCACGCCAACCTGTTGTTTACATTGAGAAATAATCTCACGTAACAGACTAAATTGATGAAAATCTCCACAGCATCCTCCCAATGAAAAGGTGAACATTATGCATTTGTTAATCACCTATTGTTTAAGTTTCTCAAATGAAGTTTCTCATTTCACCCAAGGGTAGTCGTGAAACGTTCAAGTTACAGTTTCATACACAATTGTATGCATATGTATGTGGGGTGTATCCAAACTAAACGAATCATCTGAATCTTCCGAACTTTCGTAAACAATCTCCCGGCATAGGGGACATGTATTATTTTTTTCCAACCATTTCCCTATGCACTTTAAATGAAAGGAATGACAGCATGGGAGCATCATTACATCATACAATAACCGAAAGCAAATAGTGCATTCGATATTTTCCTTTTGAACATGTTGAAAACACAAAAAATCTGTTTTGTCATTTTTGTACTTTCCAACTCTCTTGCATTGAACGCCTTTTTGGGTCAGTTTGAAACACTGAGCCATTCGTTGACTTTACGGTATAATAACTTTTTTTTGTTATCTTCAACCTTTGATGTTCCCACATCTGATCTAGATTGATGTTTAGCATGAACGCCAACTGGAATAGATAACTGAACACGTCTCCCATCTCGGCTTCCAGCTTGTATTTCTTCTTGTCTCTGAACTGATTGTTATGTCTGCGTATGCTTCCCGCCAACTCACCCACCTCCTCGGTGAAGTACATCCAAATGTGTTCAATAGACGGACCTAGCCAGCCTTTTTTGTCACACATATCCATAATGTCGAATTTGAAATCATTTAATGACGTCTTACCTTGCATCTTTTTTAATATTATACATTCATTCTTTAAACGATAAAAGGATATTTGGGTCTTGTTTCAACCGCGTCTGCATCAGTGAACTCCGTACCTGTAAACTCTTTCCATTCAAGTAACATGTTACCATGGAACCATTCAGTCTCTTCTTCGCTTTGTACACTTTCAACTGTGTCCGTCGGTTGTCTGAGCCATGTGACATTATAATTTGTTCTCTCATTATTGTCTGGGTCTTGGTATGTGTATTGAAGACTGTAACTCTTTGTGTGTGCACTGATCTTGGTCAATTTAATTTTAAATTTACCACTTCCCATTTTCTTCCCATTCCTGAGAACAATTTCGTTGTACCATTTAAGATGTTTGTACTCCACTTTGAGAAACATGGATTTAACTAGTTTCTTTGTGGACTTGATATGCTTTCGTTGTTTTTTTACGTGATCAACTTGACCGCCGAGTGTAAGAGGATTCTGAACTATGAGTCTATCTGATTTCGAAGTCAAGAATATAATAATAGGTTGTATATGGTCACTGTGCGCCTGATCAGAGTGTAACAAATAGGTGGCGATCGTCACCGTTGTTCCGACATTGAGTTTCCCCATGTAGGGCTTTGTTTGTTTCAACGCCTGAACCCTTTCTCGGTTATTCGCAACGTTTTTGAGTATTTCTCTTACGTGGGACACGCGGACCTTTTCTATGCTGGCGCTTGCATTCACGTGATCCACGACATCTGAAACGTGCAAATTCTCCGTGAAATTGACGGCATCAAGAAGCGCGTTCTCTGTGCTCATTTGACTTGTGATTTCAACTGGGACTTCACGACCCCGGTGGATTTGCATGGGCGTAAAGCCAGTAACACTGTGTTTTGTGTTGTTGATACTGAAAGCGATCCGATCAACCAAGTCATAAAACTGCAAGGTTTTGTTCCTCGTAAAATGATTGTAAATCATTTTTTTGATATAGTGGTTTTTATTTTCCACGAATCCTTGAGTTTGAGGGGTGTACGCAGCTCCAAATCTTTGATTCACATTGAACTGTTTGCAGAGTTCTGCCACGTCTGCGCTAATAAAAGATTTTCCGTTGTCACTATGAAGAATGGACGGACTGTCGCCCGACAAGAAGAGTCTATTCAAAATGTTAACGACGGTAACTATTTTTTCATCCCTTGTTGGATAAATATACACGAATTTGCTGAAAATATCAATAAGCACGAAAAGTTTATCATAACCTTTATTTTTTTTTTTAATCTCATTGTTGGCTATTTGACCAGTACCCATAGTCGTAAAGTCCATTTGCCAATGCTCGAATGGTTTCGTCGGGCGAAAAGATTTCACCACTGGCTTTACACCTTCGGCTTTTGATTCTCTGAAGAACTGCATACTCGCGTGTTGGATCAAAAATTCTGATATATATCGTCTTGATATTCCCAACCAAAAATGACGAAATATGGTATCGAACAAAGTGTGTGGGTTCAACTTCATTTCCTTTACGTCTTTGAAAAACCCATGGATGACGATATCTCGTTTGGATGGCCGTACTACACGGAAGGTGTGCTCGTTTTCCGTTGCAAGGACGATGGGAATGTTCAGTGTTTTGGCAACCAACCAAGGAAGTGGCCCTTTGTGAACAAATATTAGTTGCAAGGGGTCGCTCAAAGCCTGTCTGTATCCAAAGTTGTATCGCTTTATAATGATCCGTCGCTGTTGTGGCTCCATGTCAGATATTCCACTTAATCCATGCTCGATGAACTTTAATACACCATCGTACAACTCGTCGTGTCCAAATGCCGCGTTTGGAATTTTAGTGCCAGTCCATGTGTGTCCAAATATTGCATTCCAACTGGTCATGTGACTAAGAATTAAAAAAACTCGTTTAAAAATAATAATAATGTATTGTATGAAGGAAAGGGTGAGCGTGGGGTGTTTGTTATTTTTTTAATTTTATTAATTGAAATAATATAAACAAAGTAATAAACGAATAGCATGCCTATTTGCCCACGATGTGGAAAATGTTTGACGAGCGATCAAGCATTGACGTATCATATGAACAAAAAATTCAAGTGTGGAAGTTGGTGCTGTATAAAATGTGACGTTACATTCACGACCAAGTTGGATTTACAAATGCACAATATCAAGTGTCAGACTGAACCTGTTACCAAAGGGGACACGCAACAAAGTATAATGAACCAGGTTTATTCCAACGGCAACATAGCCATATTAGAAATAGACTCTAACCGAATTGTGATATCCGCATCACCGTCATCCTCCAATGTGTTGGGTATTCCTAAAGTCAAGGGTTTATCCATCGAGCAGTTGAGTGGACAGAATACACGTACCATGCAAAAATTGAACGATAACATCATATTGTTTTACTAAACCAAGTCAATTAAAGGTAATTCAATTTATTGATTGTATATGTCTGAAGCATTCAAGCAAAAGGTGAATGCTTATTGCGAAATCGACGAAACTTTGAAACTCTTGCAAGCTGAGATCAAAGTCAACAAGACGAAATTCGGTGAACTCACGGAGAGCATCATCGATTACATGAGTTCACAAAACCTCGAGGTTTGTAATGCTGGTGAATTGGGAGTCCTGACTTTGGCCACGACAATTTCAAAGGGTTCTCTAAAAAAAGAAAATATAAAGGCTAGCATTTTGGAGCTGTTGAACGATCCAGACTTGAAGTCTGTGAGTCGTGACGAGTTTGCAGAGAGCGGGGCGGATTATATTATGAACAACCGTCAAACCGAGGAAAAAAGAAAGTTAAAACGTAAGAAGGTATCAAACAAGTAGAAGCATGGATGATTTGTGCGCCGATATATTTGAAAAAGATGGTACAATATCAGAGTTGAAGGAATCTTTGGTTATTTGCAAGGAACGTGCTCTTTGTATGGAAAGTACGATACGACTTTTGCTGAAACGCCAACACCGAGGCGTGATAGGGGCATTCGATCACTTGACGACCGACTTGTTTGGTATTTTGCATGAGGGTATATCAAGGATGAGTTTGTCTAGCATAAAGGATTTGATATTAAAACACACCAAACCCAAACTGGTGGTGATCAACCTGATGTTGACTTTATTGAGTTGCGACCGAATTTCGTTCATGTTTTTGGACTCTCGTACCGTCATTTTTTCAAGATTTGATACACTTGTTGCGAGTACGACTGATGCTCTAGGAGGGGACATATACGACATCATTCAACCGTCAGTGAATCGATTACACAAAGATTTTAAAAAAGATGAAACGATTGGTAACGAACTCACTGAATTGTTTGTGGATGTACTGAACAGTTTAAAAAACAGAATGGAAGTGATTGAAAGTGTTTGTAAAGCCATGAAAATATACATTTCCCAAATTACATAATTGTATCCACGATACCATAATCGAGACATTCTTGACTAGTCATGGTGAGCTCCTTCTTGATAATCTTGCGAATTTTTTTTGCGGGAAACTCACTCTTGTCTACGTAAATCTTTTGGATGATGTTCATCAAAACCTCCGAGTTTTTCATCTCGTCTTTAAGATCTTCGTATTTTCCCCACGATTCTCCTCGAATTTGGTGGATCAAAACTTGCGAGTGTTCCCGCATACAACGTTGGTGGCCTCCGAGAAGGATGAATGTTGCAGCACTCGCAACAAATCCATCCACGATTGTGACGACAGGTACCCGGCA
>TARA_B110000261_G_scaffold158861_1_pt1 | contig 22602 bp, 25 predicted proteins | sample TARA_B110000261 | Tara Oceans TARA_B110000261 (sample SAMEA4397705) | marine metagenome | biome: Polar Biome; feature: [DCM] deep chlorophyll maximum layer (ENVO:01000326); material: water (ENVO:00002006), including particulate matter (ENVO:01000060) such as... | depth 20 m | reverse complement strand
TGTTAGTAAGTATTTATGTTTGGTATAAAAATAAAAACAAGACATTAGCTGTTAAAAATAATTAGAAATATTAGTCTAAATTGTCAGAAAAAAAATTATTTAATTCAGTTTTCATTATATAATCTTCGTGTGTCCACACCCAAGGATATCTACCACCATCTATTTTTGATATATTTGACAGTTTTTCTAAATTACCTTTCCTTTTCTTTAATTTTTTTCTTAACATATTTACACTGTCAATTGTACCAATATATCTAAACTTATCAGCATGCCAATAATAGTAATTGTGTAGAAATAATAATATAATAGTAGAGAATATCCACATTTTTAAAAACTTGAATAATGTTATAGAATCATTTTTGAAAATTGTATTTAAGATTGATACTACCCACAATCCCCATAGCAAATATCTAGATATTACATTCATTCTTGTGGGGTATAAACTTGACCATTCTATTCTATCTAATAAAGTAGAAATATTATCGTTTTTATGTGGATAACTCTTATTGTTATTAATTGAGTCTGGATTATTTTTTCTTTCATTAGAATAAATATAATAAAAAAAAGTAATTATTATTGTAATTATTAAGATTATCATTTAAATGTAGTATATACTACATTTAAATGATAATCTTAATACTAACTATAGTTTTTTTTTCTATATTTGCTATCTATTTTGAGAAGAAACAATCATGTCATTCATATGATAATGCTAAAATTAATAAAAAAGATAATATATCTAGATCTTTTCAAAAATTAAGACACTGTATAACGTTTGAAAATAGATCAATAAAATGGAGGCGTTCATTATTAACATCTTGTATGATAACTTTATTGTTGTTTATTTTTTGTTGGGAAAGACGACCAACTTCTTCAGAAATTATTATTCATATAATACTTATAACTTTAGTAGTTACAATAAATTGGAATAACTTTTCTCTTAATAGTGGTGAAAAATCATTACATGTATGTAATGATATAATAAAACATATAAAGAAGTTAACAAAAAATTAATTATAAATATCTCTCTGAATACATATTAGAATATTTTGATGACTTGATTTTATACATAACCCATGTTATAGTACAATGTTTTTTTGCATTTTTATAAAAATGCAAAAATATTTAAATAGTGAATTTAACCTCTTATTGTCCATTTAGCATTACAATTACAACAAGCAGCATATGTATTGAATCCTTCGTCACAACTTCTTGATTGTTTTTGGTAATAGAATACACGTTTACTTTTACATTTATCACATTCCATTGCTCCTTCAACAACTTCGAAGGGATTTTCAATAAATTCATCTTGTTCTTCCATTATAACTTTGAATTCTTTGAAACAAGTATGTTCCCAACCAATATTATTATTTTTAATATTTGATAAAATTATTTTAAGAGGTATTTTATTAAGTACATCTCCTATAATTTGATAAATATATTCATTATATATGTCATCATAATTTTCTAAATTTAAACAAATTTTATTTATATAATTTTCTAATACATCTATATTTTTAGAATTTTTAAGAACTTTTTGTAAAGCTAGCTTTCCATTATCTCTTGTTGACATTATTATAAATTAATGTCTATATGTTTTTAAATTTTCATTTTTATTATTTATAGCCTTTAAATATTATAATAAAGAATGTCGGTTGAATTAATTATTGATACAAGAGAGAAAGCTTTAATAGATTTATTAAATAAAAATAACATTACCTTTAAAATTGAACAATTAGAATTAGGTGACATTATTTTTCAAAAAGAAGAAAAGATATTTTTAGTTATAGAAAGAAAAACAATCAATGATCTAAAAGCTAGTATTTGTGATGGAAGAAATAGAGAACAAAAATATAGATTATTAAAATCATTTCCAACTCAAAGAATTTTATATTTAATAGAAGGTTCTTTTGATAAAGATTTAGAATATTCAGTGGGTGGTATTCCTTTATCAACTTTGATTGGTAGTATGATTAATACTCAATTTAGAGATAATATTAAAACTTACAAAACTAATAGTATTCAAGAATCAGTTAACTTTATTACAAAATTAAAAGATAAATTTACCAAAGAAAGTGAAAATTATTTTAAGAATATAGAAATAACTGATGAAAAATATTCATCTTCTATTAAAAAAAGTAAGAAATCAAACATGACAACAAATGTTTGGTTTATATCTCAATTATCTTTAATACCACAAGTAACAGAAAAATTAGCAAGTATTATCACTGAAAAATATAAAAGTTTACGTGATCTAATTATAGAATATGAAAGTACACCAGAACACTTAAGAGAAAAATTATTATCGGATTTAAAATATACTTTAACAACAGGTAAAACAAGGAGAATTGGTGATGCAATTTCAGGACGTATTTACAAATTTATTTATAGTATTTGCGATTAATTTTCTTGACAAAAATAAAATGAAAACTTTTAAAATCATATTGTTATTTTTATGTGCTTTTTTAATACCAAGTATTTGTGTATTTTATATACATGAAAGAAATAAAAAAGAAAATTATTTACGTTCAGATCCCAAATTATTAAATATTCTTGAAAAATTTGAAAAATTCTTTAAAAAAGATACATACTGGTCTCATCCCTTAACTAAATTAAATGATAATGATTTAATGAATAATATTACTTTTTATCGAGGTAATAAAAGTTATACAATCAACAAAGAAATAGTCTATATATGTTTAAAAGATGAAAAAGGGGAATATTACAATGAGAATATGCTTATATATGTTATTGCACATGAAATTGCACATGTATTATGCGATGAAATAGGTCATACTGATGCTTTTTTTGAAATATTTGATGATCTTATTAATGAACTTTCTAAAGAAGGTATTTATAATCCAAGTATTCCAATTCTAAAAACTTATTGTGAAAATGGAGACCCTGAAGTTTAAATAGTTTTTATACATAAAATGTATAAAAATTAATATATAATTTGTAAACTAATTTAATAGATGAGTCTGGTAAATTTGATTCAACAAACCCACGCAAATATACTTCTTATTTTATCTTCTGTCATTATTCTCTTATTAAAACTTGCCAATCAGTAATCAACATATTATCGTTTGATGAAGTGTTTTCTATCCAAATTTCGATGTAATCGTTTAAATTAAATAAAGTTCCGTAAACCATAGTGATAGAATCTTCATTAACGCTGGCTCTAATAAGTAAAGCGGCACCAGGCAAATCAACCCCATTCTTCCTTAAAGTAAAAGTATAATTATCATTTCCACTACCTAGTTTAGCATAGCTTATACTTGCATGAATTGATGCGTTGATTTGTTTTGTTCCATTGTAAGTAATTCTACCAGCAGCAGTAACGGAATATCTGTTAAATGACTGTCTTAAAGCGTTACCACCCGTATTTATTTGAGTAGGTATGTTTAATACCAAAACAGTTTCAGTAGTATTACCCTGTATTGTCGTCACAACTCCAGAAGTTGAATTTAGAATACCATTGTTAGCAAGAATATCAAACTGTAAACATTCTGTTTGTGAATATGCTCCTAATGATGGAGTTAAACTAGCAGCTAAAAAGGTTTCACCCGTAGTTAATCCTAAGTTTATAAAAGTGTTTCCAGCAATAGTCCCGAACCCCGTAGTGCTTCCTGTTTTAATATCAATGCCGTTCTGAGTCTGTTGGGGGTGAAATATACAACTGTTTATATTAGTCGCTCCATTGCCTCCTCCTGTACCATTAGAAAGCACCTCGATCATTGATACAGTAGCATAATTGCTAGGGGTAGGTATAGTTGCTTCCCTAAACCACCTAACAAATTCACAAGATGAAATCTGTAATTTAGATGTGTTTTTAAATTGACATCCGATAGTTGTTGCCTCGATATACCAAAATAAAGTCTGTTTAACATCTATTAAATCGTAACCCTCGATATACATTACATCAAAACAGTTTCTAAATTGACAATTTATAACAGTTAAGATTTTTAATCTACCATTATTATAGTCTCCTTGAGTATAATTTATAGCTCTTAAAACAACTTCTCCTACTGTTGAATTAGTAGAAGATAGTTTTAAATTATTTAACTCAAAATTAACATCTGCTACAGTAATGAAGTCTCCTGTTCCATTATATGTTAAACTGTCTTTATCTCTATCCCATCCGTGAATAACTATGCCTCCAGTATTTGCTATTAATCTATTAGAACAATTAACATTACCTCTAATAAAATATGTTGTATTTGATGTTAATGTTATAGCACCACCAACAACAATTCCAAAATCAGATTCTTGTGAAACCTCAAACATATTAGTACCGTTGATAGTCGATGTAAAAACACCACTTGCCGAAATCTGCAAAGTTTCACCCCCTCCATCATTCAACTCTGTGACAGTTACATTAGTTCCAGCGACAACTTTATCAATTAAATAACTCGGTGTAGTATCATTAGCTGAAACACCTACTTTGTCGTTACTGTCAACTTCTGGGTTAACCCATTGTGTGTTGTAATTTACAGCGTCTATTTTCGCTAAATGCTGACCAACAGTTCCACCAATTGGTACTCCTTGACCAGTAAAACCTGTCGGTCCTGTTGATCCTTGCACACCTACAGGACCGGTTACACCTGTTACACCTGTAATACCAGGAATACCTGTCGGTCCTATAAACCCAGTTGGACCAGAAGAACCAGTATTTACAGAAAACCCAGGAATACCTGTCGGTCCAATTGGTCCCGTAGCGCCTGTATAACCCGTGGGACCAGTTGACCCTGTATGTACAGCGAATCCAGGTATACCATGTGGTCCAGTTGGTCCAGTTACACCTGTGGGACCTGTTATTCCAGAAGAAAATATTATTTGTGTACCATCAAAAAAAAGAGCATCACCAGAATCACGTGGTTGAGAAATTATTGGGATATTGTCGATAAAACCAGCATTAAAAATTGGATTTTTTTTTGAAAATTCATCTATATTAAACACACTTAAATTATTATTACGAACTTCTCTAAAATTAGAATTAGACATTTTTATTAAAGAAATTAAAAATGTTTAAATCTAAAGAGTAAAAATTTTAAAAAAAAAATGACGTCTATAAAAAAACACCCTGAATGGAATAAAGAAAATTCACTTACTTCTCCTGATGATAGAGATCGTGAAAATCGATGGAGACCAGAACAAGGAGCTCCTCAATTAGATGAAAATGAAGTTAAATCAGCCATGGTAGAACTTAATAACACGTCTTTTGTTGATAAATTTCCTAGAATTGACAGAACATATCAAGATCCACAAGTTCAAATGCAAAATATAGGTTTATTATCTTTTGTTCCAGCAAAAGGAGCAAAACCTAACAATAACGGTGTTTATGGTTTTGCTAAACTTAGAGGTAATTATTCTACTCCTATGGAAGCTGATCAAAGAGCTGAATATTTAATTAGGAATGCTGATTCCTATCACCAAATATATCATACTTATGTTGGTAGGCCTTTTCCAATTACATCATCGTCGAAATATTCTGCTGAAACAAATGAGATTGATATTCGTCGAGAAGCAACTAAGTCAATTAGTTCTTGTGTAAAAGATAAAAAAGACGAAGAGCAAAAAATAATAAAAGAGATGAAAGAAAAAGAAGACAACCTTTTAGATGAATCTAAAAAAGCTAAAGATGATGATGGGGTACAAGAAATAGTAATAGATCCATATGAAAATTATATAACATTAAACGTAAAAAAGGCCCAGCTTACATGGACTTTTAAAGAGCATTTAAGTAAAATGAGTGAAGTGCGTGAACTTATAATTAAAACTCGTAAAGAAATAAAAGAATTAGATGAAGAACATATTGATTTTAAAGATAAATATTTTGATAAATATATGCAAGCAAGAAAAGATGCCGGATTAGATCAGAAACGTGAAGAATCTGAAGATAATTTTATGAAATTTATGGTAGAAGAAACAATTATTCCTACTATTGATACAGATGATATATTACCATCTTTTTAATAAACATTTATTTAATAAAATAAACTGTTGAATATAACCAAAATGGATATTATTCATAATTTACTTGGACATAAATTACCATACTCATGGCAATTAATTCACGAAATTCAATTAAATACTTCTTTTAGATTTAATAGAAATTCTATTATTACAAACGATATAAAAATACATAGAATTATTGAAAAAGTAATTTATCAAGCTAATATTGAAAATGAAAAAGAACTAAAAAATAGTTTAATATTAAATGATAAAAATACAGAAAAAATATTAAAAAAAAATTTACTAAGATTAAAAAAAGTATTTGAAGAAGTAGTAGAAGAAAAATATGATGAATATTTCGATTCTAAAATATTTTATCAAATGATTTGTAATAATTCTTTTAGCTGTAATCAAGTAATAAATTTAATAAATTTTATTTGTGAAAAATCAAAAGAACATTGTATCGGTCATTATTGCCCTCTTGATTGTTGGAATAAAATGTTACAATTTAAGATGAGAGTATGTTTACCAGGCAGAGAAATTTTTTTAGATAATTTCTCACAAATAATATTCAGATTAATTGATGCACTAAAAGAACAAAGAACTTTACATTTAAATAGCAAAAATATTGTTCTTATGCGTACCTTTCTCAGTGGAACTAATGGTATAGAAATGGAAAGAAAAGAAGTTATGAAATCATTAGAATCTGGTGTTTTAAAAATAGACTATTTAGTTTTTTGGTTAAATAAAGCTAAACATAAAGTAAATTACACTGGTACAAATTCATATGACAGAGTTTTAACAATTCACAGAGAAGCTATGTATGAACTTTTATTTGAGTTATCATTTTTACCCACTGCAAAAATTAGTAAAACTTATAAACTTCCCGAATTTATGGTTTTAGACAAAGATAGATTTGATTGTATAAAAAATATAGTAAGAAAACTGTCTATACTAATAAGTATTTGGTTCTTAATACAAAAAATGATTAATCAAAATTACATCGAAAGAGTTTTCTTATCTATTTTAAAAGTTTTTGATATAGAAAACTCTATTAATATAATAATAGAAATAATTAAAATGCATACAATTAATACTAAAGTAAATATATCTAATATCATTAAAAAATGTTATTCAAATGAAAAAAATGGTATTAGATATCTAATGACAAAACGTATAATAAAATATATTACTTCTAAAGATAATGATAACTATCATAAATCTCTTAAAAAATTAAAAAATTCCCTAAATTCTGTAAAAACAGACTTTTTAAAAATAGCTGAACATTATGAAAAAATATATTTACCTTTATATCATTCTATAATAACAGAATCTTAAATTTATAATATTATTATAAATTTATATTGTGCATGATTTACATGTATTTAGATACCAAATAGCTACTGCAATTGATAAAACAGAAATTATAATACCACCTATAAATATTATTCTTTTCCATTTTTTCTTATTTTTTGAATCTGAATTTGTAGCTGCGGCTCCTGCGCCAACCATAGCTAAAGGAATAGCTATACATGCACCACAAAAATCTTCTTTATGTTCTTCTTTTGTCATTTTATATATTGTACTTATTTTTTTAAAAACACATATTAAAATGAAAATGTTAACAATAAATTCTAAAAAAAATATACCAATTAGTATGTTTTTAGCTATTTCTATTATTATTATATTTTTATTGTATATAACTACTTTAATTAAAACTATCCCATGTGGTAAAAATTTAAAATCAGTTTTTCTAGGTAATTTTATACATCTAGATTTTTACCATTTATTAACTAATTTATATGCTTTATATTCTTTAACAAGAATCGAAGAACAAGTAGGGTTTAAAAAATTTCTAGCATTAATTGTTTTCATATTAGTATTTAATACTATCATAGAAACTATTATTCATAAAATATTTCCATCTATCCCATGTTCCATTGGATTTAGTGGGATTTTATTTGGATTAACTAGTTGGGAATATATAACAAATAATAAACTTGATTTAAGTTTACTAAGTTCAATAGCTCTAGTTACAATTTTTCCATCATTAAAAGATTCTAAAGTGTCAATGGCTGGTCACGTTGTAGGCTCTTTATCTGGTATTATAGCTGGTATTTTATGGAATAAAGTATCACCATTTAAAAATAATTAAATTATTTAAATACACCTGATTTACACCAACCAGGAATATCACCGCAATTACCCACTGGAACATTTGAAAATCCTCCTTCACCAATTACATTTCCAGTATTATAATTACAAACAGAAATTCCACCATTCACACCACAACCTACTGTAGTTGCAGTAGGCCACATAACCTGAGAATAATGTCCTGCCGAAGGATTTTGTTTTCCGTTAAAATCAGGGCATTCGCAAGTAACCCAAGACTCAACAATTTTATCTATACTTTTTTGTCCACTGCTGATATTTTGCCCACATTTACCGGTAGGATGACAATTTGAATGTCTCATATTACCATGACTCAAATTATTAGTAGTAGCAATAGTATTTGCCCAATCTTTTGCTTGAGAAGCTAATGTATCATCCCATTGGAGAGATGATAAGTTTTTAGCATTACGAAATTTGTTATGAGCTTCTACCCATTGGTTACTATTTTTATTATTACCTTCATTAGATTGGTGACTATTTTGAATAATTTTATGACTATTTTTATTATCATCTTCATTAGATTGGTGACCAGAACCACTGTGTTGTCTAAATAAAAAGTATAAAAATCCTGCAAAAAACAATGCTGTTGTGAATATATATATTATTATTATTTTCATTTATTATTTATCTATAAAAATGTAAAAAGTTATTAATATTTTCATCACAAACACAATTACCATTTATTTTTTTATAACGAACTTCGAATGTATTATTAATATTTTCCCACGAGATATAAATTAGATTAAATAAACATTTATCATCTAATTTTATATTATTAATTTGTTCTGTATATTGTTGTGATGTTAATTTATCCTTACAATTAATAGAAAAATTATCTTTTATGAATTTACTTATTTGTTCTAAATCTATATCATTATTATCTAACAAAAAATCAGATAAAGATATTATATATACTCCTTCTAATGCAATAACAACATGAAGTATAGTGTTATAATGTAAATAAGATGCTAAAAATCCTATATAATCTTGACCGGAAGGCCAACCCAAAGATACTTTATTTCTTTCATAAGCTTCTAAAGGATGTGAATGAAAATTATATAAACCCCCAACCACATTAACACCTTCTTCTTCACCATATAATATACTATTTTCATCTAATTCTAACTCTGTTATTAAACTATCATTAATTTTAGATAAAAATATACCAGCTATTTCTTTCTGTGTAATGTTGTCATCTTTATTCCACGAAGAACCTATTTTTGATAAGTATTTAAGTTTTTTAATAGTAGTTGGTGTAAATTTATAAGATAAATTACACACATCATTTTTAATAGATTGTAATAAATATCTAATATCATTAGATATAATTTTTGGTTCGACAAAAAAGTTAAGTTTTATTAAAAAAATACCAGGGACTTCTTTCTTATCAAAAAATACTAAATCATCACAAGTAAAAGGATCGCCAAACCCTAATTGTGCTAAATTTTTAATAACTTCTTCATTACTAACTTCTTCTATTGACACAAAAAATATTATCAATATATCATTAGGTAAACTTTTAAGAGCTTTATCAAGCGTTTTTTCTAAAATATCTCCTTTAACTAAAATTATTTCACATAATTTTTTTTCTTTATCATAAACAATATATGAATAACCTTTAATATTATTTATAAACTCACTCGAATTTATAAAATCTACTTTAGAATCACCATCAGGTAATGAATCAAAAGTAGTATATGTTTCTTTTGTTATATCAAAAAATATACCTATACTAAAATCAGTACTTGGTAATTTACCTAAAAATTTCTTAATATTATCTATTTTTTTAGGCTCTATAATATTATTATAATCAACTAACATACAAACCATATTTATTATATCATTAACATATTTTAATAAATAATTTTTAGGTGAAGTTAAACATTGTATTTTCAATATCTACTTCTATTGTATAGTCAGTATTTACAAACTCTAATAAATTTATTATTCATAAGTTAATTTAATATTATATTTTACAATTGCTTCCCACCACATTCGTAAATATATGTGAACTAAAATAAAAAATTGATATTTCAGTTTACATATATTATAAAAATAAATGAGTAATTTTATAAGGCAAAAAGATGGGTTTATTAACGCCACAGAAATGTGTAAAGATGGTGGAAAAAAATTTAATGACTGGAAAAGATTAGAAAATACAAAAGAATTAATTAATAAATTCGAAAGTGAATGTCCCCATATCACTTTTTTAGATATTAAAAAAGGGAATTCTAGTAAATTTAAGCAAGGTTCGTGGATTCACCCTTATTTAGCAGTACAATTAGCACAGTGGATTTCTAGAGATTTTTGTGTAAAAGTTTCTAAATGGATAGAAGATTGGAAACTTACTTCTTTAAAAAATAATCTTGAATATGAAAAAGCAATAAATAACATTAAAGCTGATGATAAAAATTCTTGTATAGAAAAAGAGATTCAATTAAAATTACATAAAAAGTTAGGTGGTGAAATTGAAGTATATACTGAATTTGGTTATATTGATTTATTAACTGATAAAGAACTTATTGAAATTAAAATAGGAAATAAATGGAAACACGGAGTAGGTCAACTGTTAGCGTATGGGGAATATTACGAAAATCATATTTTACGTTTACATTTGTTTGATTTTAAAGAAGATATTAAAATTATGAGTTTTTGTAAAAAATATAATATTAAATTAACTTATGAAAAGTTTAAAAAAGGTAACATTTTCTATATAATTTCTGATGGTGATACAGAAAATTTAAAATATAAAGTTGGTATAGATAATGTAGATATTAATGTAAGATTACAACAACATAGAACAATATTACCCAATCTAAAATTACATTATCTTGTATATACTGATAGTAATGAAATGCTTGAAGATACTATTTTAAATAGGCATAAAAGTTTTCGCAAAGAATTTTTGAATCACGAATGGTTATATAACCTAGATTTGTCAATTATAAAACAAAGTTGTAAAACTTATTTAGAGTTTGTAAGTGCTGACTATACTGTGGAAACAGATATTGAAAAGTATAATGTTTAAGTCTGTGGGAATCCAATTAAAGGGTACAAAAGAACTGTTTTCGAAACTGGGAGATCCCATCACCTGAAAAACACAATCCCAGTTTCGAAAACAATTCACAGTTCTTCGAAACTGGGATAGATATTCACCTCACCTGAAAAGTTTATTTATTACTAAAATTAGTAATAAATAACTAAAAATATAGTTTAAAATCCAAGGATAGGATCCTTGTAGTCAGTGTTATATCTTTGTTTATGAAAGTGCCAATATTCTGGGCATCCAACTTTCCACCCAGTTGGAATCATTGGAGCTCTCCAATAAAATACACAATCTTGCCAATTATTACTTTTAGTAGCATTATGTATATAAATCGCGTGATAATCTTCTGTTAATTCGTCCATCATTTGTTGGAAAAGTTGATAAGTTGGAATGATGGAAGCGTAATTTCTGTAAAGCTTTTCACGATTTGATTCTATGGGTTCACGAAGTATAAAAATGCCATCTATATTAGTTCTAATCTGTGGTTTTATATCCATCGCGTACTGTAGGCTGAGTATATAACAACAGGACCAATGTCTTCCTTTTTTGTACATAGCATTTTGTAGGGGTTTATTGAAAACTCTTGGGTCATCAGTGCAATCGTCCAAAATTATAAAAGCCCACGGATTTTCTAAATATTCTTTTGCCATTTTTTGACGTTTTATGAAATCTTTGATTTTTTCTTCATTATATTCGTTGTATACAAAAGTCGAAGGCATGATTTGAGCAAATGCATGATTTGTATCTTCTGAACCACTCATTGCCATTCCTACAGGAAATATATGTTTTTTTGAGTATAAAAATCCTTTTATTAACGTAGATTTTCCTGTACCTGGTTTTCCTACAACAACAATTTTAGATCCACCATTATAAGTGGGATCTTGAAATCTATTTGATAGAGGGGGTATAATTTCTGGATCTAATTCTTTTACATGAACTATTTCTGGTGAACTCATTTTTGTCTTGAAAAATTATTATTTTAAATCGAGATATTTTTTTTTAAAAATTTAATTAAATTTTTAAAAATATCCTAATTTTTCTAAACCATATCAATAAAAACTTCTTTGAATTTAGACATAACTTTTTCTGGTGTATAATCTCTATAACAATTTAAATCTTTATTTTTATACTTCTCTGGATTAAATTCCAGCATGATTGAGTAACAATCATGTTCATTTTCATACCAAATTGCTTTATCTTTTAAAATATATTTATAATTATCATTCCATACTTTGCCATTATAAGTTATTATAGGTTTATTATTAACACTAAATTCACCTATAGCAATACCGAATGTTTCTCCTAAACTTTGTGCATGAATCATTGCATCACAACTACATATAAACCTATTTTTTTCATCTAAATCTACAATTTTATCTATATGATGTATTCTAGGATGATTATAAAATTGTGGTGTATTAACAAATATAAAATGTATATCTTCTTTAAAATTAACAACGTTTATAATAGCTTTCTTTACAAAATTTAAATCAAAAGTATCTGGACCTCCATGTCTTCCAAACACGATAGCATTAGTTGGTATACCAAGTGTTTTTCTTAAATTTGTATTTGTTTTTGATGGTTGTAACCCTATCATATGAGGAACAAATACAGTTTTATTATATTTTTTAGCTAATGTCTCGCTTACAGCAGCATATATATCACCGTGTGGCTCTGATAAATCAAAAACACAATGTACACAGGTTTTAATATTTGTTGGAAGATAACCATTTTTTCCATATTTAATTGTGTAAAATATATCACAGTCTTTTGATAGATCTTCTAAATCTTCTTCATTATCATAATATCTTATTTCGAATTTTTTTATAAATTTGTGCAAAGCTACTTCATCATGTCCAGTCTTGTGTGTAATAATTATACTTTTTCCATTAAGTATATTTTCATTATAATATGCATAATCATATAAAGACACACAACTACCCCTTAAACAAATTTTTTCAGAATGGAATGCTATTTTTTTCATTTTAAATATATATATTTAAAATTATTATTATTTAGATTGAATTAAGCATATATTCTGGTTGTTTTAAAATCGAATGTTTTATCTTCTATTTTATTTTTTGGTTGATTAAAATTAGCTTTAGAAAAGTATAACAAAACAATTACGCTACTAGTTGATGCAAATAATACAGAATATAAAATTAATAAAGGAATATAAATCTCTTCCTTGTTATCTTTAATTATCATTATCCACGCAGGTTTAACTTTGTATAATATTAATAAACATAATACAAAAACTACAAAGAAACATATAACAGATAAATTATTTAAATTTGTTAAATCAAACATCTTTATTTAATAAAATTATTTTTAACATTTTTAACTAATTGTTTATCTGTTTGATAAGAAATAAATGTCATAAAAAGAGTAAATACTATTGAAAATAAAATAGAATAAGTAAAGGCTTTCTTCTTATCAAATGGTATATTATTATTTGAACGTTTAAATGAATTTGAACCAGCTACTTTTAAAATATAATAAACAACTATAGAGGTTGAACAAAAAAGTGAAATTGACTGTATAATAATACTTGTTGTTGATGGCATTTATTAAATATTAAAAAAAAAATTGAAAAAATATACAATAGTTTACATCTTTTAGTAAAATGGAATGCTCAATATGTGTTGAAAAATATAATAAGACAACAAGAAAGAAAATAATTTGTCAAAGTTGTGATTTTAGTTCATGTTTGACTTGCTTTAAAAGATATTTACTAGATCTCCAAAAATATCCTTGTTGTATGAATTGTAACACAGAACTTAATATGGATTTTATTGTAGATAATACACCAATAAGTTTTTCTAATGGAGAATATAGATTAAAAAGAGCTACAGATTTATTAAGTCAGGAAAAAAGTTTATTACCTACAACTCAACACTTAGTTGAAGAAAAAAAAGAAAATATAAGAAAACAAAAACTTATAGACGAACTAAAAGATGAAGAAACATACTTAAGACATAGACTTAGAGAAATTTCTATTTTGAAAAATGATATTCGATATTCAAGGGGACACGACACAGAAAAGAAAGAGAAGAAACAATTTATAATGGGTTGTGCCAATGGAGACTGTAGAGGTTTTTTATCAACATCTTGGAAATGTGGTATTTGTGAAGAATATATATGTTCAAAATGTCATGTTGTAAAAAATGGTAGAGATGACGAAGAGCATGTTTGTAATAAAGACTTAGTAGCTACAGCAGATATGCTAAAGAAAGAGACTAAACCATGCCCTAAATGCAGGATACCTATTTTTAAAGTAAGCGGGTGTGATTTAATGTGGTGTACACTTTGTCATGTAACATTTTCGTGGAATAAAAATGAGATAGTATCAGTCAAACATAATCATAACCCGCATTTCTACCAATTTCAAAGAGAAAACAACGACGGTCAAGCTCCAAGGGTACCAGGTGATAACCCTTGTGAAGTTATGAATAGATTACCTAATTTTAATTCTTTATTAGTTAAATTAAGATTAGAATATTCTAAAGAAGAAATTTTATCTATTAGAGAATGTCATAGATCTATTTGGCATATAAGAGATTATATACTACCGCGTTATCCTAATAACATCGGTATTCAAGATAATTCAGAACTTAGAGTTAAATATTTGATGAAAGATATAAATGAAATAGAATGGTTAAAATTATTAAAAGTTAAACAAAAAAGAAGCGAAAAAAGTAGAGAAATTAATTTAATATTAAATATGTATGTAGATTCGCTTTCTGATATACTTACAATTTATTTAAATGATGGTGTCCCTGCTTTAAAACAAATAGAAAATTTACGAAAATATGTAAATACTCAATTTCATGAGATAGGAAGAGTATATAAAAGTAAGCCTATAAGAATTAATAAGAAATGGGAAATTAATTAATTAATTAATTATGAAATTATATACAAATATATAATTTCATAATAAAATATTTAAAGTCTTTTTACACCAAAAAGAGCAGAAAGTTGTACTTCTGATCTGGTGGTATTAGGTCCAACATAATCTTTGTCTAGTGTACTAAAAATTTCTCCATTAGGTAATTTAACAGAAAAAAATAAATTATCATTAGGTTTAAATTTAAGAGTTTGAACCATCCCACCACCGTCTACTTTAATAAATGATGATACAATAGGGTTAGCTACGTCACTAATTGTAGCTCTGAATACTGCTTTACTTGCGTTGGGATTATTAGTATAAATAGGAAATTTATTTCCTGAGCTTGGAGAAGAAACATTATAAAATTCTACATATACATAAGGATAAAATGATATTCTATTACCTAAACCTACATCTAAATTTCTATTTGGTAAAACTAAATTTAATAATTCAATTTCATAACAAACCATTTCTTGTTGAGACACTAAACTACCACTATAATTTAATGAATTATGGTTATCATTTGAAAAAGGCAAAATTTCAAACTCGTTAGATGAACTTATTACTGAACTAAAAGGGGGAGATACAATAATTGATTTAATAAAAAAAGAGTCCCCCTTTGATATAATTCCAGTAAAATTAGAATCAACAGTTGCTATTTTTGTATCACCATCATAAAAAATAATCTGTCTAACATCACCTGCTGATAATCCTGATGTAATCTGTATATAAGTAAGATTATAGAATCCTGTAAAAGTTGAAAAATTATTAGGTAATTGTATAGAATTTATTGTACCATTAAAAGCTCTTCCTTCTTTACCAACATATCTTGTTATTAATCTAGTATCCCCAGCCGACGCACCATCTATTATTTTTAACCAAGAATTTTTATAGAAACCATCTTCAGAGTTGAAACCTAATAATGGAAGAGAAGCAACAGTTCTTGAAGGAATATTATTATTTAATGCTAATCCTCCAATTCCTAAAATAGGTGGTTCTTGACGAATAATAAATTCATCATCACTCATCCAAGAAGTTACAGGTCCGGAAATATTAGTTTCTGTTACTGTCTCATTTGTTATCAAATTTAATAAATGAGTAAATGCATCATAACCAGATATTTTTCTATAAACAGGAAATCCCGCACTCATACTTCTTGTGTGATTATATAAAATATAAGAAACATATGCTTCTGGACCATGAGCAGCTCCTAACCAAGAACCTTCTGGTACAAAAATGTGTGGATTATTCTTATCAGATAAATCTGTTGAATCTGTTATACTTATTTCTGTGTCCATACCAGTTATAGAATTTATAGCATCAGAAAAAGAGTTTTCTACAACAATAATTAAATAAGTATCTTGACCATCAACGAATGCAAGACTTGATCTAATTATCCTACGCCTTTGTATGGCTGTAGCAACGGAAGTAGTTGTTAAAATAGCACCTGTGTAGTAATCTAGAGAAGTTTGTGGTATGTTTACAGGACCAGTAAATTTTATATACAAATTTTGTCCGTTCTGACCATTAGCAACATCAATAGTAAATGGGATTGACCCTGGAATAAAACCTGTTAAAACCTTTTTATTTGCTATTGAAAAATTATTACTTTTCCAATTAAAAAGTATAGCCGATTTACTAACTGGGTCAACAGAAGAATTTCTATCACCAGAACCAGATTGTGATAATAATACTTGAAATTCAGCTGGGTTAGGCCATTGATTTCTATTTCTATATGCTGAATCTACTTCTATATATCTTGTGTTAGACATTTTTTATTATTTATTTAATAAAAAATTTTCTATTAAATAGAAATTAATTATACAATTAATAAATGTCTTATGCTAAACTAAAACAAATATGTAAAACAGTGTCATCTGTATATACTGATAACAGAAAATTTATACCGGAAAATTCTAAATTATATGATAAACAATATATTTATAATTTATCAAAAATAAATTATACGGAAAGTAGTATTAATAATAATATGCCAGAAGATCTTAAAACTTTTGACAAAGTATATAACCAAAATATCTCTAATTTTAAAAAAAATGGAGGTTGTAATTCTTGTGGTTCTTAATTATTTATATAAAAATATTTACGTAATTTATTTAAACAATTTCCTAATTTATTTTTACCATTTCCTTCAAAACCATCACCCCAAAATCCATCAGCTCTTGTATGTTGAACTATAGGTCTTAATCCTGTACTAGTTAGTATTGGAATTAAGTAACAATTTTGGATAAATTTATTCAATAAAATTTCATACATCATATCTTCACAAACATCGTCCCAATCATCTCTTAATTCAGTTTTTCTTCCTAAATTTTTCGAAACTATTGGTGTTGCAGCATTAGCCTGTAAATTTATATATTTTTTATCAAAAGGATTTTTACATGCTTGTATAGCTGCTTCTGCTGTTGGAAACATAATATTTTTATATTTAACCTGGTGATTAGTAAAATTTGAAAAACCAGCTGTATACCCAGACATATACGCCCTGTAAAAAAGCAAAGGTTGAAAAAATTTATACACAAAATTTTTCTGTTGAAATGTTTGAGGAGCACCAACTTTACGCCATTTTTCTCTCATGACTAATCTTTTACTATGTGATATTTTTGTCCAATCCAGTGCTTCGGCGGGACTAATATTATACGTGTAACACATTAAACATGCAACAACTAACCCAGATCTCCCATGTCCCCCCTTGCAATGTATTAATAACTTTCCGTCTTTTAAATTTTTGAGTATGTCATATAAGGTTATGATAAATTTTGAAAATGCAGCCCAATCATCTGGAACGCTTCTATCTTTTATAGAAAATTGTATGTGAGTGTATTTAGTTTTATACGGTGTTATTTTTCTTTCATTGTCGAACGTAAGATTTATAAAATATCTCACACCATTATTTTCTAATTCTTCTACTTCAGCTTGTGTAGGATAACTACCAAACAAAGCCTTGTCTTTAATAAAAAAAGATGTTTTTTCCATTTTATTATAGTTTTAATACCATTAAATTATATTTTAATTTTATTTTTAACAATAATTTATTAGTATTTACCTAAAATTGACAAAGAGTCTAGACTTTAGAGAAATATTTCTCGAAAAAAGTTTTCATTTACATTGTAAATGAAAACTTTTGGAATATGATTTAAAAATAAAATTAATAAATCATGTCATTTAACAATTTTAAATATAAATATGACAGAAATTCGTGGTAATAAAGAAAAATTTCCAATAAAAATAGATGATCTTTGTGAAGACTTGCAGATTACTAGACATCGGGATTTAATACGTAAAATAACAACAAAATTTAAAGAAAATATAGATTTTATAAAATATAAAAAGAAAAGTACTGGTGGAAGACCTAAAATTGGAATGTTAATTACACAAGAATGTTGCGATACAGTATTTTGTATCTCATTAAACTCAAAGAGAAATTTAGATAATTATCAATACAAAACTACTTCTGTAAAAGTATTAAAACATATTCCATGTAAAGAACATTTAACAATTGGATTTATAAGTAAAGCATTACGAGTATTCCAACCTAAATCTCAATTTTGGATATTTAAATATAAAATTGATCTATATTTTCCAGTACAAAGACTAGCTGTTGAATGTGATGAATTTGGTCATAAAGATCGCGATATTGGAAACGAATTAGAACGTCAGAAAAATATAGAGAATGAGTTAAACTGTACTTTTATAAGATTTAACCCAGACAGTCAGGGATTTTTAATAGAAAATATCATAAATAAAATTCTTGAATTCTTGATTAAAAATTATACCAACATTTAACTAATGTACAAATGTAGTTTTCATTTTAAAAATTAAAATGAAAATAAATTTTATTCAAATATGAAAGGGTAATTTTCAGCTAAATGTTTTACAGCTACTTCTTTTGATTTGGCTTCTACCATAATGTCAAATTCTAAACCATATATATCAAGTACATCTAGAAAATACTGAGGTATTACTTCTACTAAATCACTGTGATGACCAGTTTTACCTGTTCCTTGTTCTGAAATATGAACTTTCATTCGTATACCACGCTCTATCCAAGTTTCGATAACACATGGAATACATGTTTCGATATCTAACATAGGATTAGCTGGGTGTAATATATTATAACAATCATAGTGATGACTATCAACAACTACAGGTAAATAAAAACCATATTTTTCTTTTATTTTAAAAGATATATCAATACAATCTTTAACATTAAAGCATTTTTCACAATTTTCCAATATTAATCTTTTTTGAGCAGATTCAGAAAGAAATCCAAAATTAACAACCCATCTTTCTATAGCATCTTGTTTACTATCATATATACCACCTCCATGTACTGTCATTACTGAATCTTTATCCATACCCATCATATCAAACATTTTTGCTTGCATATTTAAAGATTTTATTGTATTTGTTACTGTTTTTTCTGTAGGAGAACCTAACACATTGTATTGACCTGGATGAGCTGTAATTCTTTGATTACATTTACGAGCCACATCACCTAATTCTTTTAGTTTATCTTTAGCAAAATCTAAAGTATAACCACCACATTTTTCATTTGTAATATGAGGGAATACTTCTGATGAAATTCTAAACACAAATATTCCTAAGTTTACATTTTCTTCAAGAATTTTTTTAGTATCTTCTATGTTTTGCAATGCTAGTTCTTTAACATAATCAATACCTTTTTGTTCTATTGTTGATAATCTAACAGTTCTGCTTGAAAATATTGGTTTTTTATTATTTCTTAAGTCATTGTTTATACAACATAGTCCAAGACGAATTTGATTTTCCATATTAGTTTATATATTATATAAACTAATATAAAAATTCAATTTTTTTTATTTTGCTTTAAAAATATTATATTTTGATTTATAATAAAATTAATCTAATATAAATGAATTCATATAAGTCATTACAAAATATAGCACCAAATATTAACTTACCAACAATAAATCCACTTACTTATTGTACTGGAGATGATCTTGATATAAGATTTACACATGGTGGTCATGCAGATACATATGGTCAGTATAGTAGACCATGTCAACTATACGTACCTGATTATTGTTCACAGGGTTGGGACCAGTTTTGTGAAGTTATGTCACAAAATACAAACAGACAATTCCCTAATAATTATAATTTTTGTGAAAAAAATTGTCAAAATCTAAATTTTGGTGAAGCATTAATTCATAATACAGCTTCACGAAAATATCTAGTTAAAATGCACAATGGTGAGAAGAAATATGAACCATTCGATCCAACTGTAGCTAATTCACCAATGATATCATATTGGACTAGTAATAATCAAAATTTAATTCCAGAATATGAGGTTAATCCACAAACTATTGACCAAGATGTTGTAATGGATAAAATCCTAGACAAACCTGATATAGCAATTAATATACTAATTAATATCTACAATACTATGAAAAGAAAAAATAAACTTTCTTTATTAAAAAATACTAAATTAGGTACATTTTATCAATCACAACCATATTTTATTCAAAAAGGTGGAATCTGATTTAAAGATTAGATTCACACATAAAATGTCGTCATCACAACCTCAATCATTTGGTATCAAAGCAAGCCATAAATTTGTCGCCGCTGATAAATCAAGTAGCATTTCTGTATTAGACTATGAAACACAAACTGTTACAAAATCAACAGTGGATACTGAATCTACAAGGAAAGAAAGCAGTACACAAGGTATGAGTATTCGAGCTTGTCCTACTTCTTTGGAAGACTATTACTAAATTTATATAAAAAATTATATAAATTTATTTATTTTTTAGTAATTTATTTAATTTATTATTCAATTGTTTTCTGGATAAACCAGGATGTTTTTCTTTTAACTTATTCATCACATCTTGTGATTCTTTTTCATCGATCTCATTTTCACGATCTGTATAAAATTTTAAGTTATTCTTGTCTAATGATTTACCTAACCCTGATTCTAATGCTTTTAAACATCCAGTTTTTCCTTTATCGTATTCTTGAACATACCACCCTGCTATACCTAATAAATGCCATCTTTCATAATCATATGCAATCTTATCAACAAAAAGTAAACAATCTGGATATTCTAATTTACATGCTAATTCGGCAAATGTAAAACATAATAGCCAATTTTTATCTTTATAATATTCAATAATTTTAATCAATGGCTCTACACGTCCATAGGATTCATATGCGGAAATATAATATTGCATACTTTTACCCCACTCATATTCTAATTTTTCTGATACGTTACCACACCTTAGATAAGAGTGAAATTTTTCTTCCCAAAAACCATTATCCATTTTACTTCTGATTTCATAATACTTAAGAGCTTCTTCTAATTCGTTCAAACAAGAACATGTTTGAGCTAGATAAAAAATAGTTCTTGTATCATCTGGGTTTTCATTATAATCTTCTAATAATAGTTGTTTATCCCGAATAAACCTTTTACCTGTTTTATCATCGTCTTGTGTTCTGTCTTGGAATAAAACTACATCTCCTGATATCTTTGCTACTACTTCACCAGCGTCATTTTGTTCTTTATCTGTACTATATTTTGTATTTTTAATCCATTCATGAACTCTACCTCTGTATCTCCAAGATTGTCTCGCTTTTACTAAACGAACATTATAATATTTATCGCATTGACCAGACCACCATTCTTGACAAATTAAAAAAGCAGTTTTTGGTTTGTCAAAATAATCTACACAATATTTTCTTAGACTTTCCCCACCTCTTAATTCATCATTTGTGTCTAATAATAAAATATAATCTATATCATCAAAAGAATCAGCAAATTCCAAAGATTCGTTTCTAGATGAACTAAAATCTTTAAATTCACCTTCTAAGAGCCTAAATGGAATGTTATTTTCAAAACAAAAAGATTTTGCTATTTCAATTGTATTATCATCTGAACCAGTATCAAAAAATATAAGAGAATCGGCTACTTTTTTGACACTTTCCAATGTTATAAGTAATCTTTTTTTCTCATTTTTAGCCATTATAAGAACGGCGATATGTGGATTGATAGACATTTTTTATTAAAAAAAATTATACTTTTAAGTATCTTGATTAAAATAAAAATGATTTTATTATGGTTAGCATTATTTGTGATCTTTATAATTACTCTTGTATTAGTTTATCAAACTGATTTTTTTGGTTTTGGTAAGAAAAATAAATGGAAATGTGCAGAAAATGGTTGTGAAATAAATATAAACGGTAATTATTCTAACAAACACGACTGTGATATAACATGCACATCTAACAAAAATGATAACGAAACATTATCAGAACTTAATTCTAATAACAATATTGTTTCACAAAAATCGGATAATGACCAAAAAGATAAGTATAATGCATGGGCTTGTACAAATAATTATAATTGTGTAAAGGCAGAACAGGGATTTACCAGTGAAGAAATATGTAAACAAAATTGTCAAAATTCATATTCAAATTCAAATTATTATCCACAAAGCATAGTACCATATTATTACTACAGAGCACCGTATATAAACTATAAACCTAG
>TARA_B110000261_G_scaffold108785_1_pt1 | contig 23392 bp, 17 predicted proteins | sample TARA_B110000261 | Tara Oceans TARA_B110000261 (sample SAMEA4397705) | marine metagenome | biome: Polar Biome; feature: [DCM] deep chlorophyll maximum layer (ENVO:01000326); material: water (ENVO:00002006), including particulate matter (ENVO:01000060) such as... | depth 20 m | reverse complement strand
CATCTAACATATCACTTAGTTTAACACGTTTAACATTATTTGTCAATGGAGATTTCATCGTTTACTATTCTCCATACCCATGCCTACTAAGATTAAAAAGATATACAGCAAGGGCCATGCCCACCCTGTTAAGTAACTTGTAACGTGTAATATCATAAGTGAAATACCAGCAAGACCTGCTGTACCTACACCTGTGTTTTTTTGTTCGGGGAATTTCATAGTTTACTCCTTAATTACTATATGTCTTATTATACAAGATAATTGTATAAATGTCAAGACTTTTTATTAATATTTTGGAGTATTTCTACAAGGAGTGCTTTAATTTCTTTAATTTCTTGTTCGACATCAAAAGAGGAATCTTTTGTTGGGTTTGGAATATTAACCTTTGCTACTTTGGTGCCTTGTTTTTCTACGCTACTAAGTTTCATACTGTTATGTCAATCTCTTCTTTTGATCTAGTAAATTCTTTTTCAGGAATAATTGGTTCTAACCAAGTATCAGCAATATATGCTTTAGGGCTTGGTCCTAACTGTATGTCTATATCATTACCTTCAATCCACCAAAAATGGTCGTGTACAACACAAGCACAAGTCATACCGTATGCTTCAAACTCTTCGCCTTGTTTAAACTTACCAATGTATTCAACTACTTTTACTACTCGTCCAATGTTACTTGGATTTACTGAATATATAATGCGAGCAAAGTCGCCTTGTTTACATTTCATATTTCGCTCTATATTTTTCGTAGGCTTTCCATAATTCCCATACTACAAGCAAGATGGTGCCTGTTATCAAGCCACCACCTACTAATGTAAGAATTACTAAAACTTGCATCACTTTAGCAAAGATTGCTATGACTACAAAGTCATACCATTCAAAATCTTTAAAGATCTCCATCTTTGCGATTCTCGCTATAATGAACATCAAACTCGCCACCTGGATAGCGTGATTTTAATTTGTTTACATTTTCTGCTAAGACGTCATTAGGGTCCAAGCCCAATGCCCTGCAACTATTGATCCAATACCAAGCAATATCGCCAAGTTCTCGTTTAGCATGAAAGATTGTGTCTGAATCCAAAGGCTTACCTTGGAAAATACATTTTTTAACAATTTCAGCAAATTCGCCTCCTTCACTCGCCATTCCGATCGAGCCTGTTAGTAGTAGTGCCATGTTAACACCACTTTCGTTTTCTAAATTATCTAAAGTTGTTGCTAGTGCAACTGTACTGTTCGATGCTTCACTGGTCACTTCTTTTACAAAGTCACTGTATTTGTTTAAATCTACGTTATCCAATTTTGCCTCTTATGCTTGGTTGTTCATTGCTGTGCTTACAAATTGACCTGGGTCAACTGTATCGGGTGCGTAGTCGCCTTCGCTACTACCGCTCATTCGTATGTCGTCTGGTTTTTCATCTGCATATGCTAATATACTTTCTGCTTCAACCATACGTAATACAACATCTTCTTCGTTTTCGTCGGTCATAGTAATTCCACGTGTCCAACGACCATGTTCTACTAAAATCCACTGTCCAATTTCAAATGGATCAACATTCTTTGGACCTTTAGATTGTACTTTACCCCATCGTGGATAAATTCCTCTAACATTACCGTCATCGCTTCCGATAATAAGTCCACCGGCTGTTTTCTGTTCACCAAAGTCCATGTCACTTACTAGCACTCTATTACCAATTGCTTTTAAGTTACCTTTATATTTGTCGATAGTCGGAATCATTATTCACCTCTTTTTACAAAATTACCGTCGTCATCTTCCGTCCAGTCGTCTTCAGCATCAGTTTCTTCAATTGCTTTTGCTTTTTTAGCATTGTCTACTGATTTCCTTTGGGCTTTTGTTTGAACAGGTTCTGCTACGTCTTCTACAGGTTGTTCAACTTGTGCTACTTCGTCTGGCGCTGCCTGTGGATTATCTTCGTAATAATCACGCATTGCATCTTCACGAGACTTTACAATTCTACCACCTGGGCCTAATTGGTCGCCTCTAGCATTTACACGAGCATTACCAACTGCTGGTGTTAGTTCATTGCGCTGACGCAATGTATCCATATCAATTTTCTTACCTTGAAATGTTTGATAAGATTGTTTTTGTTTTTGCTTCATTGGCATAATAGATCTCCTTCATTATATTAGTACTTATCTCAAGAACTCTCTCCAATCCAGGCCAAACTGGATTGAATCTATTTTGTGTACACCTATTAAATATAGCACATAACTTGCTACACTACTACCTCTACCGACTCCCCATACAATATTATGCTCTCGCATAAAGTCTACAAGATAGATCATGTAACGTAATAAGTTGTGCATACCACGTGCTTCGTATTCTCTAAGTTCTTCCCATATACGTTCTTGATGGGGGATTTCTTCACAGGGCGTTTCTGCTTTACCTAATACATACTTGAATACATTAATATCTTTATATTCATCAGGCATAAACCATTCACTCTGTAATGCACCATCAAATGTCTTTTCATCTACATCTAACGGAATATACTTTTGTAATTTACTAAACCCTTGTTCTTCCATTGCTTCATTAAACTTATCAATATCATCCGAAGCATCACATAAGACCACATGAACTTTATCACTATGACCTGTATAGATCATATCAACTAAGTCTTTATTTGTAAATCGCGGAATACCGAGTGAGTCTGTTTTCATAAGCATACTACTATTTTAACTGATATTGATTAAATTGTCAAGAGAATTATCGCCATCTTGACTATTATTTTTAGGTTTGGCTCTACGGCCTTCTATTTCTACCTTGAACATATCTAAAATAGCAGTAATTTGTTCTCTAACTTGAGGGTTTTGTGTTTGCCAGTAGCGTTTATTAAGTGCTAGGATTTTATCTTCTACTTCCCGGTCAGATAGTAGATCAAAACTTTGTACTAGCGGATTAAAGGACTGTATCGAACTCACCCTTATACTCTCCGTAGACAGTTTGTCCACCGTCAATAGTCCAGAACCTATATATGTATGGATGTGTATTGTCGTCAATAGTTGCAGGATGTGCGAACCCTGTTGCTACTTTAATTGAACCACTGTTTGCAGTGTCAAATGTTACTGTGTCTGCTTGTCCACGTCCTCTTAGTTCAATTAACACTTCTGCATATTTTCCACTTGCTGGCCAATCTGCAAGTTGAAGTGTAACACCTGTACTATTAATTGTATAAGAATGATATGTTGCTATTTCGTAACTAACTGGTCTAACACCTGCACTACTTAAAACGCCGCCACTGTAGAACTTTTGCGAACCTCTAGTAATTACTACATTGTTAATAGTATTACCTTGCATGTTAGTAATTGCATCGTTATTTTTAACTGTATTAGTATCTAATGCTGTTAAGTCTGCATGTGCATTAGTCATCTCTGCTTTAAGTTTAGTGAAGTTATCTCTAAACCCTTGCGAGTCATTATCTTGTCCTGCAACAGGATAATCTGCGTTGATTGTTCCAATATTAGAACTGCTTGTTGTAATGGCCATATTATGTTCTCCTACACATATTTATCATGTTATATATTATAATTATACTTTCCGAATACAATGTATTGGTCGGTCGAATTGCCTACAACACTGTCTACTGTATATCGATCTATTTCTATATCTAAATCTTTAAAGTCATACGTCCTATTTCTAAGAGTAATCATCATTTCGTTACTAGTACCTGGTTTGCAGTAACATAATGGTATTGCTAGTATAAACCCTGTTTCTTGCTCTCCAGCAATTTGTGGAGTACGCATCCACAGCGGTAAAAAGTCGTATTCTGTACGTCCTAATGCTTTTATACTATCTTGCATATTAGTTATATTACTAATGTATTTCTTGCCTTGTCCACCACTAGCAAGTACTGCATCACTATCTGTTTTTACAACATTATGTTGCCCAAATACAAAAGGATCGCTTTCTGTGTTTGCTGTGGCTGTTAACGTTTCATTAGATGTATTAGTTTGAACTGTATCACCTATATCAAGTTGTGTGTCATCTGTCATAAATTTATACTGTTCTGCATTTCTATTAACATTAGAACTATCTAACAGTGTAGGTGTTCCACTAGGATGATTATTACGTTGTGCTAAGTCTGCTTTGAGTTGCTGTGATCCTTGTTGCACGAGTGTCTTTTTAGTTTCGCCTACTTTTGCTTTTGCAGGATCAATTAGTTCAATGTATATAACTTCGTATACAACATCTTGAGTGCCTGGAGTTTTTGCTACTGCACTCTTTAATGCTCCGACGTTAAATCTACGTCTTCTATGCCATTTTTGACTTGCTATTGCAAACTCGTCTATAGTTTTAGTTTCAATACCGGCATACGCTAATATTTTAATATCACGCTGTAATCCAAAATTTGGATCGTTTGGTCTATAAATTTTTGTTGGTGGAAAGTTTACAGGGTCACTTACAAATTGTCTATATGGTTCACGTTTAGTTTCTTTCATAAACGGCTTCATAAACAAGTTGCTATATTGTGTATCATCATCGTCGATAACTTCAATATTAAATTCTTTAGAACTTGCACTAAATGCAAATCTATCTTTTGCTTCTACAGTAAACGTATATGTTCTGTCAATACCTGTAGTATCGCCATCAAACGTCATATTATCATTATCAAAGAATGTAAGTCCTTTAATTACTGTAGGCGATGTTTGACCAAATTGTACAACTGTTCCTGTAATTTCTCCGTTGTATTGTAATTCAAGTCCTGGAGGTAAAGTTCCGCTCTTTAATGAATAAAATAACGGAGCATCAGGCACTGTTGTTGTACCCTGTACTTTGAATACACTAATTTGATTTGCTGGTATAGAACCTAGTTTAGTTTTGCTAGTCCATGCAATGCTACTATCAATGTCACCGAGTAATTTAACTGTAAATGTTTTGTCTTTAAATGTTGTTATGTTAATTACATTGTTTTCAGATATTAAAAGTTCTGCTCTTACTGTAAATTTGTACTCTTTTGTAATTGTAGGTTGATATGCAACCCGTCCTGCAATTTCTCCAGTGTCAGCATCAATAGTCATACCCGGTGGTATAACACTATTTGTTGAATCATCATTAAGTGCTTGCAGTACATAACGTATTGCACCTATTTGATTTTCGTTTTTTAAAACTTCTAAAAATAATGTAACGTAATTGTTTGCTCTTCGATAACCAAATTCTGATGGAGTAATCCATACTGGAGTTCTAACGTTTGTGTTGTCAGCAGTGAATACACCTGTTGCAACCTGTACAACAACGTTGTCTGCACGTAAGAAGTCTTCACCAACTACATATATAATAAAGTTTCTTTTTACAACTGCATTACCATCACTAACACTTACTTTAAATTCATAGTATCGATTTAATTTTTTTGGTGGGTTATATACATAGTTTGGAATCAGTTGTCCTTGATAATACAAACTACTTCTGTTTGAAAAGTCATGCAAGTACATGTCGTAGTTTGCAGTATCATATTCGCCAATTTTAGATCTTTTATCTAATGCAAGCAACGGTTCAACAACACCTGATAGTTTACCTGCTTTTGACATTGCAATACCTGGAGGTAATTCTCCGTCTGCTTTATCAATCCAAAATTCTAAACTTTTTCCTGTTGGTAAGTCAACATCTGTTGCTACTAATTGAAAATCAATTATTTCATTATCTAATATAAAATAACGATTGTTTAGCGGACTATTACCTATGCTTAATCTACCTTCTTTAGTTTTCCACAAAGGATCATCTGCACCATTAACTACTATTTTAAATGTTCTATCTTCTATTACGGTACCTACAGTTGCTCTAATTACAAATACAAACGTAGTAGTGCGCTCAACTTGAATAGCCGTGCCAATAATATTATTTTGATATATCCTTAGACCCGGTGGCAATGCACCAGTAATAAGTTGTATTGTAGGATTTAAGCCTGCAGTAAGCGGCAAGCCTATTGAGAGTGTTACTTCTTCCTCAACAGTTACGAGTGTTGTTCCTGATTTCTGGGTCCAATGAGACATGTTAAGCGATGGTTCCTATATTACTACCAAAGAAAGATGGCACTGTGATAGTACCATAATCGATATCTATTGCTAATTGCATAAACTGTGCATGATTCACAATGTTTGGAACAAATTCACCAAAGTCTAATTGTGTTTGAAATACTGCACTTCCTTCATCTGCTGTGTTTGTAATTGTTAAGACATTATTAACCATTGCGGTGTTTATGCCAGCACCGCCAATGATACGGAATGTTTCACCGTCATCAACATTACTACTACCTGCATCAGTAGTTACTAGTATGCCTTGTAAATTTGCACTAATTTGAATATCATTGCCTGCAACTGCGGCAACTGCCATTCCTGTTCCTGCTGTTAAATTTTTAAATTGTAATGCATCACCCGATTTACCAGCAAAAATTGCAACTCCTGTACCTATACCAGCACCTGTTGTTGACTCTGGTTGACGTAGGTCTAGTTCATCAAAGTTTTCGTTTACTTTGCGAAATGCTTCACGTAGATCATCACCTGTGCCATCGTTAGCAATATTACCAATGTTAATGTTTTGTATTGTCATAATCTTTTCCTTATACTGTATTTATTATTAATGCTAATACAATTATACATCTGCTGTATTAGTATTAGGATACGCTCTACCTGATCCCCAGATAATTCTAACAGCACCGTCTCCTGCATAACCTATTGCACTTGAATAACCTGCTCCGCCTCCGTACTGTTTTCCAGATCCGCCACTTCCAGGGCTACCTGGGTACGTGTAGCCATAAATGCTTTCTCTAGGTGCGCCACCTGCACCACTTGCACCTTGTCCAAGTATGCCTACGCCGCCACCATGTGATGGATTAGCCTGGTAGCCAGGACCGCCACCACCGCCACCGCCACCAGCGCCATCGCTACCACGACTGTTTGAAGTAGCATTACCACCAGCACCACCATTACCAGAATAACCGCCAGCACCGCCTGCACCGCCGCCTTGGCCGGAACCAGCACCGCCTGCACCACCTAAGCCGCCACCGCTGGTTGCTACAGAGTCAGGAGTGAAACTACTTGATCCGCCGTCTCCTCCGTGGTTAGTTCCTCTTGCACCAACAACAACAGTGTATGATTGCCCTGCTGTTACTGCTCCAGTAATCCACTGAAGGCCGCCTCCACCAGATCCACCTCTAAAGTGTTGGTCACCAGCACCGCCGGACTTAGTACCACCAGCACCGCCATCGCCACCAGTCATACCAACACCACCGTTGGACGAACCACCGCCTCCGCCAACCATAACGACACTAACTTCAGTAACACCCTCAGGAGCAACCCACGAATAAGTACCCGGAGTTGTATATGCCGTTTGACCTGCTAGTGTTCCACTTGTATCGTTAATTGTAACGCTTTGTGTTACACCTAGACCATCTAATGTCATTAAGAATATTTCTGTACCTTCAGTTACTGCGTCAGACATCACAGCATATGTAAGTTGGGCACTATTACTTTGTACTGTAAGTGTACCAGTTAGTGCCACCCCGCCAATATCTGCACTTGTAACACCTGTAATTGTATACGGAACATTCGAACCGTTTGTTACATTTGTAGTATCTAATGTGATTGTGAAACTTTGTCCTTCGTTTATGCTTGAAGCACTTGAAGTTAATGCATAAGTTGAAGCACTTGAAACTGGTTCTGCTTGTACGCTAATATCAAGCACCATTTTATATTCAACATATGCTGATACACTAGTACTAGTAGTACCATTTACTAATCCGCCTGCTGTTGCTGTATTATCATCAATGGTCATGCCTAAGTCGTGTGTAAGAAGCGGTGAATTACTATCTACGCTAATACTACCATGTACTTCGTATGCCCAATCTTCAACTGTTAATAAATCTGAATCTGCATCAGCCTGGTTAATTGGAACACTTGCAATAACTCCGCCTACTCTACCAACGCCTGTTTGTGTACTAGAAACTCCATAACCACTTACCCACAGTCTATTATTTGGATTAAGCGTATTATCTAAACTACATTTATAAAGGCCTACATTTAAGTTAGCACTTGTACTAGTATGCAAGTTTCTAAATTTAACATTGCCAAGGGCGTCATCAAACGTTATAACCATGCCTCGTTTATTTGCATTTGTATCATCTTTGTTTTGTTCACCTACACATACAATCTTATTGTTTCGTGTATCAAAATCAATATCTCTAAGTTTTGGATTACTTTGTCTGTAATCACTTGCTATAGGTTGTGTGTCTATGTCATTTAATACCCAATCAGTTGTAATAATACCTGTTAATGGATTAATTTTAAGTATATGTGATTGTTCATAATTTACTTGTGGATTATCAACATGACCTAACCCAATAATTGGATTATCATTTTCATCAATACAAATACCTGCTGGATTAAATCCAGTGCCTGTATCTGAATCTACATACCAACTCTTAGCCCATTGTTCTGTTAATGAACTATTAAATTTCCATAAACGTACTGCTGTTTCAGTATCGTCTGATTTAATTTCTGTACCATAAACATAAATGTTTCCTGTGCTATCTACAGCAACATCTTGTGCTTGTCCTTTTTTGCTTGTTGGATTTGCTTTTTTAACTGTCAATGTATCACCGTTACTAACATCAATTTTAATAACCCATAATCCGCTATCTAAATTTTGTAAGTAGTTTGCACCTACAGCAATAATATTTCCATCACTAGCAAATGCCATTGCTGTAATAGCAACACCATTACCGTCACCGTCGGAATAATTACGTTGCCACTGTACTGTGCCTGAAGCATTTAGTTTTGTAATATATGCATCACTTGGATAATCTGCACTAGGTGTATTAGTTTCCCAATTCCACGAACCGCTGTAACCAACATAAATATTTTCTGAATTATCAGAAACTGCACTTGTAACTATATAGTTTGAACTAAATGATCTTCTCCAAATCGGAGAGCCTCTATCAGTATATTTTACCATAGCACACGATTTATTACTTCCGCTATCTATTTGCTCTATAACGATTGAACTATTACTGCCTGCGTGAGCAACGAATTGGAATGTTGTATTTGCTGTACGTAAAGTATTAAATCCAAAGTGTGTAGTTACCCAATGTTTATCTGCTAGATAAATTTCACCATTCATATCATTGTGTATGCTACATTGATAATACTTACGACCGCCTTTTGTAGGAGTATAACTAATACCACTATTTTGAGTACCTTGCCCTATAACGCCATTAGTTTGATTATTTGCTCCACTGCCTTGTATCTCTTTAATATAAAATGGATGCCCGCTTGCATTGACCGCCCAACTTATAGTATCACCTCTGTCAATAACTATAGCAGGATTAAGCCCACTAATTGTTCCATTTCTATCATTACCTGTAGTCCATGTGTATCCTCCAGCACCGCTGTTAGTAACACCACCTGGCAATGAAATTTGGGTGCCATCACTAGTGTCATTAATTGTAATATCAATATCTTGGGCGTTGTCAGTCATGAATGGAAGATAATGGTTAGTATCAACTTGTGTAGTTGCTGTTAGGCTTTCAATAAGTTTAAGGTTCATTGTTTCTGTACCATCAAACGTATTGTCTGCTGTTATATTAAATGTTTTACTATTTGCAACTTGGGTTAATGACCCTCTAATATTTCCATAAGCAGTAGTTAGACCAGTAATATCAATATCGCCTGTACCTACACCAGTAATTTCATATGGTATTACTATCTGTGGATCTGTTGTACTTAGGTTAGTATTAACACTAACTGTAACTGTACTACCTTCGTTTGCATTTGTTTTGTTTGATGCTAGTGTATATTGCGGTGCTTCGAACTTATCTCTACTTCCTGGATACATAATCCAAATGCCGCCATCTTGGCCTGTCTCTGCTCTATTTGTACTGCCTGATGTTGCAAGGCCCATAACAAGTACACCACCTGCTCCTGCACCAACTTCATAACTTGTTGCTGCCGGCGTTACTGCAGATATGTTGTTACCCTGTTGGCCAGCAACACCTGTTTTTACTACGCCTGCACCTGAGATAGATAACGTTGGTGGAGTAGTTGTAGCCAAGCCTCCGCGATTACTTGTTACTTCTCTAGTAAGAGTAGCACCGCCGCCTATAGCACCATAAGTTATTCCTGTGCCACTTTGCCAATTTTCAACATATCCATGCCCGCCGCCAGTACCTGCAGTTTGTTGTGGTATAACTGCAATGTTACCTTCAGGCGATAAATTAATTTTTGCTAGTTGTACAGTATTTAAATCCGTAGCACTAGTACCAACACCGCCTCTAAATTCAATTATTGTTGCATCACCTAGCCCAGTGTATCCTGTGTTCCTTGCAAACGTTAATCCGCCATAAGATGTAGTTGTTTCAATTGAAACACCGTTACTTACATTTGCAAAATTGTATTGAGCATTTGTACCACTAAAGGATGATGTACGAATAGTATCAAATCCTTTAGATAAGTTTTTGTAAACCTGTAATGGAGCATTACTACCATTTCTTACAAGAATATAATACGCATCATAATCTTGACTGTCTTCATTTACCCATGTTCCTGAAGTTGCTAAAATTTGATTTATTCTATTTTCTAAGATATAAGCATATTCATTTCCATAAGATCCTGCATACACATTAAAGGTAAATTGAATTTGACTTGAATAACTTAAATTGATTGCACTAACTGTTGTTGATGCAGGTGCAGTCCAGTTATACGGCGAAGTTTGACCATTTACATTAGGATCTAATATTTGATTCAATGGATATCCTGAGCCACCTGTGCTTCCAGCACCAGCGCCACCGCCGCCACCGCCAACAACTGCTGACCCGGTATTAAATCTCATCGAGTCTCCACCTGCACCACCGGCTTTACCAATATTCCACGCACCAGTAGTAGTGCCGCCTGCACCGCCTATCTTACGTTCAAAAGTTTTTGGTTCTAAAGAACTTAATGCTATTGCTGGACTTGTTTGTCCGCCGCCTGCTGTATATGTAACACTGCCATAAGTTACTGTAGTGTTGCCACCTGCATTACTACCAGCGCCTCCGGCGCCTACACTATAACTAATAACTTGACCCGGAGTTACTGCAAGATTATTAATAATTCCAACTGCACCCGAACCTGCACCACCTGTAACTTGGCCTGCACCTAGTGGCGATGAGGTACCTGTTCCGCCACCTGCACCTACAGCCATAATACTAACACTTGTTACATTAGTTGGAACTGTAAATGTTCCACTACCAGTTGTTGTTATAACTTCGTCACCAGCAACTAATGTTGTACTAGTATCGTTAATTGTAACACTTGTTGAAATATTGTCTATTGTAGTTAATGCTATAACAAATGTTTCAGACCCTTCAGTTGTAAAGTCTGCATTTACTGTAAAGGTTGCTCGGGTAACACTTCCTGTAGTATAAGTTCCTGATAGTGATCCTGTTGACAGATCAGTAGCACTAATTCCAGTAACAACATATCCAAGCACTACTCCAGGAATTCCATTATCAACGTTTAAGTCGACATAAAAACTTTCACCTTCGTCAACTGCACCAACACTTGCAACTAAGTTGTATGTAATAGGTGAGTTACTTGTATCGTTAATTTGTACTGTAATAGTTTGACTTGCGGATTCAAAATATAAAGTTTCAGACCCTTCTAATGAACCATCTGCGGCAATAACATATGTACGTGTTATATCCGTTCCAACAACAAAATTACCTGTTAAAGGTTCCCCACTAATATCTGCTGAATCAATACCTGTAATTGTATACGGTACAGTTGTACCAGATAACACATTAGTTGCTGTTAAAGTAATTGTAACTGATTCCCCTTCGCCTAAACTATCTCTTGTACTTGTAAGAGCATATGCCGCGTCAGGTTTGCTAGTATCAGCAATAATTACGCTGACATTTTTGCCTGCTTGATCATCTAATGTCATTAAGAATGTTTCATTGCCATTATCAAATTCATTATCTTCAGATGCCGTAAATGTTATTATTTGGTTAGTACCTATAATAAAAGATCCAGTTAGTGATGCACTGCCAATATCTGCACTTGTAATGCCTGTAATTGTGTAAGGGACAATTGTTCCGTTTACAAGACCAGTAGTAGTTAACGTAACTGTAAACTGTTGCCCTTCATTTACACTAGAAGCACTTGCGGTTAGTGCATATGTTGCTTCAACAGCGCCTGCATCTGCGACAATAGTTTCATCGCCAGCAATAGTCATAACGCTTGCTTGGTTATATGGTTGGAAAGCATAAGCATTTGTTCCGCCCATTAAACTTCTATAGTTTGTATAATCTGAACCAGTATTACCATTAACATCTAATTGCGCTTTGGCATTAGTAGTTACCCATGTTTTTCGTTGTGCTGGAGTTGAACTAGGTTGTATCTCACCATACGTTGCTATTAGTCCTGCAATCTGTGGAGCCGCCATAGACGTACCACCTATGTTTGCAATTCTAAATGAAGTGCTACCATACGGGCCATCATTAAAACTATTTGTATTACTAGTAGCACTAAAAATATTTACACCCGGTGCATACACATCAACTCCAGGACCCTTTTCAGAAAATACTGCTACTTGTTCATTTCCATCTGCGTCTAATGCACTATCAATAGCACCTACCATAAGAGCCTTTGTACTAAAAGGTGATCCACCTCTATGATAGTATTTTGTTTGACCAAAGGCATTTGTATAATAGTTGTTATAATCTACATCAGTAGATGTTGCAATTTTATGGTAATTGTTGCCAGCGGCAATTACAACTGTAACACCAGCATCGATAAGTTCATCTACATCAGCATCAACACTTGCAAGTCTTGCAGGATGTCTATGACCTGTTCCATCAAATGAACCAGTCATTCCGTAACCGTCTACTTTAGTATTTCCTGACCATTCTGATCCTCTATATGATCCGCCAGTAACACTTAGATATCTACTAAAGTAACCCCAACTCATGTTTATAACTGTTGGACGTTTTTGCCCAGTTAATACATCTGGAGTTTTTGCTTTGTGCCATTCTTTAACAACATCAAAAATATCACTAATAGGCATACCGCCGTTTGGATCACCAGAACCTTGTAAGCCTCCAACTTTAATTGAATAAATCTTTGAATTCTTAGCCCAGCCATATGTTTTACCAACTGCTGTACCTGCAACATGTGTGCCGTGCCCGTCATAGTCTGTATAAAACCCTGCTGGTAATGTTCCACTTACTACCGACTGTGCTTGATACCAATCAATTTCTTGTACTCTAGTGTTACCAAAAGAGTCTTGGAATTCTGGATGGTCTGCTTGTATACCTGAGTCTTGTATAACAAAATCAACACCTGTACCTGTAAGTGTGTGCGTATAACCGCCTACTACTGCGCCGTTGGAATTATAAGGATTTGACAACGCACTCATTCTGCGTAGTCCCCAGTTTAAACTTGCTCCACTGGTTAAAGATGATTTATTAAAGTCGCCTACTTGTGTAGCCGCTCTTACAATACTGACATCGTCTCGCAAGTCAGGTCTTAGTTCAACTGCTTCTACTCTTTGGTCATTTTCTAATTCAACTGCTTCTTGGTCAGTAAGCATATAGTGAGTATTTCTTTGCGAGCCTGGTCTTTCATTTGCAACCGTAACCGCTTTGGTCGGAACATAAGGTAGCATATTATCTGCTATCATATCTTGCCTAAATGCTATGGGATCTACATCTTTATGCAGAGTAACAATGTATTCTTTTTCCATTAACTAAATCCTTAAATTTATAATGCCGCTATTCTTGTTTTGAAGTCTGCAAAGTCTGCACTCGCCGCTACTTCTGTTTTTAGTGTTGACAAAGCAACTCCAGTTACTGGTGCTGTCCAAGCATATCCTGATGCTGATTTTGTAAGTACATCACTTAGATTACCGCCTGGTAACAAGTCGCCTATACTGTCAGGAATGGCGTCTGCATTATCTGTAAGTTGTGATATATCTGTTTTAATTAAGTTTGATGCATCTGCTAAACTAGAAATGTCAGTCGGAATAACTGCACCACTATCTGACAGTTGTCCTACATCAGTAAGTGTCATGTTTCTCCACTGACCGTTAATGTATGCTTCAACATGACCTGTTTGTGTATTAGCAACTATAAAGCCTTCGGTAGTAAATGTGTTACGTCCTGCTGAATCATAACTTGGTGGAATAACTTTTGCAAATGCATTTACATTTAATGTTCCGTTCACATTAAGTGTAGAACTGCTATGACCTATTTCAACATCACCACTTCCAGTATCAAAACCAATCTGTATGCTTTGACCTGCTGTTCTAATTGCTACACCTGAATTTGAAAAAAGTATAATTCCGTTTTGGCTAACTTGCACATAATCTTGTGCGGCACTTTCTTGTAGTGTAATTATACCTTGTGCTTCTAATGTTATGTTTGCATTTGTGCCTGTGTTTGTAGTAGTAAGTTCAATGTTTGAATCTACAACGTCCCAAGTTGTGCTTGCGATAGGACCTACAATTTTACCATTGTTACCGTCAACTAGTAGTGTACTATCAGTTGCATTTACACTACCAATAGTATCTACAATTAGTGTGCCGCCTCCTGTTTGTGCTGACTTAACTTGTTTTAAATCAAGATATAATTCGTTGAAGTTATCATTTACTTTATCAAATGCTATGCGTAATGGATCACCATCACCTTTGTTAGCACTTGTACCTAAGTTAACTATTTGTTTTGCCATTATACTTTTCCTACTACGATTTCAATTACACCTTTATCAGTACTATCTTTGGCTTGCAATGCTTTACCAATTACTGTACCAATAGTTGGATTATTATTAACTATTGCATATCCTGCAATAGCACTTGACACTAACATGTCGCCTGGTACTACCCGTCCAAGTACTTTACATGGAACTCTACCAGTTAGTGCAACTGGAGTAACAAACTCACCTTGCAATGCACTATTCATTAAGTATGCAGGTTTTTCACTAACAACACCAATTACTTTAGCATCACCTTTAGTAGTTGTTGTTGTAATTTCTTTTGTGCCGCCTAGTACAATAACTGTACCTGGCTCATGCTCTGCATCTGCTGAATAATTCTCTGCTAAGTCAGCGTATTGTGCAGACGTTGCTTTACCATCAAACACTGTTGCATAAACTGTATTGTATTTTAACGCACTTGAGCCAATGTTATATGTAGTTGTTACATCTGGAACAACACCTGTTGCACTAAATTTAAATGGTGCTTTGGTAGCCGCTGAATCTTTAACAAGAATACTAACTTCGCCTGCGGATGTTTTACCAGTTCCTGCACCTAGTGCAATACCTGTTGAACCTGTACCTTTTTCATTAGCCGCTTCAATAAATTGTGTGTAAATCCAATCTGAACTTAAACGTCCTTCATTGTTATATGTTGAGTTTTGTTGTAATGTACTCTGTGTGTTTGCTCCACTAGCATCAATATCAATACTAGCACTAAACTCTGCTGTAATAGCACTTGTACCTGTTGCTTCAAATACTGTGGCACCACCTGGTGTTAGCATTTGAATTGTTGTTGCCGCACCTGTCTTTGGTTGTAAAATTACATACCCATCATCACTACCAACAATAAGACCAGTTGTTCTAATCTTACCATCTGCCTTTGTCATTACAAGACTACTGTTACCACCAGTTTGTGTAATAGGATTTGCCGCCGCACTTGCCGAAGCACCACTAATATTTGTTAGTGCAGTCATATTCGCAATAGGCACAATATCAGATAAGTCAATGTTACCTGTTTTGAGTGTTACCCAACCATTTGTTACACTAAAGTCACCATCATCAAAACTTGCAAGTCCTAAATCTGTTTGTGCAATACCTGTAGCATTTGCTCTAGTACTTGCGGCATTCATATTCAATTTGCTTTGTGCTATTGCCGCTGTTGCACTTACATCAGCATTTACAATACTACCATCTTTGATATCGTAACTTACTCTGTACTCGTCTGCAAGTCTAGTACCAATCATTTCAATCTGACTGCCACTTGCAGGAGTAGCGTTTGCCATCTCATGATGTGGGCCACTTGTTATTGTGCCTGTTGGTTGTGTAACTAGTCCTGTTGTACCAGTAATAGTTGCCGCTGTAATTGTTCCACTACCATCAACTGAAGTAATGTTAATTGTTGCATTGTTTGCTGGTGTTGCTCCGCCTAAGTCTGCACCAGCGACTGTAAATGTCTCTGCCGCACTATAACCCGAACCTGCTGTTGCAATAGCAACGCTGTAACCAGTACCACGTCCAACATTAAATGTTGCACTTGTACCTGCACTTGCTGTAGTAGTTGTTGGTGCTTTTGTATAAACTTCTGTGTGTACAGATGCTTGTGTAAATGTACCTGTAAGTTCTTTATAAACAACTCTTTGTACGTTACCAAGTACACCATCAGTTTCTGAAACAATGTCATAAATTTCACCAGTGTTTCCGCCTTGTACTAATTTACCATTTGCTGTTAATGGACCGTTAGCAATAGCAGTCGAGTCAATCATTATAACTCTGTAACCAGTTCTGTGCATTAATTGATCTTTGTAGAAGTCTGCATCAGTTGATGCACTAGCACTTGCTGGTTTTTCAAGACTTACATCTCTCATACCATCTATAGTATTGTATTGTTCTACAACAGTATCAACATATGCTTTATTAACTGCATCTGAATCTTGTGATGGAGCCGCTAAGTTAATAATACGCTTACTGGCCATATTAAAGTTGCCAGTCATTGAGATTGAACCATCTCTAGCAATAGCGCCACCGCCAATTACATTGTTAACTGCAAGTCCGTTATGATCCCATCCTAAGCGTCTGTTTACATAACCACGCACTGCGTTTTGTGTTGGAACAATGTCTGAACCGTTTTGCGTCATGCCATCGTCAGTACTAAATTCACTAACAACAACACCACGTTTAAATCCAATACCGTCCAAGTTACTTAATGCAATACTACCTGCGAATGTAACTGTACCAGTACCTTGGTCAACTGTAAAGAATCTACCTACACGGAAGAAACCATCTTGGTCTGTACTTACATAAAAACATCTACCCTTGGCACGCTCTTGTACTTCGTATGACTGATTTGGTTGTCTTGGAGCACCAAGTAGTACGTTTGGATAGTTACTAGTGTTGTATGACCCTGTACCAATGTCTAAGAAGTCATGTCCTGTTGCTCTTGTAAGAGATATGTTAATTGTAATATCACCCGGAGCACCTGATGGTAAACCAATTCTAATTGTATTTGCTTGGCCACCACCTAGTGTAACTGCGGCATGGATGCCTGTTGCATTTGATGTTAAGTTGTGATCAACAAATCCACTTGGGTTAGTTGCATCAACAACATCTGCAATTTTAATAACTGCATAACCTACAAAATCTAAGTAGTCAGTTACTTTATGTAATTTACCTTCCCAACTAAAGATCATGTTACCTGCACGTAGTCTTGCAATGTCTGAAACTTCAGTAAGTTCTGCAACCGCAATACCCACGTCACCTTTAGTTGCACCTAGTGTAGTGCCGCCAAAGCCTGCCGCTGGCGTATCGCCTGTATGGTTAGTGTCTACAATAACTCTAACGTAATCGTAAGTAGCATCAAAGCCCATTAAGATTTCGTCACTTGGTAAGTTTTCGCCTGTTGTTTCTGTAGTTGTAAATTCTGTTGTTCTAAATGTATATCCTGGACGCTCGTCAAATTCAAACGCTGTACTTGGTCGAATAGTAAGTCTACCGGTGTCTAACACATTATCAACAACAACAACTTGGTTATGTCTATACGAAACAAAGTGCTTTTGACTCACACCTTCAATTAAACCATCATTACTAAATCCTGCTGTTGCAGTACTAAAGTTTAGTTTGAAAACTTGACCGTCATATATTGGTGTGTCTGCTGTAACAACTACTGTACCAGCGGCTGTTACTGTTAGAATTTTACCATCAGCATCAACGGTTGCAACTGTAATTGTACAATCGTTTGTTGTTGAAGCACCGTCTAGTTTTGTACCATCTACAACAAATGTATCGCTTACTGTATATCCTGTACCTGCGGCAATAATGTGTGCAACATATGTTCCGCTACTCTGACGTGTTTTCTGCACATCAAATTTAGCACCAGTACCTGAACCTACTGCTGTGTATGCTACATCAAGGTGTCCGTCTACTCTAAAGTTTATAACTTTAGCAATACTTGAAACTTCATATCTTCCGTAAGTTCCGTTAGAGTGTAAAAGGTTAATTTCACCTCTGTTTTGCGGTAATGACTCAAAGTCATATGCGTGTACATTTAGTTGTTCTGCTGTAAGCAATAAGCCAGCGGCACTTACATCAGCCGCCGCACCTTGGTTTACACCGTTAACTGTAATATCGTTTGTTGTGTTGAATGTGCCTGTTGCTGTTTTTAAGTAAAGTCTTTTACCTTCTGTGCCAAATACTACAACACCTGTTGCACCACTAACTGCTTGAGTCACTGCCTGACCTGCTACACAAGCGGCAGACATAACATCAGCAAAGTCGATTATAACTGCGGCTTCTGCTGTTTTAGCAACCTTAGCCATGTTATCACGTAGTGTAACTGCGTCTGGAACTTCGTTTGGATCACTACCGTTAGCAACCAGTCCATATTCACCATATGCGTTTGAGCCGTTAAGTGATCTAATTTCACCACCGTTGTTTGCATAGTATGCTGTCCAACAGTAGTAAGTAAACTGTGATACCATTTCTGATAATGCACCGTTTGTAACTACTAGTCCATAGCCTAAGTCGTTAACTTGTGTAAAGTCATTACCTAACATACTTCTGTTACCAGCAGTTTGTACAGTAATTTCAACTGGGTTAACTGAACTTGCACTGTCTAGTGTAACTGATCCGTATAATGTTCCTGTCCAACCTACTTTAGTGTTTGAACTTGGATCAAGTATAAGTGTTGCTGTACCTAGTGTCGGATCCCAATCTCTAACTGCGTTAACTTGGAAACGTCTACCTTCCATATAGAACGGAGCAGGCACTTGTGGTTTCTTAATAAACAATCCCTGTCCTGCTTGTGAACGCACATCAACTTTAAATGCTGTTTGCTTGTTAATAACTTCCATAGGAACGTTACCAACAAATGCGTCAACAAACATACCGCCTCTAAATGCTTGTCTGTTTAATGACTGTGAGAAACTTGAACCTGTTTGACAGTAAGGTGACTTAGTAAGCACTTGTCCATCTGGGTCAAGTACCATCATAAATCCACCGTGTCCTGTAACAGAACAGTTTCTTACAATAGTACCGTCGTTACACAAGAACACATCAAGTTGGTTGTTATTTTTTGGTGGGTTAATGTTTACGTTAAATGCAAACGCCACACAATCAACAAGTGCATCTAAGTTTGTATATGCTGTTGCTTCAGCAGTTAAACTAGTATCAATAATCTGTACTTGGTTTGCTTGGGTTGCTGTAACTGTATTATTTGCTAAAATTGTATTTGCAAGTGTACTAATGTATTGTATTGCCGCTTCAGTTTCTGTTTCTTGACCATTAACTGCACCCGCATAATATGCACCTTGGTTTGTTAATGATTCTTGACGTCCGCCGTAACTCAAATCTGCCGCTAGACCTTTTACAATTAATCTTGTATCTCTACGACATTTTGTTTGGCTATATGATAGTGAAGGATAAGTTGTGTTTATATAACTAATAACTTCTTCAACAATAAATTCTACGTTTTTAGTAATAATCTTACTTGCTTGTTTAAATTTACCTGGGTTAGTAATACCAAAGTTACTTACGTTTGTATCTTTTGTTGGATCTGTAAGATAGTGTTTACCAAACCAACCAATTGGGTTACCAGTTAATGGGTTAACATAACGTGAACCGCCTGTTGGCATGTTTGTATCTTTAACACCTGTTACACTAGTTCCTGCATCTCCAGTTAGTCCATCAAACACATCATCACGATAGAAGTATACGTTCGCCCATTTTGATTGCGAACTACCTTTCTTAGGTCTAATAATTACTCGTCTAAACTCGTCACCTTTAAGTGATACGTTTGCAGGTAATCTGATTGGAAAATGCTCGTTATATGTTCCTGATTCAATTCTAATACTAATTTGATTAAATTTAATTGTATTTGCATATTCAAGTTCTTCGCCTACTATAAAGTCAGTTGGCTCAAGTAATTGCAATTCAAGTATGTCTGTATTAGCAGGGTTGCTTGGATTTAAGTCTTCACTTAAATATTCAACAACTCTACCCAATGCGCCCGACTCTTTACCTCGGATAACTTTGCCTGGCAAGATGTCTGTATTGTTTGGGTCACCTTGGTCAACGTAACTATTTGTGCCACCATTACCAAATTGAATGTTGTATGTACTACCGTCAACAATAGCAGGTGCATCAAATACATTGCCGTCATTAATAATACCTATAATAACATCAAATTTTGCACCAACAGAGTTACGTGCTGTTGCATCTGTTTGAAATCCACTATTAATGTATTGTGGATATAAAGTTTGGAACGTTGTGCCTGGACTTAAATTTTGTAGTACAACATCAACAAGTGCTTTAACAAATGTAATACCTGCAAGTGTTTCAGTTTTTTGTGTTGTAATTGCCGCTGTTGCACTTGCGTTAGCATAATACCTAAGACCAGCACGTCTTGAAAGGAAGTTAGCATTATTACCTGTTAGTGTATCAAGTATAACTGCATTAACCATAAGTCCTACATCGCGAGCACAAGTATCGTTATCGTATTTAAAGTTAGGATAGGTAACATTAAGATATGCAATAGTTTCTGCTTTAATAAACTCTTTGTTTGGATCTAATAATGATTTAACACTACCACGTCCTGTTGGAATAGTTTTGACTGCTGCCGCACTAACTGATGTTGGTGTTACAAAAGACGTATGTGTAATTGTTTGTGCATAGTTACCTAGTTCAAACTTTGAAGCAATTTGTAATTCTTCTGCTCTACGTGCCGCCGCACCAATCGAAGCCAATGAATATGAACTACTTCTACCTGCTTTACCCGGTGCTGTAGTAAGAAATCTATCATCGCCGCTATTTGAAACATATAAGTTTGATGAACTAATACCTTCTTGCTGGTCAACGTATAATTTTGTTGCAAATTGTAAATCGTCTGCATCAGGGCCTACAGTACCTGCTAGAGCGCCTGGATGATCATGTGCAAATAATGCACCAGTCATTGTATCGCCTGCTCTACGTACTACACTCTTACGAGGTAATGCTTCGTTTGATAGATAGTAACCTGCTAAACTTGCGTCTAATCCTTGATCAACTAATGTATGTACGCTTGCAACTACTGTGCCTGTAATATTAACACTATCTGTATTTGTAATAGCATCAGATGAACTAGTGTGCATACTAACTGAGTTGTCGTCAATAACACGAATGTAATAAATTGTATCTTTTACTAGCCCTGTTAATGCAGACCCAGTTGACTTGTATTGATAACTTGCTCCATTACTTGCTCTGTCCAATCCGTGATCTTGAATTTGTAGATCTTGTGTTGAAATTAAACCTGTAACTGCTAGAGTATATTCTGTAGCATCAGATGGTTCGTCACGCACACCGCCTTGCTTACCAGGACTAGTTGCTTTTGCATAACGTTGATCATTATATTCTTTGTCTGGAACAAGATCATGTATTGTGTAGTTGCCGCCATACTTACTAGTAAATGCTGTTGCACTTGCTGTTGAAATATCTACGTTACCAATTGCAAAGCCTGCCGCGCTAAGATGACCGCCTAGTTGTGGACTAGTATCACCTGCTACGTTTGTTTTACCTGCTTGTATTAAAAGTTTGCCTGCTTGTGTTACGTTAAACACAATAGTATCGTCTGCAGGGTCACCTGTAATTGCACCGTTTGATACTAGTTCTAGTGCTTCCACGCCATCTTCTGATGTATTAACTGCAAGTACTCTACTTGCTAAGCCTGTATAATCATCTGGAGTGTCACTTAAACTTCTAAAGTTTATCTGTCCGCCGATTCCAAATACAGCATATAGTTCTTTAAAGTTTTCATTACCTTTGCGAAACGACTCACGTAAACTGTCACCAGTACCGTCATTGCCCTCTACACCAATATCAATTATTTCTCTTGCCATCTTATAACTCCATTAAGCAGGTATTGCTAGTTTGTCCACATCAAAGTTTACACTTACGCCACAACCACATGCTGATTGTGCGTTAGGGTTAACAATGTCAAACATTGACCCCATAATATCTTTTTTGTAATTAATTACGGTTCCAAATAAGAACATTATACTTGTGCCGCCTATAATGAATGTGCTACCTTCTGTGCCATAAATTATTGTGTCGTCATCAAGTAGTTCGTCTGCCGTAGCATATGTTCCCCATTCGTATTCAAAGCCTGCACAACCACCACCTTTTAGGTTAAGTGTTACTGCATAGCACTCATTTTCTTTACAAACTGAAGCAATCTGTGCTTTTGCAGTGTCTGTAAGTGTACAAATATCCATTGAAACTCCTTTTATTACTGTTATTTATCTTAGTGTTTTGTAATCTTAATGTAAATATAGTTATGTTCATAGAAGAAATTAAGAAGAAAAGCCGGCACGTAAGAAAGTCTAAAAACGGTGTTGAACACCAATATGTTAAGACAAAAACATTTGCTAGATTGCGCTGTGATAATTGTAATACAGAGTTTGTACGACCACGAGGAAGTATGGACCCTAAGCGTCTAAGTAATAACTATTTTCATGTATGTAATGACTGCGATGCGAAAAGATTTGCACAGAAAGCCGGAGTAGACCAGAAGCAGAAGTGGGATAATATCTCTGCTTCTAGTAATTTGACTATTGGTAAACTTTAATCTTCACGTTTGTAAATTGTCCAAGCACCGTATGCTATTGCGGCATATGCTACTAAACTTGCAATCGGCTTAAAGATTAAAAATGCAATGCCTGCACCAATTAGAACGGCTCCATCAAGAGTTGTTCTTTCGTTGAGTCTTGCTGTAATCCATTTTTTGACCATGTTTCTTCTCCTATTACATATTTATTGTATAATTCTATACTTGCTAGATTCTTGCATTTACTTTCACACATAATATCTGTATAAGGTAAAAAGGACAATGCCCATTCGTTAACTTTGTCGTTAGGGTAATAATCACTATGCGCTCGTAGTTTGCCTTTCTTGTAGCCTGCTTCTAATAGTGCTGGCATATCAGGCATTGTGTTGTGTGCAAAGCCTTCGGGCAAATGCTCAGTCCTGCTATAAGAATAATGTATTGCAGGTCGAACACCACGCCACGAGTCTATTACGCGAGCAAATCTATCGTCGGTGGGTTGTATGTATTCACCTTCTCTTGCCCAGTGATGGTGTATGTCGAGTACAAGTGCGAGGTCGTCTGCAAGTTCAAGACTGTCTGCAATGCCCCA
>TARA_B110000261_G_scaffold161851_2_pt1 | contig 23502 bp, 20 predicted proteins | sample TARA_B110000261 | Tara Oceans TARA_B110000261 (sample SAMEA4397705) | marine metagenome | biome: Polar Biome; feature: [DCM] deep chlorophyll maximum layer (ENVO:01000326); material: water (ENVO:00002006), including particulate matter (ENVO:01000060) such as... | depth 20 m | reverse complement strand
TTTTTTTAAATTAATTTTATTTTAAAAATATTAAGATTTAATATAAAAAATATTAAATATTTTATATTAAATTATATTGATTTTTAAAATTTAATATTTTCTTCATAAAGTGTTGATATAGGACTAAATTTAGGGATATATCTAGTTAGTCCATGATACGAATATTCAATTTTATTAAAGGATTCACGAAATTTAATAATATTGAGTTCTCCACCATACTGTTCTAAAATTCTCCAATGAGGTGCTGGTGAAATACTCTTATTAGTAGCATTCATCGTTTTATTATACATTTTAATTAATAACATATTTGAAATATTATACATGTGGTTATGTTTGTGTTCATCTATATATGATTTACAACAATTAAAGCTACAAAACACTCCATCTGTTTCATAATATTCACATGTATTAATAGAGACATTTTCATCTTCTTTTAATTTATTACGTTTGTTTTCAGTAATATTTTCTTTAATAGTATAAAAATCTCTACTAATTTGTGAATAATATTTTTTTTCTATTTGGCTTGGAATATATTTTATAGGACATCCTATTGGCATAGTATCAAATGGATGTCTACACCAAAAACAATTATATCTTAATAGACTAATATCCATACCAGAGTTGAAATCAATCATAGATAATTGACAGTGATGTGCTTTTTTAGCTTCATCTAAAAAAGATATTATGTCTGGGGTACCTTTATCTTTTGACAGTTCAGTTATTTTAGTTGTGTTATTTGTAATAAATGTATTTTCTTCTTCATTTCCAGTATTATCAATCTTAATTCCGTATTTTCCATGGATATTATCCAAGTCTAAATCATTGATAGAAAATTGTTCCTTTGGTATTTTTGGCATTTGATAATTTAATGTATTCTAAATAAATATTATTTCATTTTTAAATTTAGATACTAATAAATAGTATTTAAAATGAAGTGCCTAGAAAATGTTGTATGGTGGAAACATATCCCTAATTTATTTTGTTCTGATTCTATTCTACCTAGAAAAAATAGTAGTTTAGCTTCAGAAATTAACACTGTATCAAGATTAATAATAATTATTTTTTTGATATTTTCAATATTTGATTTAAAATATGCTTTTGTATTTTTAGTAATTTCCAATGTATTTATTATTCTTCACTATTTACAAAAGAATAAAGAAATGTCAAAAAATAAAGACTCTTATCAACAAAATAGAATTGTTGAAAATTATCAATATAACGATATGAGAATAAAACCACCTTCAAAAATTACATCTACAAAACCAGTTCAAATTTTCGACATTAATATGACAATAGATGGTCCTGGAGGAGCTATAAATAATCCTGAATGGACTTCTATTAATCAAAAATTGGCAGGTGGACCCAATCCTAAAACAAAAATTGCACCAGTGTTATCCGCGCGTTCACATGATTTAGATTACTGGAGAGCTAATAATATGGTAGTTCATTCTGCTATAAATGATGCTACTAATATAGATGAATATAATTCTGGTTATACTATCAGCACATCTTGCCCAAAACCTTATGAATGTCATCTTCAACATATAACAAATGAAAATAATATTAATAAAGAAAATTTTATAAATACAGAACAACACCATATAAATAATAAAGAAGAAGAAGAAATTATAGAACCACTTAATAAACAAATATTTAGTGATAATGTAGGATTAGTAAATCTAAATTGTGGTTATAACCCAAGTGAAAACCTGAAAGTAAATTTACCATCTAATTTAATTGTTGGAAATTGTCAGAAATCAGAATATATGAAGAATATGAATGATAATATTTTTACCCAAATTATTCAACCAGGTGTTTATACAAAAACAGAAGTTAATCAACCAATAAATTCTAATATAGGTATTTCTTTTACACAACAAATACCACCAACAACAGAAAATATTAAAAATGGTGAAACTATATATACAGAGCATGATCCATTAGTTTTTGGAAACGTTCCAAACAGACCTAGTTGTGTACCAGAAAATGAAGTAAGTGAATACAATGTTTATGATCCCAGATTTTCAGGTTATGGTACATCATATAGATCTTTTATAGAAGATACAACAGGACAGCCACGTTTTTATTATGATGATGTTGATTGTATTAGAATGCCTAATTATGTTGTAAGAAGTCATATAGATACTTTACCATTTGCTGATCAATATGGACCTATTCCAGAGGGAGATGCTGATGGTAATAAATATACCTCTAACATTAGAAATATGGTACATGATGCTTTTACAGATTCAGCTATTTTACATAGAACTGATATACAACAATCAGCCATGAGAAAAATTAATGCTATAAAATGGCAACAGAAAATGGCCCCGATAAGTAAGAACCAACAGAGAATGTTAGGTGGTTGTGGTTTAAATTAATAATATATTATTAATTTATTATTCCCATCTAGGTTCCCACCTTTCTTTGTTATATTTACTCATTTGTTTACTCATTAAATCTTCCCGATGAGACATACTATCTTGGATCCATGATAGACAACCAGTATAATTTTTTTTAGTGGTATTTAAATATTCTGGATCTTTTAAAGGATGACGAACATAAGAAGGGCTTATTTGACCCATCGGGTCAATGTCAAGAGTACTTGTTGTTAAAGCAGAGGTAGAGAAGTTTGGTCCATAAAATGGTTCTTTTCTTTCATTATTAATATAATAAACAATCTGTCCTGCATTAATATCAGAATAACCTGAATAATGTTGTCCATAATTGTCTAAACTTTTATCGGTAGCTATTTTATTAATATCTACTTTACTTTGAGCCGGTGGTCTGTCTAATGCAATATATTGTGCTCTCGGTGCACTCATCAAACGAGGATCCGTGTCTACATATACGGTTTCTACATTTGGGCCTAAATTACAATCTTTTCTTTCAAAATCATTAGAGTATTTATCTTCTATTGCTTGAGGATTAATTATTTTGTACCCTTCGTTGAAAGTTGGTTGAATTGATGGTGGTTTAAATTCAAAAGTACTTTGGTTTTCAAAATAACTAGGATATCTACAATTAACAACTGACATATTAGTGGGATTTCCCATTCTATCTAATTTGTTACTTTGTTGTTTATAACCATAGCAATTACAAGATGATTTAGGATAATTAGAGTTTTCCATTATTTATAATAGAACTAGGTTTTTTTTATTACAAATGATTTGTAATAAAAATTTAATTAGTTATTTATTTTTTATGGCAACGTCCAGTTTTTCGACTACGGACTTTTCCAGATTTGCAAGGTTTCTTGCGGGATTTCTTGGGGGATTTCTTGCGAGATCCTTTTCGGGATTTAGATCCTTTTGGGCGTCCTGGTGACTTCCTTTTACGGCAACGATGGCTAACGCTGTCACGAACTTCTGATTTTGTACAAGCTTTACGACGGGAGCGAGGTTTCTTACGAGATCCTTTTCGGGATTTAGATCCTTTTGGGCGTCCCGGTGACCTCTTTTTACGGCAAAGATGGCTAACGCTGTCACGAACTTCTGATTTTTTACAAGCTTTACGACGGGAGCGAGGTTTCTTACGAGATCCTTTACGAGCACTTTTCTTAAGACGACAACGACCTGTTTTTCCACTGCGAACTTGATCTTTTCGACAAGATTTTCTTTTTTTCATATGCGATGGCATTTTTATTATAAGGAAAAGAAAAAAAAAGTTATTTCTATTATTATTATTTTTTTAAATGATAATTAAATTTAATATTGAATAATTTTATCTATTAGATTAACATGGGATAAAATTATATTTCTACAACAATATTTTTTTAATTTTAATTCATTTAAAGCATCTTTTTTAGTTAACCCTTTTTCTAATAATTCACAATATTTTTGCCATTTATTTCCGACAATTTTTCCACAAGAATAACAACGTACTGGGATGATCATTTTATATATATTTACTGTATTTTAAAGTTTAAATTCAAATTTTTATTATTTAATTCTTAAAATTTATAAGATATATTTAAACGATGAAAACAAATATTACATAATTTAGAAAGATAAATAAGTCTTCTTGAAATTCTTTTTGACGTATTTAGTAATTTTGGTTTTTTTAAAATGTAAGTGAATATATATTTACTTACTATACTATTTTTTATTATTAAATACATATATTTTGCTGTTAAATATAAAAACTCATCTATTTCTTGTATTGTTTGAATTATATTAATATCACATAAATTAACTTTTTTCATTAATTTATTTATTAATTTTTGAAAAGAAACCTTTGCTTTTTTAATATCTATAATAGGTGTTGTAATATCATAAACTAATTTTAATAAATTATTTAACATATCAGGTCCATAATAGAATACTGTGTTAATAAGTTTGAAATTATTTATTAATTCTTTTCTTAGATTGATAATTATAAATTTACTACAATAATAATGAAAAGCATACTTGATATAATTACTGTTTAACTCTTTTTCTTTAAAAATATTTCTAGTTTTCAACTTAAAATCTTTCAAAACTTGAATTGGTAAATCATAGCAATCTTTCCAAACTATAACCTTTTTATTAAGAAATGTTGACCAAATATTATTTTCTTGTTTTTTTATTAGAACATTAAAAATATTAGATGTACTTCTTAATCTTGATATGATACACCCATTTAAAAAAATTACCACATGGTAAATTATATCTTCTTGAATATTTTCTAATAGCATTTTAAAATTATACTTTTATTAAAGTATAATTTTAAATAATTTTTAAGATATATAAATTACAAATAGTTATATTTATTTATGAATAATTATTAATTTAAGTTACAGAAATTTTTGTCTTTACTAACATAGCATTAAGTTCTTGTAAAACTAATTTACTTACATATGGTAGTTTTACTCTAGAAACTTCGTCTGTTTCACAAAATGTACAACTATTTTTATTTGATGCAAAATTACCACATAAGTTACAAATAGTTACTTCATATTTATCTGATTGTTCAAATAGTCTTTCTTGTAAAAATTTAGAATTACCATGAGCTATCATACAATCTCTTTCCATCTCTCCGAATCGTAAACCTCCTTCACGACTTCTACCTTCTAAGGGTTGTCTTGTTAATGTTGTCACAGGGCCTGTATCTCTTGCGTGCATTTTATCAGAAACTAAATGTTTAAGTCGTTGATAATAGACAGGTCCAATAAAAAATTCTCCCATAGCTTCTCCTGACATTCCGTTATACAAAGTCTCGTTACCATTATTTTGATAACCATTCATACCTAATCTTTCACAAATCTGTTCAGCAATACTTTTACCATTTTTATCTGGTACAGATGATGTAGTAAAAGGAGTAGAATCTCCAAATTCCCCTTCTAAAGCACAAGATTTACCTAAAACACTTTCCATTAATTGATTAATAGTCATACGTGAAGGAATAGCATGTGGGTTAATAATAATATCTGGTACTACACCATCCTGTGTCCAAGGCATATCTTCTTGATCATACACCATTCCAACAGTACCTTTTTGAGCAGCTCTGCTTGCAAATTTATCCCCTACTTCTGGTATTCTTACTTTTGATATAGTAATTTTAACCAATTTGTAACCATTTGGTGTGATAGAAATATAAACTTTGTCAATATAACCTGAGTCACCTTTTTTAACAATTTCAGAAACATCAGTGATATTCTCAACACCATCTTTATCATTCTGAATTAACATTTTACCAATAATAACATCTCCTTTTTGAACGTAAATCGCACCTCCTCCATGTTTTTTACCATTTTCATCCTCCCATATTGGGTATCTTGTTCTTACAATACCATTTTCATCTAATAAACCATAATTAGAATCATTTTTTCTATATTTTAATGGACACACACCAATTTTTTCAGAAATATAACCATCTTTTTTTTCAACACTGCTATGTGTTTTATAAGTGGTTGCCCAAAAAAGTCCTCTTTTTACAGCACTATGATTTAGTATAACAGAATCCTCTTGGTTAAACCCAGTATAGCATGCTATAGCTACAATAGCGTTATTTCCAGAAGGCATATCATCAAACCCCATTAATGTTCCTGTTTTTGTACCCACTAAAGGTTTTTGTGGTGTGTTTAATATATGAACAACTGTATCTGTTCTTATTAAATATGATAAAGCAAACATACTCATTGCTTGTTTTCCCATAGCTGCTTGATAAGTATTTCTAGGGGATTGTGAATGGTCAGGAAAAGGAATAATATTGGCCATAACACCAAACATCATAGCTGGAGCAATTTCACAATAATCTGTTTTGTAATTCTTAATTTCATTTTGATTAAATGCTATTACAGATTGATTAGCTTCCATATTATCTATATAAGTTATTAATCTTTTCTCTATTAATCTATCCCAATCAGTACCATCTTCCATATTAATGAGTAATTTATCACCACCAATACAAAATACTGGTCTTAACAATCTTCCATCATCTGAACATATATGAATTTCGTCATCAATATCATCAAAAGAAATTGATACGTCCCAAGGTATCATTTCAATCATCCTAAACTCTCTAAGTTCTTCTAATAATTCAAATGAATCTTCTGTCATTCCAATTAAATTACCATTAATAAATACTTTTGTTAATTCTTTACTTATATCATGATCTTCTATGTTTACTATATTTTCACACATTTCAATTGTTTCTTTAATTAGAACTGTAGGTATCCTGTTTGAGATACGAGTTAACAGAGACAAATTAAGCACAATACCAACAGGCTGACCTTCTGGGGTATTATGCACGGTCGTTCCATCCTTTAGAATAAACCTTCCACGTTTATCTTTTAATTGCCATCCCACAAAAGGTCCATCACCAACTTCTACGAGTTTAAATTTACTTCCCGTAAATGATCGACTTCTTTTGATTTGAGTTTCGTTTGTGATTTTGGTTAATTTTTTTCGTGGTAATATGGTTGGTATGTCTGATACATTATATCCCGTGATTGTTAGCTCTTTATATGTCCCAGATTTCTTTTCACCGGTCTTTTCATCTGTCCAATGACTTATTCCTTCTTTTAATCCACACGAAAAACCAAGAGACGTAGCAAGGGTATGTGCGTCTTCAATAATACGATAATTATCAAGTCCTTGTGTTATACGAATTTCCTTTCCTTCTGCCCGAACATGACCATCAGTGTCTATCAATCCCGCCAAAACTTTTAGCCGAGTTTCTCTGTCATTAGTTAAATATTCATTTGGAATATGCTTGTTATTAATAAGATTGTATTTACGAAGATATTTTTTCAATGGTGCTTCTTCTATATTATTAGCAGAACCATTTTCCATACTCTTTTTGTTCTTTATAGAAGAAATATTAAAACTATATCTAGTGCTTTTAGAAATAACAGCACCATTTTCTTCTGCCCACAATTCCCAATAAGCAAGAATTTCGTGATCTATTTTATAATTTAGAGAAAATCCTTTTCCAGTGCTAAGACCATCTCCTAACCACATTCCAAGTATATAAGGATCAAGTTCTACTTCTTGATGCTCCCAATTAATACAATCTATCTTAAATAAAACTAGATGATCTTTTGTTGTTTTGTTAAGTTTGAGATAATCTTTAATATTTATATCAATAGTATCATCATCGTTAAATGTATTAACAAACTCTTCTGCTTCTGTTTGTGAATTGAAATACTTTTCTTGTATTTTGTTTGTTTCTCGGTTGAGAAATTTAACAATATGAGTATAATTCCTATCTTTTCTATTAGATTTAGTGATATTTTTGTGTTGACGAATTCTTAGAGTAAGAATATGATTATCTGTGACACAATGTTGTGTAAAATTGGACTTATCAGGTATGACATTATACATATTATGAATTCCAGAACAAGTCTTTTCAACAATAGTTGGATTGCCGAAATCGTCAACTAACAAATCATCAATTTCTATATCTCCGGCGCGTTTTGTTGTTCCATCCCACATAAAAATTTGTGTTTCGGGATCAAAGCATTCTACGGGACATATAAACATAATCTGTGATGGATTAATTTGACGTATTGCTGCATTTTTGGATTCTTTAGCTTTGGGAATACCTACTCGTCTTAAATTAGATAATGTGGCACCATATGATAATCTGGATAAAATCTGAGCTACTCCAGGTTTGACATAACTTGCTTTAGGCACACCCCAATTTCCTTTACTAAAACATTGAATAAATCCTTTTGTGATATCAGTCATTCTTGGTATTAAAGACATGATGTCTGGAAATTGCTTTTTTTTCTCTAATTGAATAGTAATTGTACTCATATATTTTTTATATAATTGTCGGAACAGTTCATGACAAAGCATACCTGGTGAATCTACTCTTTTGTTAATATAATTATCCCTATCATCTGCTTGACGTATTCCAATTGTAGTTGCCAAAAGTTTATGAACCATATGTCCTAATAACATAGCTTTTTCTTTATTTGAAGAAGTAATACCCAAATGGGGGAAGATTTCATTCTGTACTACTTGCTCTGCATAAATATGCTTTTCATTTTCTTTTTGTGGATTCTTTGAGAAAGTACCTATATATCTCAAAGCTTTTCTTGTTGAAGCTTTTTGTTTATATTCTTCTTTTTCTTCAATAGTTAATTGGTCCCACAATGATTCTAAAAGAGAAATATTTGATTTAGTATCATCAATAAATTTATCTGAAAATTCTTCTTTTAAATCATCAGAAAAGAGTTCAAACCCACTATTTTCTTCTACAAAGAATGAATCATTTACAATTAGTTTTAAATATTTTTCTGCTTTTTCACAGTTTAATCCTATTAGTTGCATAATTTCTTCATTTTTATACCCTAAAGCTTTGAATACAACACCTACGTGTATTTGTTCTTTGATATAAGGTAAAGTAAAAGTTAAAACTCTTTCATCTACAGATAGATTTACTTGTATTAAAACAGAATGTCCAGTTTCTTCAGACATGCTTCTGGTCTCACATATATATTTATATTTAGTTCCAGGTTTTTGTGCATGAACTAATGGAATATTATAAACATTTCTTAATTGGGAAATTAATACACGCTCTTTACCTTTAATAATAAAATACCCACCTTCATCATTTTCACATTCTTTATTTTCAACTCTTTCATTTTTAGTACAATTATTTAGATAACATAGATTACTTCTGATCATCAAAGGAATTCTACCAAGTAATATTCTATTATGTTTAGTAATTTCTATATCATCTTCTGTTTCCAACGTTTCCACTATATTAACATATAATGGGGAATCATATGTAAGATCTCTTAATCTTGCTTCGTAAGGGAATAATTCCCTTATCTCTCTTGTTTCTTCTATTACTGTTGGTTTAGGTATATATAAATCATCTATAGATACGGTATAAGTTTTGAAATTTTTTGGATCATCCGAAACAATTTTAATATCTGGTTCTTCTGAAATAACTTTACTAATACCATTTTGAATAAATTCATTAAATGATTCTATTTGATGAGTTACAAAACCTTTTTTATTAAAATAATCTCCAAGAATTTCCCATGTTTGTTGTTCAGATATCATCTTTATATTATATAATACAACTTATTATTTAAATTCAAATTTGATTTTAAAAGTTAACTTTTTTTTATTAAAAAAATGATTAATATATACACAGATGGTTCTTGTTTAGGAAATCCAGGTAAAGGAGGATGGGCATTCGCCATGCTAAAAAATAATAAAATAAGTAAAATTGGCTCAGGTTCTAATTTAAACACAACCAATAACAGAATGGAATTATTTGCTATAATTAAAGCTATAGAAAATACAAAATCAGATACTATAAATATATATAGTGATAGTAAATGGGCTATAAATTGTGCTAAGGGAGTTTGGAAAAGAAAAGCCAATTTAGATTTATGGGATAATTATACTAAAGTTTTAAGATCGAGAAACATCACTTTTTTTTGGGTAAAAGGACATAGTGACAATATTTACAATGATTTAGTAGATAAACTTGCTTTCAAAGAAGCTAAAAATATTATTTAGTTAGATAAAAATTAAGTATTAAAAAAATAAAAATCTTTTACATTAATAAAATGAATTATCATGAAAATTATTCAAATGTAGGCAGTGCCTGTAATTACGCATCTCTAGCTAGTTATAATAATGCCGATGGTCTAAATTTACCACAACCTAAAAACAGCGATCAAGGAAATTACATTACTCCTTCATTCGGTGGTGGTAGTGGTGGTGGTGGATATAACTCTCTCACTCACGGAAATGCTAGTTGCAGTGGATTTCCCACTATTTCACATGCATATGGAAACCCAAACAAACCCACACAATATCTTCGTTACCCTTGTGGAGGAACAAAGTAAAAATTAAATTAATAAAAATATATTTTTATAACAATGATGTTATAAAAACTAATAAAATTTATACCCAAATCTTTGTTTTTTTTGATTTTTGGATAATATAATTAAAAAAGGTATTATCAAACAAAATGATATTATTACAAGTATTGATTTATTCATTTATTATTCAAATTATTAAAATTTAGAAAAAGTATCAAAATTACGAGTTATAGCATCAATCATTACTATATTGTCAAAACAAATTTCATCTACTCTTAATGATAAATTTTCTAATTTTGATTTTATAAAAATAATATTCTTCATTACTTCTTGTTTAACGATACTTAACTGTTTCATCTCATCTTCTAATTTACCAATTATATGTGCACGCTCTATATCAATATGTAAACTTTTATTTTCACTATACTTTAAGTTTGATTCATCTATTTTTTCTAATATACAATTTTCATGTGTTTCTATTGTTTTAAACATTATTTCAAGTTGTGAAATATAATAATTATATTTATTTTGTTTATTTTTTATATTTACAAAATTTTCTGATAATATACTTTTATAATCTAACATTTTTTCCAGTACTTTAATGTGTTTTAATTGATTTTTAACTAATATTTTATATACTCCTTCTCTAACAGTTTTTATATCTTGAGAAACTGAATTAATATTTTTTATTAAAGTTTCCATATCTATAGTTACCATTAATTTCATATCAGAACCCCCGTTTAAATCTTTTGCGATAAAAGCTTCAAATGTGTTATCTCTTCTTATACAACACATATAATTCTTGTATAATATACATATTTTATACTTAAGATTTTGTACACAAAATTTTAATCTTTTTAATTGTCTAAATATCTCTCTTAACCTATTTTTATCTTGTATATTTACATCTTTTAATGAAAGAGATATATTATAATTTTCATTTAATTTTTCAGTTAGATCAACACCATCCTTTTCATCTAATGATAATTCTAATTCCACATCATCATAAGCCTCTTGTATTTTTTCTTTATCTATTTCACCAGCATATTCAACTGGTATATCTCCATTTTCAGGAACATCTATTGTTTTAATATCATAAAATTCACCTTCGTCTATAAATTTTAAATCGTATTTACTTGGAATATATACTAAAAAATTGTCAGTATTAGACATACTAAACACTTCAATATACACACAATATTTTTCAATCAAAAAATATTTTTTAGGTATAAAACCGTTATTTTTTAATATTTTAGATAATTTCGTTAAAGATAATGTCATTTATTTATTAACAGAATGTTATTGGCTTAAAACAATATTAAAGATATTTTAAAAATGTCAATACAGTACAATAAAAATAACATAAATCCAGGTGATGATATTAAATCATTACCAGTTGATAAAACACCCCCTAACAACAAAGAAGTACAAATAGTGGATACTATCTTCAAACAAAATAGAAGTACATTAGATATCATATTTGAAGATTCTAAAGATGTTTTAATTATAATAATTTTAATTACAATTTTATCCATGCCACAATTAACCGAAATAATTCAAAAAACTATACCTATTACTAAAAATTCAGAATACTTTTTATATTTTTCAAAAGGTATTATTGGTGGTATTTTATACTGGTTAATTAAATATTTTTATCTTTCTAGAAAATAACTACCTAAATTTAAAATAATATAAAGATACACTTAGTATTATACTTATAAAAATACTAAAATATAATAGTTTTTTAACAGAAATTTTTTCCAATACATTTCCATCTTCTTTTTGATATTGATATTTAATAAAAACAGGTCTTATAACAAATAGTATTATAAACACAACTAAAAATATACATGTTGAATAAAATAAAGGAGATTTGAAATTAATTTTAGTTAAAAAACTAAATTTCAAACTGTTGTTATTATGAAATCGTGATATTTTATCTTCTAAATTTTTAAGTGTAACATTGAAACTATCTTCTTCAATCATCTTTATTAAAGATTTTCTATTTTTTTTGTAAATAAAAAAATAGAAAATTAATTATTTTTGAATTTTAGGATTCCAATAAGTTGTTCTTCCATCAGCTGTTTTTGTACGTTTAGCATGTTTTTTACCATAAATTTTTAAATTTTTTTCGTGATAGCCGTCATTACCATTTTCATCAGTATAATCTTTCAATGATAAACCTTTATTATTATAAGCTATTCTAGGTATAATATATAATGCTTGAAATAACAAATTAACTTCATTTTCTGTTAAATCACCAACTTTACGTAAAGGTGATATACATGATTCGTATAATGATTCAGCTTTTATATAATTTCCACAACCAGATATAATACTTTGTTCCATTAAAAATGTACATATATTTTTAGTTTTATGTTTTATCACTAACAATTTAAAATTTGGTAGTGTAAATTCATTAGATAATATATCAATACCTAAATTATTTAATTTTTCATTTAGTACATGAATGTTATTTGTAAATTTTATAGTAGCAAAAGATCTAGTGTCCCTAAACCAAATTGTACTACCATCTTTTAATTCGACAAACCATTTGCAATATTCATCATATTTTTTCTGCCAATTTCCTGTCATCATAAGAGAATGTAATATGTAAAAATTATTGTCATCATTTTTAAGTATAAAATATATAAATTTTCCTTTACAAGAAACTTTATCAACAAAAAGTGGCAAATTTAAATCAAACTTTTCATAACCTATTGGATATTCTTCTGTGTACTTACCACCACAAAATACCCAACTAATTATTTCTTTTCCCTGAAAGAATTTATTTAAATAATTAACTGTTAATTTTACTTCAGCACTTTCTGGCATCTTATTTATTAATATAAATAAGATTATAATATTTAAATTTTTTTATTCTTCATCGGAAGAATCTTCTTCTAATATATCTTCATCACTTGAATCGTCCAACTCTTCTTCAGAATCATGATCTATATTAAGTTGAAGTTCTCCAAGAATTTCTTCAATGTCTCCAGCTTTTAAATTAGTCGTAATTATTGCTTTTTCTAATGATATTTTAACATCATTAGCTGATTGTATATTAATTACTTTATTAGGTGTAATACTTTTTTTAATATTCTTTTTGGATGTTTCTTCTTCTTCTTCTTCTTCTTCAGAAACTTTATCTTCTTCAGAAACTTTATCTTCTTCAGCACTAAGTTTTTCTGAATCTACTTCTTTTATTGTTAGTTTTTTGTATTCGGTATTTTTAAATTTATTAATTTTATCCATTATTTTACCAACACATGAATTTTCATGTGCTTTTTCTTCATATACAAAACCATGTTGTTTACAAATATCAATATCTTCACTTGTTAAATTATTAATACAATCATTATAATATTTACCAATTACAATTTTATCTTCAATAGATTTAAATACCATTTTAGTTTTTATGTCCCATAGTTTACCAATAGATTTATTTATACGAAGAATTAGATCCACCGCTTTTTCCGATGTTACACTTTTCTTTTTTATTGAAGATGAAATACTTTTCTTATTAGCAGAAGGTAAAACTTTCTTTACTTTAGTTTCTGTTCCTTCATATTTTTTATGTCTTGAACAAAATGTCGCTCCATTTTTAGGTATACTTCCACAAGTGGTTCCTGATTTATCTCCCCGAGCCCAAACATAAGGACATCCTACACATTCTTTATAATCAACTTTTTTATTTGTCTCAATAACACTACTTTTCTTGATTTCAATTTTTTTCACAACTGTTTTCTTTGGTGTACTTTCTTTTGAATTTGATGGACTACTTGCTGAACTACTTGTTGAACTACTTGTTGGTGTTCTTTCTTTTGAATCTACAATAGAATGTTCTAATAACGTATCTTCTTGATTTATTGATTCCCATGTTATTTTTAGTTCTTTAATAGGTATTTTATATTTTTCAGAAACATTTTTAATAAACTTTTCGAGATGATTATTTAATAAAATTTCAATCTTTGAAATAAGTAGTGCCATTTTTACAATACAAATAATAAATTATTTTAAAAAATCAAATTATTTTTTAAAAGTATCAATTTATTATTCATATTAAATTTGTTAAGTAATTCAATTAATACTTCTTTCTCCAAAAATTTTTTCCCAAGGTAGTGGGTTTCCCACATCACTTTTTCTTTGTGTTTTTTACATTGTTTTTTTCAAACTCTCCAATTTCTTTGTTGATTTTTCCATATCTAAGTTTCCAGCATTTAGGTAGGAGTGAATTAGACATTTTTATTATTACAAAAAATCATATTTATTACATTATATCAACAGGAAAACAATCATTGTTAACATAACGACATTCCAGACTATTTACAATAATTTGTAATAAAAATTAAAAAAGTTTAATAAATATTTAAATAATTTCTTTTTAATTTTATTTTATGATTTAGAGGAAAAAAATATAATTAAAAAAAATGGATAAGTTAACAGAAAACTTTTTAAAAAATAGAGATCAAGATTCTTGTCTTAATTTAGTTAGATATTTAAGATGTAATAATCTTTTTGAATTAGGTAAATATTTATCTCCATTATTTATCAAAATGTTTCCACATAGTATAGAAATTAATGATGAATTAGGTATTATTCACTATTATTTAAAAGAATATAATAATTCATACATTATCTTTAAAAATATTTTAAAAATAAGTGGAATAGATGAAAATCGTTCAAAAAAAATTATTTTTAATCAACATTTTAATATTAACCACGTAAAAGAAAAATATATATTTTACAATCAAACAATAATTAAACAAATACTTTCATCAAATAAAATTAAACTTAGTAAAAGAATAACATTTACTATTACATCTTGTAAAAGATTTGATTTATTTACAAAAACTATCAACTCTTTTATTAATTGCTGTAAAGATATAAATATGATAGATGAATGGTTTTGTGTAGATGATAATAGTTCAGATGAAGACAGGGATAAAATGAAAGAACATTATCCATTTTTTACTTTTTATTTTAAAACATTAGAAGAAAAAGGACATCCAAAAAGTATGAATATAATAAGAGAACATGTTAAAACTCCTTATATTTTTCACATGGAAGATGATTGGATGTTTTTTGAAAAGAAAAAATATATCAGTGAGTGTTTAGAAATTTTAGATAATGATAGTGATATTAAACAATGTTTAATTAATAAAAATTATTCCGAAACTTCGGATGACCAAGATATTACAGGAGGCATATTTAAAACAACACAAACAGGTTTAAGATATTATATACATGAACATACAAAAAATGCAGATGAAGAAGCTGAGTTTTATAAAAAAAATGGTTATGGTAAAAATTGTTCTTATTGGCCTCATTTTTCTTTTAGACCTTCTTTATTAAAAACTCATATTTTTCAAGAATTAGGAGCTTTTAACGAAAATACAAATCATTTTGAAATGGATTACAGCTATAAATATGTAGCTAAAAATTATAAATCAGCTTTTTTAGAATCTATTTTTAGTATACATATAGGAAGATTAACTAGTGAAAGAAATGATTCTACTAAATCGAATGCTTATATTCTTAATAACGAACCACAATTCATTAATAAGACTGAAAAACTTTATAAAACACTAGTAATAAACTTGGATAGAAGACCTGATAGATATCAACATTTTATAAATAACAAAAATATATCTGATTTTAAATACGAAAGATTCTCAGCCATTGATGGTGAAAAACTTCAACCTAATTGTCAATTACAACATATTTTTGAAAACAATGACTTTAACATGAGAAAAGGAATGGTTGGTTGTGCAATGTCTCATATTAAAATTTGCATACAGCTATTAAATGATGACGAAGTAGATACTTACTGTGTACTTGAAGATGATTTAGATTTTGTAGATGATTTTAAAAATAAATTAAACTTATGTATAAGTAAAATAGAAAAAGAAAACTGGGATATTTTGTATTTAGGTCATCATTTATGGAAAGAATGTGTAGATGACAATGTCTATAGTAATTCTTTAGAACCTACTATCAAACAATATAATAGAATGGAATCGATGAAAATATCTATGGGAGGAACTGGGGGTTATTTAATTAATAAAAAAGGTGCTGAAAAATTATTAGAATTTATTAATATAAATGGTATGACAAATGGTATTGATACTGTTCAGCAAAAATCAGCTGATGACTTGAATATTTTTTATTGTTATCCACATTTGATTTATAGTGAATGTTATACCGGTGAAGACAATGTTGATACTGATATTCAAAAAGATTTTAGTTCTCTTAGTTTAGATTTTAATGAGTTTTTAACTAAAGAATTAAATTTTTATCAAAATAATATTTCTCATATTTCATATGAATATTTACACGAATTTCTAAAAAATTGGGAAGATAATCTACCTGAATGTATATTCTGTGTAATTAAAGATCTTAATATTAATAAATTATTAGATAGTATAAAATATCCTTATTATATTTTAAATTCTAGAATTCTATTTATAACAAAAAATAATAATGGTAGGTTATTTCATAGATTTAAAATTAATGATAAATGGAATATCGATGAAGCATTACAATAATTTTATACTTAAATTCAAGTATAAAATTATATTTTATTTTTTATTTTTTTAGTTTACCATGTTTACCACATTGATCATCTTGTGTCATTAAATTATTCTGTTCAAACCAAATTTGTAATATTTTACATTTTCTTTGTTTAGTTAATTTCATCCAAAATGCTATCCTTAACATATTTTCTTTCTCTAATTCCACAAATTCTACACCTATGTCAAGTAATTTATAATCTTTGTCAATCTTTGTTTTTATAAGATTATGTATTCTTTTAGGAGATAATTCTTTAATTTGTTGTAAAAATTTCCTTTCATTTACATTCAAAATATCATCATTAGGTATAGGTAAATTTAGATGAGTAATAATTAAAAGATTTAAATCTTTTAATAACCAATTTTCACATCTTTTACCAGTTTTTATTTTATTACCTTCTTCTGGTATTTCATGTCTGACGTCACGTATACAGAAATCATCATGTATTTTATTATATTGTCCATATACTTGATAAGGATTTTGTTCCAAATTTCTTTTAATATCTATTAAATATTCATCTAGTTTTTCAGAAAAATCATTACAATCAACAAATTTACCATCCCTTAAACATCTAATAGTATCTAAATCAGAATATAAAAACCAACTTACAACCACTCCATCTATCTCTGCGTAGTTCCCATCAAAGAATTTTAAAATTAAAACTCTAATATCTATATTTTTATCAATATCGTTATATTGAGCAATTAAAGATGATTCTAGTATAAATTCTAATAATTCTTTAGGTAATATATTTAATAAAGATGATATTTCTTCAGAACTAGTTGTTTTACATATTTTTTTAATAATGTCTGGTAATATATCATAGTACATAGGTTCAAATATTTCATCAAATGTTTTATTTTCAATTATTATAGGATATTTAGTATAGATTTCAGATAAATAATTACCTTTTACAGATAAACTATCAATTAAAAAATATTTATTACAATCTTCTCTAAGATATGAAATAAAACCATATTTATTTTTAAATATAATATTTTCATTGGTAATTTTTTGCAATGATGATAAAATCTCGAATTTAGTATACTTATCTACAAACATAAATTCAATTTCTTCATAAAATAAACTAAATTTAGTCATAAAAATTTTTTCCAGTTCATCAATAACAACTTTTATAATCTCGCTATAATACAACTGATATGTAGACAAATCTAATTTTTCGTCTACAGAATCAATTAACTCTTTTGGAACACCAATACATTCATAATCACACGATCTATAATCACATTCCCTCTTACCATCTTCCCCTTCAATATGATTACGTTTATATGTCAATGAACAATCCCACGCTGCTTCTTTTATTAATCTTATAACTGATTTTATACTCATATCTTTTTTTTCAGATATTTCATACATTTGTAAATCAATACTTTCACCTTTGTCTGGTATAGAAACACGTTGATAGATCCGAATTTCTACTTCAACACCAGCTTCTAATAATTGATTATGAGAACCAACCCTTATACCTCTAGCAATAGCCTGCGAAGTTTCACTATAGTTAAACCACGGAGTATGTATATCTTCGATTTGGACATTTCTTAAAGAAAAACCTTCTGATATTTTTCTAGAACCCATTATAACTCCTATAATTTCACCATGCATATTATCTTGTCTATTATACCTATCTACTAAAGACTTTAATTGTTTTGTTGTAGCCGTCATATTAGTTAATGAAGCATATCTTGGTTTTTTTAAATTTTCTTCTTCATTTCCCGTAGCTTTACTAAACCCAAATAACTCTAGAAGTTTTCCAAATAAAATTAGTCCAGACCCTTGAACATACTCATTGTATATAAAAACTAATTTACCTTCTTGTTGAGCCTGTAGGATTGTTCTGATTGATTGTGCATATTTACTACTAAATTTATATAAATTTTTTAACATTTCTTCATTAGTATCTGCTTTAATTTGAGTAATTAAATCATCACTTAATTTATATTTTTTAGCACCTATTAATTTTGTTTTTACTAGTTTATTTTGTGATCCACTTTCTATTATATACTTTTTAAAGCCTTCTTCGCCAAAAGAACCATCTGGGAATACAAATAAAGAAGCTTGTCTAGACTTTGTATATATACCTTTTCTATCTTCCTTATCTAATAATAATGCTTTCAAATAATTATTACTTTGAAAAACACCCATTATATCAGGAAAAACATTAAAATGTTCTAATGTACCCATAGTTTTGCCTTCATAAACACGTTTTACATCTGAAAACATAGCTCTCAAATACGAAACTCTGCCTTTGAAAACACTATAAAGGCTGTTCTTCATGTTATCTTTTACTTCATAAATTTCTTCGTTTTTATCAAAATAATCATCTACAAAATCGTCTTGTATTGGTAATTGTTGGTTTTCTGGTAAAATTAAATTCATAACTGAAGCTATTTCTTCCACACCATCTTTCATTGGAGTACCTGATAATAAAAGTATTTTACAATTTTTAACAATATGGAGAAATCTCCAAAATTGCTTGTATAATTTTATTTTATCATTATCTTTTTTTTGAATCCTTATATTATGAATTTCGTCAATAATTATAATATGATTACTATATTTTTTTATTAAATCATCATCAGATGATCTAGTAATTTCTTTAGCAAATATTTCAAAAGTACCCCAATTATAAAAATCATTTACCATTTTCTTTTTCCTATGTACTTTTTCTAATTCAGTTAAATTATGAAAATTTTCTGGTATATATCTTCCATCAGTACATTTAAATATCAGTTCATCAATAAAATTATTAATTAAAGCTGAACCTTTGGCTAAATATAAAGCCCCTTTAAAATTATTTTCTTCTTTCCTTATTTGTTCAATCACAGAAACAGCGGAACACGTTTTACCAGTACCCATATCATGGACTAACAACATTTGATCATATAATGTATACGAAGACAAAAATCGTGCTAATAATTTTTGATGTTTAAATAATTGTCCTGTTTTTTCAGGAAATTTTTCTATTTTTTCTAACTTAAATTCATTGAATTCTTTTTTACGAAATATAGATTCGTAAAAATTTTCATATGGATTTAAAACATCATTAACATAATTATTAATATTAGGATATTTAGGTAAAAAATCTACAATGTCATTTATCATTTTCTTTTTATTTTTAGCAATATAATTTTTATACTCATTATAGAAAAATAATTCTTTTCTTAAAAAGATTAATAGTATAAATTTATTTTCTTCGCATTGAAAGATAATTGTTATTTTTATATTAAGTAAATCATGGGTAAAATTAATATCAAATTCTAGCCACACAATTTAATGTATTGGTTATTATCAATATATTACAAAAAGTATTTTTACTGTGGTTGGTAAAAGAGACTATCGGTAATATTTCTTTAAACTTTTCAAATTGAATTTCTTTTCATCACCGACCTCCTACTAGAACTTCTATGATACCCAGTATCATATTTACTTTCACTTGAATCATCACTTTCTTCCGATGATTCATCTTTCTCACTGCTATCTGATAAATAAGCATATTTAAAAGGATTTGGACTACGTTTTTTATGATAATCTTTTGGAATATATGGTTCTAAATCAGGATATTTGTTATATATATTACTTGGTTCAATAAGATATGTATACATTTTATCTATTAAAATATCAGTTGGTTTAAATTCTCGTTGAACTACATTATTTGGAAGTAACCTACCTATGACTTCATAATGATTTCTTCCTACCCATAAAATTATTATTGATTTGCGTTTTTTAAGATTTTGTGTTGTAGATGCATTATTATAAGGTAACCTAGTTTCACCATCTATAAAATAGATATCTCGATTAAATTTATCGGAAATAATTGATAAAGTAAATGAATCTACATCTTCATTTACATCTTTCATATTACTAATATATTCTTCGTATGCTTGTTTTTTAGATATTTTTAAAATAAACAAAAACATACTTATAAGTACTTTAATTAAATAGTCACTTTTTTCTTCTTCTAAATTTCTAAACTCTGGGCGCTTCAAAAGAAAATCTACGGCATTTTTAACAATCATTTCATTACACTCTTCAATATTTTCATTTTCACTTTCTTCATAAGATTTTGGTAAAATATTTCTTTCTAAATTATCTAATGTTACTAACTCTATTATAAGCCGATTATCTTCTTGACTAAATTTTTCTAAAATTTGTTTTAATAAATCTTTAGTTTGTTTATGTTTTATTTTATTTTTACTAAAATATAAATATACATCATTAAAATTCATACTTACTTTTTCCTGGTAACTTATTTTAGATAAAACACCATCACTTATTTTCTCCCACGAATTTTCATCAAACTTGGATGCTATTTTTTTTCTAAGTTTAGACACGAAATTTGTTTTATTTCTCGTATCCATTGTTTGATATTCTTTAGAAATAGCTTGTAAAAGAGAATGAAAGAAACACGAACCTTCAGCTATAGTACCTGTTCTGCAAAGAACATCTTCGTCTCCTTCAAGAGGTGAATTGAAAACAACAGTCTTATTAACAGGTAACATTTTTAATTTATTATGTTTGTTTAACATTTTTTATACAAAAATTCTTCTTTTAAATACAGTATTTTTTGTATTTTAAAGTTTTTAAATATATTCTTTTAAAAAATGACATTAAACTTACCTTATGATTATAAAAATAAATGGAATATATGGAAAAATTCTATATTAGAACATATTGATTTTTCGGATTGCAATAATTCTACAAAAGGATATTGTACTATCAATAAAACAACAAAAGAATGTATAGATTCTTGTCAAAAAGATTGTTCTTTTGGATATAACATAACTTTATCTAATGGAGAAAAGATATGTGCAAATATTAAAAATTCTAAAAATACAAATCCAATATACCGTCTTATACCTAAAGAAACATTCCCTTATTTAAAAAATGTTAAAATAGACACTTTTATCAAAAAAGATAAATATCCTTTTCCACCTTTAGAAGGGAAACTAGTATTTTACAATGATTTATTAACCATTCAAAATGTAAAAACTAGAATGATATTAGACATAAAAAATCCTATTGAATATACAAACAACGATATACCAGTAACAATGGCAAATCATAAAACAAACCCTGTAATAATATTACCACTGTATGATATACCTTTTTTATCACAATTTACAAATGTAGTTTTTGGAGATAAAATTTCATTTAATATACCAAAAACTATTCTGTTTTCTATGATAAAATCTAATTCTTTATTACATTGGAAAACTAAAAGTTATACTGGTCAAAAACAAGAACAAGAAATTATATTAGAATCTTTGGATAACAAAAAAAGAAATATTATATATGGTGATGAATTTTTAATAAAAATTTTGGATAGTTACATTATATATAACGAAAATAATAATTTATTAGAATCTACTAATTATACCAGAGAAAATGTAATTAATAATAATGGTGTATTTAAATTTATAACAGAACAAGAAGTTTATTATTGTGATAATAACCAATGTAAAACTATTAAAAAAGAAAAATTATCAAATGATGGAAAATATAATAAAAAAAATACATATAAAAGTAAAAATTGCTGGGGATTATGTAATGATAAAAATTTAAAATCATTAGGAATTAATAATAATAATAATAATAATAACAACAATAACAATTATACAATAATATATATGATTATAGGAATGGTTTTAGCAATAATACTAACAATAGTATTGCTAAAATTAAAATATGTCTAAATTTCTTTCTTTTTCTTCATTTATATTTTTAACATGTATTTTCAAAAAATTTAGTAAAACTTGTTTAAGTTTATTTGGTATATTAGATAAATTCCATGTAATATCAATTGAATTAGTTGAATTAATCTTTTTTGTACCTTCAAATGGTATATTCATTGATGGTAAATTATTTTGCATACTATCATATTTAATCAATACATAAAATAATTCTTTACTATTACTATCAACAGTTTTAATTGTTTCTAGAAAAAATTTTTTTTGTTTAATTGTTAAATCTTTATCATTAATATTTTTTGATAAACGATCATATAGTGGAAAAGACATTTTTATTTAACATTTTTAATCCTTAATTAACATTTTATTACTTATGTTGACTATTTTCTATTTTGACTTGAATTATCACCATAAGCATTATTAAACTGTAAGTAACATACTTTACTATCAGGTCCACATAAAGGTTTACCAGTAGTATAATCTGGTATACCTGTTTTTTTATTTTCTTTAATGTGTGTTGTTTTATTAAAATTTTCATTCTTTTGAACATTGTTAGCAACTTCAACAATGAATCTGCTTATTTCTTTAGGGTCATGGGGACCTTTATAACGCATAAATGGTTTTCCATTAACATACATTATAACATATGGAACTTCTGTAATAGGAGCTATTGTTTCTCTCGAAATTATTACACATTGTTTATTATGACTAACATTTATCATGCCAAATTGACAACCTGTAACAACACCAGGTAATTGTTTAAAAATAGGTATAAGATTTTGACAATGTTCACACTGTGTCGAATAAAATAATATCAACGAAAAACCTTTGATTGAATTACATAGTATTGAACCTTTATGCCCTCTTTGAATATTAAAATCATCTGTGGTTAGAAATAATAATCCGCTCATTTATACAAAAATATATATATATTTAAACCTAAATTTT
>TARA_B110000261_G_scaffold28427_1_pt1 | contig 25427 bp, 15 predicted proteins | sample TARA_B110000261 | Tara Oceans TARA_B110000261 (sample SAMEA4397705) | marine metagenome | biome: Polar Biome; feature: [DCM] deep chlorophyll maximum layer (ENVO:01000326); material: water (ENVO:00002006), including particulate matter (ENVO:01000060) such as... | depth 20 m | reverse complement strand
GTTGTATCTGTTATAATCGCTTGTAAACTATCTGGCTCAGTTACAATTACTGAAAAAGTATCTATACATCCAATACCATCCGTAATTTCAAAGTTATAACTCCCTGCTGATAAACCCGTTATTGTATCATTGGTTTGATTACCTTCTTCATACCAATCATATGTAAATATTGGTATTCCACCACTTGCGCTTGCTATTGCTATTCCATCAGCCGATCCAAAACAAAAAGTAGGAACAGAATCAGTATGTGCAACTATTTTTGGTGATGTGGAAATAATTGTAAAATTAGAAGTATCCTTACATCCATTAGCATCGGTTACCTCTACACTATTTAAACCTACGCACAAATTAGCACCTGAACTATCTATATCAGGAACTGAAGCTGTAAACCAATCGTAAGTATAAGGAAAAGTTCCTCCTGAAGGGGTTACAACAGCATCACCTGAACAATCATTATAACATAAAATATGATTGGTATCTGTAATAGAAGAAGTAACAACTATTGGAGCTCCCACATCTATACCAGCTGTATCTAGGCAACCATTTGCATCTGTTATTTCTGCTCGGTACGTTCCTGCACAAACGTTTTTAATCGTATCTGTAATTTGATTATCTGCATTTAACCAATCAACAAAATATGGTGAAATACCCCCGGAATATTCCGTCCAAGCAACGCCATCGCATGCCCCATAACAAGACGCTTCGAATGAATTTGCTGAAGAAATCAATTTTAAAGGCTCTCGGATTTCTACTTCAGCGGTGTCTTTACAACCTTTTAAATCTGTGAGTTCAACATGGTATAAACCTGCGCATAAATTAGAAACTGAATTAAGAACTGGAGATCCTGGAACATCATACCATAACCTTTGATAAGTTGTTGTTCCACCACTCGCTAGAGCTAAAGCATATCCAGAACAATCTCCGAAACACGAATTATGAATGGTATCTGATTCAATATACGCCACAACAGGCTCTGGATTTGTAATGTTTACTTCAGCTGTATCTACACAACCGTTTGAATCTATTACCTCACAATAATAAATACCCGTAGAAAGCCCTGTAATTGTGTCGTTGGTTAAATTTCCAAAATTATACCAATCATAAGTGTAAGGTTTAATTCCTCCAATTACTGTAATACTTGCGCTACTTGTATCGAAATGACCACAAGATGTTATATTAGTATTTACAATTAAACTTAATTCATCTGGAGCATTAATTATAATAGTAGAAGTATCTAAACAACCATTTGCATCTTCGATTTTAACGTTATAAGTACCAGCACACAAATTTTCTGCTTTAGTATCAGAATCACTATCTGGTGAATTATACCAGTCATATGTTAAAATTCCAGTTCCTCCTAAAGCAGAAACAGTTGCATCACCATTACATTCTCCAAAACAAAGATTATTAGTTGTGTCAGTAATTGATGATGTTAATTCTAATGCTGGTTCAGTTAAATTAACCTGCCCTGAATCTGAACAGCCATTAAAATCTATTATTTCAAATTTCCACGTTCCTGAGCAAAGATTCCCAATACTATCTCCTGTTGGTGTTCCCGGAACATCGAACCAAGTAACTGTATAAGGAAATTCACCCCCAAGTGGAGTCATTTTGGCTGTACCATTACAGTCACCTTTGCATAAAATATCTACTTCAGAGTCTACTGTATGTTCTAATGAATCAGGTGATGCTATTGTAATTAAAACAGTGTCTAAACACCCTAAACTGTCGTTTACCTTTACATGATATTCACCTGCACATTGTCCCGATACAAGTTGACTTGAAGGCGAACTAACAACATCATACCAACTATATTCGTACGGACTTGTTCCTCCATTAGGAATCACACTCATTATACCATTACAGTCACCAAAGCAACTTAACTGAGTAGCCTCATCAATTGTTACAATTAAAGAATCTGGTTGTGTAATAACAACCAAATCCGTATCCGAACACCCGTTAATATCAGTAACCTCAACATAATAATTCCCTAAACAAAGATTAAAAACAGTATCGGTAGACTGGTTTCCAGCATTATACCAATTAAGCGTCAAGTCGCCATTACCTCCTGAATAACTCGCTGTAGCCCAAGCATTACATAAACCGCTACATGTAACGTTTAATGAATCACTAACTAAAATATTAACTTCGGCGTCTGGTTCAGTGATTACAACTGTTGAAGTATCCACACAACCATTAACATCCCTAACTCTCACATTATAAGTACCGGCACACAAATCAGTAACTGTCCTAGTTGTTGGTGATCCAGATATATTATACCATAGATAATCATAATCTCCGGTCCCACCTTGCGCAGTTACCTCCGCCTCACCTGTACATGTATTTTTACAAAGTACATGTATAGTATCAGAAATAGAAGATGTTAGCGCCTCAGCTGGCTGAGTGATAGATACAGGAACCGTATCTGAACATCCGTTATCGTCAGATACCTCAACTCTAAATTCGCCTGCAGGAAGTAAAGAATGATTAGCTATTGCTGGATTTGTAGGTGCATCAAACCAATTGTAAGTATAAAGTCCTGAAGAGCTTGTACCTCCAGTTTGAGTAATAGAAGCTTCAGCCACTGTATCTCCATAACAGAGAATATTTGTTGAAGATAAAACACTAGCAACTAAAGTGTCAGGTTCTATAATTGTAGATGTGATCGTATCTAAACATCCATTTGCATCCTTAATTTTTACATTATAAGTTCCGTAGCACAAACCTATTACGTCTTCTGAAGTTGGAGCTCCGGGCACATCATACCAATCAAAAGTATAAGCACTCGTTCCACCAGTTGGTGTTAAATCAATCGATCCATCACAAGCACTTTTACAGTTTACCATCGAATTTGTAGCTGACCCAGACAATATAGTTGGTTCTGTAATAGTAACTTCAGACGCAGACATACAGCCGTTGGAATCTGTTACTTCTACATTATAGGTTCCCAAACAAAGCGACGAAGCTGTGGAGTCTGTATCGCCACCTGGTACATTATACCAATCGTAAGTATACCCACCTACACCTCCAACTGGAGTTACAATTGCGATTCCACCACAATCTTCAAAACATAAATTATGTGTAATGTTTGTTATGCTTGTAGATATTACAGTCGATGGTTGTTGTACAGTAACCGTTGATGTGTCTAAGCAACCATTTCCATCAGTTGTCTGAACATTGTAGGTCCCAGCACACATATTTATTACCCTATTAGATGTTTGTCCAGTAGCGTCATACCAATTATAAGAATATACAGCTGTCCCGCCTGCTGCGTTTACTTCAATTTCCCCTGTACATAAACTGTTACATAAAACGTGAATTGTGTCAGTGATTGAAGACGTCAATACGCTTGGCTGAATTATTACTACTTCTGCTGTATCTAAACAGCCGTTTGCATCTGTTACTTTTACGTTATAGGTACCAGGTGATAAACCATTAACTGATGAATCTACTGGAGTAGATGGAAGTACATTGTACCAATCATAAGTATATATAGTCGTTCCTCCTGTTACAGCCACACTCGCAGTTCCGTCTCCAGCGTCATAACATTGAACGTCGGTAAGCGAGTCTATTGATGCTTCTAATTCGTTAGGTTCAGTTATTATAACCGATGAAGTTGATTGACAACCTCTTGAATCCGTAACCCTTACGTTGTAAGTCCCATCACATAATCCTGTAACTTGAGCTTTATCAAGTGACCCAGGAACATCATACCAATCATAAGTATAACTTGGAGAACCGCCTATAGGAGTAACAGTTGCAGCTCCATCACACAAAGTAAAACATGAAACATGATTCGTTTCAGTAATAGATGTAGTTAAAGCAACTGGTTCTTTAACGGTATAAACTCCGCTCGTCTCTTCACAACCTGAATCATCAGTCACTGTAAATGAATAATCTCCCGCTGGAACACCTGTTGTATTTACATTGTATGTACTCCCAAAAAATAGACTTACGGTAGAATTCGCATCTGCAATAGGGTCATCCCAAACAACGGTATAAGGGGGGTACCCACCAAAAACAGAAGTATTAACACCTCCATCTGAACCACCAAAACAGTTTACACTATCTAAAGAGTTAAAGTTTATTGCCAGCGGTGATGGTCCATTAATTTGTAAATCAATAAAAGGAAAAGCCACTCCTCCAACATCCGAATCTGAAATTAAAACGGTGTAATTACCTGAAGGTAAATCACTATAAGTATTCGTTCCTTGACCAGTAAATCCAGAGGGAAACCAAATATATGAAAATGGGGGAACGCCGTTGGTAGGTGTGACAACGACCGATCCGTTATCACCACAAGTAGCATCAATAATAATCGTATCGATTGTTGTAACTGTTAATATCTCAGGAAACTCAATAGTATTTTTATAAACATCAAAAAAAGCATTTTTTCCAAAAAACTCTCCAACATTAAACGTTTTTATTTTATAATTGGATTCATTTCCAGCCATAACAACATAACCCTCAAATTCATTAGAGAATTTAGAATTAACTTCGAATTTTCCAGTGACTAGTAAATTTGAATTTTCATCTCCTAATAAAGAAATTTCGGGAACATCAAGCAAATTAATATTCTTTGCAAACGCAATCGAATCGATTTTAAAACTAGCATTTTGTCCAAATCCAGAAGATAAATTCAAAATAACATCTTCGCCACTATTTGGTAATTCTGCGCCACTAACTCCTCCACTGGTGTTCGACCAATGACTTTTGTCGCTCCAATTTCCGTTTCCGCCAACCCAATATTTTTGAGCCTGTAAAGTTTGGCACAACGTAAAAAGAGCGACTATAAATAGTCCCTTTATAATTTTATAAATATTTCCCAACCCACAATAATTAAGCAGTATTTAACTGCGCTATCCTAAAAAATGGCGTAAAAATCACCGTTTAATTTACGGCAAAACTAACAAAGGGTTTCCAAAGTACCGCAAATTAATAGTTTTTACTGTTGATAAGTTTTTATTAACTTATTTCAAGACAAGGGAATTCCGCTTTGGATTTATGTCCTTTAACCAACTGTCCGCATCTAAAACATTTAAATTCTTCCGCTAAAACTATCTCCGTTTCATTATAATTAAAGGTGATTTCATCACCTAGTTGAATTTGTTTAAGCGCATAAAAAGCCCTTTCTATCAACTGAATATTACCATCACATTTGTGATTAATATACATTACAGGTTCTTTCACATTCACGTGAATCGAATCACTTACTTGAACCGAATAACGATTTGGTATTTTTATTTCTTCTCCTTCAACGCAACAAATCTGTTCTCCTTTCAAAAAAGATCGCTTAGAAATTAAAGACTTTATACCGTTTTCCTCCTTAACTTTTACTTTTTCATCTTCCCAAGTTGTAACCATAAACCAAGAATATATAATCTTACGTAAACAATGAAAAAAAATGGCCTTTTTTATAAACCTAAACAGCAAAATTGCGTATACTTTTCCACATTTTAACTACATTTGTTAACATCGTCTAAAACACAATATTTTTAGCTCCTATGGATTTAAATTCTAAGTTTTCAAACAAGGTTGCCGCTAAGTATCAGATATACAACAGCTTGTTCCTTACACTACCTTTCGAAGAAATAACAAATACAGGGGTTTTATTACCTGTATTGTTTAAAGAATGTCAAGATGGTTTCAACGCTAAGAAGAATCCAACAGAGATTATAGATACTTTTTTCGAAAAACACGCTGATGTTGAGACTGAAGAAGAAAAAATTCAATTGTTGTTCAAATTCATGCAATACATCGAACGTCAAGTAGTTTTATTTGATGCCGTTGAAGATGCTGCTTTTGAAGAAATTAACGATTTAAATGGTAATGGTACAGTTCGTTACGTTTTTAACCGTGCTTCTAGTCAGCAAAAAATGGACAAGCTGATTAAAAAATTGGAAGATTTTAAAGTTAGAATCGTTCTTACAGCTCACCCTACTCAATTTTACCCAGGTAGAGTATTATCTATCATCGGTGAATTAGAAAACGCAATTAGAGAGTCAAATCTTCAAAAAATAAATGAGTTACTTCAACAATTAGGAAGAACAGCTTTTGTATCTAAAGAAAAGCCAACTCCTTATGATGAAGCAATTCGATTAATGTGGTACCTAGAGAATGTTTTTTATCATTCAGTTGGTAACGTTCACTCAAGAGTTCGTCGTGAATTAGCAAAACAAGGTGTTACTGATTACGATAAAGATATTATCAATATTGGTTTCTGGCCATGTGGTGATAGGGATGGTAACCCATTCGTTACTTCAGATATTACATTAGAAACTGCTCGCCAGTTACGTCATAAGATTTTCATTTGCTACTTCAGAGACGCAAAGAAATTAAGAAAAAGAATGACGTTTACCGGTGTTGATCAATTAGCAGAGAAGGTTTACAACAAACTTTCATCTACTATTTTCAATACAAAAGGAAAACGTTATAAAGCAGCTCAAGAAATCATTTCTGATCTTGAGGATATCAAAAATTACATTGTAAAGAATCACCAAGGTTTATTTGTTGATGTAGTTGAAGACTTTATTGTAAAAGTGAAATTATTTGGTTTCCATTTTACTTACATGGATATTCGTCAGGATTCAAGAATTCACAGTGAAGTTATCGACGAAATTTTCCAAGCAGCAGCTGATGGTAAACTAGGAGATACTGTAAAAGGTAAAATCCCTGCTAATTATGCAGATCTTTCTGATGAAGAACAAATAAATGTTTTAACTCAATTAGAAGGAAATATTGATCCAGAACTTTTCGAAACTGAAATTGTTAGAGAAACATTGAAGTCATTCTATGTTATGAAACAAATTCAGGAAGAGAATGGTGAAACAGGATGTCACAGATACATTATTTCAAACACACAATCTTCGAAAAATATGTTCGAAGTATATGCACTAGCAAGAATTTGTGGTTGGAAAATTGATGAAATGACTTTTGATATTGTTCCTTTATTGGAAACAGTTGAAGATTTAGATAATGGTGAGGATATCTTAGGATACATGTACAGTCACCCAGTATACCAAAAGCATCTTGCAGCAAGAAACAAACGGCAATACGTAATGTTAGGATTCTCCGATGGAACTAAAGATGGTGGTTACTTAAAAGCTAACTGGTCAATCTTTACTGCTAAAGAAAACTTATCAGGAATTTCTAAGGACAATAAAGTAAAAATTATATTCTTTGATGGTCGTGGTGGACCTCCTGCTCGTGGTGGTGGAAATACAAATAAATTCTATTCTTCATTAGGAGACAGAATTGAAGATCATGAAATTCAATTAACAATTCAAGGTCAAACAATATCTTCAAACTACGGTACATTAAACTCTTCTCAGTATAACTTAGAGCAGTTCTTTTGTGCAGGTTTAGAAAACACCGTATTTAAAGGTGATGTTGCTTCAATGAATGACTCTCAAAGAGACATCATGAACAACTTAGCTGATTTAGGATTTGAAGCTTACAACAACTTTAAAAATGATCCATTATTTGTGGATTATTTAGAAGATGTTTCTGTACTTCAATATTATGGTAAAACAAATATTGGATCAAGACCATCTAAAAGAAAATCAAACGGTAAATTAAACTTAGCTGATTTAAGAGCAATTCCTTTTGTTGGAGCTTGGACTCAAATGAAGCAAAACGTTCCTGGATTCTACGGAGTTGGAGCTGCCTTAAAGAAATATGAAGACGAAGGAAGAATTGATGAAATCAAAGACTTCTACGCTAAATCATTATTCTTTAGAACTTTAATTGATAACTCAATCCAATCGGTTGTTAAATCATACTTCCCGTTAACTTCATACCTTGAAGAAGATAAGAAGTTTGGACAATTCTGGAAAGGAATTTTCAACGAGTATGAACAAACAAAACGTTTATTACTTTATATCTCTGATCAAAAAGAGTTAATGGAGAGATCTCCAAACAATAAAGCATCTATCGAATTAAGAGAGAATATCATTCTTCCTTTAATCACAATGCAACAATATGCATTAATGAAAGTGAAGGCAATTGAAAAAGGTGATAAGAATAGCGAAAAGTGGAAAGCTGCTTACGAAATGATGATCATTAGAGCATTCTTCGGAAGTATCAACGCATCAAGAAACGCTGCTTAATTTAATAAGCGCATTCAAATAAAATTAAAGGTTGCTATTTTTGGCAACCTTTTTTTGAATTATACCAAACATGAACTCAGACAACATCTCCGAAAACCCTTTAAAACAGGAACGTTACGACAAAGCATACTTAAGAATGGCTACAGAATGGGCCAAACTTAGTCATTGCACACGTAAACAAGTTGGTGCTATTATCGTGAAGGATAATATAATTATAGCAGACGGATTTAACGGAACACCTTCTGGGTTTGAAAACTGTTGTGAAACCGATCAAGGTGATACGCATTGGTATGTTTTACATGCCGAAGCAAATGCTATTTTAAAATTAGCGCGTTCAAATAATAGAGGGACTAACTCTACTTTATACATTACCCTTTCGCCTTGCAGAGACTGTAGTAAACTAGTTTTGCAAGCAGGAATTAAAAGAGTGGTTTATATGAATGGATATAAAGACACTACAGGTATCGACTTTTTAACGAAGGCTGGTATTGATGTTCTTCAAATTGAAAATCCTTTCGATTAAATGGATAACAAAAAATTCTTACTCAATTATATTCCACTCCTAGCTGCGATTTGTATTGTACTTGGGGTATTTCTTGGAAGGTTTTTATACGAAGGAGGCTCCTCTACTCTGTTCTCAATGTCAAATAGTTCTGATGGGAAAGTTGATGAAGTGATCGAGCAAGTGGTAAGCAGCTACGTTGACCCCGTTAACGAAAATGAAATCACTGAATTTGCAATCAATAAATTACTTGCTCATCTAGATCCCCACTCTACTTATATTCCGCCTCATGAAGTGCAAGGAGAAAAAGAAAGAATGTCTGGAAAATTCGAGGGAATTGGAATTGAATTCAGAGTAATTGAAGATACTTTAATCGTTGTGAATGCCATTAAAGGTGGACCTTCGGAAAAAGCTGGTATTAAGGCTGGAGATCGAATTATTGGATTAAATCTACAAGAAATTGCTTTAGGTAAACTCAAAACGGACAGCCTTGTTAAACTGCTTCGCGGAAAGTCGGGAAGTGAAGTCGCATTAATTGTTATCCGACCTTTTAACAAAGGGAAAATCACGATTCCTGTAATACGAGGTGAAATTCCAATTTTTAGTATTGATGCTAATTTTATGCTTGATCAAGAAATAGGTTACGTGAAAATAAATCGATTCTCCTATCAAACTCTATTTGAATTTAAAGAAGCAACTGAGTCACTGGTAAACAAAGGAGCAAAGAAGTTAATAATCGACGTGAGAGACAATCCTGGAGGCTCTTTAAACGCTGTTATAGGTATATGTAAAGAATTACTACCTAACGATCGAAACATCGTTTATACAAAAGGAGAAAACGAACAAGAAACCTATAATTCAAGTGCTGACGGGGCTTTTAAGGATTTAAAGTTAACGATTCTTATTAACAGAAATAGCGCAAGTGCAAGCGAGATTTTAGCGGGAGCACTACAAGATAACGATCGGGCGACTATTATCGGTAGACGAACTTTTGGAAAAGGACTAGTTCAATCAGTAATTACCTTGAGAGATCAATCTCGTATTCATTTAACAATCGCACGTTATTACACTCCTTCAGGAAGGTGTATTCAAAAATCGTTTGATAAAGATGACATGTCCGGTTATCGGCATGATGAATTAGAACGTTGGGGAAACGGGGAGTTATATTCTGCGGATAGTATTAAGGTGGTAGACTCATTAAAATATAAAACACTTTCGGGTCGAACTGTTTATGGAGGTGGAGGCATAACTCCTGATGTATTCGTTTCCTTGGATACAAATTCAAACAGTAAAATGCTTTGTCAAATTTTAGATAGTAACTTAATTCGAAACTTTGCCATTAAATTTTATACTGCTTCAAGTATAAAAGGTGCTGATTATAATGAATCAAACGAACTGCTTCAACAATCAGATTTAGTAGCTACGTTTAAAGCTTACTGTAGAAGTAAAAATATCCAATGGAGCAAATTAGATTGGATAACTTCTCAGGCATACATACACAACCGCTTAGAAGCTTATATATTAAGAGTTAAATACAAGAATAATGGTTACTTCCGCAAGACTGGAGAAATAGACAATGAGGTAATTGAAGCATTAAAAGTGCTCTCCATTGAAGATTAGTTTAAATATTCTACCTTTAAAATATCAGCAGGGTTTACTTTATTCTGAAACTGCTTTACCCATCCATAAGAAACATGCTTATTTGGACTAACAATCTTCCTGATTTGAGTTGAATCAGCGAAATAGTATTCTAATTTCTTTAACGATTTGTTATAAATCCCATATAACATTCCGTATTTAGTTTCTCCATTTCTAAACTTGATTCTTGGATAACGATATCTGTAGTTTAAGTTAATTTCTTCCATAAAGCGTTTAATTGTGTAGTGAGTTATTATATTTACTACGATTGAATCAATTATATGTTTAAAATCAAGCAGTTGAGTTACGAACAGCTGTTAATAACCGAACCGCTAAACTTAATAATCATTCATTTTTTAGTCGCATTTAGGATTTACAAAATTAATACCAAACATGAAATTTTTAACCTTTAGCCTGCTTATTTTAGCCTGCTTTACCAAATTAAGCATAACCTCTTTTAAGGAGCAAGTAGAATACCCAGGAATACAAACTGGAAGAACCTGGGCAAATTACAAAGTAGAAATAGCCAATCCCAAAAACGAAGTAATTAAAGTAGAAGGTATTTGGGTAAAACAACGCTGGATCAACTTCTTGCCCAAAAGCTATTCAGGTAATCCAATCACTATTTTAACAAGTGATCAATACATCAATCTAGATACATTAAAAGCCAAAATTGAAGTCCCTACGAAAAATGAAAAACACAAAGCTGTAGTCAAATATCATTTTAAAGGCAAATCGAAAGTCAGGTTTTTGGGCGTTTCTGAAATTATAAAAGAAGAACCTTTAGCGCGCCCATAAAAATAACCTATATCAATTTACCGTCGATTGACAACAAACTGTTCTCAACTTGTTTAAGATTCTTTAAATTAATCTTTTCTAAATTCTCAATATTTATAATTGACTTCGCTCCTGGACTATCTTTAAATCCTACCAAGCACTTTTCTATAAACGGAGATTTAAAAATTGAACGAGATTTTTTTGTGTAAAAAGCATTTTCTGTATCAATAACACTGAGACTAGTGCTAAAAAAATATGAATTGTCAGCTATATTTATTGCTGTTTTTGAGGACTTTATAGTCACATTTTCCAAAATAAAATTGCTATTTGAAAACAGTTATCGGATAATCACATTTTTTAAAAACACATGACTTCAATAACAAAATTGAATTCTTAAATTTTAATTATTTTTTAAAAAAAGTACAATTTACAAAAGTAAACTTTGACATTTCCGATTCAATATAGTGAGTATTAGAACCCATAAATAAGCAATCTTTAAATGTATTCTCGAAACTGTTGGTAGAAGAGATGAATACATTATTAAAAAGTACATTTTTGAAAAAAGTTCTTGCTGTATTATTAATTACAATTTCGCATTTTGAAGAATCTGTTGATTCAATCTGTATAGATCCAGAAGTTGAAAATTTAACTTTTCCCTGAAAAACAATTCTTGAGCCATTTCTTAGATTTATCCTAAGGTTTGAGTCACAAATAAATTTATAATTTTTAGGTGATACTACGGATTTATTGACATTCCATATTCCCTTTTTTACGCTTAAAATTTTATTTAACGTATCTATAATTAAAGGTTGATTTGCGTCATAAACTAAATTTGAATTGTACCCGATTCTTGGATTTAGAATTACTTTTGAATAAATTATTTTCTCCAATCCCAAAATTCGATAACCAATTAATAAGTCGCTAGGGTCAAGTTTATAATGAAACGCTGCTAATTCATAATTAATCTGTTCTTTGTCAATATGAGCCTGTAACAATATTGGCTCATGACATGAATCTATCAATTCTTTTTCTATGTTAAAAACTCCTACCAATTCTATAGGAAAATGATGATAATTACCTATTTCTAAACGAATTTGATCTCCTTTTTTATTGTGTAAATATGTATGAACTCCCTGAATTGGCTTTAAATATTGCTGAATGTAGTCTGCGTTATTTTTCAATATTCCTAAATCCTTATTAAAACTGTATTTCGAATATCCCCCTTCACGTTTTAATAAGTTACTTTTTAAAATAATTTGATTGTGATGAGTGTGAATAAAGTTTGTTATAAAATCATTAGAACTAATAAAGTTTAAAGCTTTGATATACTCTGTATAAAATACTACATCATTAAACAACATAGAGTAAAAATCACACTTTTGAACTGTTTCCTGATTAGTCTTTAGTGACTCTCCAAAAATGGGGTGTTCATTTTTAAACGAGCATCGTTTTGGCTTTATATTAGATTGATCGTAAGGGATTGGCTCAATTAACTTAGTTACTGGATTATAATAAAACCTTATATTCCAAAGGCCAAGGACATGAGGATCACCAAACACATCAACAATACTAATAAAGGTTGCCATAAAACATCTTTTGATTTAAGCCCTCCTTCTCTAAATTGTTCTATTAAACCCCTGACTAATTTCCTTTATTTAGGAAATTTAGAACCGTAAAATTTAATTACACTTTCATGAAACATGTCCTTAGTATCTGGACCCGTTTACTTTCTTGCCATATGTAATCTGGATTAAACCTAAATATTACACCAGGCGACCTATTATTGTTAATTATTAATTGTTGATCTAAATTTTCTTCAATTGCATAAACACCTTTATTTACATCATTAATAACTACGTTAATGAAATTAAACTTTAAGGAAATTAATCCAAGATGGCGATTTAGTTTATGGAAAAACCATTCATTTAAGAAATTCCGTACACTAGGACTCGATATTGAAAACTTAGACATTCCAAGATATAAAGAATCTTTTATCCTGATTTTCATCGAAATTTGATTTCTATTATTCTTATGATGATCAGGGGTGCCCCTTTTAGCTTAAACTCTGCTTTTATTAAATCTGGGGCCAATAAACAACTCAAGTAACCTGGGTTTTCAGGATGAGACCGATACCCTCTTCCGTATTCATTTGACAACTCAACAGATTCTTCAAATTTCAACTTATTCTCATCAGAAAACTTAATATTTAAAAGTTCCAGCTCTTCATAATTAAGCTCTTTTAGAGCAACTTTTTCTTCCCAAAAATTAAAGAATGGCTTTATGTCTAAACCATATACCATATCGCTGAAAAAAATACCAAATAAAAAAATAAAAAAATTATTCTTAATCTTTATTTTGATAATTAAGCTCTTTCATCACTCTACCTGCTTTATAAACTGTTGTTCTGAATTTTTTACCGTCAGCAGTATACATATAAACTTTACCGTCCATTAGGTATCCTTTTTCAAAGTAACCTTCTCTGATAACCTGCCCTTTTTTATTGAAAAATTGTCTTTCGCCAGTTCCATTCCATGATGAATCAGCCGTTTTAGCATCAGGCTTTACAGTCATATTTACAGGGGTTTTACTTAAGGCAGGCACATCTTTAGCCTTAGCAACAACAGGTACTTTTTTGATGGTCACTTTCCCAGCCTTTTCTTGAGGATTGAACATTTTAGTAGCAACTACATCAATCTTTCCATCCATGTAATTTCTTTCAGACTTTATGGATCCATCTTCATGATATTCAACAATAGTACCTGATTCCTTTCCGCTCAACCAGGCACCTTCAATCATTAACTGGCCGTTTTCATAGTAATATTTTTGAACCCCAGTTCTTTGACCAGTTTGATTATAAGACCAATCGTTTCGAATATTTCCATTTTTGTAATAATATTTATAATCACCAATCCATTTGTTATTTTTCCAAGTACCCTCTTCGCGCTTATTTCCGTTCTTGTAATAAAAAACAGCAAATCCGTCCGGCCGGTTGTCTTTGTATGTTAAAATATGTTTTACTTTATCATTGTTAAAATAAAAAAACCATTTTCCCGTTTTCTTATCATCAGAATAATCACCTTCTTCAACAATTTGCTCTTCCTTATAATTGGGAAGGTTTTTCATTTTATTTGTGTAAACCCAATGTCCTTGCTTCATGTTGTTTTCGTCTACCGTATTGGCAGGTGCAATAGCAAGTACGTTTAAATTTAAACCTAAGGCAGCCAAAATTGTATATATCATTCTTAATTTTAACATTTTAAAAAGTTTCACGATTTAATATTTTACGCGTTAAAATCTAAAAAGTTGTATTTTTCACGATTTAAACACGTAATTAAACGTACTAAATATATAATATACAGCATTTTAAAACTGGAAATAGATGAATGGTTGAATCTCCGAACTTTTAAACTGATAAATTAATATAATAGTCGAAACACTAACAAAACTTAACACTGGCCACCATTTATTACCCAAAATACTTTGTACTCTAACCTCTACAGAATTAGGTATTAAGTGCAATATATAAGCGAGTAGTACTACAGTAAATATCGTAATATAACTAGGGTTAATTATATAATCTACAAAATGCACAAGATCGAAATTAAAAAATAACTGGTTAAAAAAATCAGCTATAGCAGTATTACTTGGAGCTCTGAAAAACACCCAGCAAAATACTACAAAGTGAAAAGTGATCAACCAACCTAAAAAACGCGATAACCGTGTTCCGTTCTCTGTTTTTAAGGGAATTAAGGTACGAAACCCCTTATGAATAGCCAAAGCCGACCCATGTAATGCACCCCAAATAATAAACTTCAAGGCAGCTCCGTGCCAAAGCCCACCCAATAACATAGTGATAAATAAATTAACGTAAGTCCTTACTTTTCCTTTTTGATTTCCACCTAATGGGATATATAAATAATCTTTCAACCAACGACTTAAACTAATATGCCATCTCCTCCAAAAATCGGTAATATTACTACTTAAATATGGACTGTTAAAGTTTTTGGGTAACGTGAAGCCCATTAATAACGCCAAACCAATTGCAATATCACTGTAGGCGGAAAAATCACAATATATTTGGATCGTATAACCATAAGCACCCATCAAATTTTCAAAGCCAGAGTACTTTAAAGGCGTCTCAAAAACACGATCTACAAAATTGGTAGAGATGTAATCTGAAATTACCATCTTCTTAAACAAGCCCCCTAAAATCAAAAAACTCGCTCTCGAAATTGCGTCCTTTGTAAGTTCGTACTTCTTATATATTTGAGGGATAAATTCATTCGCGCGTACAATCGGACCAGCAACCAATTGCGGGAAGAAGCTTACATAAAACCCAAAATCTACGATACTTTTTACCGGTTCAATCTTCTTACGGTAAATATCTACCGAATAACTAATCGTTTGAAAAGTATAAAAACTAATCCCCACGGGTAAAATAATGGCATCTACATCGAACGCTCCACCACTAAATAGGTTGCCAAAAGCCGAAAACACATTGTAAGGTTTGATTTCTAAACCCGTTAAATAATTAATAGAATCGGTAATAAATCCGGAATATTTAAAGAAAAAAAGTAATGACAAATTAGCAATTACGGAGGTAGCTACCCAGTATTTTCGATGTGAATCTTTTGTAGCTTTGAAAATTTTATTTCCAATGAAGTAATCTACTACCGTAGATAAAATCAATAACCCAAAGTACAAGCCACCTGCTTTATAATAAAAGAATAAACTGAATAAAAACAGATAAACACTTCGAATTTTAAGGTTTTTGTACACCAAAGCGTAAAACATAAAAAACACCGTAAAAAACAACCAAAACAAGTAATGACTAAAGAATAAAGGTTCATTAGGATTGTAAAAAAAGATACTTACCATCAACTCGTTATAATCTATACCCTCACTAATAATTAGTGGAATAATTCTTCTACTCTGGGTGTAGCTATTGTATGAATTATGAATTGCCGTGTAAAACAACTCTCCTTGCAAGTGATATCCTGTTTCATTGAGATGCAAAAAGTCCGCCGCAGTTAATTTGTTTTTATGCCAGTTATTAATAGAGCCTAAGCCACCCATAATATTAAAGAAATCCCAAACTGCACAATTGTTTTCTTTAGCCAGTTTTAGGATTGAATTGCGGATAGATAAATTTTCTTTTAAAACAGTTTTACGGTGCCGCTTCCCATCTCCAGGAGTCGTTAAAATAATATCTACGTCCGGTAAAGTAGCCTTGATAATTTGAATCAAACTATCGTAATATTGATAAAAAATAGAGTCGCTATAGTTTAAATTATAAGCATCGTTGATTCCAAGCGACAAAACCACCAAGTCTGGATTAAGCGTTGCAAACTGACTCGTAAAATCTCCACATTTTAAAAACGACTTCACCTTAGCTCCATTCACACCAACTTCACTATACGTAATTCCAGGATTGTCATTTAACAACTCAATCCCCTGCATTAAAAATGCGGCATCAGTTTCTAATGAATCTTTTTGAAAAGTAAAATACAGCGTATCCGCAGTGCCTTCAATGCTATATTCTTTATAACAAGCAAACGTATCCGTTACACAAGTAATCGAGTCGGACCCATGCGCAGTCATATCGATAGTAAACTTGGACGAATCATCGCGGTAATACAACCTAATCCTATTAAAAGAATAAGGATCAAAAGTGTGATTATTCGTGTAAATTTTTAACGTTGTACTCGCATCCTTTGTACTCGCCGAAATCCCCGCAACTCCCCAATCTGAATGTGCTATGTTGGAAGAGCTTTTAAAACCTTTCCAATCACCAGTATATTTAGCTCCGTAGTTAATCGGTCCATTCGTATGCGCTAATCCAAACGGAAATATAAACCCCCTTTCACGTGTTCCACAACCCAATCCTTTATGCAAGCATTCCCTCACCTTTCCTGTAAAATAACCCGCTTGAATGTGTGAATCTCCAATGTGTAATATTCTTACTTTACCAGTATCGGAAGTTTCGAAATGATAGAGCTTTTCGAAAAAAGCACCAAGAGTTGAGGAGTCTTTTACAGAAAGTCGGTTTAAATCGTATCTAACAAAATCATATTGAGAAACCGTATCCAACTCGAATAATTGAGCTTTTGATTCTTGCTTAAACCCAAAGGATAATAACACGATTACTAGAACATATTTGAAATTCAGACGAGTTCTTTCCTGAATTCCATTCTTCAATAAATCATACTTGGAAGAGAAAGCTTTTACAGGCTTAAAATATCTTTTCGATATGGCTTTACCCAATACCATTAGTTAATACTCGTGCTTTTAAAATCGTTATAATCCGAGATAATAGCATTAAACAACTTGTTTCCGATCACTTTTGCACCTCTTTTATTAAAGTGCATAAAATCCTTTTCCGCTAGCGAAGGATTAGCATTCACCCAACTCGGCATACTTAATTCGCCTCCCATCACTTCGTATAAATCCCAAAACGAACAATTAGCTCTCTTAGCAGCCTTTCGCTGCGCATCCCGAACTAAATTAATATTCGCAAAACTTTCCTCCTCGCTTTTACAAGCATCCGTAACGCTAATCACCAAGATAGAAGCATCTGGTAAAATTTCCTTTAATAAAACCAACTGCTTGTAAATAGTATTCTCGTAATAACGGTAACTTTTTAACTCAGCAGGAACAACATTTAATCCAAATTGAAAAATGATTAACCCAACATTTAATTCCTTCAATTGTTGCGTTAACGATGCTTTATCCATCTTCGTGAAATCTGTACCGCTAGATCCTCTTAATGCAATGTTATCAACTGCAATCCCCTTTCTACAGTCTAAAGAAACACCATAAACATCCGGACTATTAATCGCATCTAAAGAAAATGAAATTTTCCCAGTATTAAATCCATCTATTTGCCACATACTCCTATTCACCATTGATGATTCGGTCAGATTCCCCTTACTAATCATTCCCGTATCCGTACTTAATTCATAGTTGCAACCCTTACCTCCACTACCATATAAAACACTCATAGTTTCAAAATTTTGAGCCTTTTTAAAGTATCTGCTATTTCTACTTAATTCAATTTCTGCCGTTCCCGATCCTTCCGAATCAGAACTAACACGATGATAATAACCCAAAAATCCATATTTTGAATGCTTTCCTTTTCTCCCCTTTCCAAAAACCTGGTAACGCTCCCAACCACGTTCCTTTTTAAACACATTTAATCTGCCCGAGTTTGTTTCCGAAATGGGCATAAATCCAACACCACAGCCACCGAATAAAGTTTGTAAATTCTCCCTGACCACTCCGCTAATTCGGTCACCTTCTAACTGAGAATCACCAAAATGTAAAATTCGTAAAGGCTTGGATAAATCGTTTACTTTAGATAGTTTATGGTAGAAGGAGTACAATCCGTTTTCAAAATCCGAAGGATGTAAAATTCGCTCTCTCGCGTCCAAAACAATTGCCGAGTTGAGTAACAATGAATCCACATTGGCCGCCAATAAAGTATCCATTTCAAGTTCTTCCAGACTATACTGCGAAGCCACTTCATTCAGCACCTCTAACTCACGAAGTTTGTCTTTGTAAAAATCTTTAGGATTGGAAAACGATATCGCAGCCTCACCCCATAGCGCTATACCTTCTTCGGGCATAACCCATGCAATAGCGCCCAACATAAGTTGAATCGAAATTAGAAACAAGGCTATTTTATAAGGCTTAATCAACTAATACTCATTTTTTCCACTTCAAATTTATCCATTAAAACCCATGAATATAAGCCTACAGCTGTTTAATTCCAACCGTTTATTGTTAGCAACTACGATTTGGGCAACACTGAGAATTAGGTTAGTTTTGAAGTGTTTAGTAGAAAAAGCAAATTATGGAGTTAGACAATACAATTAAAAAAGCGTTAAATGAATTTCACCTTATTTCAGATGAACGAAAGAAAATACTTCATCAATTAACTGACTTTGTGAGCGGTGAAAACGCATTAGCCGATTTGATTTTCATTTGTACACACAACTCCCGTCGAAGTCATTTATCCCAAGTTTGGGCCCAAGTAGCCGCTAATTATTTTGGCTATTTTGGCGTGACATGTTATTCTGGAGGGACAGAAGCAACTGCTTTTTTTCCATCTGCAATACAAGCTTTAGAAAACGCAGGATTAAAAGTCAAAAAATTATCGCAAGATCCCAACCCAGTTTATGCTATAAAATATAATGTAGACATACATCCAATCATTTGCTTTTCCAAAAAGTTTGATGATGAATTTAACGTTCAAAACGATTTCGCAGCTATTATGACTTGTGATCATGCCGATCAAAACTGCCCATTTATTCCAACAGCTACTGCACGTATTCCAGTGCGATATGAAGACCCTAAAGTTGCCGATGGAACACCAGAGCAATTAGCAAAATACATCGAACGTAGTGAGCAAATTTGTCGTGAAATGTTGTACGCTTTTTCAAAGGTTTTAATACCGCAATAATCTTCATTACTGGCTATTAAACTCAATTACGCTATTTTGTTAGATTTTTTTATCAGAAAACCTGAATTATGAGATAATAAAACCGTTTTTTTTAAACAATTGTACCAAACCTTAAAAATCCCATCGTGTTCAAAGGTGAATTCGCTAAATTTGAAGCATGACTGAAATTAAACGAAGCGAAACGTTTGACTTAGCTTTTAAATTCATCACGCAAACCAATAAAAATGTATTCCTAACCGGTAAAGCTGGTACGGGTAAAACCACATTTTTAAAGTATTTAAAAAGCCATACTCATAAAAACATGGTTGTTGCAGCACCAACAGGTGTTGCCGCAATTAACGCTGGAGGGGTGACCTTGCACTCGTTATTTCAGTTGCCATTCGCGCCCTTTATTCCGAGCTCAAACGCTGCCGAAAACACATTACACAAACATCCTTTACTTTCGCAAATTCGATTGAATTCTCAAAAGCGAAAAATCCTCGTTAATATGGATTTGTTGGTGATTGACGAAGTAAGTATGGTGGCAGCAAATACATTGGATTCTATTGATATTATTTTAAAAAGTGTCCGTAAAAACTTCAACTATCCATTTGGTGGAGTTCAGGTTTTATTTATTGGGGATTTAAGACAATTACCTCCGGTGGTAAAAAACTTCACTTCCGGTATTTTCCAGTCTATTTACAAATCCTACTTCTTTTTTGATAGTCTCGTACTTTCGCAATACACCCCAGTAATGGTGGAGCTTAAAACGATTTACCGACAAAAAGACGATAATTTTGTAGACATCCTAAACGGTGTACGCGAAAACCAGCTCACGCCCAAACATTTAGAAACGTTAAACAAACGTTTAAAACCCGATTTCACACCAGAAACAAACGCTGAGTATATTACGCTAACTACGCATAACTCTCAAGCAGATACCTTAAATCAAGCGCAAATTAATCAGCTAAAAGAACGGGAATATGTTTTTAAAGCTGAGATTAAAGACGACTTTCCACAATCCATGTATCCTGCCGATGCAGACCTTATTTTAAAGAAAGGCGCGCAGGTTATGTTTTTAAAAAACGACACCGAGGAAAAGCAATATTTTAACGGTAAAATCGGAACCGTAAGTTATGTAAGTCATAACGAAATACACGTAAAATGTAAAGAAGATCCAGGCGCAATTATCGTACAAAAAGACGAGTGGAAAAATGTACATTACAAAGTAGATTCTACCACACGTGAAGTAAACGAAGACGTTTTAGGATTATTTAAACAATATCCTTTACGATTAGCTTGGGCAATTACCATTCATAAAAGTCAAGGTTTAACGTTTGATAAATTAGTAGTGGATGCCCAAAAAGCGTTTGCTAACGGACAGGTTTATGTAGCCTTATCACGTGGTCGTTCCTTGGAAGGATTAGTATTAACCAGTCCTATTTCACAACAATTTTTAGGCGCGAATCAAAACCTTAAAAACTGGGAAAACCACCACAATAAACCAGAGGGCTTATCGGAATTATTAGAGAATTCTAAAATAGACTGTATTCAAACCGAATGCATCCGGATTTTCGATTGGTACAATCCTGTTCAAATTATCGCTTCGGTAGATGGAGTTGTAAAAAGAGAGAAAGAGCAATTAAACCCCGAAGTACCGGCATGGTCAGATGAGATTTTAAATCAAATAATAGGTTTAAATAAGGTTGCCAAAAGCTTCCAGACACGTATTATTAATTTAACCCTCGATCCTGAATTCCGCGAAAATCAAAAACAATTCCAACAGCGCTTAAAAGATGCTGCTGATTACTTTTTACCCAAAATTGAAATGTTCAAGGAAGTAATCCTAAACCATCCAATAGCGTGTAAAACCAAAAAAACATCCATCGAGTTTGATGAACCTTTCGAAGAATTAGGATCGTTTTTACACGATTTAATTCATCAATTAAAATACTTAGAAAAAGGAAATTTCGATCTTGACGAATACCTTAAAACCTATAGAGTAAACAAAAGACCAACCTTAAAAATTAAAAAAACCCACGTCGACAAAGCCAAAAAATCACAATCCTTAGTTTCCGCCGCCGAAATAGAACACATCAACCTATACCAACAACTCGCCCTCTACCGAAAAGAAAAAGCAGGCAAGAAAGGAACTCCCATATACAAGATTTTCAGTAACAAAGCCGTTAAAGAAATGTGCGAATTCCTACCCCGTACCGAAGAAGGTTTATTTCTCGTAAACGGTTTAGGGAAGGTGACGATTGATTTATATGGCAGTGATCTTATTCAGATTATATCGACATATTGTGATGATAAGGATATTGGCCCTAAGGATTTATTTGGGTAATTAATCTTATTATTTACAGCAGATAATAATTTGGAACTATAAGTTTAACTTGCGTATTGGTCTATAAAATCTTAATAATTCGCATGACTCTATTAATAAAGAGGTAGATAGTACTTTATTGACTGAAGAAATAAATAAAAGAGATGCTTACCCTATTTTAACCAAGGCTTTTAATGGATTATGTATCATATAAATTTACTCTTGAGCTAATTTCAATTTAGGTTAAAGTATTAGTGATTTCGAAATGATCGAATTAAAATACCATTAGATGGTTAAAGAACTAAATGTGGTTTATTAAAATAAACTCTTATCTCTTTTAAACACGTTAAAATATGACTAGTTTTAATCAAACCTACTTTATTAAAAAACAATTGATGATTTATCGAATGAGAATACTTTTTATTACTGCCTTATCCTTATTAACCCTTAAGTCAATAGCCCAAAAAGACATTCAGAAACAGTATTTAGTGTTTGATGCAGGATTTAATTTTACTGGAGGACTAAACCTTGCCACTTCTAACGTTTTAATTCCTAAAATTGGTTATACCTCCAATGTTAAAGTTGAACACGAATTTAACAATGGTCATTCAATTATGGGTGGTATAGGGACCTCGCTAGATGGATTTGTTTTAAATACACGTTTTAAAAATGTTTTACATGTTTATAATCTTAATATCCCATTTTTATTTGGTACTAAATATGATAATGGCGATCGTTTTTACATTGGATTAAATCCATCCTACTGTCTTAAATCAACTTACTCTGAAGTTTTAAATATCTTAACTCCTAACAAATGGGATTTAAAAATGCAATTTTCATATGCTCGAAAATTCAACAGAAATATTGGACTTGATATTACATCGAGGATAGGTATTTTAAATAATGCCATTTATAAAAGCGGGTTTTCATCTTACTGGGACGTTTCGGCAAAAGTTTACTTTAGGTTTATACTGAAGAAAAGTGTTGCGTTCATAGCTCAATAAAATCATTAATCTCAAGACGAGATTAAAAGCTTTAAATCAGTAACGAGTTTAGTTGCTAATAAGTAGAAAGCTATTTAAATAAACGTAATTAGTATAAATCTACTTTTAGGAAAGCTAGCCTTAAGTGTCGCTAACAAATTGATCTTAACGTTTTTAATGGGCTTATATTCGTCAGTATTATCAAGGATAATTCAGAATTTATAATACAATCTGTAAATATCACCTAAGTTTACGGTTTCAATTTAGCTTAATACAAATAGATATTTTATTATAAAATCCGAAAAATATTATACTGCTTACAACTTGTCTATTCGATTGGTATAACGCAATCAACCTCTGGAATCATGAAACAATAAAATTATTTTAGTTAGGTAAAGCTGTTTTGATTAAAGGCTACACGGCCGTATTTAGATTAATCAACTTCCTTATACTTAGTCCTTAACTCGATTAAGAGTTGGTTTAGTTCAGCTTGTTTATTCTTATAATCGGGAGAGTTGTAAATATTATTCATTTCCTGTGGATCGTTGTTTAAATCAAACATCTCCCATTCTTCCGCCTCACTGTAATAATGGATTAACTTAAACGAATCTGTTCTTATTCCGTAATGCTTTTTTACCATGTGCCATCCATGTGGATATTCATAATAATGGTAATACTGTCCTTCTCGTTCGAAGGTTTCCCCTTCTAATCTAGGTTTGATAGATTGTCCTTGCATATCGGGTGGGATTGGAATTCCTGCATAATCTAGAATGGTTGGCGCGAAATCTAGATTCATAACCAAATCGTTATTTACAATTGCTGAATCCACATTTGGAACCTTCATTATAAATGGAGTTATTAAAGACTCTTCATACATGAAGCGCTTATCATACCAACCATGTTCTCCTAAAAAAAACCCTTGGTCTGAGGTATAAATCACGAGTGTGTTTTCCCATTCGCCTGTTTTCTTAAGGTAGTTAATCATTCTTCCTAAGTTCTCGTCAACCGATACGATGCAGCGCAAGTAATCTTTAATATATCGTTGATATTTCCATTCGGCTAATTCTTTTTCGGAATAGCTGGATTGGTAAAACTCATCGGAAATGGGCTTATAATGTTCGTCCCATTCTTTCTTTTGTTCTGCCGATAAACGATCGTAAGAATACTTCCAATTAAAAACTGGATCCCAAGTTTTACTTCCTCCTGTTCCTGTTTCGTTAGGGTACTTATATTCTGATCCTGTTCGATCCTTAAACTCAGCACTATCATTCTCTAGAAATGATTTTGGATCGAGTTTCATGTCAAAAGACATATACATATTTTTTACTTCTAAATCTTGCTCACTAGCGGCATCGGATCGATAATCATAATCATCGTGAAAATTATCAGGAATTGGTAGGGTATCGTTTGCGAATAAATCAAGATGTTTAACGTTAGGCATCCAGTTTCGATGTGGCGCTTTTTGCTGATACATTAAACAAAATGGTTTGCTTTGATCTCGTTTGGCTAATTGCTCTAAAGAAATATCGGTAACAATATCGGTAACGTATCCTTCTATTTCGGAAGTGTCTCCGTTTTCAATCATGAAAGGTTTATAATACTGTCCTTGACCAACTAAAATATTCCAATAATCAAATCCTTGAGGTTTGGAATGTAAATGCCATTTACCAACCATCATGGTGTGGTAGCCTTCCTTTTGTAATAATTTTGGAAAGGTTTGTTGCGAACCGTCAAACTTGGATCGGTTGTCCTTAAACCCATTAATATGACTATACTTCCCTGTCAACGCTACAGCTCTACTTGGTCCGCAAATGGAGTTGGTAACGGCACAGTTATTAAACAATACTCCACTTTTTGCGATATAATCAATATTGGGTGTATTTACAAGCTTACTCCCATAAGCACTAATTGCATGACGAGAATGATCATCAGTCATTACAAATAGAATATTGGGTTGTTTTTTAACGGTTGAAATTGTTTTATCAGTTGGTAAATTTGACTCTGAAGAACAACCAGAAAACAATATACTAATTGAAAATAAAAACGAAGCAAATACTAATTTCATTCTAACGTATTTAGTGTTCTAAATTAGGAATTAAACCTTGGCTAATTTCCTTAAATTAAATTCAGTAAAATTAAAAAGGAGGCCCATAGCCTCCTCTCATTTTAATATTATTGGATATTTTATTTTAAAACATTTACAATACCAACCTTCTGTAATGATGCAGGCGGTAAATCTGGTTGATTTACATCATAGTAAATTTTATAAACGTAAGTATCTATTTGAACTTCATTTCCAGAATAGGTTCCATCCCATCCTTCATAAATGTTATCACTGTGGAAAATTAATTGTCCCCAACGATTGTAAACATACATTTCGAAATTGGTAATGTAATCTCCAACAGCTAGAAAGTAATCGTTTAAACCATCATTATCTGGCGTAATTGTATTCGGAACGTATAATGTACTTGGGCAGTAATCCATTAGTGTAATACGATCGGTAATAAAACAACTTCCTGCACTAATTTCAACTAAATATGTACCTGGTGCATCAACTGTAATAGATGGCGTTGTTTCTCCAGTTCCCCATAAGTATTCATAGTCATTTCTAGCTCCTGCTTCCAATAAAATAGCTGTTTCTAGCTCATTAAAA
>TARA_B110000261_G_scaffold51460_1_pt1 | contig 25439 bp, 25 predicted proteins | sample TARA_B110000261 | Tara Oceans TARA_B110000261 (sample SAMEA4397705) | marine metagenome | biome: Polar Biome; feature: [DCM] deep chlorophyll maximum layer (ENVO:01000326); material: water (ENVO:00002006), including particulate matter (ENVO:01000060) such as... | depth 20 m | reverse complement strand
CTTTATGCTATTGAAGGAGTTAAAAGTTACCTGCCGACATTTTTAATAATTATGCCTTTTCTCTTTATAGGAGGATTCTTATTATATGCAGCATTTTTTGCCGCAGTTGGTTCTGCCGCTAATCCAGATACAGAAACTCAACAATTCATTCTACCTATTACAGTCCCTATTATTCTTAGCATGGTCATAGCTACAACAATAATGGATAATCCATCTTCAGATTTGGTTTATTACACTTCAATGTTCCCACTAACCTCACCTATTGTAATGGCTGCTAGATTGCCTTTTATAAATTGGGCTACGGATTGGTGGCAAGTTTTAACTGCAATACTTTTACTTTTTACAACCGTATGGTTAAGCACAAAGTTTGCTGCTAAAGTTTATAAAACCGCTATATTAATGTATGGACAAAAATTAAGTTATCGGAATATTTGGAAATGGTTTAAACAAAGTAATTGATGAAAGTAGCTGTAATTGATATCGGTACAAATACTTTTAATTTGTTAATTGCGTCTAAACCGAGGAATAGGCTAGTTTTAGATAAAGTCACAAAAGAGTTTGTCTTTTTAGGCAAAGGAGGTATTAATAAAAACATCATCCAGGAAGATGCAATATTAAGAGCTATTACGACTTTAAAAGAATTCAAAGCTTTATGTTTAGAATATAAAGTTGATTCAATTCATGCGATTGCGACTTCCGCAGTAAGAAATGCAAGTAATAAATTATCTTTTGTTCAAAAAGTTTTTGATGAGACAAGTATTGAAATCCAGATTATAAATGGGGATACCGAAGCCAAATTCATATATGAAGGAGCTCGAGAATCACTTGATTTCGAAGCGCAGCCTATTCTCTTAATGGATATAGGAGGTGGTAGTACTGAATTTATAATATGTAACAATCAAAAAATATTTTGGAAAAAAAGTTTTGAAATTGGTGCCGCAAGGTTATTTGAAAAGTACCAAAAGTCAGATAAAATTACGACATCCGAAATCGCAGAAATTGAGCATCATATAGCCAATATTTTATTACCATTATTTAATATACTTAAGGAATTTAATATTATTACACTCGTTGGCTCATCAGGATCTTTCACCTCATTTGCAAAAATAATAGCAAATAAGTTAGGTAAGTCTAATGATCTTATAAAAACCTCGAACTATATATTTGACATAAAAGAGTACAACAATATTCATCAATCAATATTAAATTCAACATTAAAACAACGGCTTTATATAAGAGGATTAATTAAGGAAAGAGCACCAATGATTGTAGTTGGCACAGTACTTGTAAATTTTCTTTTGAGGAAGTTAGATATTCAACACTTCAAACTTGCTCGATATGCCCTTAAGGAAGGTGTTGCAAGTGATTTTTTCAAGAACAATTAAAACATTAAGGATATGGGAAATATTTTAGTAATTGATGACGAAAGACCAATAAGAAGAACTTTAAGTGAGATTTTAGAGTTTGAAAAATATAAAGTCGATCAAGCTGAGGACGGAGAACAAGGACTTAAAATGGCTCAAGAAAATGAATACGATGTTATTCTTTGTGATATCAAAATGCCAAAAATGGATGGTCTTGAAGTACTAGAAAAATTACAAGATTTAAAATACGATCCAGCTGTCGTGATGATTTCAGGTCATGGCACTATTGATACTGCTGTTGATGCTCTAAAAAAAGGAGCATTTGATTACATCCCAAAACCACCAGATTTAAATAGACTTTTAGTTACTGTCCGAAATGCAATAGATAAGAATAACTTAGTGGAAGAAACTAAGGTTTTAAAGAAAAAGCTAAACAAAGTTAAATCTGCCAATATAATTGGAGAATCTACAGCTATTAAAAACGTTATTGATGTCATAGATAAGGTTGCTGCTACAGATGCTAGAGTTTTAATTACAGGTGGTAATGGATCTGGAAAAGAATTAGTTGCTCGTCAAATTCATGAAAAAAGCCAACGTTCAAAAGGAAGTTTAATCGAAGTTAATTGCGCTGCAATCCCTTCTGAGTTAATCGAATCCGAATTATTCGGGCATGAAAAAGGAGCTTTTACTTCTGCTCATAAACAACGTAAAGGTAATTTCGAAAACGCAAGTGGTGGAACTTTATTTTTAGATGAAATTGGAGATATGAGTTTATCAGCTCAAGCTAAGGTATTAAGAGCTCTTCAAGAAAACAAGATCACAAGAGTTGGTGGGGAAAAAGAAATCAAAGTTGATGTAAGAGTAATTGCCGCAACTAATAAAGATTTAAAATCTGAAATTTCAAATGGAAATTTTAGAGAAGATTTATACCATAGATTGAGTGTCATTGTAATCCAAAACCCCTCTTTAAATGATCGTAAAGAAGATATCCCTTTACTTACCGATTTCTTCACAAAACAAATTTGTGCAGAACACAGCGTTGCTATTAAAACAGTAAATAAACGGGCTTTAATTGAACTTCAAAAAATAAATTGGACTGGAAATATTCGTGAATTTAGAAACGTTATGGAACGATTAATTATACTTTGCGGTAATGAAATTACAGCAACTGATGTGATATCCTTCGCTCAACCATTAAGCCAATCCTAAACAATAATGACTATCCAAAAAAATTCTCATTCTTATCGAATGAGAATTTTTTTTTGGAACTTTACTTCCTCAGTACTTAACCACATTAAAGTTAAGCGACATACCAACTTTAACATTCAAATAGGTTCTAGCTAGAAAAGAGCCAGTACCAGGCCTACTTCCTAATTCAATGCCATAACAATAACCTACTTTACTCGTGCTGTTAAAATCAAAACCTACTCTATATCCAAAAAGTTTCGCGTCGAAATAATTATCCTTCTCTGGGCCAGTAAACTTCTGTAGGTCGTACACTGCTGACTGTTTCTCTGATCCGTCGTGCCAAGTAAATAGTATATCCCCTATGACCATATTTTGAGCATACAACATATCACCATAAATCCTCCAATGATTCTTTTTATTTCGAATCCCTATACTATCCTTTACATTCACAGATAAGTGATTAATTTTCTCATATGATAAACCTCCAGAAAACAAGGAATACTTTATGTTTGAATAATTATCACCTGCGGTATTTAACAAGTAATTTATAAATTCCGTATCGTTATTACCATCAAACTCTAAATCTTTCTCTATAACCTGACCTTGATAAGCTCCTCCTCCTAGCCTGAGGCCTACTTGACGTAATTTATCAATTTTATCAAGCTCTAAGAAGTAACGTTGTTTATTCCCATTTCGAATTTCACTAGGCAAACTAACTTTTGATTTACCCTCATAAATCTCTGTCCATAAAAACAAGGTTACAACACCATTGAAGTATTTATAAGGAACATAATCATCAGCAACACCATTATATGCTTTATCAGTAGAGTTCGCTTTTACCACTTCTGGTTTTATATTAAAATAACTTCCATTATAGCCTCCATAAAATGACATTATAGTATTCATACGGAAATGAAATTCAGTATTAAATCCTAACACAGAGTTATCATTACTAACGTCAGCAAAAATAGGATTCAATTTTATTGAAAAATCTATAGGATGCTTCTCTAAATTATTTTCCTTGATATTATAATCATATTCCGATTTTTGCGTAAATCCGACAAAAGAAAAACCTATAAAAATTACGGTAAAAATATTCATCTATAATCATTTAGTATGAACCTAATTTAGTGAATAAAACCTAATTCGTAACTAAAAAAAAGTCGTTTTACACCAATCGAAAATCACCGATTAGCTCTCCAATAACACCTATTTGGCTTTAAAAACCTATCCACTTCCTCAAAGTAAACGGAACTGCTCTTGGTTCATTTAAAAGAAATGGGTAAACGAATCCTTTAATGGTAATAATGTTACCTTTTAAAAATTGACTAACATTATGGTCTTTTATATCTTTCACCAATTCAACCGGAGTACTAATCCCAAAAGCTAAACCTGTATCATAATCAGAATTTCTGAATATCCCTTTTACAAAGTCAGCGCAATTAAAAAGGAATAAAGTCCATGAACGTTTCACACTTCTTTTTGCAAAAAGCTTCATGTCAATAAACTCCTTATTGGACACTTCGAATTTCAATATTAAATTTGGATTATTTATTTGAATCCCTAGAATTTCCTTGTCAAATGATTGTAAGCTCTTGAAATCCAAAAGTAACGTATCAATTGTTCCTACAATTGAATTAGGATAATGTGAAAAATAATGAAACCCACCTGAATCCTTAAAAGCAATAGAACAATGCCCAGCTCCAGTTTTAGTTTGCGAACTTCCCCAAACCAAAACGTAAACGTCTTTCCTAGAAAAAGAAAGAATTGATATCATTAATAAACAAATAGTAATAGTTCGTTTCATCTCAAATCTTTATCCAAAGAAATGATTATTAAACGATGTTTAGAAATTAATTTGAACAAGTTAAAATTTTATAATTGCGTTTTCTGCAATTATAAATCTTCCCTCATTTCGACTAAACCTACAAATTGATCAACAGATAATTGCTCTGGTCTTTTAGTGAAAATTTCTTGCGTCAACTGCTCTGGCGTAAATAAACTTTTTAAACTTTTCCTTAACATCTTTCGTCTTTGATTAAAAGACATTTTTACAACTTGACGAAAAGCTCCATGATCACAAGTTATAGGGTTATCCCTGCGTGTTAATCGAAGAACTCCACTCTTTACTTTTGGAGGTGGATTAAACACATGCTCATCAACCGTAAATAAATACTCAGCATCATAGTAAGCTTGAATAAGAACACTTATTACACCGTAAGTTTTATTTCCTGGTCCTTCACAAATTCGCTCAGCAACTTCTTTCTGAAACATTCCGGTCATTTCCGGAATAAACTCTTTGTTCTCAAGAACCTTAAAAATAATTTGAGAGGATATATTGTAAGGATAATTACCTATAACAGCAAACTGTCCATCAAACAATCCCTTAATATTCATACTAAGGAAATCTTCATTAATTACAGGAATGTCACTATAATGCTCACCTAAATAAGCAACACTCTCTCTATCTAACTCAATTAACTTTAATTCATGATCTGGATAAGCAGCTTTAACATACTTTGTCATCATACCCATCCCAGGTCCAACTTCAACAATTCCATCATATTTATCACGATGGATTAAAGTTTCACCAATTTTCTGGGCTATTCCTTCATCTGTAAGGAAATGTTGACCAAGATGTTTTTTTGCTCTTACTACTCTCATAATATTTTTTTAACCCTCTAACTCATGCTCTAAAACACTATGAAAAACAGCATATTTGCCGCCAAATCGTTTCCCTTCCAAATTAACAAAAGTTGCTTCGTGTTGACTTCTAAACTCGTTTAATTCTTTATGTCCTTCTAATCTTAATTGTAAATTATAAGAAAGATCAACTCCTTGACCTGGAATTATTCTAACTAACCTAAAATCTTTAAAAAGCTCTGTTTTCATCAATAATGAAATGTGGTCGGTTTTCATATAGTCCAACCAATCATTTTCAATGCTTTCATCTACAGCTGTAGTAATACTTAATGTAATCATCTTTCTACAAATTCTTTTAATAATTTAATATCCTCGGGAGTGAAAAACTTTAAGTCATGTTTCACGACTAATGAAAAAACCTTCCATCCTTTTAACGTAATCTTAAACTTCTTTCTTTTGATTTTAAATCCAATTACTTCAGATTTATGAATCACAGTAGGTCTTGTTTTTCTAACAAACTGAAACGGAATATTCGCTAAAAAGATAAAGAAAACAACTACTAAATAATCAACGAATTGATATTCGTGATTTTCAATAATCATTCTAACCTTTGATCCAGCAGCCCCTAAACTAGCAAGAACACCAATAATAGCTACGAAACGAAAGTATTTATAGGGATCCTCTCTTTCCTCTTTATACTTCCCGTTTTCAATTAAAAAAAGTTCATCACCTTCTACAGCGTATTCTATTCCATTCCCAACTGTTATTTTTTTCAAGCCAGAAAAGTCTTTAGCTACTTCTTCTTTCAAATTCAATTTACCAATTCGTCTAAAAAGAACAACAGCTCTATCCCAACCAGATTGACTATCGTATAATTTTAATTTCCGAATTGAACGGTTTCCTTTTTCGGCTTTTACAATAATATGAGCATAATTAAACCCTAATTTCCCTCTTATCATTTTAACCTCTTCAATATTGTCATAAGGGATAAAATCTGAAAGATTTAAAGGCAAATTAATACGCTTAATACTTCTAAGATCGAATATAGCCATAAAAAGCAGCAAGCTGATAGGATAAAACCCCGTAATTAGAGCTAGCGAGAAAACGATTATAGAAAGTAATATATTCAAGAATATTCGAACACCTCTTATATTTCGCGTTTTATGAGTATTATTAACGTGATGGCGCGGTTCAAATGTTATAACATCGTTGATCGCTATTCCATCTTGAACAAAATGTGCATAGTCCCCACTTTGTAAGTTTAATAGGTCTGCTGGGTTAGTTTTTACCAATTTTGCCATGGCAACTGAAAAGGATTAATTAATTTAGTTCTTCCAATTTTGGAATATTCTCTTACAAAAATAAACTAATGGTAACAGCTGAACAACTCAAAGACCTGGTAAAACGCTTGGAAGCATTAAGAGGATACCTAGAATTGGACAAAAAAGCTATAGAAATTCAGAATGAAGAGGAAAAAACTCAAGCTCCTGAATTTTGGAATAAGCCTAAAGATGCTGAAGTAACCCTAAAGCTTATAAAAAATAAAAAGGCATGGATTGAAGAATACGAAGGCGTTAAGTCTGCTTTAGAAGATGTTAATGTTTTACGTGATTTTTTTGAACTTGAAGAAGTTGCGGAAGAGGAAGTTGCGGAAGAGGAAGCATACGCAATAGAATTATTGGAAGCCTTAGAGCTGAAAAACATGCTTGGAGAAAAAGAAGACTTACTTAATTGTATTGTTGAAATTAACTCAGGAGCCGGAGGTACAGAATCTCAAGATTGGGCGTCCATGATTATGAGAATGTATATTATGTGGGGAGAAAAAAACGGTTTCAAGGTTAAAGAAGTTGAATATACTGATGGTGAAACCGCAGGGATTAAATCTTGTACTTTGGAGTTTGAAGGTGAATTTGCATATGGTTATTTAAAAGGAGAAAATGGAGTTCATCGACTAGTTCGTTTATCACCTTTTGATTCAGCAAATAAACGACACACATCATTCGCTTCTGTTTATGCATACCCTGTAATTGATAACACTATCGACATAAAAATACCTCCTTCGGATATTGTTTGGGACACCTTTAGATCTGGGGGCGCTGGAGGGCAAAATGTTAACAAGGTTGAAACAGGAGTTAGGTTAACGCACAAGCCTTCTGGAATCATTATAAGAAACACAGAGTCTCGTTCTCAATTGGGAAATAAGGAAAAGGCTATGCAATTATTAAAGTCTCAGCTTTATGAATTAGAAATGAGACGACGCCAAAAAGAAATTGATTTAATTGAAGGCTCCAAAATGAATATTGAATGGGGATCTCAAATTAGAAACTACATTTTCCATCCTTACAAATTAATTAAAGATGTAAGAACTGGTCATGAGACGTCAAATATCAATCACGTTATGGATGGAGAATTAATGCCTTTTATCAAATCCTATTTAATGGAGTTTGGAAAATCAGGAAGGTAAACATTAAAAAAACTAAAAAAATGAAAATCTATCATAACCCTCGTTGTAGAAAAAGTAGAGAAACGCTACAAATAATTCAAGATTCGGGAACCGAAGTAGAAATTATAAAATACTTAGAGGAAGTTCCTTCTGAAAAAGAACTTACTGATTTATTAAAAAAACTAAATATCCCAGCAGAAAAACTATTAAGAAAAACAGAGAAAATTTTTAAGGATCAATTTAAAGGGAAGGAGTTATCCGGAGAAGAGTGGATTAAAGTAATGATTGCAAATCCTAAATTAATTGAAAGACCAATCGTTGTGAAAGACGATAAAGCTGTTTTAGGAAGACCGCCTGAAAACGTAAACATATTATTATAAATAAAAAAGAGCTTCGTTTGAAGCTCTTTTTTATTTATACCAACTTGCATATTTAATATAATTATTTGCAATTCGGTTAATCTCTCCTTCAACTAGAGCTTCATCAACATCCTTTACTTTTTTCGCAGGAACTCCAGCGTAAACAGAACCAGGTTCCACAATTGTTCTTGAAGTTAACACGGCACCTGCTGCAATTATTGAATTCTCACCAATAACACAGTCATCCATGATAATTGCGCCCATTCCAACCAAAACATTACTCTTAATTGTACAACCGTGTATCATTGCTTGATGACCTATTGATACGTTATCTCCAATATTTGTTGGGCATTTCTCAAAGGTTCCATGAATTACAGCACCATCCTGCACATTTACCTTATTCCCCATTTTAATGTAGTTAACATCTCCTCTAACAACTGCATTAAACCAAAAACTACATTGAGTTCCACAAATCACCTCTCCAATAATTGTTGCGTTTTCAGCAATATAAGCGTCTTCCCCAATTTGAGGTTTAAATCCTCTAACTTCTTTTATTAGTCCCATTATTTTTTTACTGCTTTTAAAGTTGTTATCACCTTATCGTCTCGTATAATCCTAAATAAATACATTGAAGCTTTAAAATGCGAAAGGTCTAGTTTAAAGGTTGCAGACTCTAAATTTGAATCTTTAAAAACCCGTCTCCCTCTTAAATCCAAAACCTCAATTGTAAAGTCTTCAAAATTCTCGCCAACATTCATCCAAACCGATTCATCAAATAAATTTGATATTACCTCAAAAACAGGAATCAAAGGGATGATTTCTACTACATCTTTAACATTTGGAGGTACCGAACAACGCCATACTTGATTTGAAGCCGTGGTAATCGAAATACTTTTGTAATCAAAAATAGTATCAGAACCATAAATAGAACCAGCCTTAAACGTAATTATTTGTGCCCCTTCAGCAAAGTCATTCCCTAAGTAATCTATTTTTAATAAAGAATAAGCAACATTGGCCGTAGAGGACGCATTATTCGTAATAATGAAGTTAATATTATATACAAGCCCGGTCACGACTTTTATAAAAGTAGCGTCGGCTTCAAAATTCTCATAGCTAATATTGAGCTCTATTTCTTCCGCAGAATTAAAATGGAAGGAGCCGTCAGTAGTTCCATTCACATCAGAGAAAGCTCCTTTAGTTTTATTTTCTCTTTTAATAAAAACTGGGAAATCGGCAACCGAAACTCCTATTAATTGTCCATTTCTGTACTCTTCAATCTCATATGCAAACACATAGTTTCCAAAAGGAGGATCTATCCAAGAAAACAAACCAGTTTTTTCATCTATAGAAACTCGATCTGGAGTATAATAACCAGGCACAGAATATGCATTTGTAGCTTTTGGACTAATTAATTTAAAACTCAAACTATCCCCATCAATATCAAAATGGGTAAGACTCAGGAAGTAATCTTCACCTGGCTTTCCAAACATATACGGTTCAGATAAAAAACTTGGAGCATTATTTTGACAAAATGATACGGTATCAGCCACTGGTATTATGGCATCAAAGTACAATAAAGTACTTCCTGATTTTCCTGCTTCGATATTAAGAATATCATAAGGTCTAAAATTATCAACAAAGACTAATTGATAGTTACCTTCTTTTGTAAATATATGTTCACCCTTGTAAATATTTTTTTTGATACCTGGGAAAACAGTTTCGCCATTTCCATTATTATTCGTTCTTTGGACATACTCTTCTATACCGTCCCCCCAAATCACATTAACCGAATCACGATCAGAATTAACTTTAGAGTTATCAGCATAAGTTACCACAGTAACTTCATACTTAAAACCACTTATATGAGTATAGGAAATATAACCACCATAGTAGTGATCAGCCTTTACATTAAACGCTACCAGCAATAGCGAAATGAATAAAACGCGTATTTTCCCAAAACGGGATAATTTAGATATCATTGTCACGCTCCAAAAATACTACCTTTATCTGAAATAAATATTATTCCTTGTCCAAATTGGATAATCAATTAATAATTCAGTAAATGAAAAAGATATATCATCTAGGAAGTTGCTCTACCAATATTAGAATTCTTAAAGAATTAAACTTAGAAAATGTAGAATTACAGGACATCAAAAAAAAACCAATGTCTGAAACTGAAGTAGAAGAATTAAAAAACTTAGCAGGATCTTACGAAGCTCTTTTTTCTCGAAAAGCGATGAAATACAGATCTTTAGAATTAAATAAAAAAACACTCTCTGAAAATGATTACAAAAGTCACATCATAGAAGAATACACCTTTTTAAAGAGACCAGTGGCTATTATTGATGGAGAAATATTTATCGGGAATTCAAAAAAAAACGTTGAGGCTTTAAAAGCTAAACTTTTTTAACCTAATAGTTTGAAAGGAAATACTTCCGCACATATTGCACTAATCACATTAAACCTGTTGTATGCAATAAGTTATTTTGTAATTAAATCTGTTGCTCCTGATTATTTAGGAGCGAATGGTTTTGTATTCATACGCGCTTCAGGAGCCTTTCTTCTTTTCCTAACAATTGATGCTTTTTTACCCAAGGACAAAGTTGACAAAAAAGATTACAAAAAATTTGTTTTTGCAGCATTATTTGGAGTTGTTTTCAATCAACTGTCCTTTTTTAATGGAATAACCTATACCGCTCCAAATTACGCTGCTATAATAATGACCACTACCCCTATTATTGTGTTAGTGATTTCAGCATTATACTTAAAAGAACGAATTACAAAAAATAAAATCATAGGAATGGTTCTCGGCGGGATAGGAGCTGTAACAGTAATACTCCACAATAAGATTTCGAAAGAAGCCCCAAACCCACTTTTAGGAAACTTACTCATTTTTAGTAATGCTGCTAATTTTGGATTTTATATCGTTTACTGCAAGCCACTTATAATGAAGTACAAACCCTTCACCGTCCTTAAATGGGTTTTTCTTCCTGGTGCATTAATTTTATTTCCAATTGGACTTCCCGATTTAATAGAATCTTCTTGGGACTTTCCTTTTGAAATTTGGATTAGCATCCTTTATGTTGTTGTCGCTATTACATTTTTAACGTTTTTATTAAATATGTTTGCCATTAGCAAAGTATCACCAAATGTTGCTACCTCCTATATATTTCTGCAGCCATTTATGAGCGCGATACTGAGTTACTTTATCGACGATCAAATAATTGATTTCTACAGTATTTTAGCATCTACACTAATATTTACAGGTGTTTATTACGTTAGCTTTAAAAAAGCTTAGCTACTCCAATATTCAACTCCTTTAAAATCCCTATTTTTGTCCTATGGTACAATCAATGACTGGTTTTGGAAAAGCTCAAATAAGTATTCCCGGAAAAAACATCTCTATAGAAATCAAATCGCTAAACTCGAAACAACAGGATTTCTCTGTTAGAATGCCTGGTATTTTTAAGAGTAAAGAGATGGCAATTAGAAAGCTTTTACAAAAAAGCCTTTTTCGTGGAAAAGTTGAATGTAATATCAATGTTGAATTAACTGGCGAAAACGCTAACTATAAAGTAAATACTGAATTAGTTCAATCTTACTTTGAGCAGCTTAAACCACTGTTAAACGTAGAAGATATTACTCCAGAAATTCTTGCTACAATAATGAAGATGCCTGATGTCATGAATTCGGGCAAAGAAGATATTAATAAAACAGAATGGGAATCTTTAGAAGCTGGAATTAAAGAGGCTTTAAAAAACATTGTTGGCTTTAGAAATGACGAAGGGAAAAGTCTTGAAGTTGATATGCTAGAAAGAGTTGATGCAATTGAACAAGGTTTAGAAAACGTTAAAAAGTTTGATGAGGAACGAATCGATACTTTAAAAGCTAAATTAGCTGCAGCAATTTCTGAAATCAAAGAAGATCTTATTGATAAAAATAGATTTGAACAAGAACTCATATACTACCTAGAAAAACTAGATATCAATGAAGAAAAGGTTAGACTTTCTCAGCATTGTAAATACTTTAAAGAAACACTTTCAATAGAAGGTGAAAAAGGAAAAAAGTTAGGATTTATCTCTCAGGAAATGGGAAGAGAAATTAACACTGTAGGTAGCAAAGCTAACGATGCTCAAATTCAGAAAACAGTTGTTTTAATGAAAGACAGTTTAGAAAAGATTAAAGAGCAAGTTTTAAACGTACTATAATATGAGTGGAAAATTAATCATATTCTCGGCGCCTTCTGGGGCAGGAAAGACAACGATTGTTCATCATTTACTAAGTAAAAAGTTTGGATTAGAATTCTCAACATCTGCAACTACTCGTGAAAAAAGAGATGGCGAAGTTGATGCAAAAGATTACTATTATTTGTCCGTTGAAGATTTTAAAAATAAAATCAACGATAAGCAATTTGTGGAATGGGAGGAAGTTTACACCGATAATTTTTATGGAACGCTAAGAAGTGAAGTAGAAAGAATTTGGAAAAAAGGGAATGATGTGATTTTTGATGTTGATGTTGACGGTGGTTTAAACCTCAAACACGCATTTGGTGAAAAAGCATTGGCCATTTTTGTAATGCCTCCATCATTGGATAAGCTAAGAACACGTTTAGAAGGTAGAGATACTGAAACACCTGAATCTGTAGACAGAAGAATGTCGAAAGCTCCAGCCGAAATTGAAAAATCGGTGGATTTCGATAAACTAATATTAAACGACTCTCTTCCTGAAGCTTTTAAAAAGGCGGAAAACATGGTTAGAGACTTTTTAAAAAGTAAATAAACTTACTAAATTTTGATTAATCTAATATAGTTCGTGGGGAAAACTAAAAATGTAGGATTATACTTTGGGTCATTCAACCCCATACATTCGGGTCACTTAATGTTGGCTAACTACATGGTTGAATACACTGAAATAGACGAATTATGGTTTGTCGTTTCTCCACAAAATCCGTTTAAAAAACCAAATTCGCTGTTGTCAGAAATACATCGATTTGCAATGGTAGATAGAGCTATTGAAGGAGATGACCGATTTAAAGCTTCTAAAATAGAATTTAAACTACCCAAACCCTCTTACACGACAGATACATTAGCGCATTTAGCGGAAAAATTCCCTTTAATTGAGTTTTCATTAATTATGGGAGCAGATAATCTTACTTATTTGCACAAATGGAAAAACGTAGATTTCTTAATTAAAAATCATACTATTTATGTTTATCCTCGACCAAATGCGAAACAAGGTGAATATCATAATCACCCGAACATTAAGTTAGTTGATGCACCTCAAATAGAAATTAGTGCAAGCTTTATACGTAAAGCTATTAGGGAAAAGAAAGATGTTTCTTGGTTTTTACCAAAAGGCGCAGCTCAGTATATTGAAGAAATGAACTTTTACAAAAAATAAGTATGAATATTCTAATTACAGGGGTTAGCTCGGGAATTGGGTGGGGTCTTGCTAAGCATTATCTAGAATTAGGACATACTGTTTTTGGGTTAAGTAGAAGAACACCTAAGGATCTTATTAAAAAAGCTAATTTTAGCTTTGCTCAATGTGATTTGACAAATTTTAATACATCCTCCGAAATAATATCTCACTTAATTTCGGGGATTAAAACAATGGATTTAGTTGTTTTAAATGCAGGCATACTTGGCCCTATTACTGATATGAAAACGCAGAAAATTAACAACCTCCAAGACGTGATGAATATCAATGTATGGGCAAACAAGCCTGTTATAGATACTTTAATTAAAAACATCCCTAGTCTTGTAAAGGTTGTAGCAATTTCCTCAGGTGCCTCGATAAATGGAAATAAAGGTTGGGGCGGATATTCTATTTCTAAAGCGGCATTAAATATGCTCATTAAACTTTACGCTTCAGAAAACGAGAAGACGCTATTTTATAGCTTAGCTCCTGGACTAGTAGATACAGCAATGCAGGATTATTTATGTGGAAACAAGTTAAATATTAACGATTTCCCAGCGCAAAAAAAGTTGAAATCAGCAAGAAACACAGCTAGTATGCCTCAACCTGAAATGGCCGCTAAATTACTATCAAACGCCATTAAAAATCTAAACGATTATAATTCCGGTGAGTTTATTGACATACGAAATCTATCATAAGGATAAGACCATATCTATTAAAGAAAATCACTTGAATTCAAGCATTAAATAAAGTAACCAACAAAACAAGTGCTCTTAAAAAAATTTTAAATGAAGTAAAAAGATGTTCCAGTTGAATTTAACTGGCTTTTTTTATTGAGGAAAGTTAAAAATATAATCAAAAAAAAAGCGAATCTTTCGATTCGCTTTTTTTAGTACCCGGAGCGGGACTTGAACCCGCACGACCGCAATAGTCACAGGATTTTAAGTCCTGCGTGTCTACCAATTCCACCATCCAGGCTTAATATGCTCAGAGCGAAAGACGGGATTCAAACCCGCGACCCTCACCTTGGCAAGGTGACGCTCTATCACTGAGCTACTTTCGCTTATAAATTCAAAGAATCCAATTTTTTCAATTGGGAGTGCAAATATAATCAAATCTAATTATTCTCACAATAGTAAATTCATTTTTTTTAAATTTACTTTCTATTCAGAAACTAAATCCCTTAATATCAATAGTTAAACTACTTAACACAATATTAACAAACCTGGTTTTTCTTTTCGTTTACAGCGAGGTATTCATTTTCTCAATGTGTAAACTGCAATCGAAAATGATGCAATAATCCCTTTACTATACTCATTTATACATTATAATTGTAACCGATATCACAACGATAGCAAATCACAATAAATCTCTAATTGAATATCTTTAATATTTTCTTTTAAAAATAAATCTGCTCCGATTACCCTAAATCTACTACTTATCCTAACAAAGTATAAAAAGCAAACCTCAACCCTATATAAAACTCTAATTTCACTAAAGCCTCGATTTTACTGGGTATGCATACCAATAATTATATTGTTTATTCACTAATTCAATTTAAGCCTTCTTAATTCGAGTCAAAATTCAGTTTAAAATTTAAGCTCAATTCTTATTCATTTTATATTACCTACCAGGAACAAGTCAAAAAGGACAAACAGAGACACTTAAAATTAAATCTCTGACAACTTAAACTATAAATGATTTTGCTTTTTCCAAAGCCACGGATATCCCTGCTATATTCTTACCTCCAGCTGTAGCGTAAAAAGGTTGCCCACCTCCACCGCCTTGTATTTCTTTTGCTAAATCACGAATAATCTGTCCCGCATTCAATCCCTTATCTTTTACTAAGTTTTCACTTACTACAACCGTTAAATTAGGCTTACCGTTTATTTCAGCTCCTAAAACCATAAATAGGTTATCTATTTCAGATCGCATTTGAAAAGCTAAATCTTTAATTGCATCAGTAGAATCAAGATCAACTGTAGAGGCTAAAAAGTTCACTCCATTAACTTCAGTTACAGCAGAATTCAATTCAGATTTTAAGCCTTTTGCTTTATCTCTCACTAATCCCTCTACCTCTTTTTGAAGCTTTGTATTTTGAGAAAGCATACTTTCCAAATGCTTTTTAACATCCTTAGGGTTTTTCAATAACGCCCTAACGTCATTTAGCAATGTTAATTCTTTATTTAAAAACTCCTCAGCCTTAGTTGATGTTATCGCCTCAATCCTTCTTACTCCAGCAGCAACGGCTGTTTCATTTGTGAAAATAAATTTTCCTATTTGAGAAGTTGAGGCAACGTGAGTACCTCCACATAGTTCTATAGAATCTCCAAATTGAATCACTCTAACCTTATCACCGTACTTTTCACCGAATAAAGCCAAAGCGCCTTGAGATTTTGCTTCATCTAAACTTGCAGCTCTATTTTCATTTAAATCATAATTTGAACGAATAGCATCATTCACTAAAACCTCAACTTCTCTAAGCTCTTCATCAGATACTTTTTGAAAGTGTGAGAAATCAAATCTTAAATTCTTATCGTTTACTAAAGATCCTTTTTGTTCAATATGCTCTCCAAGCACAACTCTTAAAGCATGGTGCAGTAAATGGGTTGCTGAATGGTTTGCATTTGTAGCCGATCTTCTTGCCTTACTTACAACTGCTTTATAAGTGGCTGATGGATCAGATGGTAATTGATTCATAAAATGAAGAATAACTCCATTTTCCTTTTTAGTGTCTTGAATTGGAAATTTATCTTCTCCTAAAAACAGAACTCCAACATCTCCAATTTGTCCACCACCTTCAGGATAAAATGGGGTTTGATCCAGTTCAACCTGATACAGATCCTTTCCTTTGGCTCTAATCCCTCTGTATCTTAGTATTTTTGATTCTGTTTCTAAATTGTCGTATCCAACAAAAATGCCTTCTCCTTTATTAACAACAACCCAGTCTTCAACTTCAATCACTGTAGCTTTCCTTGATCTTGCTTTTTGCTCTTCTAATGCAGCCTTAAAGCCTTTTTGATCAACAACTAGGTTTTGTTCTTTCGCCAACAATTCTGTTAAGTCAATTGGGAAACCAAAAGTATCCAATAACTCAAAGGCAAATTTACCTTCGATTGTTTCGGTAACAGTTTTTGAATAGACATTAAATTTCTCGATACCTTTTTCTAAGGTTCTTAAAAAGTTTTGTTCCTCTTCTTTAATTACTTTTTTTGCTAATTCTTGTTGTTTTGATAACTCAGGGAAAAACTCCCCCATTTGCTCACCTAAAACGTCAACTAGCTTATAAATAAAAGGCTCCGAAATATTTAATTTGGAATAACCATAACGAACAGCTCTTCTTAAAATCCTTCTGATAACATAACCGGCTCCTGTGTTTGAAGGCATCTGTCCATCAGAAATAGCAAAAGCGACTGCTCTTACATGGTCAGAAATAACTCTGATCGCAATATCAGTTTCACTTTTCTCTTGACTTGTGTATTTAACTCCACTTAATTCAACAACCTTATCAATCAAAGGAATGAAAACATCTGAATCGTAATTAGATTGGACTCCTTGAAGTACCATTGCTAATCGCTCAAACCCCATTCCTGTATCAACATGTTGAGCTGGTAGTTTTTCTAACTCTCCATTAGCTAACCTGTTAAATTCCATAAATACCAAATTCCAAACCTCAATAACTTGAGGATGGTCCATATTTACTAAATCAGCACCAGGTACTTTAGCTTTTTCTTCAGCAGAACGAATATCAATATGAATTTCAGAACACGGCCCACAGGGTCCTGATGCTCCCATTTCCCAAAAGTTATCTTTTTTATTACCCATTAAAATTCTATCCTCCGCAACAATTTCTTTCCAGAAATCAAAAGCTTCTTTATCTAATTTTAATCCATCATTATCGGCTCCTTCAAAAACGGTGACATAAAGCCAATCCTTTTCAACTTTACAAACCTCTGTTAAAAACTCCCAAGCCCATGAGATTGCTTCTTTCTTGAAGTAATCTCCGAAACTCCAGTTTCCTAACATTTCAAACATGGTGTGATGATAAGTATCAACTCCTACTTCTTCTAAGTCGTTATGTTTTCCAGAAACTCTTAAACATTTCTGACTATTACATACTCTAGGGTATTTAACTTCGGCATTACCAAGAAACATATCTTTAAACTGATTCATTCCCGCATTAATAAACATTAATGTTGGATCATCTTTAACCACCATTGATGAAGATGCCATGAATTCATGTTCTTTATTTTTAAAGAACTCTAAAAAGCTTTTACGTATTTCCTTGGCTTTCATAATCTTATTTTAATAATCATTAACACTAGCCCAAACAGCACACAATTTGATTACCCGAACATTTGGTTATCTTTGTTTAGTACTCCTAGCCATTTTTGAGAGGCAAAGGTAATAAATTATGAGCAAGACTAATTTTAAGTTTAACGATAAAACACTCGAATACGAAAAGGTAGAAGTTTCGTTGAGAGCCCGACTAAAAAAAGTAGGGTTACACTTGGGCGTTTCTATTGTTTTAGCCTTAGTTGTTATTATTGGCTCATACCCTTTAGTATCTCGCTATAGCCACCATGAAAAGATGCAACAAATTCAGACTCTTGAATCTGAATACGTTTTAATGAATCAAAAAGTGAAAGCAATGGCTTCTCAATTACAAATTCTGAAGTTAAGAGATGACTCTGTTTATGCCGGTATTTTTGGTGTTTCACCAGTATCGAAGAGTTTACGATTAGGAGGAACTGGTGGAGTTGATGAATTTAAAAAGCTGAGAGGTTACAACAATAGCGAATTAATGTTAACCTCAGCTAGTCTTATAAAAGCGTTAGAAACTCAAGTGAAAATTCACAAACAAGGGTTTGATCGTATTATTAACCTTGCAAATACAAGATCAGAAAAACTTTCTCATGTACCGGGTATTCAGCCTATTCACAACCATAATTTAATTAGAACAGCTTCTGGTTTTGGTATGAGAATGCACCCTGTATATAATGTACCTAAACTACACTCAGGAATTGACTTCACTGCTAAAACAGGTACCGAAATATTCTCTACTGGAGATGGCGTTGTTGAAAAAGTGACAAAGTCCTACACGGGATACGGGAAACACGTTGTTATCGATCATGGTTTCGGTTACAAAACCCTCTATGCTCATATGAGTACCTTCAAAGTTAAGAAAGGACAAAAAGTAAAAAGAGGTGATATTATTGGTGCTGTAGGAAATACAGGAACTTCAACTGGTCCACATTTACATTATGAAGTAATTCGAAATGGAAGAAAAATAGACCCTGCTAACTTCTTTTTTAATGATTTAAATTACGACCAATACCAAGAGATGCTTAAAATCTCAACTCAAATCAACACTTCTCTTGATTAAGATTCTTCATCAAAAGAAGTGTTCCTTATTGAATTAACTTAATTTCTTTATTATATTCGTTGTAATCTTAATTTACGCGCTGTGGCTTTCGAAAATAACGATTCTTTAAAACTTTACTACTCCATTGGAGAAGCTGCTGAAATTCTTAACGTTAATACTTCCTTAATTCGATTTTGGGAAAAAGAGTTTCCTATTCTTAAACCTAAAAAAAACAAAAAAGGAAATCGTCAGTTTACAAAAGACGATATTGAGAATTTAAAAATGATTTATCATTTAGTAAAGGAAAGAGGTTTCACACTTCAAGGTGCTAAAGAAAAACTGAAGAAAGGGAAAGGCACCACTAAGAAAGAAGTTGATATCGTAGATTCTTTAGAGAAAGTAAAAAGCTTTTTACTAAATCTTAAAAAGGAGTTATAGTTTTTAAGATCAACTACAGATTGGCCCGATTTATTGCACTCAGCCCTAAGACAATATCGTTATAATTCTTTTTGCTAAAACAAGTTTTAAACGTTTAGTTTAAAGCAAGTACTGTAAAATGTAGTTATTATACTTATCAATATTTAACAACGTAAAAAAGCTCCTGTTTTCCAATAGAAGCTTTTTGTTCTTGTATATAAACGCTTTTAACATCTAAAAGCAATGTGTTTAGCAAACTTAATTTATCTTAAAATAACCCGTTTATTTGAGCATCGATTTTAGAAATAACTTCTCCTAAATCTTCTTTATCAGTGGGAAAATGATTATTATCCACATCGATGATTAAAAGCTTTCCCTCATTGTACTCACTAATCCAAGCTTCATATCTTTCATTTAATCTATTCAAGTAATCCAAACGAATTGAAGTTTCGTATTCTCTTCCTCTTTTTTGGATATTATCTACTAAATTAGGAACGCTAGAACGCAAGTAAATCAACAAATCAGGAGCCTTTACAAGGCTATTTGTCAAATCGAAAAGTTGAATATAATTATCAAAATCTCTTTTCGACATTAAATTCATTGAATGTAAGTTAGGGGCGAAAATATAAGCGTCCTCATAAATAGTTCTATCCATGATTACATTCTTCCCACTTTCACGATAACGCATTACATTATTATATCTGTTTTGAAGAAAATAAATCTGAAGATTAAAAGACCATCTTTGCATGTCTTCGTAAAAATCGTTTAGGTACGGATTATCTTGGGTATCCTCAAAATGAGCCTCCCATCCATAATGTTTCGATAAGAGTGATGTTAACGTTGTTTTACCTGCCCCGATGTTTCCAGCAACTGAAATTTGCATAATCTTCTAATTTATAAGTCCAATAATAATCAAAAAGTAGTTGACTTTAAAAGCTAAGATGATAAATATAAAACTTTTCTTTAGTAAGCAAGAACATCTTTTGCTTGTAATAGGCAAAATCAACAATATTTTTCACGCCTAATGCTTGTTTTTTCTCATCCTGAAGGATTAAATCTTTAACGATCATTGAATCGTTTCGAATAAAAAGAATATTGTCTCCTTTAATTTGAAACTCTCCTTTAGGCTTAATTTTTATAGTTCTTAAATAACTTCCAAAAAAATCAAACTCTAATATACCTTTTTTAGGGTCGCACAAGAACACTTTGTTTCCACTTTCCTTTAAACTAGTTATATCCCAGTTCTGGTTTGTTAAGTTTATCAAATTTCCGGAAGACGAAATCATACTCAAATTCTTATCAAACTTTTTTAATTCCTGATTCACAGCGTCAAATATCCAAAAATTATTATCTCTACTTACTCCCACTGCTTTAGATAACTCAATACCTAAATCATCTAAGTTTATTGTTGATGAAGCTTCAGACAGTGTTTTATCAAGAAATTGAATAGAGTTTAGACTTTTGCTGAAAACCAGAATTTTAAGCATGTTTTGAGGCGCCACTAAATCCACCTCAATTACTTTACTATTAAAAGTGAATAAAGTGTCCAAGTCACTGTTTAACTTTAATAAATGGTTTTGATTATTAATAGCGTAGAGATTACCCTCTTCGTCCAGTTCAAAGGATGAGAAGTTTGTATGTACAACTTTTTCTTCTTGAATAACAGTTGCCTGAAATGCAAAAATACTTGTGAAAAATGTAAGTAAAATTAATTTCATGATTTAGAAAAATATAATACTCCTTCAACGTATTTTCGATCGTTGTTTAATCGCGGAACTTTATGCTGACCTCCTAATTTATTTTTACTCTTTAACCATTTATAGAAAGTTCCTTTAGGTACACTTCTAACAATAGGCATTCCAAGAATCATATTATTAAATCGTTTGGCCTCATAATCTGAATTTAAACTTTTCAAAGCATCATCTAAAAACGCCCTAAAAAAATTCAAATCGTTAGGCTCTCTATCAAATTCAATTAACCACTCATGGAAACCGTTTTGATTCTCTCTTAAATAATTTGGGGCAGCTGTCCATTCGTTTATTACTGCATTTGTGTTATCACACGCTATTTTAATTGCTTTTATTGCATTATCAATTACGACCTCCTCTCCAAAAGCATTCATAAAATGCTTTGTTCTACCGGTTATTCTTAATCGATAAGGATCAATTGAGGTAAACATTACAGTATCTCCTAATTGGTAACGCCATAATCCGGCATTAGTGGAAATAACCATTGCATACTCCTCATCAGTTTGCACACTTTCCAAGCTTAATACTTTTGGGTCTTCTAGTTCCCATTGATCTTTAGTAATAAACTCATAAAATATTCCGTAATCTAACATTAATAGAAAATCAGAAACACCCTTTTCGTATTGAATCCCAAAAAACCCTTCACTTGCATTAAAAATTTCAAGATAATTTAACTTAGGCGCCAATTGTTTAAATCGTTCCTTAAAAGGATCAAAATTTACAGCCCCATGAATATACATTTCCAATTTAGGCCAAACTTCATTTAAATCATTGGCACCGGTCTTTTGTAAAACTCGTTCAAATAAAATTTGTGTCCAGGAAGGAACTCCAGTTATAGATGTTATTTTTTCTTTAATAATCTCTTCGGCCATTCGTTCGATTTTCACCTCCCAGTTCCCCATCAATGCTACGTCATTGCTAGGGGCTTGTTGACGGGTAACCCAGAAGGGTAAGTTCGAAATAAGTATGGCAGAAAGGTCTCCTACAATGGAGCCATTTATATTTGGATCCATCTGACTACTCCCGCCCATTAAAACGGTCTTGCCTGTAAAGACCTGAGTATCTTCATGCCAATTACAATATAACGACAACATGTCCTTCCCTGCCTTATAATGACAATCAAACAAAGACTCCTCACTTACAGGTATGAACTTACTTTTATCTTCGGTTGTTCCGGAGGATTGAGCAAACCATTTGATATCTGAGGGCCACATGATATTTTTCTCACCCTTTTTTGCTCGAAAAATATCAGGCTTTATACTTTCATAAGTTTGTAATGGTATTCTATTTTTAAATTCTTCGTAGCTATTTATTGACGCAAAATCATATCGACTACCCCATTCTGTATTAGAAGCTGTTTTTAAAAGGTTGCTTAAACAATCTCCTTGAACTTCATGAGGAAACTTTAAAAACAATTCCATTTGATGGAATCGCTTCTTCATTCTCCAAGTTATTAACGAGTTTAAAAATGCCATAAAGAAATAATCAAATTAAAAATAATCTAATTTTACTAGCCAATTACTACTTAATTGAAATTACAAATGGCAATCGTACTTGCGGCGTCTGAAATGTTTTGAAAAAATCAGGATTTTGAATCATGTAATTATAGTTCGCAAATGGCTCTGGCAATCTAACCTCATGATTGGAAAAATGTTTAACAACTTGCTCAATAGGAGATAGAACCTTTGGTAATTCAACTAGTTTGTATGTTTTAATATTTGCCGCTTTTTTTGCCGTTTCAATCGCCATATTAAGCCCTCCAATAGAATCAACTAACCCATTTTCTTTTGCTTGCCTACCAGTCCAAACTCTTCCTGAAGCTAATTTATCAACTTCTTTTTTACTTAAGTCTCTACCTTTAGCTACTCTATCAAGAAAAACATCATATACTTTGTTTATTCCCAATTGAACTCTAGCTTTTTCTTTTGTTGTTAAAGAGCGATCAAAAGATGGGAAATCACTCATTTTATGCGTTTTCACTTTTTCAACATTAACCCCTATCTTTTTGGTTAACTCTGAAACGTTGAACATTAATCCAAACACACCAATCGAACCAGTTATCGTGTTGTTTTCAGCAAATATTATATCACCAGCAGTGGCCATATAATAGCCTCCTGAAGCGGCTACATTGCCCATACTAATGATAACAGGGACTTTTTCTTGGATTAATTTAATCTTTCTCCATAATTCTTCCGATGCTTTAGCGCTACCTCCCGGAGAGTTAATTCGAAGAACCATCGCCTTAACTGATTTATCCTTTAAAATGTCGTCAAATATTTTTCCATATTGAAATCCACTGATATCAGATTCTGAAGACATATCTATAATGCTACCTTCAGCGTTAACAACAACAAGTTTATCGTCCGTAAATGAAGCAGGTGGATTTGCATTAATTAATTGTTTTACTGAGATGTATTCCTCTTTACCAGAAAGCAGTTTTTTAAAAACATTTTTAACTTCATCTTCGTATTTAATTGCATCAACAAATCCATACCTTAAAGCTTCTTTTGGAGTTAAAACACCTAATTCATTAGCTACAAACTCCAGGGCTTTTTTAGAGATGCCACGGCTTTCTTCTATGTCCGAACAAATATTCATCCAAACATCAGTAAGAAGCTCTTTTACCTGATACTCATTTTCATTACTGATTGAATCCATAATAAATGGTTCTATGGCACTTTTAAATTTACCTACTCTGATCGGTTCCGCCTTTACCCCTATTTTGCCAAGCATTGATTTAAAATAAAGCAATTGCGCGCCAAGACCTTTCCACTCGAACCCAGTCATATTTCCAAGATAAATAGAATCTGCAACGGATGATAAATGATATCCGATTTGAGACATTGCGGTAGAATAGGAAATGATCTTTCGTCCAGATTTTTTAAATTCTAGTAAAGATCTTCGTAAGCTTTCAATATTTGCCAAGCTTCCATCAACAGATCCAACCTCTAAATAAATAGCTTTTATTAGCGTATCCTTAATAGCAAGTTGAATCGCTTTTTCGATGGCTTGGTTATCTGATTGGCAATTTGATTCCTTAAATATTTCGGTACCTTTTGATTGATCTTTTAAATGACCATTGACTTTGATGTGCAATATAGAATTATCACTAACCTCAAAATCATCACCTCCTGAAACAAGAGAAATAAAAATAATTAAAACAGTGATTATACTAAAAACTACTAAACTTATAAGATTAGCAAAGAGGTTTCTTAAAAAATGCATGTTAAGAATTTTAAACAAAAATAAGCTTAATTGTAATTAATACATAGTAAAATTACACGAACGGTTTAAACAATGAAAAATCAAGTATACTTAGGTTTAGGGACAAACCTTGGAAATAAGCTAGAAAACCTTTACAAAACTATTGATGTGCTTTCTCAAAACGTGGGAATCATTACAAATAAATCATTGATATATCAATCAGAACCTTGGGGTTTCAAAGCAAAGGATTCATTTTACAATATGGTAATTGAAATAAAAACATCCTTTACTCCTGATCAACTTTTAATTGAAATTCAAAAGATTGAAACATTAATAGGAAGAAAAGTAAAAACTAAAGTGGGCTACGAATCAAGATTAATTGATATAGATATTTTACTATATGGTGATGTAACGATAAATAAACCTTTATTAAGAATCCCTCACTTACTAAATAAAGAACGATTATTTGTTTTACAACCTTTACTTGAAGTTTTAAACCCCGATTCGATTTTTAAAATTGAATATGAACATCAGTTAAAAACAGTATTTAAACTAAAAACCCTCAAAAAAGCAGAACATTTGTAACAAAACATCGTATTCTTGTTCTTAATCAAGAAAATAAATGTTTAAGATGTCGAAGAATAGGTAAAATCTATTTATCATTGTATTAAATTAGAAATAAGGCAATTTATATTTTATAACTATTATGAAAATTACAAAATCAATTTTTGGATGCGGAATGGCATTAGCTTTATCAGCTGGTGTTGCTAACGCTCAAGACGATTCTGCTGAGAAATCTCAGCTTCCTGTCTGGATGGAGAACGTATACTTAGGAGGATCTATTGGTGCTACTACAACTATTACGGATGTGAAGCAATATGACCTGTACCCCGTGAGGAAATACAGAAATGAAATTGGTTTTGGCGGCGAAGGTTTTATTGGTTACACTATTAACTCAGCTTTTTCTGTTGAAGGAAGATTAGCTGGTATAGGAATTAATGGTACAAACAGAGCTAATAATGAGTGGTTTACTGGTGGTGGTTTTGAGCCAAGTTTAAATTTAAAAGTAAATTTCACAAACCTATTTTTCACAGGAGCCAAAAAAGGATCTGGAAAACTTGCAGTTAGTGGTTATGCTGGAGCAGGTTTGTTCATGTTTAGATCTAGACTTTATTTACTTAACGAAGGAACTACGATATCTGAAGGTGTAAAATCTGATAATGGTGAATTAGTTGGGTTTGATAATGACTATGAAACTAAAAATAATCGGACTCAAGAAATTTCTATTCC
>TARA_B110000261_G_scaffold47630_1_pt1 | contig 26154 bp, 5 predicted proteins | sample TARA_B110000261 | Tara Oceans TARA_B110000261 (sample SAMEA4397705) | marine metagenome | biome: Polar Biome; feature: [DCM] deep chlorophyll maximum layer (ENVO:01000326); material: water (ENVO:00002006), including particulate matter (ENVO:01000060) such as... | depth 20 m | reverse complement strand
ATTTAATTTATTTAAAAATTTTAAACATCAGGAGAAAATGATTTCCAAGCACTACCATTATAAATATATAATTTCCCATCTGATGAATTAAATGTCATTGTACCAACAGTCGGTGTTGTAGTTGGTGCACCAGCATCTTCTTTAACAGGTAATTTAATTGCTGTACCAACCCCAACATTCTCATCAAAATTAACATCTTTTTGAAATAATTGGTGCGGTAATAAATCTGTAACGCCTGACTTTGCTGTATTAGCTACCCAAGCTTCCCAATGATGCAACTTAATTTCATCTACATTGGTAACATCACTAAATTCAACAATAACACCATCTATATGTTGTGTTGCAGTACTGTTTGCTGAAGCATCTAAAATTTCTTGAGGAACGAATCCAGAACCAATCTTTCGTTTCTTAAATCTCATTTTTCCACCCGATATATCAATCTTATGTTTATCCCCAATCCAGAGAGAATTATCACTCAAGAAAAGATGTCTAATTTTATATGCAGCACTACCTAAATCATATTGTTCGTTCACAGTTGGTAGTATATGACCACCCATTGCCATTGTTCCAGAAGTTAGAAGTGTAGTAAAACTTGCATTTTCAGCATCAATTGCATTTATAGAAATATCACTATTAACATTTAAGCTTGCTCCTCCGCTACCATTCTGTGTAATAGAAATACCATTAACCATAAGAGCAGTTATATCAACAACATTGAAAGAGGCGTCGTTGCCTGACATATCGCTCATTGTAACTTTACCTGTGAAAGTTGGTCCTGATAAATCTGCCTTTAAATCTAAAGCTGTTTGTTGCGCAGTTGATACAGGTTTTCCAGCATCTGTTGTATTGTCCACATTTCCTAATCCAACACTGCTTGCCGATAATGCTGTTGTTAAATTAAGTGTATGAATATCAACAACATTGAAAGAGGCGTCGTTGCCTGACATATCGCTCATTGTAACTTTACCTGTGAAAGTAGCCCCGCCATCCTTCAATAAAACACTATCAATAGTTACACCGGTTGCACCTGTACTTTCACTAATAGTATCAATGCTCAAAGTTCCATCAAATCTTACATTACCTGTATCACCTAACATCTCTATGGTTTGGACAGAACTCCCATTTTTTAATTCTATATTTCTGAAATTACCCTCTCTTGATGCTGAAATAAAATTAGTACCTCCGACAGCATAATTTTGAGCACTTACTGTATGTGCCGTAACTGTATTATCTTTCAATAAAACACTGTCAATTGTAACTCCCGATGCGTCTGTTTTTTCGCTAATAGTATCAACACTCAAGGTTCCGTCAAATCTTACATTACCGGTATCACCTAACATCTCTATCGTTTGTACAGAACTGCCATTTTTTACTTCTAAATCTCTGAAATTACCTTGTCTCGTAGCTGAAATAAAATTAGTACCCCCAACAGCATAATTTTGAGCAGTTACTGTATGTGCTGTAACATTGTTGTCTTTCAATAAAACACTATCAATAGTTACACCGGTTGCATCTGTACTTTCACTAATTATATCCACTGATAAAGTTGTCCCGCCCCCACCATTTTGCGTAATAGACACACCGTTTACAGTTAAAGCAGCACAACTAATATCATTGCAACTGATATCGGTAGTTGTTACAATTGTATTTCCAACAACTTCTATTAATTTATTATTTAAAATAATTTTATTAACACTAATATCATTACCAAAAGTAATTAAGTTATTACTATGATCTGTTCTTATTGTGTTCGTAGTTGTAATATTACTATCAATATTCCCAAAAAACTTATTACAACTAATATCACTACTTACAGTAATTTTATTGCCAACCATTTCCAATACTGTATTATTTAAAGTAATTTTATCTGTTTTAATTGCATCTGAATCAAAAGATACTGCTTTTGATTTTCCCAGATTAATTATACTATCAAAATTATTATCAATATCTCTTTCCATTTGAAACATAATTTTATCATTATCATCTTTCATTAATGTTTTAGCCAAACTATAAATTTTTGCTTTATAGTCCGACCGGTCACCAATAACTAAATCTATACCATTTGTTTGAAAATAATTATATTGCTTGGTTCTATCCGATTTTACAGTGCCCATATCAAAATCATAAAAAGTATCCTGTATACCTTGATTTGTGGGCCATCCATCGTCCCAGTAAACTATTTTATCAATATTACCAGAACCCTCCACGTATACATTTTTGGTATATGTTTCATTATATTTGTAAACGATTACACGATTATCTGCTGTTGTTAAATAAAGTCTTTTATTTGTTGCAGCTATTTGAATTCCTCTTAATACATCGTCAATGGAGCTAATAGGATAAGTATATGTATATATATGGGTTAAACTTCCATCACCTGTTTTTTTATAAATATGTAATTCTGAATCATTTACCCCCGGTAGGTTGTTACCAGAATGGTTGTCTGGCGTATTTGGATTTGATAAAAAGACGAAATTATCATTCTGTGTCAAAGCAGAACCAACACCACCCCAACTCTGAAGTTGTTGTCGATAAGTAAATGTTGGTTTACCATCTGAATCAACAGTGTAAGAATATCTATGAAGAATTGAGCCATTGCTACTGGCTTGTTGATTATTTGCACTACAAAATACAATACTATTACCATAATGTATTATTTTTCCAATTCTCTGTGTATGTGCAGCAAGGTTACTTGTATCAATTCTTATTAAATCCCATTTACCTTCTTCTGGTACTACAGGAGATGTTACTGGTATACTTTTATTAATATAAAATACAAACAAATGAATGTCGGAAGTAGTACCATTTGATTCACTAACTATTATTAAATTATCTTCTGTAATAGCCATTGTATTTTTTATAGAAGTCGTATTAGAGTTATTTCCGCCTCTCCAGGTCCATTGAACATTCTCGCCATAACCTTTCATTAAATCAAAACTGTAACCACCTGCACCATTCACTAAAGAACTTGTAGTTGTTCCCGTTCCATAATTAAAATGATTATAAGTAAGAGGAATAAAAGAGTCATTGCTATTTTTTTTAAATATTCGAATACCTCCTTTATCAGTTGTCCCACCTGTCGCACCAACAACCATATAATTATCATTCATATCTATAGTCCTTCCAAAATTTCCATTATGGTAAGGGGCTACATTATTCATCTGAAAACCATGTCTATTAAACGAAGCTGAACCTTGAAATGGTGTTAACGTTTGATGTTTTTCCCACTTTAGACCATTTTTTTTCATTAGAATTACAGCACCATAATTACCACTATAATTCTGGCCATTACTAGCATTCGGATAATACCAGGTTGCATTTTCAAATCCAAAAACTGCATAATTTTTATATAATTTAATAGATTCATCTGCGAGACTACCTAAATTATTATAACCAGTTGCGTCCACCGTTTGATCAGTGATTGTATATACTAATTTAGGATCAAATTCGGGAACACTTTTAATAGTAAATGAATTGCAACTTATATCTTCATCGATATTTATTAGTTTTGATACTGATATTTTTGTTCCATCCATATTTTGTAAAGGAATTTCATCACCTATAAAAGTTAGTGAGTTTGTTGAAACTTTTGGAGCTTCCATCTCAGTAGAAACAACTCCAACTGTTTCATTAGATAATTTAAAATGATAAATACCACCAAAAAGAGTATCAGAACCATTTGCGTCAACTCGGTTTTGTCCAAAAATTAATTCATTGTTTTGATATGCACCAGCAAATAAACCATATCGCATATATATTGAAGACCGTGTTAAATTAGCAGGCAAAGGTGGTTTTAAATAATATATTTTGTTCCAAGATGGATCAGAATACTTATAAATTGTTGGTAAATAATTATTATCCGGTTGATTACCTGTAATCAAATAATCATCTGAAATTAGCATTATTGACTTTCTCATTAAATTAGTAGAACTATCGGGCGGTGGATCGTCCCCAGTATAAAAATATTGTTTTCGTACACCAGTTAAATCAAAAATACTTACTCCTTTACCGCTGTTCGATATTGCTATAATTTGTGAATTTTTTATTGCCAAATCATCGGGATAATAAGAATTTGTACCACCCTGGTCCCAAGAAACATCTAAATGAGCTTCTATATTCCAATCATCATTTGTATCTTTCTTAAATAAAATAGCACCTTCACGCGCCGCACCGTTCAAATTAGAAGGATACCATTTAGCTCCTGTAACAAAATAACCATTATCAGCAGCAATCAAACCATTCCATCCGAGGTTGATCAATTTTTCCGGTATTACATTTGTGTCGAATGTACCGTAAACAACTTTATATCCACGAATATTATCAATTCCAGAAGCATCTATAAAATTACCAGCAGGATCTCTTTTATAAATAAATATACTACCTTCGGTGTCGGGGTATATTTCTGCACCATTTCCTCCAGCTGTAACAAATAAATAATCACCATCGATATCTATACCTGCACCAAATTTAGAATTTGAACTTAAATCTGATACAGTATTTGTAATTTCACCCGGTTTTAAATATTTAACCTGGTTTTGCCAATTTTCAGTATCATATATTACAACTTTACCTGTATTACTATTATATCCTGGTAAACCACCATAAAGAACACCATTATTGTCAAATTTTAAATAATGTTTCCCTTGTCCCAAACGGTCAGCCGTAGAAGTTGTTGTTTTATAAAATAATCTAAATTCTGAAGTTGAAGTCGGTCTTTTTAAAACCCAAATACCATGAGAGTCGTGACATTTACTTATAGCTATATAATTACCATTAAATGCTATAGCACCTTCTCCTAAATTATTACGTTTATCAGTACCAGATCCAAAATCTTCTAGCGAACTGCGACCGGAATATTTATTTGGTGTATTTGAATAAGATATAGTTTGTGTTACATCCCAATTAGGACGAGTATCTATTCCACCCCCTTCGCTGGCTTTTAAATCTACAGCATCTATTTTTACAGCCAAATTATTTGACAAGTCTATAACAGCCGTTAAACATGTTTGAACACTAGAATTATCAAACAAATTATTAGCAGCTATTTCAATTACTTTTTCTATTGCTGAAGCCATTATAATTTAATCTTTTATTTTATTTTTTAATATTTTATTTTTACTAAATAATAATTTAGTAAAAATAAAATAAAATAATAAATTATAAGATGGCATCGTTAACTTCACAAATAACAACATTGACTGATACTAATGTTTTTATTGCCAACAGTTATTTGGATGATAAAATAACAAATGATTGGTCTGCTATATCAGAGTCGCAAATTACTACGTTATTTAATGATTTTTATGCAAATACAAATATAAAACAAACCATTTCATATATGGCTAACTTATTAATAATAAAAGCATCTAATCATACAGCCTTTATAGTTGATAAGCTTTTTACTATTTTAAATACGGATGGTAAAACATTAACATTAGCAAATGTTTTAACTACTACTGAAAAAGTAATATTCGATACTGCCAGAATTACAAACATAAATGGTGGTAATATTACACCAACTGTTATAGAAAAAGAAATTTTCAAAGGATTAAAGGAACTCTCATTTAGAAAATTAAGACAAGATATTAAAGGCAATGATTTGACTACAAAAATAAATGATATTTCAAATAATGATAATGATATAAATATTTCAACATATTTATCAAGTATTAATTCAAATTTATCATTAAATTTGACCAATATGGATTTGTCTGGTCTTAATTTAACAAATACTGATTTATCCGGCGCCACTCTTGAAAACACCGATCTTTCGGGAACAAACTTGACTGGCGCCAACTTACAAAATGTAGATTTGTCTGGTGCAAATTTACAAAATGTTAATTTAAAATCAGCTATAATATCTGGACTAATTAATATAACTAAAACAATCGGAACCGCTGTTAATTTACCGTCAACATATCAATATTATTTAAATAGTTTAACTGCTTCTACGGAAAATTTGTCAATAGGATCATATATAGCAACAACGGAAACCGCAGGTCCTTTCAAAGACGGTGAAAGCATTTCTGTTAATGGTGTTCAAATTACATTTGGAACAAGTATATCTGAAGCAGGGTTACTTGGTATCAACACTGAATTGACTGGCGATACTTTTACATTTGTTCAAGATGATAATAATATAACTGGATGGGGGAATGTATATCAAGGAGCAAATATTCCAACCGATATAAGCAATGTTAAATCGGTGTTTTCAACAAAAAATGCAAAATCGGTAATATGCAATGATGGTAAAGTGTTTTCTTGGGGTTTATCAGACGAAGGTGCTACTGCACCAACAGATTTATCAGGCATAATTGATATACAAAGCAATGAAAATGCTTTCGTTGGTCTTTATCATAATGGTAATATTATTTGTTGGGGGGATGACTCGAATGGTGGAACAACGCCCGTCGATGTAAGCAACGTTATTCAATTGTATTCAAATAAAAATGCGTTTGCTGCACTACAAGCGGATGGTTCAATAAAAAGTTGGGGCTTATTGACTGGAACAGCACCTACAACTAAAAATTTTATTGATATTTATAGCACAAATACGGCATTTGCAGCATTGGATTCAAGTGGAAATGTATCATGTTGGGGTAGTTCAGATTCAACACAGAATACGCCGCCGGTGGATTTGAGTAATGTAGCAATTATTTATGGCAATGAAGATGCTTTTACAGCATTAATAGCGGACGGAACTATAAAATGTTGGGGGAATCCGGTCAATGGCGGAACAACTCCTTCGGGTCTTAGCAATGTTGATTATGTTAGTAATACAAACACGGCATTTACGGCAGTGAAAAACGACGGCACTACTGTTTGTTGGGGTAATTCAAGCAATGGCGGAACAAAAACAACATCAAATATAGCTTATGAAGACGCTATAACGGTAACCGCTGATTTAAGTGGTAACTTTAAATTCAGTGGTTATGATGATAGTTCTGGAAATGTCAGTTTCATAAACAATGAAACGCAAAAAGATGCTGCATTTGTTATAGATAATGATTATTATTTTAATAATATTACATCATACAATGACAATATTGTTTATATATCCAATAAAGAATATGATAATACTACGACGCATACATTTACATTGAAAACATTAAAAAATATTGCATCTATGGATGCGAATAATGCTAACTCGTATATTAAAATTGGGTTTATATACACTGGAGGAGGAACTGACTATTCATCGTATAGATATAATAATATTTTTTCACAAACAAATTGTCCAAGTTATTTTTTAAATAATCCTGCTTGGATGAAAACAGAATCAAAAACATTAACTTTAAAATTATTAAGTAATAAAATGACATTAGAAGGACATGACGGTGCAACTGTTTATGAAAATACAGGTGTATTTGGCAGTCCTTCGACATATAAATTAGCAATAGCGATAAAAAATGGCATGATTCTATTAGAAAACCCAATTATAACAAGTTATCCTACTCTATATCATGATTTGGAATATAAATTTGACCAATCCGATAGTTCTAATACAGGAAATACTTTAAAATTCAGTTCAAGAGATATAAGTGGAGAGTTATTAGAATATGCAACAAAAGTTGTCGGCACTCCGGGTAGCGACGGTGCATATACGATATTGAAAAATGCCAATAAAAATATTAAACAATTGTATCCATATAGTGAAGAAAAGGGATTGGATGCTGGAAGAAAACATAAAATTTTAAATTTTTCAGTTAAAACAATAGTAGTCACTGTAGTTGCGAGTAAATTTGTTTTTGATGGAAACGCCGATGTATCTCCTATAATAAATCATGACGCTCTCTATAAATTTGACGTAAGTGATTCAAGTAATACCGGACATCCATTATCTTTTAGTAAAGATAACGATACTGTCGATTATAACGTTAATAGATTTGGTATAGAGGGAACCGCGCTTTCTTATGTAACGTATGAAAATAACGATAGTTATAATTCAAATATTTATGTGTTTTGTAAAACACATGGTGTAGGAATGGGAAGTAATTACAATCCTATTGTAATTTTAAAAATGAAGAATAAAGATATATCAGATATTGATAAAGTTTTTTCAACTAAAACAGCTTTTGCCGGATTAAAAAACGATGGTAGCATAGTCGCATGGGGAAATAGTGTTGAAGGGGGAACTTTTTTAAATAATAATACAGTTGAAAATATATCGAACAAAAGTGATTATGATATTAATGATTATATTAAGATGTCGTCGATGGTTATGGCTGGATGGCCATATACAAATCATGTTTGTATTATAACAAAATCAGGCGGTTTCTGGACAAGCGATAATATTTCATATAATCCGGCACATTCAACATGTGGTTTAAAATATAAAGGAATCCCTGATATAATGAGTGGAATTAAAAAAATGGTAACGAATGCCGGTGCCGTTGCTGTATTAAAGGAAGACGGAAGTGTTATAAGTTGGGGACGGTCCAGTCCTTATCCCAATGATAACGATGCCAATAACGCAAATTACGGTGGTGATTCTATAAAATTTTTACATGAACTAAACTCAGGCGTTATCGATATCGTAAATACAAAAAAAGCGTTTTGTGCTTTAAAAGATGATGGCACTATTGTTACGTGGGGCGATAGTCATTATGGTGGAAATTATAAAACTAAATATAGCGAACTAACAAATATTTCAAAAATTATTGGAAGTGGATGGGCTTTTGCTGCTATTAGTAAAACAGGAAAATTATACACGTGGGGACAGTATGGTAGAATTCATCAAAATAACTGGTGGTCCATTAATGGTCCGACAACTTTAACAGATTCGTCTATGGCTATTAATGTTAATAGTGGTATAGTAGACATGCGTTTTAATGGATATGGCGGACTTGCATTAAAAGATGACGATGTGGGAACATATAAAGTAGCTGCTTATTGGGGTGTACCACATATATTAGACCCTCTTAGCGCAACGCAGGGAATAAGAAATCATAGCGGAACGATTGATATTTCTATATTAGATTCGGGAATTAAAAAAGTATTTTCCACCACCGGGTCTAATCTGTTTTTAAAAACAGATAATAAATTATACGGTTATGGTAGTTTAATGCATAATACAAATATGATTAATACCGCAAAGCTTTCATCGCTGGTTGATATATCAAGTGTATGTTTTACTGCACATACTGGTGGTGATAAAGCAGTGGCAGCTTTAAAAGCAGATGGTTCGGTTATAACCTGGGGAACTACTTCTCATGGTGGCGATAAGACAGATAATACAAACGGAGCGAGAGATAAAAATGGCACACAGATAGATACGTTATTAGATTCAGACGTTGTAAAAATATACTCAAATGCAAAATCATTTTGTGCATTAAAAAGTAACGGAGATATTGTATGCTGGGGAGATAATGCCTGGGGTGGAAATCCAACAACAGGTCGCGGAACTGGGGTAGTAGATGATGATTTTCAAAACTTTGTTAAAATAACAAGTATATACGATGAAAATAGAAGATATCATGATTTTAATTATGGTCGTGGGTTTGCAGGATTAAAAAGCAATGGTTCAATTGTCGTATGGGGTCTTGGCGTTGCTCACTCAGGTTATTCTACAGAAGACTTAAAAAATTCAAGAGATTTTGTTGATGTTATCTGTGGTAATTATTCAACAAATATATTTGTAGGTATTAAAAAGGATGGTAGTGTAAGAATATTTGGCGAAGACTCTTACGGTGGTGCAATGTATAGGTCAATCCTCGGTTCAACATCTCGATCTTGGAATGCAAAGTATAAAGAAGGTCATATTCATCTTCCCGGAACAGTTAAAACGCCAATGACACAAACAACGTATTTAACAAAAAAAAAAAATACAGTTGCAAAAACAAAAGATGTATATAAAACAATATATGCGACAGATAAAGCTTTTGCAGCTATAAAAGATACAGGCGATGTAACTGTATGGGGCGAAAATGATTATGGTGGAAAACAAACCGATGTATCAGGTCAAACTAATTTCACACACTTATTTTCAAACCGCGGTTCTTTTGCAGGATTAAAAGAGGACCAAACAATGTTTAATTGGGGAAACAAAAACTTTGGGTCTTTAGGTGGACCATCTGCGGATATAACAATTTCGCCAAACTTACAAGAACTTAATCAATATACAGAATCATATAGAAAAAGTAATATATTATCTGAATTTGGTATAAACGCCGACACTAAAAAAATGGTAGAAAATAGTTATACTTCTAATGCTGAAGGCAATGCATTAATTAATATAGATGGAACTGTTGATACCTGGGGAAATACTGCTTTTGGTGGTCTAACTACTAACTTGTCAAATGATTTAAAAAATGTTAAAGAAATTATAACTGGCGGCGGTGTTATGACTGCATTAAAAGCGGATGGCACCGCGACTACTTGGAAAAACAATGCGGTATATGAAACAAATAAACCCGCTAATTTAAATAATATAAAAAAAATAGTATCGGGTAGCGATGGTATGGTTGTTGCGTTAAAAGCAAATGGTACAGTAACTGCGTGGCATAATGCAAGTAATGCATGGGATTTATGTGGTAATATAACAAGTAATAATTTAACCAATTTAAGTGGAATTGTTGATATATATGCTTCAAACAAATGTTTTGCTGCATTAAAATATGATAATTCTCTCTATATCTGGGGAAGTAATGAGAATTCTGCAAATAGAATAATACATAATATAACAACAGAAGCATCTAAATTAACATCAGGAGTTAAAGAAGTTTATGTAAATGGAAAAGTTTTAATTGCTTTAAAATATGACGGAACTGTGGTAACTATAGGAAATGTGAATAATGGTGGTGATATTAGTAATAACAATGCTCAATATCAATTATATGGCGGAACGGCTACTGAGATAACGGAAGTATTTTTAAATGATAAATTTGCAATAGGATTAAAGAAAGATAATTCATGTGTTTACTGGGGCGATATATCAAGAAATGTCAATTTATATAATAATGATATCTCCACGTTTAACAACATAAAAAATATTGTTTATTCGAAAGATGTAATGATTGGTATTAAATTTAATGGTTCTATCGTTGGCATTGGAGAGAAAAATAAGGGTGCTGAAACTCCAATAATCGAAGAAGCAGTTTTAAACGTTTTTGCAACAACTAATAACGGATTTAGTTTATTAAAAACAAATAATAAAGTTATATCGTGGGGCGATACCTCTTATGGTGGACAAATTATATAATTTTTTGTAATATTAATTATAAATTTTATTTTAAATTTAGTAAAATTAAAATAAAATTTAATAATATAGTTGATGAGCGTTATACCTTCTTTGACATCAATTGAAGAAGTATTTTCAAATGACGGTGCTTTTTGCGCATTAAAAACCAACGGAACTATTAAATGTTGGGGTCATGCTGATTATGGTGGAACAACGCCAGTAGATATAAGCAACGTTAAGACTGTTTATACATCGAATCAAACGTTTACAGCTTTAACTAAAGATAATTCTTATATTACGTGGGGTAAAACAGCACATGGCGGCGGAACAACAAAAACGTTGAAAAATATAAAAAAACAGCCTTTATTTAATAGAATGTATGGTGAATCCACTGCGATTCATAATGTAAAAAGAAATAATTTAAGAATTAAAAAAAATTATAATTTTAATAATTCTTTGTATAACAGACAAGTGCAACAGCTATTCTCGTTTGATGATAAAACTATAATTAATAATTATTCAAAAATACAATTTGATACAATTAATGCTATTAAAGAACTTAAAAGTGGAGAAATTGAAGATTCTGATTTAAAGGATATTAATTTATCAAACCATAATAATCGTCATTTAATTTTAGATAAAATTTTTTCAAATATAACAGATATTAGTTTTAATATGACCACTGTAAAAGCTAATTTAAGTAATAAAATAACTAAAACAAAAGTAAAAGTTATAAAATCCGCACAAACAATGAACGCTAATTCTGGTGAAACGAGTGATATAACCACCAACCAGGGTGTATACAGTAATTTATCAGATTTAAGCGATAATATTACTGTTAATATGGACAATAATGTTTCTTTTAAAGTAACAAGACTAACAGCAAAAGGTTTAACGGGTAAATATAATATAGAGGTATTGGTCGGAAAAATGTTGGTAATGGGTCGATATTCCGGAACAATAGAAATTGGAACACCTTCTTTGATAATGGGAGAATATGAGGACGATGATAATATTGTTATTAATTCACATAAATTCTTTTTTGGTGGATTTGGTTGTAATAATTTAACAAAAATAACAAATACAACAAAAAAATATCAAAATATTGTAACTTCTAAATACGGTCTTGCTTATTTAGATTCTAATGGTAAAGTTACATGTTTTGGCAGAGACACTCTTAATACAACTGGGTTAAATTTAGACAGCGGTGTTATAAAAGTGTGTTCTACAGACGCTAATTTTATAGCACTGAAAAGCGACGGGACAGTTATAATATGGGGTAGCAACGATACAATTAAAAGGAAAAGATTAGACCTTAAACATTATATAAATGGCGTCTCTAATTCACTTCTCTATGATTATTCTTTGTATTTAACAGGTATAATTGATATATTCGCCGTTAATACCGGAACAAGATCGATGGTTGTAGCAAAAAAAAATAATAACAGTTTTGTAATTTTTGGAAATGCATTTAACAGTCAATATGACACTGTTCTAAATAGAGATGGAAGTCTTCCTATAAATGGTGTAATTCTTGAAAATATTCATCAAATATATTTTAATCCTGTTGACGTCCTTCATGATACCAGAATGAACATGACTGGAATTAATAATAAAGGAAAAATTGTTTCTTGGGGAGCAGTTATTGATTATAATGTTTCAACAGATGAATACCTAACAACAAGTACTTATAACAATGGTGGTAAAAATATTAATGATAAATATTATGGTATTAGCGGTGAAAGTGGGAATAACATAAATGGTAATTTTTATCAAAATTACACGTTTGATAACTTACCACCTGTAAGTAAACTATATATGAATGGTCAATTCGTTACAGCTATATTAAATAATGGTACTGCTGCTTGGTGGGGGAAAACGTATGTTTATGGTCCATATACAGCTGGAGCTGCAAAGGATGATTCAAATATAGTAACGACCAGTGTTTTCGACCAATTAAGAAGTCGTAGATTTGTCGATGGCGTTACAAGCGCAGGTGCCACTGCTTTATTAGATACGTCCGGAGGTGTTATTTTATTTGGTTTGAATAATGGAGGCGGATACAAAAAACCAACCGATATATATGTTGATGAAACTAACGAATTGAAAAATGATATTAGTGCAAATGTAATAAAAATGGTTGCATCAAGAGTTAATTCATTTGTTTTTTTACGTAGTGATAACGTAGCAGTGCTTGTTCCAAATGTTACAAGCGATATAAGCTATAATTTGCATCCCAACTCATATATAAATTCTATAACAAAAAAGGGTCCGGCTATCAGTACAGGAAAACAAACATATTTAATACCTAATATAAAAGATATTTACGTAGGTGGATATGGTGGATTTGGGTTTATAACACAAACAAATGATGTTATTCTATGGTCATATAATAGAGTAGATACATTTATAGATATAGGTGAAATAGTTGGTGGAAAATTAGAAAATGTTAAAGAATTATTTTCAAATTCTAATTCTTGGTGTGCGCTTAAATATGATAACACATTAGTATGTATTAAAGGTGGTATCGAGAGTATTTATAATCGCATTGGTTACACTGAAACCATGTCAATGGTTGGATGTGATTATAATGATATATTTTTTGGTATAAATGGAATTCTTAGTAATGGTGGTAATGGAAAGGGTGGGTGTGTTTTGAATGGTGATGGAACGGAAAATGTTTTAAAAAATGTAAAAAATGTCTTTCCGCAGCACGGTAAAAATGTCAGATTAGATAAATCAGATACTATTGTAGCTGTGGGTGGATATATTGCTATATTGGACGATGGTGTAAACGAAAAAATTGTATACTGGGGTAATACAGAGATGTCTTACAAAAAAGTTCATGGTAATAAACTATTAGATTCAACTATATCCAATGGAGGAATGTCTTTACTTAATGTGTCTTTCGATGGAAAAATATCATCAAATGAAATATTCGGAATACACGGAACATATGCAGGCGTCGGAAATATGAATATGATGAAAAATAATAAATATAGATATCCAAATAAGTTCCTATTTAATACCAGTATTGTTATCAATGTTACAGTTCAAAATATCGGAGGAAATAAATTTGTTTTAAATAACGATACAAGTGGTTATACTTTTAAAGAAGGTTATTCTTATATATTCGATACAAGTGATTCTTCAAATACAAATTATAAAATAGCTATTTCAAACAGTCCTAATATATTAAAAAATGAAAATTGTGTGCAATATTTATTTCCCGGCGAAGAGAATTCTTTTATGAGATATTATAAATCAAATAAGTATACGTATATTTATTGCGAAACAAATGGTATTGCTATGGGAAGTTTATATAACACTATAGGAACTCCTGCGGAATTTACAGCTTTGGATACCGCTTTCGGTGGAGAAACCGAAAGAAACATACTTTCAACATATGTAAATGTACCTGATAATAAAATATTATTAGACGCAAGTTTGAACAGTATAATTATTGACACTTCTGTTAAAAAAACAGCCGTTTTAGACTCTTTATTTACTACATTGTCTACTAATTATTTAACTATTAATAAAGATAAAATGGGTTATGATAAAATTTCTTTAGGAGGTATTAATAATCCTTTAACATATGGATTTAATATGAAAGTAATTAATACAACGAATGTTATAAGAGGTATTTCTATATCTGGAGAAACAGTAAATTCTGGAGCAGTAGCATTAAATAATTTTACTTTAAATGATTCATTATATGTTAATATGAAAGATATGAGTGATAATATTCTTTTAAATATAGGTGACAAAATTGGAGCACCTTATGGAAGTTCTACGTGGAATTTAAAAAATTTTACACCCGGTATAGAATTTATAATTAGAAGAATATCTATAAGTTCAGCTGCAGCTAAATATGAAATTGTCTCTACATTTGGAACACTTATTGTAAAAACATCTGGAATTAATTTTAATACTTCGAATAATACTGGTTATTTTCTTGAAAATGATAAAATATTAATTAATGACGTTGAAATTATTTTTAACAATGCTGGATTTGTAACAAAAGGTTCGAAAAAAAGTTTCACAACCATAAACGTTACTGTTGATAATGATACTAAATTTTTATTCAACAATAAAACGAGTAGCCCTGTATTAGAATTTGATAAAAATTATAAATTTGATGTTTCTGACACCTCAAATACTGGATATAAATTAGGATTTAGCAGTTCTAATTCTACTAATCTATATAATACTATTTATTATGGAACACCCGGAACAATAGGAGCTTTCGTCGAATTTACACCCGGGAATTTAACATCTCAAACTATTTATGTTTTTGATAGTTTAAACAATGAAATAAATATGGGAAGTTTATATAATCCAATGTCTATAAATAACGGGCTAACAAAAACAATAATAGATAATTTAGAAACACAGGTTGTTGATAATGGAATTACTATACCTACTGGGTTATATTCTAATTTGGTTGGAAGTACTGATGCTGCTAAGGTAATACAAAGAAATCTTCGTAGACATTTAATGTTAAGAACAATCTTTGCAAATAATCCAACAAATTTACTACTAACTACTACAAAAGATAATTTAGGGTTTGATTCAAGTTATGTTAAAAGTAATTATAAGATTTTTAATTCTTTAAATTCTACTAATATAGTTAATATTAATACTTCTACCGATACAGACATCACTGATTTAAAAGGGTTTTATTCCCCTCTTGAAGATGGTCATATTGCAAATATTACATTAAGTGATGGCGTAACTGTTTTAAAAGTTGAAAGAACCGGAACAGATGCAAACGATAAAGGTATTTATTATGTTTCAAATACTACTGACATGACTAATTTATATATAACCGCTACAAATAGTATAAATTATATAATTAATTCTAATCCGGCAGGACCTTTTAAAGATGGTGATACTGCGACGATAAATTATATGCCGTTAGTATTTGGTGGTATAGGCGATGGTAGGAATACAAATCCTGCCTTAAATCCAACTCCTTTGGTTACAACACCTGTTTATAGCGTTGATGTTTCAAGTATACCGATATTTCCTGCATGGAGTAATGATTGGGGAACTTCGGGTGGTTTTGCAGGAATAGCTACAGACGGTAAATTATATAAATGGGGGGTTAGCAATACTATATATTTAGAACCCGGTAATGGAGATGGTGGAGAACCGAGTTCAGAAAGAATAACCGATATTTCTTTTTGTGCAACGGTTGGCTACAATATTTTATATTGTAAAACAAACGGTTCGATTGGCAATACATCAGCAAATGCTCATTTCCCTTTAAATCATTCGCAAAATATGTGGTATAATAATGGTGTATTAAGCACCGACTTTACATTAATTAGAGACGTTGTTCGTATTTATACATGCGGTATTAGTAACACACCTGCTGCAATAATCTTGCGAAGTGATGGTAGTATCGGTTTTTGGAGAGGACCGCAAACCGATAATGGCGGTGGATGTCAGTATCATTCTCAAAGCACTGCAAATAAAGATGCCTATTCATTATTGGGTATATATGGTAAGCGATTGATGGATTCAACAGATGCTAATTTTTCAAAAATTATTAAAGTTATCGGAGGGCCAAATACAATTTTATTATTACGTCAAGATGGAAAAATTGCACATTTATCGTTTACTGTAAACGACCAAATAAGACGAAAAAGAATTATATGGAATGGTCCTTCTACAAGCATTTCCAGTGCATATTTTACATTGGAAAACAGCTTGGAAGATGATGGTGAAATTAAAAATTATGTTGGCAATGTTGTCGATATTGGTGTATTAGGTTATGTGGTTAATGATGATAGATATTATATATTAAATGACATAGGTCAGTTTATGCTACTTATGCACAGTACTTACTTCATTGGTAACAAAAAATCTCCCCATTATTCTATAAGTTATGATACTTCCAGTGTTTATTTTAAAAAAACTATAAAAGTAATGACGTTTCAAAGTTTTTATTTGCAAATAACTGAAGATTATTCAGCTATTGTTCCGGGTCACCTATGGCAGGGTGGATATTATTCGTCTATTACAAATAAAACAAATCCATGGGAAATAGTTTCGTCGAGTGGCGTATATCATCCTGTAAATGTTGATATTTTAAATGGAAATTTTAATAATAACATAAATAATGTAACAATGTATAATGCATCGTCAAATATTACAAGAACAATCGATAAATATTATGGACAATTTATATTGATGAACGATGGTTATTTGTTTCCTGCTATTAAATTTTTGCCATATTCTCAAGGTTACTATCCTTATTACGATTCTAATTGGAATGACCCAATATATGGAATTTACGGTACTAATAATGGATACCCTGCGGATAAACAACCCTATGGCGTTGATTTATCAAATGTAAAAATGATTGCAACTGGTTATATCAACAGTTTTGCTGCCTTATTAAACGACGGACGTGTTCTAACGTGGGGTAAAGGATATAACACTCCGTCTGGTAGCAATTCATTTGATGTATCTGGTTCATTAACAAATGTAAAAAAAATATTACTAAATCAAGACGCAGGAGTAGCTTTAAAAAATGATGGTAGTGTCGTTGTGTGGGGACATTCTTTATATGGTGGTTCTACGTCTGGTCATGCTTTTTCACCAAATATGAGTGACAATGGTTTCGGTACTGGAATTCTTGATATTTTCTGCAATAACGATACTTTCACCGCTGTTAAAAGCGATGGTATACTCGTTTGGGGCAAACATAAAAACAGTGACTATTTTAATGAATTAGGTGGAAAAACATGGGCAATTAATAATAATATAAAAAAATTTTCTAATTTTCAAGAAAATCCTGTTGCAAACTGGTATTCTAATATACAAAAACAAGATATAAATGAAGGTGTACTTTTATATAATTCTAACACAGCTATAACCGCCAAAGTTGATGAATTAGTTACAGCGGGTGTTTCGCAGGCAGATATAAATACTGTCTTGTATTATCCATCTTATATGGCTACTTTAGATAAAGTATATATTCCATCTACCTTTTTTTCAACTGGGACAAAAGATACAATTCGTAAATTATTAATTGAATTATTATTTTTAATGAAACCAAAAATAAATAAAATAAAAAATACATCTTCTAATTTTTCATTGAATACTAAAATTAATAAAGATAATTTAACAATTATAAAATCTAATATGGGTGTAATTGATTTATTTGAATTCAACAATTTATACAATGGGTTTTACTGCAAATTAGAAGATACTGATAAAATTAATTTTCAAAGTATAAATGGAGATTTAATTTTTCAATTAGAAAAAAGCGGAGGTTCTTATATATTATTAAAAAAAGACGGAACTGCTGATATTTCAGCAAATGATCTTGGACCATTTACAACTGGTAAATTGGAAATTAACGAATCAATCATAAATTTTCTGGACGGTGCCTACGACGGTAATGATGAAGTTTCGCAGAATTTTAATTGTATAGCTACAACAAATCGCGCAGCAGCGTATTTAACAAACGAAGGTAAAGTAATTACATGGGGTTCTTCTGACCATGGGGGATATTCGCATGAAGAATATTTTAACAAAACGCCACAACTACAACATCGGCCAATCTGGGCGGGAACATCAAAAGCAAATGATTGGAGCTATAGTATAAATAAAAACCAAACCTCTGTTAGCACCGATGTAACTTCCAATGTTATCGATATTGTAAGTACATATAGAGCATTTGCTGCATTAAAAGCCGACGGAAGCGTTGTAACATGGGGACACAGCTCTTCAGGTGGTTCACAGATTGTATCAAATAATAACGTAGAAGAATTGCTAACAAGTGATGTAAAAAAAATTTATTCTAATAAAGAAGCCTTCTGTGCTTTAAAAAAAGACAGAACTGTTGTTTGTTGGGGTAATCAATCTTATGGAGGCAATAGTGAAACTAACAAAAGTGGCGGCGAATTAAAAGATGTTGTAAAAGTGTTCTCTCATAGATATGGTTTTATGGCGTTAAAAAGCGATAAAACAGTAATAACCTGGGGAAATGTTAATTCAAAAATTGACCACGCGACATATGGGGTTAATGGTAGTCAACATAATAATACTACTGCCCTAACTACATTAACTGATGTTTTAGAAATTTACGCAGGAGAATCGCATGATATGTATTGTGCTATAAAAACAGATGGGTCTTTAGTAAGATGGGGTATTAATTCAAATGTTAGCGCAGGTATGTCTACTGATCTATACGATCGTTTAAAAAGAATAAATGTTCATTCAAGTGCACCTGCGTTTGTAAATGCATATAGTAGCGGTAATGGTGTTTATCCTCTTGATTTATCAGGCGGTGTATATGTTTTTAGTGGCACGTCTGTTAATTTTACAGCATGGGAAGCTGTAAAAACGGATATTAGTGCTAATGTAACCAGAGTTGTAGTAAATGAAGCAGTTATCGCTTGTTTAAGAAGTGATAATAAATTAATTGTTTTTAGAAGTGGAAGTAATTATAAAAATTATGGTGGTGATTTCAACATCGCTGATACAAATGTTACAAATAATGCTCATCTACCGCCAACAGAATATATTATAAATAACAATACATTACAAAACATTAAAGATATTTTTCCTTCGAGAACAGGATTTTCTGCTATCGATATGTCAGATAATGTTATATGTTGGGGATGGAAAAATACGAATTATGTTAATAATATCGATCATACGAAAGTATATGGTGGTGATTTGTCCGGAAACGATATTAGTAAAAATCGTCCCGTAGCATTATTTAGCAATGGGAAATCTTGGTGTTGTTTAAAAGAAGATGATACGGTTGTAACCTGGGAGGGAACGAATACAAATTCAAGTGCTGTGCAAGATGGTGCACAGCACACTGATTCTACATATGGTATAAATTCTACAAATTGGGGTGGTAATGGAAACGGTGGTTCTATTCGGAATGATTCGGGAAGCGTAACAACATTATCCAATGTTAAAAATATAATACCATACTGTGAAGATGGTAGTTCATTGGAATCAAACGGGGATAGAGCTGGATTTATTGCATTATTGGAAGATGTTTCTGGAAATAAATCAACCGTTGCGTGGGGAAGTGACAATAATAATTCACGATGGACATCTCCTACACCGTCTTCCACAGGTCGCGGTTTTAGACATATTGTCGACGAATTAACGTCGCATTCCAAATTAAAAATTGGAATTTTTAATAATAGAGGCGACTATGTTTATTGGCGCAAAACGGCGCGTGAAAATCTACATGAATTTGATTTTGGTAATCAAGCATTTACTGGAATAGATACTGGATTTGGTAAACCAATTACTATCGAAGAGACGTATGATTTGGCATCAGAAGAAACAGACGCAAGTAATAACGGTATCGACGAATCCACTATTAATAGATTTAAAACAACAAAATTAAACGAGGTTGATGAAACAATTACATTGCCTGTTGAAAGTAGTGTTTTTTCCGGCACTGTAGTTACTTCCGGAAAAACAAAAAATCAAATAAGAAAGCAAAGACATAGCGTTTTGAAACTTGCCTTTGCAAATAACCCTCGAAGAACCAAAATTAAAACAACAGCGGCTTCTTTGGGTTATACAAATCTAAAAAAACCCAATATCATGATAATAAAAATTAATTTTGGAAAAGCTACATTAAATCTAAATGAAGACAATAATATAAATAACGATACGGGTTTCCTGATTCCTATTGAAGATGGTCAAGAAGCAACCATAACAAACAAGGTTGGAACATCTAAATTTAAAATTACAAGAGATGCAATAAGTTATGCCGGAGGAGAAGGTAAATATTTTGTCGAATCCATTACAAATGTTTCAATGGTTACCAACTTTCAATCATTAACTTTTGTGAGAGGTAGTTCTCCACAGGGGCCATTTAAAGACGGCGATACAGCTATCATTGCAGGCGTTCCTATTTTATTTGGTGGTTTAACAGAAGACGAAGGTAATTACAGTTTTGGTGATCCATATATCAAACCAATCATAGGTAGCATTACCAAGTTACCTGATGAAAAAGCTCTATATCGTTTATTTCAGGGTTTAGATGTTTATATAAATTGCTCTGTCGATAAAATTAGCGAAAAGAAACAAAAACATATGGAAGATTGGTTTTACAGAAAAACTGGCTTTGATTCCAAATTATTTGGATTCATTACAAGTGGTTACTTTTATAATAAAATGTTCATTACAAGTGAAAATCACGAACTCCTCTGTGATTTTGACAAACAATCTATCACCATGGATGAAAAAGACCAAGAATACTTTACAATTTCTAATACATACGGTGTTGAAAAAGAAAATACATTTATATTAAATGAAAAATGCTCTATATACACCATATCTTGGCCACATAAACAATACAACAGCATTGAATTTACTATAAAAATTTATGAAAATCCACAGATTGATAATGCTGTTAGTATTCAAGTTGCTGGTAATATTATAGATTGTAAAGGTCTTTTGGTTAGAAATTATAAACCATCCTTAATGACAATTTCTGATATCAAAATTAAGAAAGATAAGAAATTAAATAATAAATTAAAAAAAGCGAAACATAAATTTTCTACGAAAGCTATTAAAGATGACGGCGAAGTATGGATTAAAGTTAAGGGTATATAGGTTTCCTTTTTATATAAAATATTTTTTATAAAAAATATTTTATTAACATTTAGAAATATATTAAGTTTACACTATATAATGATGAGTTTTTTTACAGGTGAGAAATCCAACGTTTTAAAAAACACATCAATAAACAATATTAATGTTGACGCCATTGAAGAATTAATTACTCCCAATGATTTGCATAAAAAACAACCCACGAATAAAAGAATCATTGCATTTGTTGAAAAAACCAGGAATTCCATTAGGAAAATTCTCTCCGGAGAAGATAAAAGAAAGCTAATGATTATTGGTCCCTGTTCTATTCACGATATTTCCACGGCAAAAGAATACGGTTTAAAATTAAAATCTATAGCCAACAAATATGAAGAAAAAATATTGGTTGTCATGCGTGTTTATTTTGAAAAACCCAGAACAACCGTGGGTTGGAAAGGTCTTATTAATGATCCCGATCTCGACAATTCATTCAATATAAATAAGGGATTAAAACTTGCGAGAGAATTATTATTGTTTTTGAATGAAAATGAAATCCCATGTGGTTATGAAATTCTTGACACTTTTACACCGCAATACATCTGCGATTTAATTAGTTGGGGAGCCATTGGCGCAAGAACAACAGAAAGCCAAGTTCATAGACAACTTGTTTCGGGTCTTTCAATGCCCGTTGGGTTTAAAAACAATAGCAGTGGCGATACAGACATTGCAGCAAATGCAATGATATCTGCTGATTACCAACATTGTTTTTATGGTATAAATGGAAATGGTAAAGCGGCAATAGTAAGAACAAAGGGAAATAAAGATACACACGTTATTTTACGAGGTTCGAAATTTGGCACAAATTATGACATTGATTCGATAAATAATATGAAAAAAACCTTAAACAATAAAAATCTTAGAGAAAATGTGATGGTGGATTGTTCTCATGGAAACAGTAATAAAAACTATAAAAATCAAATGAATGTAATAGAATATATTGCTAATTTATTAAGTGAGAATAATGATACCGTTATGGGTTTTATGGTGGAATCCAATTTGATTGAAGGTAATCAAACGTTGGTATTTGGTAAAGCTAATAAACTTGAAAGGGGTAAAAGTATTACTGACAGCTGTGTAAACTTGATTGAAACTGAAAAAATGATAAAAAAAATATATAATCTACTTTAAAAAGTAGGACAAACCTACTTTAAAAAGTAGGACAAACAACTACTTTAAAAGTTTACTTTTGTCAAACTTTTTTTAAAAGTTTACTTTTGTCAAACTTTTTTTAAAAGTTTAAATGGCAAATAACTTATTCATATTATTTACTTCAATTTTGTTTTCTTCAGGTAAGAATAATTTTTCTATGAGTGAATTGTCTCTAATGCGTAATGTATAGTCCATTTGATTATTTTTTCGACCAATTCTTCCAAATGCTTGAATTGTTTTTTCTTGTGTCATATTAACCAAATCTTTGCTCAAATATCCGTGACAAAACTGATAATTTGTTCCGTAAATGTAATCACTTGACGCGATAATTAAATATAATTTCTGGTCTTCTGCTAATTTTTTCATAATTTCCATATATTTTATTTTATCTTTATCTTTCTTTACTTCATTGTTGCTATCTTCTTTAATAAAACAGCCGATTCCCATTAATAGTAAAATTTTCCAAGCATTGGAAATATTTAACAACATAATTTCTTCAACAATATAATCACTGATATCGCAGGTAAACTCGTTTGTTATATCATCTTTATCTGTCCATTTTCTAAGATGTGGCTTTGTATTAGGAACAAATTTCTTTTTTAATTCCACCGCTTTAATTTTATTTCTAAGAGATTCCGATTTTTTCTTATATGCTTCTAATATTTGGTATTCTTTTGTATCCATTTTCAAATTTTTATCTTTTAATTCGTCACTTTTCTTATCTTGCCTTTGTTTTTCATTTTCTTCAATCTTTTCCAAATCTTTTTTCCATTTTTCATTTTTATTAATAATATTCATAACATTATCAATTTCTTCTTCTGATATATTTGATGCATTCAAATATATCCCTGCTAATTTCTTTACATCGCTTGTCAAAAATATAGTTGGACCGTCTGTTAAAGTATTAGCATCATTTGTAGTAACTTTAATAGTTGATTTATATGTTTGTTTTCTATTTTCTTTAAAATAGTCATATATTTGTTCCCATTTATTTTTACACTTTTTCAATAACAATAAGTAATACATTTTAATATTAATAATATTAATTTCACTAATATCTTCAAAATATGCATCAATGAAATATCTTTCTGCAACCAATTTATTTTTATTGACATACGTAATAAATTTTGTAATTTGTTCTACATCGAAATGTCTCAGTAAGGTTTTATTCTTTTCAATATGTTTATAACAATCTTTTATCAAATCATAACTTTCAAACATGTAATGTGGCAACATTTTATAACCTTCTTTTGATATAATTGGAATTGATTTTTTACACTCATAACTCAACACTTCAATAATGTTACTGTCTTTAAATTTATATCTATAACTTTGCAACATCTCTGCGATATCTTCCATATTTGGCAAAGTAGCAGACGACAATACAATATTAGGAATTACATTTTCGTTCCAATTTCTCTTCAAAATTTTATGAAAAGGATGATCTTTATAATCCAGGGTAATCGTTGGTTCATCCCAGTACCATACCAAGTCTTCTTCTTTATTAAATGCCAACATATAATTCATTGATGGTAAGTAAGATTGAATATCGCTGATAATTACTTCTACCTTATCGCCTACACTATTATCTACTCTAAAAATACCACCAGATCTATAATTTTTTGTAAAATCTTTTGCTGCAAAATAATGAAGTCTAATGTCACCAGGGTCTGTGCAACCGAATGCCACTGCTATTGGTATTTCCAACGAAATACAGGATTTGGCTAATTGCAATCCAATATGTTTTGCAGCACATACGAATATAATTTTTTTACCCTGTGATAATGCAATTGGTGACAACGTTTTTCCTGTTCCTGTAGGGGCTTGATATAAAACCATTTTATTGGTTTTGTTTTTGAAATTTTTAATAAGTTCTTTTTGATGTGAGTATAATTTAATGTCTGAATATTTCAATAATAATTGATTTTTTTCAATATATTCCTGTGAATTTTTAATAATTTTAGTTAATTTAATTTTTGCTTTATTTTCCTTTAAAATAAAGTTTACAAAATCTTCTACATAACTATTAATATTGGCAATAGAATTTTGTATTAATTGACTAATGATATAATAATAATAATTTTTTTTATCTTTTGATCCTAAGTATTTTTTAACCATTTTTAATAATAAATATTCATAAATATCCGTTTTATCCAAATCATCTACCTTTTTATCAAAATTTTGCATGCGAAACAATTCCTTCTTCTTTATTTTTTTTTTTGATTTTTTTTCTTTTGTATCAAATTTAAGTGAATATTTTTTTACTAATTTTTGAACATTCTCCTTAAAATATTTTGTATAAAAATAACCATGAAACATATCAAGATTGTCAGTTATTTTCATCATCTTTAATAATGTATTTGCATCATTCATTGTAATATCTGGATTTTCCCATCCATCTTTAATCAATTTCAAAATCCTTTGTTCTGCTTTGTCTACCGGAACTTCCAATGCTTCCCATTCCTCCTTGGTTAATTTTTTTTGTGATAAATCCATTATTATTTGTAATTTATTGTATTTTTTTTTAATAATAATTTATTATTAAAAAAAAGCTATCAATTTAATAACCCAGTAAATGACTTGATGAAAAATACATTGCGTATAATATTGAATTAGGAACTGCTTCTGGTCTACTTGCTATATCGCCTCCTAACCAATGACCTATAATTTCTTGAAATAATAATCCACAGAAACTTATTAATAACCCTTTTCTAAATAAATAAAATTGAACTTTGTTAAAATATTTATTTACCGATATATTTTCTTTTAAAGTTAATTCTCTATATTTACTTGTGTAATCTACGTTGGCTTTTCTAACTGTATTAAAATATAGTAAACAATATAACAATGTTCCCATTTTACTAAATCTATAATAATGTCCAATAAATATAGTGTATAAACACCACATTAATTTTTTGGCATATTGTGGATTTAAATTAAATAACGCAGGTAACCAAAATAACATACCATACATAGAATACGGCATAATAATTGTATGCATCCAGGAATTCCACTGTGATAAATGAGCTTCTGAGTAATAAAGTATACCTTCGTCGCCAACTAACATAAAATTGGACAATATATCATATGAATTATAACCAATAAATATGGAAATACTACTTGGTATTATTATATCAGTATTAGACTTAATTGTTTTAATTAATTGCATCATTAAT
>TARA_B110000261_G_scaffold22251_1_pt1 | contig 27006 bp, 18 predicted proteins | sample TARA_B110000261 | Tara Oceans TARA_B110000261 (sample SAMEA4397705) | marine metagenome | biome: Polar Biome; feature: [DCM] deep chlorophyll maximum layer (ENVO:01000326); material: water (ENVO:00002006), including particulate matter (ENVO:01000060) such as... | depth 20 m | reverse complement strand
CCCCCCCCCCCCCGTGTCCCCTACGACGGCCTCAACTCGACCCCAAATCTCATGGCAACCAAATCGGTCCGCTCCCGGACCTTCAAAATCCGGTCCCCGTCCGTTTCCCGCGCGCCGTCGATCGCCGCCGCTATTTTTCCAAAAGTGTTTGTATAACATTCCCGCCGCTCTTTGCTCGATACCGTCCGCGCGTCGTGTATTTTCTCCAAACAAGCGGTCGCTACTCGTTTTTGATCTCCCTCTGTGTCTTTAAGAAAGTCACAACACGCCTCGGTTGGCCACCTAACCGCTTTCGTAAGGAACGTCAGTTCTTTTGTGTGCGTGTCTGTTTCCGCAAACGTTTCGACGAGCGCCTCGACTTCGGTTTCTCGTTGCAACACGCCCACCGAAATCGCGCGTGCTATGCCGGGAAACCCCCTGGTGCTGGTGTCTAAATCGTGTTTGATGGCAAAGTACCCTTCCCTGTTTTCGTCCAAACATAACTGCCACGCATCCTCCACCGACGTCACGCCTTGCAGCAGCGTCGCTTGGTTCCCTATCGTGAACGCCTCCCTCTCGTTGTCGTGAACCGCCTTTGCTTTTTCAAAAGCCTCCGACGCGGTGTCGAGCTGTTGAAAGATTTGAGGTAAGACGGTCAGTCGGGTCTTTCGTAACGGGTATGAGTAATTACTCTGGAAACCGAAAAACACACGAGAAAACACGCACCTCCGCGTTGACCTCGCAAAGCGCGAAACGGAACTCCTCGAGCTGCGCGGCGACCAGCGAGGCGTTCATCGGGCCATCCGAAGTGGATGAGACGGAGATGAATTCACCCACTTTTTTTATCTCAAAAATTCTTCGAGATTCCAAAAGCGCCACAACTTGTGTTACCGACCCCACATGCCCTCTCGCCCCTCCAAGGGTCCCAGAGATGAGCAGCCCCGGTGGCACGTCGTGGCTCGGGAGGATGACGGGGAGCAAGCCGTTGGGCGGGTCGTCCTCTGCGGGTTCGAATTCCAACTCCGTCGCGTCCACACCCGGCCACGGGCACCACGATCCACCAACCCCCGAGACGAAGAAGAAAGTGGACGCCGCGAAGGCGTACATCGAGAATTTATACAAGACGCAGGCGGACGCGTTGGCGCGGCGGAGGGCGCGACGCGCGGCGGTGGAGTTCGAAGCCAACAACAGTGACATGACAGACGAAACCAGAACCGAACTGCTGAGCGAGCTTGAACGCCGGGAAAGGCAGTTCACGCGTTTGAAACGCGCGAAGCTCAGCGCGGAGGATTTCGAGCCGCTGACTATTATCGGCCGAGGCGCGTTCGGTGAGGTGCGGCTGGTTCGGGACAAGTCCAACGGCCAGATATACGCCATGAAGAAGCTGAAGAAAACGGAAATGGTCAGACGAGGGCAGGTGGACCACGTCAAGGCGGAAAGGAACGTCCTAGCCGAGGTGCACGACGAAGGTTCGTCGCGTTGCGCGTTTCCCAAATCCCTCCAAACGCGTTCGCGCGCGTACTCCGCGAGACTGACACTTTGTTTTACCCATCGCAAGCCGTGGTGAAGTTGTTCTATTCGTTTCAGGATGACGACTATTTGTACCTGGTGATGGAGTACCTGCCCGGGGGGGACATGATGACCTTGCTGATGCGCCGGGACACGTTGACGGAAAAAGAAACGCGGTTCTACGTCGCTCAAACCGTTTTGGCCCTGGAAACCGTACACGCCGCGAACTTCATCCACAGGGACATCAAACCAGACAACCTGTTGCTGGACAAGCACGGGCACATGAAACTCAGCGATTTCGGGCTGTGCAAGCCCGTGGACGGTGAGCTTCTGAAGGCGCTTCCGGTTGTGATGGAAGAGGAGAACGAGGGCGGGTTTGGCGACGAGGCGCGCGGCGCCGACGACGGCCAGCGCGAGAAACAGTTGAAACACTGGCACGAGAACCGCCGGCGCCTTGCGTACAGCACGGTTGGTACGCCCGATTACATTGCCCCCGAGGTGCTTTTGAAAAAAGGGTACGGCGCGGAGTGCGATTTCTGGTCCGTCGGCGCCATCATGTACGAAATGCTCATAGGGTACCCGCCTTTTTACAGCGACGAACCGATGCAGACGTGCCGGAAAATCGTGCACTGGAAACTGCACTTGAAGTTCCCGAGCGAGGTTCCGCTTTCGCGAAACGCGCGCGATCTGATTGAGCGGCTGTTGTGCGACGTGGTAAGGGCCTTTCCCAATCACCACACACCGCCGACTGATTGCCCATACACGACTGACATTTATTTTATGTCAATCAGGATCGCCGGCTGGGAAGCAACGGCGGCGCGCCCGAAATCAAGCACCACCCGTTCTTCCAAGGCCTTGACTGGAACACGCTTTACGAGTCGGTTGCGCCGTACCAGCCCGACGTGACAGGTCCGCTGGATACGCAGAACTTCGAGGATTTTGACGAAGAGAAAGGTGACGACCTGGCCGCCAACCGAAAAAAAGAAAAAGAAGGCGGCAACGGTACCGACAAGACGGCGAGTAAGGATTTGGATTTCGTCGGGTACACGTACAAGAACTTCGAGGTGGTTGGGGACGGGGAGGTTCGTAAGAAAGCGGGAAGAAGCCGGCCTTCCATGTCGAGCATTTTCCCGGGAACCGACTCATCCCCCAAAGCCGGCGCGGTGCTGGCGTCGCTGGCGGGCATGAGTTTAGGCGACGACGCGGGGACGCCCGAGTTCCACACCGCGCCGCGGGAGTTTCACCGCGGGGTTTGACTGGTTGTGTCTCCGGGTTCAGGTGTTGGGGGTATGATGTAACACCTTTTGTCACGACGGCGCTGGATTAATACTACTCGCCTTACTTAGTCACTTAGTCACTGCCGTCTCTCTTCCCAAACTAAACTCGTCACCACTACATTTCATCCAGGTACTTCTTGTACCCCACGCGTTCCATCTTCGCCGCTTTGGCGGTCACGGTTTTCTCCATGTCGTCCTGGTACACCGCCATCTTGGCAAGCACGGAAGGTTCGTACGCCCCGACGATCCTCGCGGCGAGAAGCCCGGCGTTGGTGCTGTTGCCAATCGCCACCGTCGCGACTGGCACGCCCTTGGGCATTTGCAAGATTGAGTACACGGAATCCACGCCGTCCAGGTGCTTTAGTGGAACGGGGACGCCAATCACGGGAAGCGGGGTCATCGCGGCGACCATACCGGGCAGGTGCGCGGCACCGCCCGCGCCGGCGATGATGCACCGCAAGCCTCTTCCAGACGCGGCGCGGGCGTACTCGAACATGCGCTCCGGCGTGCGGTGCGCGCTGATCACTGCAAGGGTTATTTAGTGGGGAAAGAATTGTCGTATGGGTGGTTAGCACGTTTCGTTGGTATGTACGCCGCGGTTCGAACCCGGAACAGAGGTCAGACGCGTTACAGGCAAACAGTCGGCGGGCCACGAAAAACAAAACGTACCTGTTACCTCCACGCCTATTCCGAAGGATTCCAAAACCTCCGCCGCCGCGGCCATGGTGGGCAAATCGGAGTCGCTTCCCATGATAATGCCGACTGAGGGGGGGGCTAATAGCTGTGCGCTAGCGTCACCCCTCGCAATTTTCATGAGCTGGTCCAGCTTCGCCACCGCAACGGCGGCGTGCGTCGCGGTTACCGTGACGTGTCCCATTTTCCGCCCAAACCGCGCGTCCGGTTTGTCGTACCAGTGCGCGTTCGCGCCTTTGGAGTGTAAAGAAAAGTGTCAGTCTTGTATAAGCAAAGCAAACAGGGAGGCTGGATGTGGTGAAAGGCCCAATACGTACCCGGCACGACCAGCGCAGCGCCCATGACCTGGTGCATCTTCCTCATCGCGTCATCCCCCTCACCGTCGCCCAAGATGTTCTTCATCACGACCCCCCCGCACGTCAACGAAACGTCCCCAAGCGGCCACCCTAACACCGCCCGGAGGTGGTTTTGGTACTGCAGCAGCGGTGCGAAACAAGAAGAGGTCAGTCGCGTGTTAATAACGTTTGGGTGTTGGGGGTATATTGGGCGGTTTATGTAGCTAGTTACCAGGGCAAACAGTGTTGGAACTACGTACCTGGCAACACGCGGTGGCTTCGATGGTGTAGTGCCCGCTGTTGTGCGGCCTCGGCGCGATTTCGTTCAAAAGAATGGTGCCGTCGCGAAGGTGGAACAGCTCCACCCCGAAAACCCCGGCGCCTTCCAGGGATTGAACCGCCGCGATCGCGGCTTCGGTCGCAGCAGCCGCAACGAAAGTTGTGACGTTCGCGGGCGTCACCGTGACGTCGCACACGTTGTCCACGTGTTTCGTTTCCGTCACCGGGTACGCCTTCGTTGCGCCGTCTCGTGACCGCACGACCATCACCGCCAGCTCCCTCGCGAACGGCACCCACTGTTCGCAATACAAACCTTTTTCGAATCCTCCAAGTTTCGAAACCGCGCTGGTTAAATCAGCAGCGGTTTTGGCAACCGCGTTGCCCTTGCCGTCGTACGCGTTGCGGCGGCTCTTTAGCATCAGCGGGAACCCGAAATCCGCGGCGCACCGCTCCAGTTCTTTTTCGTCGGCGACGCTCGCGAACTCCCCGAGAGGCACGCCCGCGTTCGCGAAGTGCTGTTTCTGTGCGAACTTGTCCTGAATGATCGCGAGGGTTTTTGAGCACGGCTGGACGTCAACGCCAGCGGCTTCCAGTTCCCGCAACGCGGAGACGTCGACGTGCTCGATCTCCACCGTCAATACGTCGCAGTCCTTCGCGAATTTGACAATGTCTTCCTTGTTCGTGAACGAACCGACCGTTGCGATCGCCCCGCCCAATGACGCGGGTGAGTCAGGATTAGGGTCCAACGACAGAACGCGCACGCCCATCGGGGCGCCCGCGATGGCCAGCATGCGGCCGAGCTGACCGCCGCCCAAAATGCCGATTTTCGCGGTCCGAGGGAGCCCGTCAACACACATCGCATCCACGGCGCGGTCGGTTTTATTCCCGCCGTCGAACAAACCGGCGGAAACGGAACGCCCTACACGTACGCGGCGCACCGGGCGCGACAACCACCGCGTTGGCGATCGTAAGGGACCCTTAACGCAGGAGAGCGCGGCGGTGGGAAAAGCGCACGGCGCGGCCATCGAAGCCATCCAGAACGTGTTTTTCGAACCAAACGCGAAACGTCCCTTTGGTCACTCCCGTAAACGGTGGGTAGGGGGCGTTAACACGCGAGGAAAGGAAGACACACCTGGCGTACGCACGCGCGCGACGAAACCGGAGCGCCGCGAGTTGTGCCGAGGCAGAGGCTGGAGTGGTCCGTCTTGGAAAGCGATGGTTTTTGAAAAAAAGCGGCGGTGCCCTCTGACGGGCCAAAATATCGTCGAGCGCCACGAGAAAAAGTGCAACTGTGATGAGGTGCCTCCCCCCGTCGCCAGAGCTCGGTGCGCGGTCGTTTTCGAGTCAGACCACACGCAGCTTTAGGTACATGCACCATTTGCGTCGAGGACTGGTTACGCTCACCTCCGTATTCAACTCAGTGACAGGTCCGTGCGTCGCAGGGCGTGGAACCCCGCCCGGCACGATGTTGGGCCTGGCTAACCTAAGCCCTTGCGGGCGACGCGCTTTCCCAGGGTCGGTGGCTGGGAACTCGGTGCGTCGCGTCGCGGGGGTTCCAGGGGCACACCAACGCACCACCGTCACCGCGCGTCGCGTGGTCACATCCGCCGATTCGGGACGGTACGCACAGCCCCCAATACGCGTGGTGCGTTCGCAAAGCGGGCTCGGGGGAGGCCGACGCGCTCGCGCTCGCGTTTTTTCCACCGCCGACGAATTGGGCGTCCGCCGCCTCGCCGCCGGTGGTTCCGACGACGGCGTCCCGGACGCCGAGGAGAACGGCGAAACCGAGTTTGTGTTGCGTGACGACGACGACGACGGTTCCCACGAAGTTGCCCCGTTTTCCGACGGCCTGAACGACCCGTTCGCAGGTCTCGCTTCCGTCTCGTCTGGCGCGGACGTCATCGGGTTCGACGCGATGTTGGACGACATCGTGGGTGGTGTTTCTGTTGGAAACGGCGACGGCGCGAACGACGACGACGACGACGCCGGAGCCGGGACAGGGACAGGAGGTGTTTTCTCGCGACCCGGCGATGACCAGCCCTGGCCTGCGAGCGGCAATTGGGCTGAGTTCGACACGTTCTTAGTCAAGCTCGCGGGCATGGGGTACTCACTGGAGTCGCCCAACGCGCCGGCCGGGTGGGACGACGAGAACGCGGGCGACGGCGGTTCTTCGAAAATGTCCACCCCCGAATGGGCGCGCGCGGTCGCTTCCGAGGATGAGAAATCTGATGAATCGGATGACACGAGCGATGAGCCTGGCGTGCGTCTGCCTGGCCTTGACGACGACCCGTTCGCGCACGTCGCGCACGACGACTCATCAACGGGCGAGGACCTGACGTACTCGAACAAGAAACGGCTTTTGCTTGAGTTTTCCCGCGACCGGGACGACGCTTTCGACCGGCTATCCGAACGAGAGCTGTACCAATTGGCGGACCACCCGATGCCTCACAACCAGGGCAACAGCGGCGGGCGGAAACAGGTCAACGCCCTGAAACGGCTGAGGGCGCACTTGGGAATAGACGACGCCGACTTGCGCGGCAAGTGCGCCGCGGCGGATCACCAACAACCCGCGATGGGCGCGGTGAAGCTGAGCGACGTGTTGCGAGTAGTGCACGTGTACGCCGAGGACGTGACGCCTACTGACCGCCCCTCCCGGGCGATGATGCAGAGTTTGTTGCGTCGATTGACACTGCTGGCGGACTCGCCGAGACAAACCGCCAGTCAAACGCGGGGGGGAGGGAACGACGCGAAGGCGAAACAACCGCGGTGGGTGGAGCGCCGGGAACGCAACTCGAAAAGGCCCGAGTTTGAGGACGACAATTACGCGCCGACGCGGAGTTTCGACGGCGGCCGGGGAAGAGGCGGGCGGTCATTCGGCCGGAACGAGTTTGGACGGGGCGGTAACGGAGGCGGCGGTGGCCGAGGGGGCTACGGGGGTGGCCGAGGGTCGTTCGACCAAACCCGCGATTCCCCGCGAGAAAGGAACTCGGTTGACCTCCGCGTGGAGCGGGATTCGTACCGAGGCGGCGGCGGCGGCACAAGGCGGTACGAGGAAAGTGACGGGGATTACCGGAGTGGGAAGAAGTCGTTTGACGACGAGTTTTCGGTTCCTGTCGCCCGGAACGGGTATGGACGAGGGCGAGGTGACGCTGGCGGCGGTTTCAGAGGTGGCAGGGACGGCGGACGAGGCGGACGCGGCGGGTCCTCGTTCGATCGCGACGACGACCGAAGAGCGCCCCGGTCCTTCGACCGTAACGCCTTCGGATCGGACGACGGCTGGGACACGAGGCCGCCGCCGCGACAAAGGGAGGGTATCGAAAGAAGCCGCGATTCCGGCGGGTTTGATGATCGCAGGGGCGGTGACAAGAATGCCAGGAGTGGATTCGACCGGGATGCCAGGGGTGGATTCGACCGGGGCGACAGGGGTGGCTTCGACGGCGGCCGAGGCCGAGGCCGAGGCCGAGGCGGCGGCTTCGAACGCGGCAGAGGCGGTGGCGGTGGCGGCGGGTTTGCCCGAGAAGGCAACGAGCGCCGGACGCGGAGTCAGGGCGGGTTCGGCGCCGACCGCGACGGCGAAGGGTTTGACGACGGAGAAGAATCGCGGGGCGCCGAAAAACGTTTCGAGTCACGCGGCGGTCGCGGGTACGGCGACGGAGGCGGCCGGGGGTACGGCGACGGAGGCAGCCGTTCTGCTGCGCGCGGCGGCGGACGGGGGTCCTTTGGAGGGTACGAAGACCGTGAAGAACGGGGTGGTTTCTCGGGTGCCGTCCGGGGAAGAGGCGAAAGACGGGGCGGAGGAAGAGCCGGTTTCCCTAATGACGACCGCGAAGGAGGTTTCTCCGGTGCTCGTGGCAGGGGCGGAGGCGGGCGAGGCCGCGGCGACCGCGGCGGTTTCGACCGCGGCGACCGAAACGGCTTCGACGACCGGGAAAACCGCCCCGAGCGCGGCAGCCGGTTCGACCGCGAGTTCACTCCCCGAGGAGGCGGTCGGTCGGGAGGACGGGGACGAGGCGGAACTTCCCAGGTTCGGCTATGGCGACCCAAGGACGTCGGCGACGACGGGGGTTCGGTGAAACAGCCGGACCGCTCCAACTTTGGAGGGGGGGACTGGGAGTGAGTGATGAGTAAGAGAACTTTAAATCTTTTTACAACAACAGAATTTACAAACAGGTTTCGTAGTCCGCCGCGACTCACGAAACCCACTGACATTGGTACACGCACAAACTACAAGTAGTCTTTCATCTATTCTTTCGCAAAAGCCATCACCACCTTTCCCCCGCCGCGCGCCCGTCCAAGGTCCGGTCCTCCGCCCTGGAGTACGCCGGCGTTTGCGTTTCCTGGTGCATCACGTCCGTCCCTGAAAACCCTGCTACTAAAACACCCGCTTTGTACGAGAAAAAACCAAGCACCGCGCACAGCGCGTCTCCGTAATGCGGCGCTTGCGCCGTGTACCCGGCGACGGTTGCGGTGGCGTCTTCCAGACCTAGCGCGCGCGCGCCGGTTGCGCCCGCCGTGGCGAGCAGAGCCAGGCGCACCGGCCCACACGACGCGCCTCGTAACAACACGTTGCCGAGAGTAGCGAGCATGCGAAGCCCTTGTTGGCCGTCGCCGTCGCCGTCGGTTTTGGAAACGACATCCCCACCAAGCGCGTCCACGTTCCTGGTGAGCATCCAGAGGTACACCAACCCTAGGGCTCCGCCTGAGGCGAAGGCGGTGATTGCTTCGTGGCCGTCGCGGTTGTCGATGCCGTTGATCACCGCGGTCACGGCGCACCCTGAGAGATAACAAAGAAAGTGTCAGTATCGTATGGGCAAACAGTCGGCGGAATGTGGTAAATGGGAAATACTTACCGACGGCAATCGCGACGCCCGTCACAACGAGCATCCGTTGTTTCATCATCCCGTACTCGCGTAAACCCTCCAGGCGCATTTCCAACACTTGCTCGGGCGTGCGTTTCACAAAGTTCGACGGTCTCAGCTCGACCGCGTCCCACAGCTTTTCGAAACACGGGAAGGACACCGTCGGCGACGTCACAACTTTTTGCGGAACGGAGTACCCCTCGGCGTCGAACCGGGTCGGTGTTTGGGTCACCACGCGAACCTCAACCTCCACCAAAAACCAAGACCCGCCTTTCTCCGGAGCGACGTAAAGCGCACACGGCGCGCCGATGTCGGGGGCGTCGAACACGACCTCGTCCACGCCGCCGCGCTCGAACCGCGGGTAGGAATAGTTGCCAAACCTTTTTTTGGAAAAGAAAAAGGTCAGTCGCGAAGGGCGCAAACAGTCTACTTGTGCTGTACGTAGTATACTTCCTTTAATGACGGCCGTGTACTCAAACAGTCACAGAGGGAGAGTAAACAGTGTCTTGGATTGGGGAAAGGCAACGCGAACCTTTTGTCGCCGCAAACGTCGGGGTACCGGTCCACGCGTTCCAAACACGCCCGGCCGTCTGCGATTCGTAAAAGAAAGTGTCAGTCTCGTATGCGCAAACAGTGTGGGTGGGATTTATGAAATGCAAATACGTACCTTCCGCGATGAGCATGAGCTGCACCCCCGCGTCCGGGGCGCTTAAACCGCTTCCCATTTTCTCGCCGGTGATGAACGTGACGTGGTACCGCGCCGCGCCGGGGGCTGGGGCGTGTTTTGAGTTTGCGTTGGCCACCGAAAAAGAGTCGTCCAGCTTGACGAGTCGGTCAACATTGATTTCTTTCCGGCTTCCGGAAGCCACGGTGCGAGGCACCACGGAGTGGCCGGTGCGAACGGAACGGCGCGGGTTCACCGCGAAACCGAGTCGTGCGCGGTATGCACCGCGCATGCGCGTAGGGGACACGCGCGTCGTCGCGATGGAGGCGAGCGTGGAGGTCATCGCCGGAGGAGATGCACAGAGAAGAAATCAACGGGTGGTTGTTTCGCGCGAAAAGCTTTTTTCAAAGCGAAACGTCGCGTTTTCGAAGAAGCGGTCGGGTACCGGCGACTGCGTGCGTGTCGAGACGAAAACACGTCTCAAGCGGGTTGGAAAACCTTGAGAGTGGTCCGAGTGAAGCCGCGCGAGCGGGGCTGAGGTCGGAAGCGGTGTTTCACGCTTGGTGCGTGCGCCGAGGGAAGTGCCGCGTCCATGCAGAGATCAGACACTTTACGAAATTCGCGCGAAAACTCCTTGTGACAGGCGACACGTGTGCAAAAGCGAGGCCGAAAACGTTTCTGCAACTTGACCATTTTCAGGCACGCGAGAAGCTCCACGTCATTGTCGACAGCGCTTTCCTTCGCAATGACCACCGCCTTGGCCCCGTTGATGAGTTGCGTTCCCAGAGGGGGCGTTTCTTCCGCTTCCGGGTACACACACACACGACGCGCGTCGTGCTTCCGCCCGAGAGGCGTTTCCCCCCTCCGGAGAGGCACCAGGGGTACCCCCCCGCGCGCCTCTCCCGACGACGCGCTGCTTTGGGGCAGCGCAATAACGGATTACGTGCCATCGCCGTTGGACACCAGCGCCCTTCAAAGCCAGGGCATAGTTCTCCTAACCGTCGGGGTGATGACCGCGTATTGGTGGTACGTGTTGGTCCCAGGCGCGCGCGTGAACTTGGCGGTAAACAAAAAGAACGGCAAGCTAAAGGAGTACTTGGTTGAGTTGAAGGGGGATGATTCGCGTTCGTTGGAACGATTTTTTTACGCCAAGTGGTTAGCGAAAGTTGACCCGGAGACTAGGTATTTGCTGAGGGACGAGCCGGATCTTTTTAAGTCCGAGGTTGGTGAAGGGAACGTTGCTATTAGCAGTACTGCTACTTCCACAAAAAAAAAGCAAAAAGTAACCCTAGCAGACACCGAAGGCGTGACCCGCGACGTCGACGAGTCTCTGTCGGATATCATCCGGAAAGCGAAAAAAACGCCCAACTTTTGGAGTTTCGATAACCCGGTGTTGTTGGCGCTTTGCTTAACAGTGGGCGCCGGAGCCGTGGCGGGGGCGTTTCATCGATAGTACGGTCTACCGTCTCAATTAATAATACAAAGTGTGTTTTGTCTTTCTCCTTAGTAACTCCTTAGTAACTTACTTAGTAACTCAAGCTCAACAGCCCGGCCACGCCGCGTTTGATCCAGTGGTTTTCGGGTTCGTCGGACGGAATGGTGATGTTTATCACGAAGTTCGACGAGTGCCCCGTGGTGGCCAAAACCCCCCGCCGTTCCGCGGTGCGGTAAATCGGGCACAAGTAGTGCGGAAACGAATCTCGCTTGTCAACCGTCGTGGGCTTGAACCAGAACGTGGGGGCGTCCGTGTACAGAACCTTGGGCGCTGATTCGGTTAACTTCATCGCGTCGAAATCGAAGCGACACCCTTCCATGAAGATCCCATCGCAAAACGCGCCGTCCGGCGGTTTGGTTTTGAAAACCGTCTCGTCCCCGTTCGGCATGGCTTGGAAGTCAAACACGATGGAGTCGATCGGTAGCTTGTGTTTCCTGGCGAAGTTTTGTAACACCCCAGTGAGAAACGCGTGCGTGAAGAAGAACCCTGTGATCCAAAACGTGCTCGGCGCGCCGTGGTCGATCCTGAGATTGTAAAAATAAATGTCAGTCTCGTGTGGGCAATCAGGGAGGCGGAATGTGGTGATTGGGAAGTACTCACCAGTTTTGTAACATCCGCAACCGTTTCAAAAGCTCCGTGACGTACGCCGCGAGCGGTTTTAAGGACGGGTAGCTTTTCTGTTGCCACATCGCAGGGATCTTGCCGTCGTACATCGCTGAGCCTAGCGCGTCCAAATCGCCCGTCATCACGATCCTCCCCCTCAGCGCCAACCCGAAGTCGTCGATTGATTTGTGAATCACGCTTAGTAGCCGGTTGTAGCGGACTAACTCCTGACACAACACCGAGTTCATGCTTTCGTAGTACATGACCGGGTACTTGTAGTTCGCGACTTCCAAATCGAAAAGCGGAGGCAGCGATTCGTAAATCTGCGCCGCGACTTCCGCTAAGGTTTCCTCCTTGGATTTACCGCCCCCCGACGACGCGTTACCCTGCGTCAACAGCACGCCCTCTAACAACAAATCGGTTTCCTTCTGATCCTTCGCGATATCCGCGTTGGCGTGTAAACCGAAAACCTCCGGGTCGCTTACCGCCGGTAACGATTTGAAGTAGTCCAGGATGTCTTCGCGCGTGGACTGTTCCGAGATTTCGGAACAGTGGAACAAACCAGAGGGTGAAAACGCGTACGCCGCGCGCGTCGCGTTTCCCGAAAACGGCCCCCCGGCGTCGTCCGTTAAAACGCTCATCAACGTCCGCCGGTCGTGCCCGTCCGTCACGCGGCCGCCGTAGTTGCACTCGCCTATCAGGTACACGATCGTTTTCAACGGCGTGGACAAAGGCGCAGACGCGCTGCTTTCGTCCAGGAACATCCGCAACTGCCGCAACGAAATTTTCAAATCCGGATCGTTGAACCCGTACGGGATGTTCCTGGACGAGGGAAACGAAAAACGTCAGAAAGGCGCCGGGTTTCGCGTTACGTAACTACTCCGGAAAAGCAGCAAACACCCGAGGGTCATTTTGCCGAACAGCGCGTTCGTGATGCGTGTACTCGTAACAGCCGCGAGTACGCCAGAAAGAGTTACCCGTGAGTGTTTTTTTCCTTTCAACCCCACCGCGGCGGGGGGCACGAACGGGCGAGAAGATTCAGCGCGCCGGCTGATTCGGGAAAGCCAACCCCGCGTACCACCCGAGCGGCCCGAACTTTATGCGTTCCTGAATCAGGGCGTGGAAAAACGCCAGGCCCACGAGGAGTTTTTTAAACGCAAGCGGCCTTGCGCAGCCGTCGAAGAAATCCGGATCGGAAATCGGGTCGCTCGTAAAACTCTGCATCATGTTCGCGCGCACGCCCTTCGGGGGCTCGTTGGTCATCTTGACGCCGTTTTGAAGCACCGAGACTTGCGTTGGGTAAAAAAAAGTGTCAGTCTTGTAAGGCCATGCGTGTTACGCACTTGCGGGCGGACAATCGGTAAACGGCCGGTGCCTGGATTTGGAAAACGCGCGTGGCCGTACCTGGGAACGCGATTGACGGGTACGAGGTTAGCCACAGCCGGAAGTTTTCGTGCGGCGGCGTCGCGTCCGTCACGAACGCTTCGCAGATGCGCTCCAGCGTGGTCATCCACGAAACCGCGAGGTGGCAATTTTGTAAAACAACCCACTTGCCGTCCCGACTCGCGCTCTCGATGAGCTGTTCCGCTTTCGCGCCTTGGCCTTGCCCCAGGGAAAGGGAGTCCATCCCGATTCCTCTTGTTGTGGCGTACTTCAGAAGCACGTTCATTGGGTCGCTGCCGGGTGACAGGACGAACACCAGCGGGGTGACACAGGAGGAATCACCGAAACTCGTTTCCAAGTCAAACGCCGGCGGCTCGATGAACTCCCTGCCCATTGATTTTTCCACGTAGATCTGCACCGCCCGCGTGAGCTTATCCGGCCGAATACATCTCAACACCAACATCTTCTGGAACGGGGTTAACGAACTGTTCCAGGGCGGCGGTAGGGACTCGGTTTCGGGGGACGCGCTGTCGTACACGTGACGCCACGCGTTCGGGTCCCGGCTGAAACAGGACGCGAAAGACTCCGTCGGCGCGACGGAGTCGGTATCGGTCGATCCAGTTTCGGTGGAGGTTGATACCGTCGCGGCGGTATCGGTTGATTTAACTTCAGTATCAGTTGATACCGCTTCAGTCGATTTAACTTCAGTGTCAGTTGCGTGAACTGAAGTATCGCCTTCCTTTTCCGGAGCCGCGCCACCTCCCTTTTCGGAAGGAACCTCCACCCCCCCCGCAAACGCGGAAAGGTCGCTTAGCCGCAACATCTCCAGCCAGCTTTTCCCCGAAACCCAGTCGCACGGAATTTCGTCCGCACAGGGTTTCTGCCCCAGCCCGCCGGTCAGTAAAAACCGGTACTCTGCGTGGTCGAGCTCGCCTTTGTACCCGAAAATCGTGCCCGCCAGCGTGAACGAAAAAAGCAGCTTGTCTTTTTCGAAAAGGCTGCGGCAGATGTTCTTGTACAGGGAATAGGTGAAGAAGTCGATCAAAGAGGTCAACCGCGCGGTGAGGTCGGCGCTCTGCTTGGCGTTCAAAATCGCGTGGTCGAAAAGCTTGGCATACCAAGCCAGGCTGTACTGATACATGGGCTGAGATTGGGAAAGAAAAGGGTCAGTCCTTCGGACCGCGTGTATTACGTAATTACGGGCGGACAATCGGCAAACAGTGTGTGGCGGATTTGGGAAACGCGCAAGGCCGTACCTCGATCGCGCACAGCTGCGCGACGTTGAAAAACAGGTGCGCGACGTGCACCGCGACTGGCCTGTACCCCAGCCGGGTGTTGTCAATCGCGGCTTCGGTGATCGCGGCGACCGCCTGTTTCTCCGCGATTTCGTTGGACAGCGTCTTGGCGCTGGAAATGATTTCAATCGCGGTTTCGCTTTCCAAAATAGACCCTTCCGAAGAACCCAAAACTTCGATGATTCGATCCTCCACTTCTTTCAGCGACCGCGCGTTTTCCGCGCCTTGCAACACCAGGCGAACCTTCTCCTCCTCCAAATCAGGCCGTTCCTTCGCCACGGCGATGCCTAGCAACTGATCCGTGAGGCCGTCAATCGTGATCATCATGTTTAGTAACGTGACCTTCACGCTAGTTTCGGGTAAGTAGTGCGGGTTCCGCAACTTAGAGGTGATGTAGAACCTGATTGTGAAAGAAAAGTGTCAGTCTTGTATGGGCAATCATGGAGGCGGAATGTGGTGTGGTGATTGGGAAAGGCCCTTACCGGAAATCAGGGTTGTACTCGATGGTGGCGTCGCCCAAACGTATGCACAGCGACCCGCCTTGTTTGAACGTCGATTTCAACAAAAGCGGCTCCAGGGTAGGGTCTAACTCTTCCCCGACGTTTTCAAGCAACACTGGTGTGCCAAAGGAAATCGCGTTTTCCAGTCGCCGCGCGAAATCGGCGTCGGTCAGTTTTACCACCACTAAACCGTGCCGCTTCTCTGATTGCCGGATCCACTTGTTCGCCTGCGCCTGCGGGTCGATTATCAACGGCCACCGTCGCGATTTTGTCATCACGATCGCGTTATCGATGGAAAACGAGTCGTTCGGTAACCCCGCGATTTGCCACTCCCGGATCACCACGGGTTCGCCTAAAACTCGAATCAGCTTGAACGTTTCGCCGCACGGCACGTTTTTCTCGCGAAGAATCTTGACCCACTCGCCGAGTACTTCTTCCCTGCGATTGTAAACGAAAAGTGGTTAACGTCTTGTATTGGGCGTGTACTGGACGATGTATTGGACGTGTATTGGACGATGTATGGACAACAGGGAGGGGTAATCGGTCTGGACAGTCGCCCGTAATCGGTCCGAACAGTCACCAGCGTTAGAGATAAAACAGTGTGCCGCCTGATTTGGGAAACGCGCAAGGCCGTACCTGTACGGCAACGTAAACGCCCCGAGGTACGCGATGTACCCGGCGCAAAGCAACACATCCCCGGTGAGGTTGGTGTAATCCACACCAAGACCGAGCGCGACTTCTTTCCATCTCGATTTCTCGCCTCCCAAGCCTCCGATGAGTTTTTCCGCCCGTACCAACTTTTTCTCGCACATATCCACGTCGTACTCGAGCTTTGCCTTTTTAATGAGCATCTCCGTTAACTTATCCTTCAGCGCCTGCAAGTTATCCTCCACTTCTGTTAACTTCGCGCGCTTTTCCCTCAACCCCGCCATCAACTCAGAGTACTCGGATTCTGCTTTCGTGAGGCTTTCCCGTTTCGGGGCCACGATCTTCGCCACGCGGTCGTACGCCTCCATCGCCCGCGCCCAGCAGCACAACCCAAACGCCGCGATTGAGGCTTTTTTGATCACTTCGGGTTGGAACTCGGGAAGGGCGACCATCTTCGTTATTTTCCGCACCACGGAGTTGGGCATGTTGTCTTTGTCAAACTCCCGCAACGAGGTGAGGAAGTTGCCGTCGCCCAGTAACTTCTGCGCGGGGATCCAGTAGTCCTCTACTTTCCGCAAACCGCCGTTGGGGTCCTTCACTTTTTCGGGCTTGACTCCCTTCAAAATGCAAACCGCCTCCATCACCAGCTTCACCCCGGCGGGCGGTTTCTTCATGGCTTTGACTTCGGTGATGTCGGCTTTGGTCAGTGTGTCGAGCGCGGCGAGGGCGTCGTTGAGCATGGGTACGGCGACCGCAAGCTCCGCTTCGCAGTCTTCTTTGATCGCCTTCGCGGACTCGGCTCTTTCCGCCGCGAACGCCTCGTCCTTCGCGACCACCGCGCGGACCGCGTTCGCCGACTCCGTTTCCAGACCAACGGTAACCAGAATCTCATCCGTCTCCACCTGTGTCCTCTGCAAAACCGGCCCCAGCTCAATCAGCTCCACCTTCATGGTCTCTACCTGGGACTCCGCGCTAAAGATCTGCGCCAAACCGCTTTCGTACCGGTCCCGCAGCGTGGACACGGCGCGGCGCTTCTCCGCTAACAGCGTTTTGTACGTCCCGATCAACTCCAGGTACGAAGTCGGCGTGACGTACATGTGCCGGCCTTGGTTCGCCAGGAACTTCTCCGAAAGCGCACGGACGCTGGTGTGGAACACCATGCACATGTCGATGCATGAAGTTTTGTCATCGCTCCCCATCTGGACGTCGCTTAAGAACTGCGTGGCGACGCTTTTCAGCGCGTCCACGGGCCACTCGCTGAACCAGTCGATTGTGCAGCAGTTCACCAGGGATGGAAACTTCCGTAACCGCGTCCTGAACGCGTCGCCTACTGGGGAAAAACACAACACCGTGTGCAGGTTCCGTCGGCACTCGTTTACGAAAAACTTGAACTTTTCCGCGGACGGCGCGTTTTCGTCGACGCCCGCTTTTTTCGCGCGGCTGAGATGAATAAAAGAAAGTGTCAGCCTTGTATGGGCAAACAGTCGTCCGGGATTTGGGAAATACAATACGTACACCGTGACCAAATCCGCGATCTGCGCTACCTCGTCTTTGGCGAAAAGATTGGGAACCTCGCCGGTGTTCAAAACGTTGTTTATGTCCTCAAGGAAGCTCTCTAACTTGATTTGCGTATCCGAGAAAAGAAACACGGTGGGTTTCCCCTCCCCGCCCGCTTTCCGCAAAACCGTCTTCAAGTCCTCACGCCACTCAAGAAGGCCGTAGGCTTTGGAAATCTCGATTTGGAAAATCTGAAACTCCGCCTGGGATTGTAAAGAAAAGTGTCAGTCCTTTCGGGCCATGTTCGTAACTTGTATTCCGCAAACAGGGTAGTACTTTCCTACTGTACTAAAAGAGGGGCTTGAAACAGTGTTGGATTTGGGAAAGGCCCAATACGTACCATGAAGGCGGCGATTCGTGTCAGGCTTTGCCGGCCACTTCCCCCGACGCCCACAAGAAGCGCGTTCCCCAAAGGTTGGGTTATGACCCGCGAAATCCGGCAGATGTGTTCCGCGGCGTACAGAAACAACACAAGGTCCATGCGCGTTTTGCTTTGGTTGTTGTACTCCACGAGCTGTTCCTCCACCACGCTCAGGAGCTGGGCCATGTCCGTGACTTCCGCGTATCGCGATTGCGAGTCGCCGGCGCCGGAACCCGAACCAGCGCCGTCGTAGAAATTCGCGTACATCAAACTCCGCAGTTCTTTGATATCCACCGTGCCGTTTTTGTCGAAATCTAAATGTTCAAAAACTTTGTCGAACTGCAAACCCACGTGTTTGGTGACCATTTTCTTTAGAAACTCGTAAAACCAAAGCCGGTCGGCGTCGTCCACGAGGCGGTCGTGGAACACCCGCAAGCTTTCGTGCGCCCAGAGGCGGACCACCGCGCTGATGTCTTTTTTAGCCCCGCCAACCGCGGCGATTCCCTGCCACACCTTACTAAGGTCCCGCATGTTGTACGTGTAGTGGCTTTTACTAGGCGTGGGTAGCAGCTTTACCTTGATGGTGTTGTAAATCTCAAGCGTCGCTTTGACCAGGTTCCCGGTTTTTGACGAGACTTCGCCCGGCAAATTAGCGCGCCTGCACCACCAGTCCGCGATTTGCGTGTACACGCGTTGCAACGAGGAATCGTCAAACTCGCAGACTGAAATCGTGTTGAAGTGCCGAACTAACCTTGGGGTAATGGGGTTCCGGCCACCGCCTGGTGGGCCCATGGCGCCCACGAACTGCATGTCCACCAGGTGTTTCATCACGAGCTCGTTTCGGTCGTACCACCCGCCGTGGTCCATGAACTGCCTGAGATAAATAAAAGAAAGTGTCAGTGTTTCGTAACGTTCGTAACTTGTGTGAGGGATTGGACAGGGTACCGTAGTGTGACTTCGTAACTATTACCACGGTAATAGGTACCAGTACTGTGTCAATATACCACAGTACTGGTAAGAGTTACCAGTAGTGCACGGTAAATAGTCACGCAGGGGCTTGAAACAGTCGGCAGGATTTGGGAAAGCCCCAACACGCACCTGACTAACTCGATGGGCGGCTGCGCGCCGTACTCTTCCAGTGACGGCATGTTCAAGTCATCAACAAACACCACGGCCCGTTCAAAACCCACGGGAGGCCCAAACACGCCTTTCCGGCGCTTATCTAGTTTACTGTCGATGATGTCCTGCACCGCGTTAGCGTTTGTTTGCGCGCTGAAGGTGCTCATAATGCTTCGCACTTTTGATTTATCTTTTTTGTCCAAAGCGGCTTGGATGTACACCGTTTTCCCCGTCCCAGTGGGTCCCGCGAAAAGCACGTGCTTGCCGTGGTCCACGAGCAAGTCGAACAAACACGCGTACCGCACCGTGTCAATCGTGGTGACCATTATGTCCAGGAAAGAAGTTTTGGGGTTGATCGGGGCGGTGTCCGCGGAGTCGAGCTTGAGCCAGTTTTTCCACCGCCCGACTTCCTTGTCGAAACAAAGGTCGTAGACCGAGCCTTCCGATGCGGCGGGTAACGTTTTGGCGAGCTTCGCGTCGGGGTATTTCAAAGTCAAACCAGGGCCCAAGTCGTAGTCCGTTCTTGTTTCTTTTTCGTCCACGCGTTTGTCCACGAGTTTCCGGAAGAAATCGTCAAACTTTTGGGTTTTGCCGGAAAAGTGTCAGTCTTGTATGCGCAACCAGTGTTGGGATTTGGGAAATGCAAGACGTACCTTCTTCCTCCCCGCGGCGTCCGTGGTGCCGCCGATTGACCAAACCACCGCAAACGCGAAACACGAATCCACGAAAACGCGCTGGTCCTTGTCCGACATTTGGAAGGTTTTGTTGCTACCGTCGTCCGTGGGTGCGGTGGGGTCTTTTTGTTTGGCGGGACCGTCCTCCAGTAAGGCATTGGAGGCTTCCGTCGACGTGGTTCTGTCTTCCGCCGAGGCGTTCCAGGGAGCAGCAGTAGAAAAAGTCGTCTCGAACCCTCTGAACTCGTCAATCAGGGATTCGAAGATGTTCATCAGCGCGACCGGCAGGTTGATATCCGAAGTGGGCACCGCTTCCGCACAGTTTTTCCGCACAAACTTCAAACACGGATCCACCAGCCAAGCGAACAGCTCGTTTAAACGCGTCGTGTGTTGGTTCGTTCGCAACGTCACCGGCAGCGTCGCCATCCAGCTCACCACCAGCGGTTCCCACCCCATCGTCGTGGGCTCCACGTAGATCATCCCGCACCGTGACACCGTGGCGGGCGACGCCACGGCTAAATCCTGAACCTCGAAGATCATGTTCATCCCGTGGCTCATGGCGATTATTTCGCCGCTCATCAAACACAGTTTTTTGTTATCGTCAAGCACGGTGTTCATGTTCTCGATCCAAATCGCATCCACGGGGCCGTCGAACAACACCCACTTGCGGTCGCTCGAAGTGTCAACCGCCAGCTCGCGGTACTTCTTCGCCAGAACCCCGTCCTGCCACTCGTGCGACGTGGGGTCGAACTGCCCGTAAAGCTGGCCCATGTAAATCGACTTTGGGTTTATCACGACTACTTTCACTTTGTTCTCTTCGAGCAAGCCTTTTTCGTTTAGGTCACCCAGCGCCCCGGCTAACGTGCGCCACATACTGGTCTTCGCGCCGTACGAGTACCCGACGATCATCAAGCCGTGCCTTACTAGAATCATCTCGTACAGCTGGAAGATTTTTTCCAGAAACACCGGTGTGGGTTGCAGGTTGCGCTTCGCACACTCAATCGTCAGCGAGTTCCGCATGTCGTCGTACTCGGGCTCGGGAAGCTCCACGCCCGGAAACAGGTCGGACAAAATGTTGTTAAACAGAGGCACGTCCGGTGCCAGGAACTTCGGGAGGTTCACGTCTGAGAATAAATAAAATAAAAGGGTCAGTCTTTCGGACCGCGTGTATTGCGTAATTACGGGCGGACAATCGGCAGAGGTAATGCGCCCTTCGCAGGACGAGTATATCGCGTGTATTGGACGATGGCCTGGTCAACAGTCACCGTAATCGGTCGGAACAGTCACCAGCGTTAGAGGTAAAACAGGCAGGCTTTTGATTCGGGAAAGGCCCGCCCTACGGCCGCACCTTTCAAAGAAATCAGCATCAAAACGCTTTCGTCTCTGTCCGGGTACTTCAGTTTCACCGCGCCGGCGGCTCTTAGGACGGAGATAACCGCGCGCATGCCGTAGTCGTAGTGCGACTGGCTGGAAAGCTGCTCACTGCAGAGCTTGTACGTCGCCACCAGTTTCACCGCCAGGGATCGCGCTTCCAAATACCCTGATTGTAAAAAAGAAAGTGTCAGGCCCGTATGGGCAATCAGGGAGGCGGAATGTGGTGATTTGGAAATACGCACCGTTCGAAAACAGAAAAACCTCGGAGATCATCCCGTAATCCGGAACCATCATCGCGACGGTTCTGATTGAGAAAGAAAAAGTGTCAGTCGGTCGTGATGTGTATGCGTAAACAGTCAGGGTAACGCTCCCTTCGCAGGAGAAGTTCGTGGCGATGTATTGGACGATGGCCTGGTCAACAGTCACCGAAATCGGTCTGAACAGTCAGGGCAGAGGTAACGCTCCCTTCGCAGGACGAGTACGCGCAATCGCGACCGGCGGAACGTGTTCAGTGGGAAAGCCCTACGCACCTGAACAGGGCTTTCAGGTTATCCGGGAGCTCGCTCCGCCCCGCGTACCCCGGGTTCATGGTGATGAACACGTTACACGTGCGCCGTAGCGGTAACCGCGTGCCTTCGAAATCGAAAACCGTCACCCGCGCGGCTTTCGCGCGCGTGATTGTGAGGATCTGCTGCGCGATCACGGACAGCACTGCGATTGGCGGTAAAGCAAAGTGTCAGTCTTTCGTAATGTGTATGAGTGTTACGTAACTACGGGCTCCCCAATCGGCATCCGGTAACAACCGTCCCTTCGCAGGACGAATATATATCGCGACGTTTGGACAACAGTCACAGGCGCGTTAGAGGTAAAACGTGGAGGCTTTTGATTCGGGAAACGCCCGTACGGCCGTACCTTCCAAGTCGATCCGGTTGAACTCGTCGAAACACGCCCACGCGCCGGACGCGGCGAGGCCTTTGAAGAACTTGGCCATCGCCAGGTAATCGAGCCCGTCGCTGCAGTTGAACACGACGCACTGCATGGCGATTGCTTTGGCGAGGTCTTTTGTGGTTTCCGTCTTACCGGTACCCGCGGGGCCTTCGGGGGCGCCGCCCACGTCAAGGTGCACCGCCCCCATCAGGGTCCGGTAACACCGATCCGTCAACGGCGTGATGACTAAGCGCGACGAATTTCCCAAATACTCGTTCCCGTACGCAATCGCGGCGTTGATCATCCTCACCGTGACCCCCTCCGCGCCGTCGTCCATGGTGTCCCAGGTGTACCGCAGCTGCGCTTGCCAGTCGAAGTCCTCCGTTGAGGGTACGTTTTTCGCCGCTAAGTCAGCCACTACGTCCCTGGCGTGCACTTCAAGCACCACCAGCGCGCTGAGGGTTTTCCTTTGTAGCTTCGTCAGCGTGCCGCGCACCTTCTCCACGATTTCCATGAGCTGTGTATTCACCACAACCGCGTGCGCCGCAATCGCGCCGTCCCGAATCGCAGCCTCCGATTGGCTCGTCCAGAACAGCGACCCGATGCAAAGCACCACTTGCCCGGGCCACTCCACCATCCAGTCCGTGCGTTTTGCGGTGGCGTACGCCGCGCTAGCGTCCCTGCACATCGCCGCCACGGTTTCCCTCTGCGCCTGTTCGCACTGAATCAGCCACTTCTCCACCGCCCCGCCCGCCTTCGCCGGGTTGAAGGTTTTTACGAAGGTCACTTTTTCGCCCTCTTCGGATAGCATGGCGGTCACCTCTAAGTCGCTTTGGAACTCTAACAGGTGAATGGCTTCGAAGACTTTCTTTAAAAACGGCTGGACTCTTGTGGGGTCTTTGGTTTCGCTTAGTATTTCCAGGAGTTCGTCGTTCGATAGGAAGTAGAACCGGGGAAACGCCAGTCGCTTGGTTTCCAGGTATTCGCTCAAACCTTTGTTGACTTCGTCCAGAAGGGAGTTACACTTGCGTAACGACCCTAACAGCTCGTCATCCGCGCCCACCACGAGCACTTCGTTCGTCAACTCGAGTTTCAGCATAGTTTTCCGCCAAGTCGTATCAACGGTTTTGAACTTCCGCCCTTCGTTCGGCATTTGCGCCATAATATCGTCGCTTCCGAAAATAGGTTCCTGGAGCGTGAACGAAAAAAGGTCAGTCTTGAGTCTTGTATGGGCAATCAGTAGGCGGAACGTGTTCAATGGGAAACACTAATACTTACCAAGTACAACCACCCGCTTTGCATTTTCAGCCACTGGTCGAGCACCTCTTGAATCGTGGTGAGTTTCTTTTCCCACAGCTGGACCCGATCCTCGAACGGCCCGATGTACGGCGAGCTCCGCATGCTTTGCGTCTTCACGATCTGGTCATCAAGCAGCGTCTGCGTGTCGTCCGTGTTTTTCAACACGAACGACCCGGTGTCCCGCCAAACGCCCGTCTTGAAAACCACGCCGCGCCAATTCAGGGTCATCGCGTCCAAACCGCGTTCCAGGGAGTATTCCTTGCTCGCGGCTTCGCTGTACCGCTCCAACGTCTCGATGTGTCGATTTAGCCCGATTTGCACCGCTCGCGCTAACGAGAAATCGCCATCCGCCTTCACCAGTATCCCAAGCTCGTCGCTCATCTCCTTCCAGTGCCGGTCACGCAACCCGGGGTTGCGCAGGGCGTTTATAATAGGCACGACGAGCTCAAAGTTGGAAATTCGTCTCTTCAGCTCGCCCAACACCTGCAACGGCTTTTCACCCTTTTCAGCCTTAATAAGCTTGAACATCTTCGTGATTTGTCGGTTCCAAAGCTCAACCTGCGCGTTGATCGCCTCGGCGTCCAATTGCGGGAACGGGCCGTTTTGCCACTCCGGGGAGGACCTGCCGAACTCGGCGCAGACGCGCCACAAGTTCGCGTACGGTTCCCACTCCCGGACTAGCGAATTCAACAGCGGGTAAGGCGTGACCGGCCGATCGAACAACTCCTCCCGAAGCGCGAACACCTCGCCTTGCTTTTTCAGGTCCCGCAGCTTCGTCTCGATGGACTCCACGGTAACTAAGCGGTCCTCCGCCAGGTCGATCTGGCCCAGCTCGATGAACTCCGCAACCTCGTTTTTCGTGAGCTTGATTGCGTCGCCCAGGGCCTTGATGTCGAGCTTCAGAGTCTCGGTCATTTTCTTCTGCAGCTCTTTGCCTCGCAGTTCGTACGTCTTCATCGCGGCCGGCATGCTGGAAGGCATACTAGAGGCGTTCCAGAACGTACCAACCACGTCATCGTCAAGGGACACCAGGTTTCGCTCAAGCAACGCGGACATCTCGCCCGATTTCGCTAGCGTCTTTTCAATCGAACCCACTTCCACAACCGCGCCCGCCGCGAACCGCCGCAAGTCGTCCAGCTGCTCGGGCGTCTCGACGTCGCGCCGTAGCCGTTCGCTGATTTCCGTGAACCGCGCGTACGCGTCGCTGTTCAGTTTGTGGAAGTCCGTGACTAACTTGTCAATCAAGCCTTGGCGCCGTTTCCTCGCCACCTCAACTAACGTCTCAACAATCAGGACGCAATCCACGCCGATCATCCGGAACGGCTCGAAGGAGCCGCACGCGGCGAAGATTTCGTCGATCAAGGTTGACAAACGACGGAGCTCGAGTTCGAGTTCGGGTAGGGTCCGTTCCGGTCGCGGGGGCTCGTCGGTTGCGGCGGATTCGCGCGCTTGACTACTTACCGGTGGCAGTTCACACGTACCGTGCGCATCACCAACCGTGGGCAGTGATGCTAGTAAGGAAGCTAGTTCCTTCACCGCGCGCGGCGGTTCGGGCCGCGTCTCGCAAACCCCGGTCTCGGCGTTGCCCGGTCCGCCCATCAGCTCCTCGAACCTGGCGAACCGTTTGGCGAGCGAAGTCGGGCCGGCCAGGTTTTCCGTGATTGTGTGGAGGATGGACGCCCTTTTGTCCACGATGAACTTCTCGTCCGCTGCCGGGGTCGGGACGTTTTTTTGGGAAACGCTGAACTCGACGGTAGAAACATTTCCGCCGGAAGAAGTTTTTGACTCCGCCGCCGGCGACGTCAACGCGTCAAACGCTCCCCTGTGTTGAACAACCTTTTCCTTGACACAGGTTACCCCCTCAAACCCTGTTGTGGCGTCGTCGAAAAGCGCCACCGCGGCGTCCGCCACCTCGTAAAGAGGCGGGTCAAACGCCACGGCGCCGTTCCGGATGACGAGCTTCACGACAAACAAAGGGCGGTGCCGCGCGAACGCGTGTTGGTCGCCGCCGCCTTTTTCAACCGCGGCGTCCCCGCCACCGAATCCAACTCGCCAGAACTCCTCGATATCAGCCGCACCCCTTTCAACGCAGGTCCGCAACCCGTCCTGGACGGCTAAAGAAAGCCGCTGCGCGAACTTTGGTATCTTTTCGAGTCGGTCCAGGTGTTTCTTGCGGTGCACGAGGTCGTCGTCCACCCTCAGCGCGACGTCGCGAATTTGCTCCTCCAGAGACACGCACTGGCATGATGAAAGCCGAAAGTGTCAGTCGGTCGTGATGTGTATCCGGGATTGGAAAGGGGTCCGACGGAGTGGGGTCCGTACTCTCCGACTGTACTCCATACAGAGCAGTAATCAGGGAGGCGGAACGTGGTGATTGGGAAATACCTACCAGCGCGACCGTGGAGGCGGTGAGGTTTCGCTTGACTCGCGCTTGCGTTTCCGCGAGGTACGCTCGGTGAAACTCGACAAACGCGTCAAGCTTCATTGGCCTCGGCGGATACGCGGGCGCGCCTGGAAACAAGCTCTGAGGCACGCCTCCAGTTGACAGGCCGTTCGCAACGCTCCCGGCGAGAAGCGTCAAACGAACGCCCCGGGCGTCGTACGACCCGTAAAACTTGTGCAGCGCGGTGAGGAAGCTCGGGTCGGCGTCGGGCAGTCCGAATTGCAGCGCGTGTAGACTGGCGTGGCGATCCGTTGGTGGGATCGAAGCATAGACCACATCGCGCGCAACATCAATTTCAACCTTTTCAGACTCAATGCGCATAGCCCTCCTTCCGTCGAATCGGTCGCAGATCCCGATTCGCGGCGCTTTATTTTTGCGAAGCAGCGGCGCGACGCCGGTTTCTTTTCTCAAAACCGACGCGGCGCGCGCGTCGCTCAGTGAGACGTCCAAAACGGAACGCTGAGATAAATAAAAGAAAGTGTCAGTATGGCATGGGCAAACAGTCTTGGGATTTTGGAAATACAAGACGTACCTTCGTGGCGCGAGCGAAGTCTTGTTTCAGTTCACACATGAACGCATCCGTGGCGTCCGGTAACGAATCAGGAAACAAACCTCCAGGCCAGGTTGCGCCGCACTTTCTTTTAACCGTTTCCAGCCAAACAGGCGTCATCACGCCGTCGATTTCGTTCGTAAAGTCCATCCGGTCAATCAACGCGTAATAACCCACTAACTGTTTGTGCGCGTCGCGCAGCGTGGTGGCGTGCGCTAGTCTTGTTCGGAACGCGTCCGAGTTTTCGTGGTCAAACACCAGGTTTAAGCGCGTGACTTTCTTCGTGATACCGGTTTTTTCCGTCGTTGACGCATCAACACACGCGTCGGTGACCCCGGGGGGGTCGCGCCACTCGATTTCGAACGTTTTCGAAACGCCGTCGTACGAGTCGACGAAACACGACCGCCACGTGAACTCGCCGTGCTTGGTGAAGTACCGCGATCGCGCGGTTACGCGGTTCGAACCGCGATGCTTGTCATTCCCTCCCGGCTGAAACACTAACCACTCCACCGGGGTTTTAGTCTCCATCTCCGGGTCGTCGAACAAGTCGAGCGGCGCCGCGCTGGAGGACTCTGCGCCGGACGCGGACGACGCACGCGACGGCGTTTCACCCAGGGTGGGACGCAAGTAGTACAATTCCTCTTGACTTCCTGTTGGAGGGACCCAGCCGAATGCTGCGCCAGGGACAGGAGGCGTCCCTTCCTTTCGCAAACCCAAACCCGAACCTACCTCAGGCATGGCCCTCATCACAGAGCTTTCAGTCCAGTTTTCTTTGTGTCGCGGCGGGAAGGTCCCGGCGTTCGCGGCGTCGTACTTTGGGATGTTTTTTTTGGAGCGCATTGTATCCACCGTATCCAACGTTGTTTGATTCCCCATCGTCGTTTCATTCGCCATGGCATCGTGTTCGTCCCTCGACTCCGTCGACCCCGGGCCGCTCGAGCGGGGCGACGTGTCTAGTTTGGACGCCGCGGCCATCACGTCCAGGTTCGTGCCATCCGAACCTCTCGTTTCGAGAACGGGCACCGCGGGTCGCACCGACACCGGCTCCTTTCGCGGTGCGAACACGGAGGGGGTTTTTAACTTGAGTTTAGCGCATGGGAAGTGCGCGCCGGTGCTGTTATTTGGGGGGGGGCGGTAACAAGGCGGGGGGAGGGACGAGGCCGAGGCGTCAGCGATGATGCGA
>TARA_B110000261_G_scaffold32689_1_pt1 | contig 28600 bp, 20 predicted proteins | sample TARA_B110000261 | Tara Oceans TARA_B110000261 (sample SAMEA4397705) | marine metagenome | biome: Polar Biome; feature: [DCM] deep chlorophyll maximum layer (ENVO:01000326); material: water (ENVO:00002006), including particulate matter (ENVO:01000060) such as... | depth 20 m | reverse complement strand
AAAAAAAAACTTGTGAAATAAAATTTTGGATGCATAGTAGACATTGCAATAAATCTTTTGTATGAAAAATAAATTCACTCTTTCGTTCAAGTAATCCAGGTTTTTTTATGGATGTAGAGTTAAAGAGAAAAAATAAAGTGATAAATAGAATTAGCCAAAAGAGTTTTAAATAGCTATTAATATAAGGTTTGAATGGTGTGGAAATATGTTCATATTCTTCGGGATTAAGTTAGATGTTTGTAACCATTTTGAATCGGTTCATTATATTACCATGAAAAAAGTTGTTCCGTTATTTTTAGTAGCTGTAGTATTATTCAGTTGTGATGAAAACACTACCGAAGAAAAAGATGTTTTTTTTGAGAAAACATTAACTCCCATTCTTAAAAATGAAGTTTCTTTTATTAATCCGCCAATAAAAGGGTTAAATGTTCCAAAAGAATCATTTACCGTTAACGCAAAATTAGGAGATACTTTATTTGATAAATCTGGATCGATACTGATTTTTCCTAAAAATTCATTTGTTGACGCGAGTGGAAACATCATTAAAGGAGATGTGAAAGTTGAATACAGGGAATTTTCGGATCCTTTTGATTTTTTTGTTTCAGGAATTCCTATGGATTACGATTCAAGTGGTGTTAATTATCAATTCGAATCTTCGGGTATGTGTGAAGTTGTTGCGCATCAAAATAATAAATCTGTTTTTGTTAATCAAAATGCGCAGCCAGAAATTAATATGGTGTCTGGAACGAATAGCCCGAGTCACAATCTTTACCAGCTTGATACTGTCAAAAGAAACTGGATGTGTAAGGGTAAACCTGCAATAAATGATTTAACGAAAGCCAAAGAAGTAGTTTATGGTAAAAAGAAAATTAATAGAAAAAAAGTTGAAAAATTAATAGCTCCAATTGCTCCTGCTAAAGCCAATGGGGAAATGCCATCCTTTTCGGTTACTATTGAACCTGGATCCGTAAAAGAGTTAGAGGCTTATGATAATTTGAACTTTGAAATAATTCCTGAGAATAAAAATTATAAAGCAAGCGATGGAGATGAGCTATGGAGTGATATGCGCGTTGAGCCTTCAGAAAAAGAAGGGATTTATAGGGTTACGTTTTCTAATGAAAATAAAACGGTTTCCTATCAAACACGTCCAGTTTTTGAAGGTAAAAGTTATGATAAGGCATTTTTGGTATTCAAAAAGAGACAAAAACAATATCAGTTGGCAGTAGAAAAACGTTTAGAGAAAGAAGAAAAAATTAAAGAACGTAATAAACAGATTGAAGCAGAAAACGAGCGAATAAGAGCGGCTAATAAAAAGGCAATTGAATTAAGGGCGATTATAGCTGAGCAAAATAGAGTTATCGCAGCCGCTAATTCTGAAGATAAAAGAAAGTATGAAGTGGCTTTGGATAGCTTAAAAAAAGTAAGAGAGAAGGTAAGGGGAATAAAAGAAAAACGTCAAAAAGAGTATGATGAAAAAGCATTAAAAGCAGGGGGTAGCTTAATGTCTAACGGAATAGTTAGAAGTTTCAGTATCGATGGATTCGGTGTGTGGAATTGTGATAATCCTAACTTGGTTCCAGGAAAACAAAAGATCGTTTTAAAGGCATTTTTTCAAGACGAAAAAGGCGGAGTTTTAAATTTTGAAATGGTGAGTTCTGTTTATAAAGGCTTTAATGGAATTCTTTGTAACAAAAGTCCTGACAGATCCGATTATTCCTTCCCTAAATTTACGATTATGCAAAAATCTGATAATTTAATTTGGGCTGTGAAACATAATGCATTGTACTACTTAACATACGATGATTTTAAAGCTTGCGCAATAAGTGAAAGCACTAAAGAATATACGTTTCAACTCAATAAATATAAAGGTGAATTAACCTCTATGGAAGATGTTAAAAAGGGAATAGGTTTTTAATAAAACATCACGGTTTAAGAGCTTAAAATGCAGGAACATTTGTTCCTGCATTTTTTATGTGTTAATACTTACCTGAAACAGTATGTTCGTAAATACTGAAAAAGTATAAAGCGGATATTACCTTTCTTATTATTCTTTAGCCTCACCAGGGTACCTAAGTGCTTCAACCATATTTTGAACTTCTTTTGGCGGTTCAGGTGTGAATTTAGAAACGGTAACTGTTATAATGAAGTTTAGGATCATTCCAAAAGTTCCAAATCCTTCAGGTGATATTCCAAATAACCAGTTTTCAGGTTTGTTGTCGGTTACGTTTACAAACTTAAAGTATACGATGTATGCAAGTGTGGAAATTAGTCCAGCAAGCATTCCCGAAATAGCACCTTGCTTATTTATTTTTTTAGAAAATATCCCTAATATTAAAATAGGGAAGAAAGATGCTGCTGCTAATCCAAACGCAAGTGCAACTACTGCGGCGACGTAATCAGGAGGGTTGACACCAAAATATCCAGCAACTAAAACTGCACCTACCGCCGCTAGTCTTGCTGCTATTAACTCTCCTTTTTCAGAAATATCAGGATTTATACTTTTTTTAATTAGATCATGCGCAACTGATGTTGAAATAACAAGTAGTAAGCCTGCTGCAGTTGAAAGTGCAGCAGCAAGTCCTCCTGCTGCAACTAATGCAATAACCCAATCTGGTAATCCAGCAATCTCAGGGTTTGCTAAAACGATAATATCTTTGTCTATATATAGCTCGTTCGAATTATTAGATGGCGCATTGTAAAGTTTTACCTCATTATTTTCTCCACGCTGAAGTTCTCCCGCTTTATCAAAAAGTAGTTGAGGTTTCAGCTTTCCGTCTGCATTTTCTCCAAAAGCAATCCCAGGCCCATATTTGATTTTCCCATCCTTATTTTTATCTACCCAAGAAATTAATCCCGCATTTTCCCATTTTTTAAACCACTGAGGGACTTCTTTATAAGTTGCTCCTGGAATGGTAGCCAATAAGTTTGTTCGAGCAAAAGCCGATACAGCAGGTGCCATTGTATAAAGTATAGCAATGAATACTAAAGCGTATAATCCTGATTTTCGAGCATCACTTACTTTAGGAACCGTAAAGAAGCGTACGATTACGTGCGGTAGTCCAGCAGTTCCAACCATTAAGGCCATAGTGATGAAAAAGGTGTCCATTGTACCTTTTTGGCCTTCGGTGTATTTGTTAAAACCCAGCTCTTCACTTAATCCATCCAGTTTATCTAAAAGCGACATGCCAGGTTCGTCAACTAAATCAGCTCCAAACCCGAGTTGCGGAATAGGATTGTCAGTTAACATTAATGAGATATAGACAGCAGGAACAGTAAAGGCAAAAATTAAAACACAATATTGTGCTACTTGGGTATATGTGATTCCTTTCATACCTCCTAAAACAGCATAAAAGAAAACGATAGTCATTCCCATTATTACACCCCAAGTAATATCTACCTGGAGGAATCTACTGAAAACAATACCAACACCTCTCATTTGCCCAGCAACATAGGTGAATGATATAAATAAGGCACAAATAACAGCAATGATTCGTGCAGTTTGGGAATAATAGCGATCACCAACAAAATCAGGAACTGTAAATTTCCCGAACTTTCTTAAGTATGGGGCTAATAATAAGGCTAGTAGTACATATCCACCGGTCCAGCCCATTAAATAAACAGAACCATCTCGTCCGCTAAAGGAAATAATTCCAGCTAATCCAAGAAATGAGGCAGCCGACATCCAATCGGCAGCAGTTGCTAACCCATTCGCTAACGGAGAAACCCCTCCGCCTGCTACATAAAATTCTTTTGTTGATCCTGCGCGCGCTCCAATTGCAATTCCGATATAAATCGAAAATGTAATCCCCACAATTATATATGTCCAAATTTGTACGTCCATGATAAAGTTTTGATTGATCTGATTAGTGATCTGAAGTTGTAATTTCTTTTTCTTCGATATTGAATTTCTTGTCTAGTCTGTTCATTAAAATAACATAGATTAAGATGAGCAGAACAAATACATAAACTGCTCCTTGTTGACCAATCCAAAACCCTAGTTTAAACCCTCCAAGTCTGAATCCGTGAAAGATGGATTCAGGATCTTCGACAATTCCATCTGCTGTTTTTTTAACACCATCAAGATAATCTACAAAGAAAACCCCCAAAACAAAGGAAACAAAAAACCAAACGGATAATAAAATTAGTAAGTATTTAACGTTTTTTTTCCAATACAGTCTTTTATCTGATTGCTTCATTTTGTTGAATTTGAGCGTAAATATATGCCTATTGTACAAAATAAAAAAGCTGTTTCTTTAAGGAAACAGCTTGATTATTAAAATGTATTTTTAGTTAAGCATATTCCTCAATAGGAGGACAGCTACAGATTAGGTTCCTATCTCCATATGCATCATCAATTCTTGATACAGAAACCCAAAACTTATTGTTAATGGTATAAGGAGCAGGGTATGCTGCTTTTTCTCTTGTATAAGAATGATTCCATTCGCCTTTAATTAAAGAGGTTGCCGTATGAGGAGCGTTTACTAGAACGTTATCATCTTTTGGATAAACGCCGTTTGCGATTTCCTTAATTTCTTCAGCGATTGTAACCATTGCCTCAGCAAAACGATCTAATTCATCTTTCGATTCACTTTCAGTAGGTTCAATCATTAAAGTTCCTGCAACGGGAAATGAAACAGTAGGAGAGTGAAAACCAAAATCAATCAAACGTTTTGCAATGTCTGTAACCGTAACGCCATGATCTTTAAAGCCTCTGCAGTCAACAATCATTTCATGCGCAACAGTTCCTTTTGTTCCAGAATATAATATCGGATAATGAGGTTCTAATAACCCTTTTAAGTAATTCGCATTTAGAATTGCCGATTCAGATGCAGCTTTCATCCCTTCTGCACCTAACATTCTACAATATCCTAATGATATGATCGAAATTAAAGCACTACTATAAGGAGCTGCAGCTAAAGCGTCGATTCCTTTAAAACCTCCACATTTTACAATAGGATGTGAAGGTAAAAATGGAGCAAGATGTTGTGCGACTCCAATTGGACCTAAACCAGGTCCGCCACCACCATGAGGAATGGCAAATGTTTTATGAAGATTCAAGTGACAAACATCAGCACCAATAGTAGCTGGATTTGTTAACCCAACTTGAGCATTCATATTCGCCCCATCCATATATACTTGTCCGCCGTATTCGTGAATGAGATCAGTGATTTCAATAATTCCTTCTTCATATACTCCATGAGTAGAAGGGTAAGTAACCATTAATGCGCCAAGGTCTTCTTTATGATCCTCAGATTTTTGCTTTAAATCAGTTAAATCAATATTTCCTTTCTCATCACACTTTATAACGACCACCTTAAATCCAGCCATTATAGCCGATGCTGGGTTTGTGCCATGCGCTGATGATGGAATTAAGCAAACATTTCTGTTTGGTTGATGATTGTCTTCATGAAAGGCTTTAATAACCATTAAACCTGCATATTCACCTTGGGCACCAGAGTTTGGCTGTAAACTAATATCAGCAAATCCAGTAGCTGTTTTTAATGCAGATTTTAAATCATCAATTATAATCTTATATCCTTCTGTTTGATTAGCTGGTACGAATGGGTGAATGCTGTTAAATTCTCTCCAAGACAAAGGAATCATTTCTGAAGCAGCATTTAATTTCATTGTACAAGACCCCAACGCAATCATAGAATGAACAAGGGATAAATCTTTGTTTTCTAATCGTTTTAAATAACGCATCATATCTGTTTCAGAATGATACTTATTGAAAATAGGATGCTGTAAGTAAGGTGTTGTTCGGACACTATTGGATTGAATTCCTGTTTCGTGTGAAAGCGCAAAGTTATTTTTCCCAAACAACTCTAATATTGCCTTAACGTGTACGTTTTTTGTTGTCTCATTTAATGAAATTAAAACAACATCATCTAATTTGTAAAAGAAGTTAATTCCTGCTTCTTCTGCTTTTTTCTTTAGTTGCTCCTTATCAGCTACTTTAATAGCAATAGTATCGAAAAAGTTTTGAGTTACGACTTCTATGTTTTGTTTCTCTAAACCAGTTTTTAAGGATTTAGTTCTTTTAGCAATATCAGATGCAATTTTTTTTATTCCACTTGACCCATGATAAACAGCATACATACTTGCCATTACAGCAAGAAGCGCTTGAGCCGTGCAGATATTTGAAGTTGCTTTCTCTCTTTTAATATGTTGCTCTCTTGTTTGCAGCGCCATTCTAAACGCAGGGTTCCCTTCAGTATCCTTACTAACCCCGATTATTCTTCCAGGAATATTCCGCTTAAAGTCTTCTTTAGTAGCGAAATATGCAGCATGTGGACCTCCAAAACCAACGGGAACTCCAAAACGCTGAGTAGAACCCACAACAACGTCGGCTCCAAATTTACCTGGCTCTTTGATAACGGAAAGGCTCATTAGGTCAGCGGCAACAACTAGTGAACCGTTTTGTGCGTGTAGTTGATCAGCAACCGCTGTATACTCCTCTATTTCTCCTTTTGCATTTGGGTATTGAACAATAGCTCCAAAATAAGAGTCATCAAATGAATAATCGATTGCATTTCCGAAAACAAGTTCAATTCCTAAAGGTTTTGCTCTGTTTTTTAATACAGCTTGCGTTTGAGGAAAAACTCCTGAGTCAACAAAAAACTTGTTAATCCCTGCTCTTGCAACAGCTCTTTTACGAGAGTTTAAAAGCATAATCATTGCTTCGGCTGCAGCTGTAGATTCATCCAATAAAGATGCATTAGCCAACGGAAGTCCGGTTAAATCGCAAATCATTGTTTGGAAATTTAACAAAGCTTCTAATCTACCTTGAGCAATTTCGGCTTGGTAAGGCGTATAGGCTGTGTACCATCCTGGGTTTTCAAAAACATTTCTCAATATAACGGAAGGAGTTTCAGTGTCATGATATCCTAAACCAATATAAGTTTTGAAAACTTTGTTTTTTTGAGCTATTCTTTTAATATCAGCTAGCCATTTGCTTTCTGGGATTGTTTTCGAAAATTCCAAGCCAGTCTTTAATCTGATCTTGCTTGGAATAGTGTTTTCAATTAATTCATCAATAGATGATAATCCAATACTAGTTAGCATCTCTAACCTTTCGCTGTCGGTAGTTCCAATATGACGTTGAGTAAAAAGCATATAATCAGTAAAATTTGAACTGCAAAAGTACCAATTCTATTAACGGTAATGCGTGTAATTTATCAACTATTGTTAATAAAAAATGTTCTTTAAAATACAGAAGTGAATAGGTAGTAAGTTTTTAAATTTTAATTTATAATTTTACAGTATGAAAATGAAGTGTTTTTTGACTGGATTTATTTTGACTTTATTAACAGTTTCTTGTAGGAAAGAAAACTCTGAATTGGTGAAGCAGGAAGAGATATGGACAGATTACAGATTGATTTATAAAGCCGAATTGAAGACGACTTTCGCTAGGGCTTCTTTTAAGCACAACTCTAGTGTAGGTGAGAATTTAAAACTTTCTTCAAAGTCTGAGATTTTACTAAATGATAACTCTATTGAGTTTGATGGAACTTATTATTGGTATGAAAAAGTGATGAATAGATATGTTAAAACAGTCGATTTCTCATACACGGACTTAGATGACAAAGAATTTAAAAATACTATTTCGATTTTAGATTCTGCTGAAATTATTACATCACAAGACACCTTGTTTAAGGATTCACTACAGTTTATAGGCTGGGACGGCAGGGCATTAACAGCAAATGAACTTGTTTTGTTGGTTGCCTATGATACAACAGGTGCTAAATTAAATGTTATCGAGCAAGATACACTTGGGACTACTGGGTTTTACTTGGTTAATTCGGAGTTAAACTCATTACCAATAGGTTTGGTTGATGTCCATTTTGAACGATGGAATTCATTTGATATCAATGGTACCAAAGCAGGAGGATTAGGATATAGTCAATATATTTCTAAAGCTAAGCGCTTGAAGTTAGTTGAAAAAGATTAATCTAATACTTCCCACACTAATTCACTTTCGAATCCTCGGCTAATCGCATATCTAGCAGTTTTACTTTTTCTAATGAATTGGTCTTCTGTTTGTAAGCTGTTGGATTTTTCAAGAATAATCTCCTCGAGTTTTGACAAGTAATCATTTTCATTAATTTCAAGCATTCCTTTTTTTTGGCAAAAGCTTGAAATTTGTTTTCGATTTAAATGTTGTTGAATCTTAATTCTACCCCAGCCTTTTTGGTTAAACTTTCCTCTGACAAAAGCTTTTGCAAATCGCTCTTCATCAAGAAATTTGTGTTCAATTAAATCACAAATAATATTGTCTATTTCGTCATTTGATAAACCAGTTCCAAAAAGTTTATACTTAATTTCAGACTGGCAACGCTCTTGATAAGCACAAAATTTAGCCATTTTTCCCAAAGCTTGTTTCTGAGTCATAATTTAAAGATAAAAGAACAAGAGTAAAAGAGTGATATAAAATCATTATTTTCGATTTATGAAAAGAATCATATTCGCTTTTTTAATTGTGTTTACATTCCAAACGAATGCTCAGGATACATTAAAACTGCTTAGCGGTAAAAGTAAATTGATACAATTACTTAGTCATGATTATGACTTTATCTACTACAAAAATGTAAAGGAAAATGGTGAGTTTGGAAGAAAAAAGAAAAAGAATTTAGATCATATTTTCACCGTTAACTATAAAGATAGCGCGCGTCAATATTTTTATCAGCAGGATACAATGTTTGATAACTTCATGTCGGTAAATGAAATGGAGTATTATTTAGAAGGCCGTCGTCAAGGTAGAAAACACTACAAAGCTTATAAAACCATGTTGGTAGGAGCCGCGTTAGGAGCAGGAGTTGGGATATATTCATTGTTTCCAATAAAATACAATAAGAAAGAAAAATCTGTAAGCTTAAGGGATTCGGTTACAAATAGTATCAGAACGGTAAGCTATTTTAATCAAGACGCACTCACTATTCCAATACCATATTGGGAGATTTTCCCTATAGGATGTTACTTGTATTATGTAAGTACAAATAAAAACACACAGGAATATAAAGCAGATTCGATGGATATGTTCAAAAAAGAAGCTTTTACGGTTGGTTATAAACAAACAGTATCTGATCGTAAATTATTAGCTGCTTTTGGTTCGAGTGTAGGGAGTTTTGTCATGACTGTAGTAGGTTATTTTGTATTTGATCCAGTAGAAAAATAAGGTATAGTAGGTGTTTTAAATATAAATGCTTACATTTGCAATAGATTAGAATATAAGTGAGGGGACGTGAGTCCCCTCTTTTATTACTTAGATGATAGCAATTAGCAAAATAAAAGAACTTGTAGAAGCCCAAGTAGATGGGACGAATCTTTTCGCCGTTGAGGTGAAGGTGAACAATTCTAATAAGATCAATGTTTTGATTGATTCATTTGATGGTATTTCTATTTCTGACTGTATTAATGTGAGTAAAGGCGTTGAGAACAGTTTAGATAGAGAGGATGAAGATTTTGAGATAGAAGTCTCCTCCGCTGGTTTAGACGCTCCTTTTCAAGTGCCGGAACAGTATCAGAAAAATCTAAATAAAGAAGTGAAAGTGTATACGCATGATGGTAAAAAACATGAAGGTGTACTAAGTTTCGCAGATGAAACTAAAATTAAGATCACTTATGATGAAAAAGTAAGGGTTGAAGGCAAAAAGAAGAAAGAATTGGTTACTCAAGTTGAAGAATACTTCTTTGAGAGTGATGATTCTACAAATAAAATTAAAGACACTAAAATTATAATTTCCTTTAAATAATTTAATATGGAAACAGTTGGATTAATTGAATCGTTTCAGGAGTTTAAAGAGTTCAAAGACATTGACAGAGAAACGTTGATGAAGATCTTGGAAGATGTTTTTAGAAACATGATTCAAAAAAAATATGGATCTGATGACAACTATGACTTCATTATCAATATTGATAAAGGAGATTTAGAGGTTTGGAGAAACAGAACTATTGTTGAAAAAGGTGAAGTAGAGGACGATAACAGAGAAATAGCTTACGCAGACGCAGTTAAAATCGAACCTGATTTTGAGGTTGGAGAAGAGGTGTCTGAAGAGGTTAGATTATTAGATTTCGGACGTAGAGCTGTGCTTTCAGTTCGTCAAAACCTTATCTCAAAAGTCCTTGATATTGAAAAAGAAGATTTATTTGAGTCCTACAAGGAAAAAGTCGGAACAATTGTTACAGGTGAGGTTTATCAAATCTGGAAACGTGAGATTTTAATCTTAGATGATGATGAGAATGAGTTAATTCTTCCAAAATCAGAACAAATTCCAACAGATTATTTCAAAAAAGGAGATAATGTAAGAGCGGTTGTTCTTAAAGTTGAAATGAGAAACAACAATCCTTCGATTGTTTTATCTCGAACATCTCCAGTTTTCTTGGAGAGATTGTTTGAGGGTGAGGTTCCAGAGATTTTTGATGGACTAATTACCATTAAAAAAATCGTTCGTGTTCCTGGTGAAAGAGCAAAAGTTGCTGTTGAATCTTATGATGAAAGAGTTGATCCGGTTGGAGCTTGTGTAGGAATGAAAGGTGCCAGAATTCATGGTATTGTTCGTGAATTAGGAAATGAAAATATTGACGTAATTAATTTCTCAGGAAATGACTCATTATTTATTTCTAGGTCTTTAAGTCCGGCTAAAATTACCAATATCAAATTGGATACCGAAAGAGGGAAGGCTGAGGTTTACCTAAAACCAGACCAAGTTTCACTTGCAATTGGAAAAGGTGGGTTTAACATCAAATTAGCCGGTGATTTAACTGGTTTTGACATTGACGTATATCGTGATACTGAAGAGGAAATCGATGATGTACAGTTGGATGAATTTAAAGATGAATTGGATGCATGGGTTATTCAATCGCTTAAAGGTATCGGTTGTGATACTGCAAGAAGCGTATTAGAAATCCCTGTTGCTGATTTAGTTAGAAGAACAGATCTAGAGGAAGAAACAATCAAAGAGGTTGTAAGTATTCTTGCCTCAGAGTTCGAAGACTAATTAGAATTGAATATATTTATTAAAATTTTAGTGCATGTTGCACTTAAATAAACTTTTACAGGTTTTAGTTTATGGCTGGAAAACCAAAAAGATTAAGTAAAGTTACCCAAGAATTTAACTTGGGGCTTAACACTATTTTAGACTTTTTGAATGACAAAGGGTTTGATGTAGAGAATAGTCGAAATGCGAAAATTACTCCGGAAATGTATGATGCCCTTTCGGGTGCCTTTCAAAAGGAGAAAAAAGTAAAGGAGAAATCTGCAAAGATTGAGGTGAAGAAACCTGTTAAGGAAACTGTTTCCATAGAGGAAGAAAAACCTAAACCTGAGGAGAAGCCTGCTGAACCAGTTGTGGAAGCGAAACCAGAACCAAAACCAGAACCGGTTGTGGTAAAGGCAGAGCCTGTAGCTGAAAAAGTTAGCGAGCCCGTTAAGGAAAACGCTCCTGAACCCAAACCTGAACTTAAGGTGGCTAAGAAACCTGAGATTATTGAGGTTGCTGCTTCCCAAAACGAAGGTAAAGGTGGTCTGAAAGTTTTAGGGAAAATAGACTTAAAGGATATTGCTCCTAAAAAGCCAGCCAAAAAGGATAGGCCTTCGGTAAAAAAAGGTGCTTCTGAAAAGGTAAATAAGCCGAATGCTAAAAAAGCAGATAAAGCGCCTGTAAAGGAAGTAGTTTCTGAGAAGAAAAAACTTGAAGAGAAGCCTGTTAAAAAAGCTCCTGAAGCTCCGAAAAAACCTGTAGAAGACTTTTTAGAAATAAGAAGAGATAAAATTGACGGCCCAAAAGTTTTAGGTAAAATAGAATTACCTGTTGAACGACCGAAAAAGAAGCCAGTCTCTTCAAACGACGCAGATAGAAAGAAGAAGAGAAAAAGAATTAGAAAAGGGCCTGTCGCGCCAGATTCTAAATTCCCAAATAGAGGTACTGGAGGACCTGGGGCCAATCGTCCGCCACATAGTGCTGGTGGGCCAAGAGGTGCTGGTGGGCCAAGAGGTTCCGGAGGTCCTGGTGGACCAAGAGGAAGACGGGAGCCAAAAGCTGAATTGACTGAAGAACAAGTTAAGAAGCAAATTCAAGATACACTTGCTCGTTTAAGTGGTGGTAAGAGAAGAAACAACTCTGCTAAGCAAAGACGTAATAAAAGAGATGAGCATGCGAGAAGAGTTCAAGAAGAACAAGCTCAAGCGCAAATCGAAAAGGGTATCTTAAGAGTAACGGAATTTGTAGCTGCTAGTGAATTAGCTAGTTTGATGGATGTTACTGTAAATGAAATCATCTCATCTTGTATGAGTTTAGGTCATTTCGTTTCTATTAATCAACGTTTAGATGCTGAAATCATAGCAATGGTTGGTGAAGAGTTTGGTTTCGAAGTAGAATTTGTTTCTGCTGAAGATACTGCTCAGGTGGAAGAGATTGAAGATAAGGAAGAAGATTTATTACTTCGTGCTCCTATTGTTACTGTAATGGGACATGTTGATCATGGTAAAACTTCGTTACTTGATAATATAAGAAAAGCGACTGTTGCTGACGGTGAAGCTGGAGGTATTACACAGCACATTGGTGCGTATTCTGTAACTGTTGAGTCAGGACAAAGAGTTGCGTTTTTGGATACTCCAGGTCATGAGGCTTTTACAGCGATGAGAGCTCGTGGAGCTAAAGTGACTGATATTGCTATCATTATTATTGCGGCTGATGATTCTATCATGCCACAAACTCGTGAAGCAATTAATCATGCGCAAGCTGCTGAAGTACCAATGATTTTTGCAATTAATAAAATTGATAAAGATGGTGCTAACCCTGATAAGATTAGAGATGAACTATCTCAAATGAATATTCTTGTTGAAGAATGGGGTGGCAAGTTTCAATGTCAAGAGATTTCTGCTAAGAAAGGTATTGGTATTGAAGAATTGCTTGAAAAGGTACTATTGGAAGCAGAATTAATGGAACTAAAGGCCAATCCTGATAGATTAGCAAAAGGAACTATTATTGAATCTGAATTAGATAAAGGTCGTGGTTATGTTTCTACATTATTAGTTCAAACGGGAACGTTAAAAGTAGGTTCTATTTTAGTTGCAGGTTGCTACTATGGTAGAGTTAAAGCGATGACCAATGAGGATGGTAAAAGAATTACCGAAGCGGGTCCTTCTACTCCTGTTCAACTATTAGGTTTAAATGGAGCTCCACAAGCTGGGGATATTTTTAACTCAATGACTGAAGAGAAGGAAGCGAAAGAAATTGCTTCGAAGAGAATGCAATTACAAAGAGAGCAAGGTATTAGAGCTACTAAGCATATTACGCTTGAGGAAATGGGAAGACGTATCGCAATTGGCGATTTCCAAGAATTAAACGTTATTGTGAAAGGAGATGTTGATGGTTCTATTGAAGCATTATCTGATGCATTATTGAAACTTTCTACTGAACAGATTCAAATTAATATTATTCATAAATCTGTTGGACAGATATCCGACTCTGATGTATTATTAGCAACTGCTTCTGATGCGATTATAGTTGGTTTCCAAGTTCGCCCATCTGCAAGTGCAAGAAGATTAGCTGATGAAGAGAAGATTGATGTAAGACTTTACTCAATTATCTATAAAGCAATCGAAGAGCTTAAAGAAGCGATGGAAGGTATGCTTAAACCTAAAATTGTTGAGAAAATTGTTGCAAATATTGAAGTACGTGAAGCATTTACGATTTCAAATGTTGGAACAGTAGCTGGTTGTTATGTACTTGACGGTACTGTTTCTAGATCTAGTAATGTTAGATTAATTAGAGATGGAATCGTTAAATGGGATGGTGAATTAGCAGCTCTTAAACGATTTAAAGATGATGTTAAAGAAGTTAAATTTGGTTATGAATGTGGATTAAGTTTAGTTAAGCACAACGACATCAAAGTTGGAGATGTGTTGGAGGCTTACGAACAAGAGGAAGTAAAGCAAACATTAAAATAACATAAAAAAAGCTTCGCAATTGCGAAGCTTTTTTTGGTATAATTTCTGCCTAGTATTTAAAAGTATGAGGATAATTAAGATTTTAGGATTAATAGTTTTTATGGCAACAATTACAGTTGCCCAGTCTGATTCTTTAGTTCTTTATTCCGACTCCTTACATTTTGAGAATGACTCAATCATAGAAGGTATTATGCCTTTACCTCCTGGTAAATGTGTTGAATATTTGGATTCTTTTTATTTCGCTACTCAAGCATTACAAAAAAAGATAAATCAATCTTCTTGCCCTAAATTGGTAAATGGATATCGTGTTCAACTTTTCTCTTGTTCAGGAGAAGGCTGTAAAGAGAAGGCGAATAAGCATTATAATCAGTTTTTAATAGCTTATCCATATATTGCTGTCTATAAAATGTGGCAAGCTCCTACAATCAAAGTGAGAGCGGGAAATTGTAGGACTAGATTTGAAGCTGAAAAGATCAAAAATGAAATTAAAGACTTTTTTCCATTCGTTTTTATTGTTCCGGATCATATAGATTCACCTTATAAAATAGAATGTGAGGATATGGTTATTTCTAAAATTGATTCTCTTTTAATCTTACCATTAAGGAAGTAATTCTGCTTTCTTAATGTCATAAAATAAGTGAATATTTCAATTCTTTTTCCATTATTCTGCGATGTTTTCTTTACCCTTTACTAGGTTCTTGCTGGAGACTAAATGACAAAATTGTGACATTTCTATTATGTTGTAACTCGCTGTTTAACAGGGTTTATTGCGTATTTCAAAAGGCTGACACTCTTATTTAGAATCATTTTAAATTAGTATTTTCGAAGTAAGAAGATGATTAATATCAGGTAAAGCGACGCTTTTGTGTTAATTTTAGGCCTGAGCCAAAACTGGCTTTTATTGAGAGACAAAAAAAATCAAGTGCTTGATGAAACTATTTAAAAACACAATGCGAAAAACATCATCGATTATACTTCCAGTATTGTTTATGATTTTCACACAGTCTGTTGTTGCACAAGGTAACGCTGAAGCGGGGGCGAAATTGTTTGATGCTAACTGTACTTCATGTCACAACATGAAAAAGGATGCAACCGGTCCAGCTTTAATGGGTATTGGAGAAAGAGCTCCAAGTGTTGATTGGATTAAAAAATGGATTCGAAATAATAACAAATTAAGAGCAACAGGAGAAGCTTATTCAAACGCAATTTATAAAAAATGGAATGGTGCTTCAATGTCAGCATTCGAATGGATGTCAGATCAACAACTGGATGACGTTGTTGAATATGTTACAACATGGGCGCCAAAGCCAGCAGGAGGAGGAGGTGATAACGCATTATTACCTTGTATACCAACTAAAAAACCTGAAGAAGGATCCAACATCCTATTGATTTTTGGAGTCATTGGTTTAGCTTTATTAATTATTGTTATATTCTCTGGTGTAAACAGATCACTCAAAAATGCTGCAGCACTAAGAGACGGTAATGAAGCTAAAGAAGCTCTTTCGTTTTGGGAAGCGATTGGCGAATTTGCAGTAAAACATAAAATTAAATTCGGACTTATTGTAATTGCTTTCTTAGTTTTTGGAATTATTCCCGGAGGTTGGAATGACCTTATGAATATCGGAGTATTTGGAGGTAATGGTTTTGAGAATACAGAAAATGTAGAGAATTATCACCCATCGCAACCAATTGAATTCCGGCATGATATTCATGCAGGTCAAAATGATATCGATTGTAAATATTGTCATTCAGGAACATTAGAATCTAAACATGCATTAATTCCTTCTGCCAACGTTTGTATGAACTGTCATAAGTACGTAAATGAAAAAGAAGACTGTCCTGAATCAGCTGTTCAAATACAACAGATTTATGATGCCGTTAAGTTTAAGCATGGTAGTGGTTACTATGATATTGATGCTGAAGGTAATAAAGTTGAAAACGAGGCAGGAGAAATTGTTTATCATGATCAGCAGGTTGCTGAAGGAGATCCTATCGAATGGGTTAAAGTTCATAATTTACAAGATTTCGTTTATTTCAATCACTCACAACATGTTGTAGTAGCTGGTCTTGAATGTAAAGAGTGTCACGGACCAGTTAAGGAGATGCAAACAGCTTATCAATACGCTCCTTTAACCATGGGGTGGTGTATTAATTGTCACAGAGAGAAAGAAATTAATCAAGAATTGAAGTTCTCAGGTAAACCTAATGGCTACTATGAGAAGATGCACGATGAGTTTAAAGAAGCTTATAAACGTGACGAGGAATTCAACTTTACAGTTGAAAAGATCGGTGGGTTAGAGTGTGCAAAATGTCACTATTAATAAAGTAAGTTAATTAACAAAAATATAGCAGATATTTAAGCTATGGCTGATACTAAAAAATATTGGAAAGGCATTGAGGAGTTAGAACAAGCTCCTGAATTTGTTGAGTCAAGTAAGAAGGAATTCTCGGAATATGTTCCTGTGGATGAATTCATTGGTAACGCAAGTGAAGACTCTTCTGCTACCAACAGACGTGATTTCTTAAAAGTTTTGGGTTTCTCAGTAACTGCAGCTACATTAGCGGCATGTGAGGCTCCTGTTACTAAATCTATTCCTTTCTTAAATAAACCAGAAGATTTAACTCCTGGGGTTGCAAATTACTATTCATCAACATTCTTTGATGGATTAGATTTAGCCTCTATTAGAATTAAAACTAGAGAAGGTAGACCAATTCTTATTGAAGGAAATAACAATGCTCCTATTACAAAAGGTGCAGTTAACGCAAGAGTTAACTCATCAGTATTAAGCTTGTATGATTCAAAAAGAGCTAAAGGCCCTGCTAAGAAAGTAGGAGAATCTTGGGCTAAGAATTTAAATTGGGGAATTGTTGATAAAGAGGTTGCGCAGAATTTAAGAAGTGCTGCATCTAAAGGAGGTAAAGTAGTTTTACTTTCTAACACTGTTATTTCACCTGCTTCTAAGGGGGCTGTTGATAATTTTGGCGCTTTTGTTGGTGCGCAAGGTGGAAGCTTTGAGCATGTAACTTATGATGCGATTTCTGCATCTGGAATATTAGACGCAAACCAAAAAACTTTCGGTAAAAGAGTATTACCTACTTATAATTTTGATAAAGCAAAAACCATTGTAAGTTTTAGTGCTGATTTCTTAAATACTTGGTTAAATGCTTTAGCATATACAAAAGATTATGCTTCGAATAGGAAGCCAGATGGAGCTTGGATGAGTAAGCATTTCCAGTTTGAAACATCTTTGTCTGTTTCTGGTTCTGCTGCTGATGTTCGTGGTGCATTAAAACCTTCTGAAATTGCTGAAGCAGTAAAGTATCTTTACGGTAAAATTGGAGGTGATATTAGCGGTAATGTTTCTGAAAAATTAAAAGTGAAATTAGATAAAGCTGCTGAAGCTTTGTTAGCTACTCAGGGTGAGTGCTTGGTAGTTGCAGGATCTAATAATGGTGGTATTCAAGTTTTAGTTAACGCTATAAATAATAAATTAAATAACTACGGTTCAACTATTGACCTTGATAAAGAGGTTTATACAAGAAAAGGTAGTGATATTGCATTTTCTAAACTAGCCAAAGAAATGAAGGCTGGTAAAGTTAGTGCTCTTATAATTGTTGGATTAAATCCTTCTTACGTTGCTCCATCATCATTAAGTTTTGATGAAGCGTTATCTAAAGTTGGAACAGTTGTTTATACGGGGGATCGTTTAGATGAGACTGGAGATAAGGCAGATTATTTTGCACCTTCTTCTCATTATTTAGAATCTTGGGATGTATTAAATCCAACTAAAGGAGAATATGCATTCGTTCAACCTGTTATCAACCCATTATTTAGAACTCGTCAGTGGCAAGAGTCTTTATTAAAGTGGTCTGGAAACGAAAATACTTTTGAAGTATTCGTTAAATCAACTGCAAAATCTTTCTTAGGTACTGAAGCAAGTTGGATTAGCGCTGTTCATGATGGCTACTTCTCAAGTAATGTTATAGCTTCTGTACCTGTGGTATTGTCCGATACAGCTTCTGAAATAGAAGATGTTGTTGCTGAACCATTTTCAGTTATTTCATCTGGTATATCTAGTGCAGTTATTACTAATGCAGTAAATCAAGCTTCTATTACTCCTTCAGGGAAATTTGAACTTGAATTATATGTAAAGACCGGTTTAGGAAACGGAGACCAATCATTTAACCCTTGGTTACATGAGCTTCCTGATCCTATTTCAAAAATGACTTATGATAATTACATCGCCATGAATCCGGTTGATGTTTTAGAATTGTTTGATCAAGAAGATACAAAATCGACAAGAAGAGATTTCTTATATATCGGACAAGAATCACCTGCAAAGGTGTTAAGTGTAACTGTTGGTCAATCAACTATTACACTTCCTGTAGTTGCTCAGCCTGGTCAAGCTCTTGGCACAATTGGTATCGCTGTTGGTTATGGCAAAAAAGGTACTGAAGTTTTCACAAGACAAGAATGGTTAGGTGATTTGTTCGACGCGGAAAATTCGGAGAACAATACAATAGGAAAAAATGCTTTCCCATTACAAACACAAGACTTGTGGGTTTCTAATACAATTTCATCAGATGTTACTGTTGCAGTTGTAGAAGGTGCACATTATCCGATGGCTACTACTCAAACTCATCACACTATGATGGGGAGAAAGTTAGTAAACGAAACTACTCTTTCTACATTTTTAGAGCAAAAAGGAAGAGCAAATGGTAAAGGTGGATATAACGAAACCTTATTGATTGCTGATTCATACGGTGAAGAAAAAACAACTAGACAGTTAGATTTATGGGAAGAGCACGCTATCGACTTGGGTCATAGATGGGGGCTTTCAATCGATCTTAATCTTTGTATTGGTTGCGGATCTTGTGTTACTGCTTGTCATATCGAAAACAACGTTGCAGTTGTTGGAAAGGATGAGGTAAGAAGAAGCCGTGAAATGCACTGGATGAGGGTGGATAGATATTATTCATCGCATGTTACTACTGATGGTAAAGATGTTTTAGTTAATGATTTGTCTGATCTTAACACAATAAATGAATATGCTGATGCGGAAGTGTCTGATTCAGGGGATGATTTAAGTGTTGTTTATCAACCTCTAATGTGTCAGCATTGTAATCACGCTCCTTGTGAGACTGTTTGTCCTGTAGCTGCTACAACCCACTCTGATGAAGGTCTTAACCAAATGACTTACAACAGATGTGTTGGTACTAGATATTGTGCTAACAACTGTCCTTATAAAGTACGTCGTTTCAATTGGTTTCAGTATGACGATTTAAATATCCCTGCATTCCCAGATTTCGCTAAGGTAAATCATCAACAAGATGATTTAGGAAGAATGGTTCTTAACCCAGATGTTGTTGTAAGATCTAGAGGGGTTATGGAAAAATGTAGTATGTGTGTTCAAAGAATCCAAGCTGGAAAATTAGAAGCGAAGATTGATGGTACTCCTGTTCAAAATGGGGCTATTGAATCTGCTTGTTCTTCTTCTTGTCCTACTAATGCAATTAAGTTTGGAGATCTTAATAACACAGAACATACTATAAGTGGTGAAAAGAATGATGATAGAGCTTACTTATTGATGGAAGAGATTGGTACACAACCAAATATCTACTATCAAACTAAAGTAAGAAACGTTTAATAAGAATTTAACTAAAAAGTTATATCGATGCACGTCGTAGAAGCTGAAATTAGAGAACCCTTAATCCTTGGAGAGAAGTCGTACAACGACATCACTGAGGATGTTTGCGCACCTATTGAGGGTAAAGCAAATTCATTATGGTATTTCGTATTTGGATTAGCCGGTTTACTTGCTCTTTGGGGGATAGGTAATATCCTTTACACAATAGGTGTAGGAATTGGAGTTTGGGGATTAAACAAGACTGTAGGTTGGGCTTGGGATATTACCAACTTTGTTTGGTGGGTAGGTATCGGTCATGCTGGTACTCTTATATCTGCAGTACTTTTATTATTTCGTCAAAGGTGGAGAATGGCAATTAATCGCTCTGCAGAGGCAATGACAATCTTTGCTGTTATGATGGCAGCATTGTTCCCTGGTATTCACATGGGGAGAATTTGGCAAGCTTATTGGGTTTTACCATTACCGAACCAATTCGGTTCTTTATGGCCAAACTTTAACTCACCGCTTCTTTGGGATGTGTTTGCAATCTCAACTTACTTTTCTGTATCATTAGTATTCTGGTATATAGGTTTAGTTCCTGATTTTGCAACTGTTAGGGATAGAATGATTAAGCCTTTACCGAAGAAGATTTACTCTATTTTGGCATTTGGATGGTCTGGAAATGCAAAGCATTGGAATAGGTTTGAAGAAGTATCTCTAGTATTAGCAGGCTTGGCTACTCCTTTAGTATTCTCTGTCCACTCTATTGTATCTATGGATTTTGCAACATCAGTTATTCCTGGTTGGCATACAACGATTTTCCCTCCTTACTTTGTTGCTGGTGCCGTTTTCTCTGGATTCGCAATGGTATTGACCTTAATGTTAATAATGAGAAAGGTTTTAAAGTTGGAAGACTATATTACGTTGAAGCATATTGAATATATGAACATTATTATTATGCTTACTGGTTCCATGGTAGGTGTAGCATATTTAACTGAGTTGTTTGTTGCGTGGTATTCTGGTGTTGAGTATGAAGGCTATGCTTTCATGAACAGGGCTACTGGTCCATATTGGTGGGCATATGCAGCGATGATGACCTGTAACGTTATTTCACCTCAATTAATGTGGTTCAAAAAAGTAAGAAGAAATTTAGTTATTACTTTCATTTTATCCATTATAGTTAACATTGGTATGTGGTTCGAGCGATTTGTAATTATTGTTACTTCGCTTCATAGAGATTACATTACTTCTTCATGGACACAATTCCATCCTACTTATGTAGACATGGGTGTTTTCCTAGGAACTATTGGTTTGTTTTTTGTATTGTTTTTACTTTACTCCAGAGTATTCCCAGTTCTTGCATTAAATGAAGTGAAAACAATTTTAAGAGCAACTGGAGAATTTGGTGTAAAAAAAGCCAAATCAACAGAATTTAGTTTAACAGACGGATTTTCATCTTCAGTAGTTGAAGATAAACCAACAACAGACGATTCTTCGGAAGACAGTTCTGATGATACTGACGGTGAAACAAATAAAGAACAAGAGTAAATAATATTTAGAGCTTTAGTTATGAGCAATAAGATTTATGCAATGTACGATGACGACGCTACTCTATTACATGGAGCAGAGAAGTTAGTTGAAAAAGGAGTACGAATTAAAGATGTATTTTCTCCATTTCCAATTCATGGGATTGATCCTGTTATTGGAATTAGGAAAACTAGATTAGCAGTTTGTGCTTTTATCTATGGTCTTTCAGGTATGATACTAGCTTTAGCAGGTATGTACTATTTTATGATCCAAGATTGGCCAATGAATATTGGTGGTAAACCTAACTATTCGTTTTATCAAAATATTCCAGCATTTATTCCAATTACTTTTGAGATAACTGTACTTTGTACAGCTCATGGAATGGCAATTACTTATTTCTTAAGAAATAAAACATTACCTGGTATAGCTGCTAAAAATCCTGACCCAAGAACAACTGACGATAAGTTTGTTATGGAAATTGAAACTGCTGATGCAGGAATGGACGAAGCTTCTTTAATTGAAGCGCTGAAGTCTACGGGAGCTATTGAAATTAATAAGGCATAAAGAGTAAAAAGATGAAAATTTCTTATCAAAAAATTGCCCATTACGCTTATACTAAACTACTGGTTAGTGCTTTTGCGTTACTTGGTTTAGTTTCGTGTACAGAAGATCCTAATAGTCCAGGGGTTGAGTTTATGCCTGATATGTATAGATCAATTGGATATGAAGCTTATTTGAAAAAATTTGATGTTGATTCAACTGATTTCTTTGAGAGAAATCTTAAAAAATTAGGATACGAAGAATCAGCCGATTCTGCAAAATCAGCTATCATAAGTGAGGTCAAAGAACTTTATGACATTTTTAAGTCTGGAATAGTTACAAGAAAACCCGTTGTTGGTTCTGTAGCTCAAGGGAAAAAACCTTTTATGATTGCCAAAGGTAATAGGGATAATGCAAAGTCTGTTAAAATGCCAATTCCTTATTCTGAAACTTCTTTGTTCGAAGGGAAATCATATTACGAAATATTTTGTGATCACTGTCATGGTGAAAAAGGAGACGGTGGTGGAACTTTAGTTAAAAAGGATTTGTTTTTAAAACCCCCTTCTTACAACGTTGGTACAACAAAAGATTTAAGTGCAGGCGAGATCTATTATACTATTTATTATGGTAAGGGAATGATGGGAAGCCATTCATCCCAAATCACCGAAGAAAAGAGATGGAAAATCGTTCAGTATGTACAGACTTTACAAGGTAACAAGATAGAAGAGTTACAGGGTGGAAAGGTTCCAGTTAACCCTGTAGTTTCTGACACGACTGTTACAGATTATATTTAATATTTAATTGATTAAAACACCATAAGAAATGGATTACGTTTTTTCGGATAAAACAAAAAAGATAACATTAGGAGTTGGAGTAGCAGGTTTACTTTTATTCTTACTCGGTATTCTTTTCGACAATAATGAGTATGCTACTCTTGTTGCCGATGATGGACACAATTATGGAAGTATTCAAAGAATTTGGGTTAGTTTATTAACTAACAGTATTTTCTTTTTCTTTATTTCTTTAGCAATGTTATTTTTCGTTGCGTTACAATATGCTGCAGAAGTTTCATGGTCTGTTGTATTTAAAAGAGTTTACGAAGCAATTATGTCTGCCTTACCAATAATGGCTGCATTAGTTGTTTTAATTGTTGCCGTTGGTCAAGTTGGTGGTCACCACATATATCATTGGCAACATTATGAAGTAGGTTCGGGAGATCATTTGTTGGATCATAAGGCGTTTTTCTTCAGTCCTGCATTTTATTGGCCGGTCTTAATTTTCTTTATGGCTGCATTTTTGTTCTTTGTTAATTACTACAGAAAACAATCTTTGAAGGAAGATGAAGAAGGGGGAACAAGAATACATTTTAAAAACTTCGCTAAATCTGCATTGTTCCTGGTTATTTTCGGATATGGTTCATCTGTTATTACATGGCAAATAATTATGTCTATTGATGCTCACTGGTTCTCAACTTTATTCGGTTGGTATGTGTTTTCAGGTATGTGGTTGGTAGGAATGGTGTACGCCACTTTACTAATTATTTTCCTAAAAAGTAAAGGTTTATTGAGTATTGCAAAAAATGGTCATTTACACGATATGGGTAAATGGATGTTTGCATTATCTTTTTTATGGACATACTTATTTTTCTCTCAGTTTATGTTAATTTGGTATGCTGATATTCCAGAAGAAACAACATATTATTTAGCTAGAATAAATGATTATCCTTGGCTATATTGGGGAATGTTTTTTCTGAATTTTGCAGTACCAATGTTAGCATTGATGGATGCTGACGCTAAAAGAAATAGATTTGCTTTAGTTATTGTTGGATCTCTAATTATAATTTTTCACTGGATTGACGTATTTATGATGATTAGTCCTGGTGCTATGAAGACTGAAGCAACTATTGGAATTTTAGAAATCGGATCTTTCTTTTTATTCTTAGGAATGTTTACTTTTATTGTTTTAAAGGCATTAGCTGGAAGACCATTAGTTGTAAAAAATCATCCGTATCTGGATGAAGGAAAAAATATTCATCATTAGTAATCGGGTAGTTAATACAGTAAAGAATATCATAAAGATTAAAAAATGGAATTATTACTTATACTTTTAGCGGTTTTACTTTTAGGTGTTGCTTTGGCGAAAGTCCTTAAGGCTAAAGAGTTAATTGATGGTCTTAAAGGTGCTGAAGAAGATCCAATTTCAAGCTCAGAAATAAAAACTAATGCGTTAGGATTACTTGTTTTCGGATTTGTTTTTTTTGCATTGTTAATTGCTCAGATTGTAGGATGGGATAAGTTTATGCTTCCATCTGCTGCATCTGTTCATGGCGCAGAAATAGATACTTTGATGCAGGTTACGATGATTTTAATATTGTCAGTATTCTTCATTACGCAAGGGTTATTATTCTGGTTTGGATTTAAATATTATTTCAAACCAGGAAAGAAGGGTTTCTGGTTTCCTCATGATAATAGGTTAGAAATGGCTTGGACTATTGTTCCTGCAACTGTCCTTATATTATTGGTTACTTATGGAATGAGTACTTGGGATAACATAATGAATCCTAAAAATGAACCTGATTTAAGTATTGAGTTTGTTTCTGAGCAATTTAAGTGGACTGCTAGATATGCTGGTGTTGATGAAACCTTAGGTGAGGCATCATTTGCGTTATATGGTTCCAATGCCGTTGGTGTTGCTACTAAGGACGCAATGATTAAAAGAATCGATGAATGTCAGGTTTCTATTAAAGGTTTTGCTGCTGATTCACTTAGACTTGAAAAGTTAATTGAAGAAGGTTGGAATAAGGATGACAAACTTGATGACGTTGAATCGAGTTTAAAAAACTATAGAGCCAATATTGTTAGATTAAATAGAATGTTAAGTCATTATGCAAAGTTTCCTGCCAAATATGATGCTGGTAAAGATGATATTGTTGTAAACAGCAATGTCGTTAAAATACCAAAAGGTAAGACAATTAAGTTTCAATTTAGATCCAAGGATGTTATTCATTCTGCTTATTTCCCTCATTTTAGAGCACAAATAAATACTGTTCCTGGAATGAAAACAGAATTTACTTTTACTCCTAAAGAAACTAATGCTGAGTTTAATGAAAAGGCAATAAAGGAAGGTAAAGTATATCTTAAAACTGTCAGAGATGAAGACAAAAACATTATTTCGCAAGTTGAAACACCGGGTTCTACTGGATTCTTACTTTTGTGTAATAAAATATGTGGAGCATCGCATTACAATATGAAAATTTATATTGAGGTTGTTGAAGAAAAAGAATATAACAAGTGGATTGCATCGCAAAAAACTTTTGAGTAAATAGATTACGAGTAATTAAATAAATTAGATAATATTTTACAATTGATATAGTCATGGGTGGAGCACATCATCACGAGACATTTATTAGCAAGTACATTTTCAGTATGGATCACAAAATTATCGGGAAGCAATTCTTGATAACTGCGATTATCATGGCTGTAATTGGAATGGGAATGTCGATTTTGTTTAGAATTCAATTAGCTTGGCCTGGTGAGGGTTTTGCTTTTTTAAATTTCTTTTTAGGAGATAAATGGGCACCAGAAGGTGTTTTAGATCCTAATATGTATTTAGCACTTGTTACTATACATGGTACGATTATCGTATTCTTTGTATTGACAGGTGGTTTATCAGGTACATTTTCTAACTTATTAATCCCTTACCAAATTGGTGCTCGGGATATGGCCTCAGGTTTTCTAAACATGCTGTCATATTGGTTGTTTTTTGTTTCTTCCGTGATTATGATTTGGTCTTGTTTTATTGAAACAGGTCCTGCTTCAGGTGGTTGGACAGTTTATCCTCCATTATCTGCTCTTGAAAAAGCGATGCCTGGTTCTGGTTTAGGAATGACACTATGGTTAGTTTCAATGACTATTTTCATTGCTTCTTCACTAATTGGGTCATTAAACTATATTGCCACTGTTATTAATTTAAGAACCAAAGGAATGACTATGGTGAGGTTACCACTTACTATTTGGTGTTTCTTTGTCACTGCTATTTTAGGAGTCTTATCATTCCCTGTATTACTATCTGCAGCTTTACTATTGATGTTTGATAGAATGTTGGGAACTTCGTTTTATTTAGATTCAATTTTCATTGGTGGTGAGCCTTTAGCTGCTACAGGTGGTTCTCCAATCTTATATGAACATTTATTCTGGTTTTTAGGTCATCCTGAAGTTTACATCATTTTGTTACCAGCATTAGGTTTAGTATCTGAGGTAATTTCTACAAACTCAAGAAAACCGATTTTCGGATATAGAGCAATGATATTATCTATTCTTGCTATCGCATTCCTTTCTTTCATTGTTTGGGGTCATCATATGTTTATGACCGGTATGAGTCCATTTTTAGGAACAGTATTTACATTTACTACTCTATTAATCGCTATACCATCTGCTGTTAAAGTATTTAATTACTTAGCTACTTTGTGGAAAGGGAACCTTAGGTTAACTCCAGCAATGTTGTTTGCTTTAGGAATGGTTTCTTTGTTCATCTCCGGTGGTTTAACTGGTATTGTACTTGGAGATTCAGCATTAGACATTAATGTTCACGATACTTACTTTGTTGTCGCTCATTTCCATATTGTAATGGGAGCAGGTGCTATTTTTGGAATGTTCGCAGGTGTCTATCATTGGTTTCCAAGGTTATATGGTAGATTAATGGTGTCAAAACTAGGGTATTTACATTTTTGGGTTACTTTTATTGGAGTTTATGGTGTATTTATGCCAATGCACTTCATTGGATTAGCAGGTGTCCCTAGGCGTTATTATTCAAATGTAGAGTTTGAAATGTTTCAAGATGTTCAGTTTATTAATCCTATTATTACTGCTTTTGCAATAGCTTCAGCGATAGGTCAATTGGTATTTATTTTCAACTTCTTTCACTCAATTTTTAAAGGTAGAAAAAGTGGACAAAATCCTTGGAAATCGAATTCTCTTGAATGGACAGCTCCAGTTGGAAGAATACACGGTAACTGGGAAGGACCTTTGCCAACCGTATATAGATGGCCTTACGATTACAGTAAGCCTGGATATGAAGAAGACTATGTTCCTCAGAATGTTCCTTTAAAAGAAGGTGAGCATGATGGACACTAGAAATAATTATCATAATTAAAAAAGGGGGATCAGTTGATCCCCCTTTTTTATGCATTTACTTTTTATGAAAAATAAGATTTCTTGACTTTTTAATTTGGGACAAACAAAAAGGCCTCAATTATGAGGCCTTTTTGTTTAGTGGTTAATACTTTGTTTTATAAGTATTCGTCAAAAGCACTTTTTAAGCTATCAGCAATCATAGTTGCTTGATTACCTTCAATGTTATGACGTTCGATCATATGAACTAATTTTCCGTCCTTAAATAATGCCATACATGGTGATGATGGAGGATAAGGAAGCATATATTTTCTAGCTTGATTTACTGCATCTTTATCAAAACCCGCAAACACTGTTGTTAACTTAGGTACTTTTGGATGTTCTGAAGCTAATCTTGCAGCGGGACGAGCATTTCCAGCTGCACAACCACATACTGAATTGATAATCACTAATACTCCGCCTTCACTACTTATTGCAGCATCTACATCTTCTATTGTTGTTAAGTCTTGGAATCCTGCGTCTACAAGTTCCTTTTTCATTGGTAATACGATTTCTGCTGGATACATATTTAAAATTTTAGATTGTAAAATTAATGGTTTCTAAATTGTAAAACCACTTTTTTATATTGGTTTTTCTAATCCTCTGATTGTTTTCAATGAAGATTGCATTTGAAGTTACATATTTTCTTATTTTTGTCAATATATTTTCGATAGAAATGAGCGATTTAAAAGTTTACAATACTTTAACTAAAGTAAAGGAGTTATTTATACCAATAAATAAAAATCATGTCGGAATGTACGTATGTGGCCCTACAGTTTATAGTGATGTTCATATTGGGAACTGCAGAACATTCATTTCATTTGATGTCATCTACCGGTATTTAAATTATCTAAAATACAATGTTAGATATGTTCGTAATATTACTGATGTTGGGCATTTAGAAAATGATGCTGATGAAGGGGAGGACAAAATATCTAAAAAAGCAAAATTAGAAAATTTAGAACCAATGGAGGTGGTTCAAAAGTATACAAATGGATTTCATAATACTTTAGAAAAGTTCAATACGTTAAAGCCTAGTATAGAACCTACTGCTACAGGACATTTAATTGAACAAATTGAATACGTAGAGACTATCCTTAAGAATGGCTATGCATATGAGTCTAATGGTTCTGTTTATTTTGATGTTGAAAGTTATGCTGTGAATCATAATTACGGGGCTATTTCTGGTAGAAAAATTGATGAGCTACAAAGTAACTCTCGAGTTTTAATTGGTCAAGACGAAAAAAGAAGCCCACTAGATTTTGTTATATGGAAGAAAGCAGGTCCAAATCATATTATGCAATGGAATTCACCTTGGGGTAAAGGTTTCCCTGGTTGGCATCTTGAATGCTCTGTGATGAGCACTAAATATTTAGGTGATAAGTTTGACATTCATGGTGGAGGTATGGACTTAAAGTTTCCACATCATGAATGTGAAATTGCGCAAAATACTGCTCATTCAGGTAATACCGATTCAATAAAATATTGGCTTCATTCTAACATGTTAACGCTTAATGGAGAAAAAATGAGTAAAAGTACAGGTTTGTATTTTTTACCTGAGCAAATGTTTGATGGTTCAACGGAACTATTAAGTCAGGCGTACTCCCCCGCTGTAGTTAGGTTTTCGATGATGCAATGTCATTATCGTTCTACAATGGATTTGAGTGATGACGCTTTAAAGGCGGCTGGTAAAGGGTATTTGAGATTGGTAAATGCAATCGAGACTTTGGATTTACTGAATGGCGCTGAAAAATCATCAATTGATGTAAATGCCATCTGGGAGAAAT
>TARA_B110000261_G_scaffold38522_1_pt1 | contig 31300 bp, 28 predicted proteins | sample TARA_B110000261 | Tara Oceans TARA_B110000261 (sample SAMEA4397705) | marine metagenome | biome: Polar Biome; feature: [DCM] deep chlorophyll maximum layer (ENVO:01000326); material: water (ENVO:00002006), including particulate matter (ENVO:01000060) such as... | depth 20 m | reverse complement strand
AAAAAAATAATAAGCACAGAGCAAAAAACTAACGTTAAAGTATTTTCGTGAGTTGGTTAGAACGTCTCAACACAGACTAAGTTGAATCTTGTTGGATGCTTCTAATATGAGTGCAAACTTGTGAGGAGTAGGAAATGGATAAAGCATGGTTAAAAAGTTACCCGGATGGGATGCCAGAAACGGTCGACATTAATGCTTACCAATCAGTATCAGAAGTATTCGAAAAGTCAGTGATTCGGTATTCTGACCGGCCCGCATTCAGCAACTTGGGGACGACGTTGACCTATTCTGAGATGGATCAGTTAACCGGCCATTTGGCGAGTTATCTACAACGTCTGCCAGATATGAAGCAAGGAGATCGAGTTGCTATTATGATGCCGAATGTATTGCAGAACCCAATTGCCATATTTGCTGCACTGCGGGCTGGATTTACTGTTGTAAACACCAATCCACTCTATACGCCAAGAGAGTTAGAGCATCAACTTATCGATTCGGGTGCGAAAGCTATTATAGTAATGGAGAACTTTTGCAGTACTCTGGCAGAAGTGATTGATCAAACACCCATCCAGCACGTCATTACGACCCAGCTCGGTGACATGCTGAAGTTTCCAAAATCATTCATTGTTAATTTGGTGGTGAAACACATCAAAAAAATGGTGCCACCTTTTACTTTGAAGCGCAGCGTGAAGTTTAAAACAGCCTTAACGGAAGGGGGGCGTGTTGCGCACATTAAGGCCAGTATTTTTCCTGACGATATTGCATTTTTGCAATATACGGGTGGCACTACTGGCGTTGCCAAGGGTGCGATGTTAACTAACCTGAATATGGTGGCCAATATGCAACAAGCGTCAGCCTGGATAAAAGACGGGGTGGATGAGGGTAAAGACATCATCATCACTGCACTCCCGCTTTACCATATCTTTTCGCTCACCGCGAATTGCCTTACTTTTATGAAGGTAGGGGCTGAAAATTATTTGATCACTAATCCGCGCGACATGGCTGGATTTGTTAAGGAACTAAAGGCCGTCCCTTTTACTGCGATCACAGGCGTTAACACATTATTCGTCGGCCTATTGAATACGCCTGGGTTTAATGAAATTGACTTTTCCCACCTAAAGCTCACGCTTGGTGGTGGTATGGCCGTTCAGAAGCCCGTGGCGGAACGCTGGAAAGCGACGACAGGCACTCCGTTGCTCGAAGCCTATGGTCTTACTGAAACCGCACCAGCGGTGTGTATTAATCCGATTAATTGTCTAAAGTATAATGGCAGCGTTGGCTTGCCGGTTTCTTCGACTGAAGTATCGATACAAGATGAAGACGGTAAAATCCTACCTCAGGGGGAATCAGGCGAGCTTTGTGTCAGAGGTCCACAGGTAATGAAAGGCTACTGGAATAACGAAGACGAAACAGCCAAGGTTATGACCGATGATGGTTGGTTTAAAACTGGCGATGTTGCAATGATGGATAAGGCGGGTTTTTTTACAATATTAGATAGATTGAAAGATATGATTGTGGTTTCTGGGTTTAATGTTTACCCCAACGAAATTGAAGCTATTATCGTTGACCTTGAGGGCGTGTTAGAGGTGGGTGTAGTCGGTGAGCCTAATCCTAACGGTGGCGAAATAATCAAGGCAGTGATTGTTAAAAAAGATCAGTTGCTCACGGAAGAAATTGTTATCGAGCATTGTCGTGAAAATTTGACTAGATACAAAGTGCCAAAAATAATAGAGTTCAAAACTGAACTGCCAAAAACGAATGTGGGTAAGATATTACGCCGAGAATTGAAAAGCACTTAACCATAAACAGGCGCTTAAAATACGTCTGTTTATGGTTAAAGATTCCGACTAGCTATAGCTTATCTCTATCACCTAGCTTTTACTTCTTCTCTTGATTGAAAACCATTGTCACTAAATGAGGGAAATATCTAGACTTAGTGGCCGCTTATTTTGGCGTGCTGTGGTTTGCTGTCGTTAAAAGCTTGCATTTGTTCGTCGCTTGCTTTGGTTTGATGATGGGATTTCCATTCACCACTTGGCATACCGTATACTTCTTTTTGAGCGGCACTATAGTCCATTTCTAACCCCTGATTTTGGGCTTCGGCGACGTACCATTTAGACAGACAGTTTCGACAAAACCCGGCCAGGTTCATCAAGTCGATATTCTGTACGTCAGTTCTTTCCTGTAGGTGTTTCATTAGTCCGCGAAATGCGGCTGCTTCTATTTGTGTTCGCTGGTCTTTGGTCATCGGATTACACTACTCTATAATGGGCCCAAAATAATGGGCATTAAAAATGGATAAAGATAATTATTCAGACAAATGGGCAATAGAATGATTCATAAATTTAACCAAAGAAACTGTTATCAGTTCAAACAATAATGCGGCTACCACCTTCTACTATACCCTTAAATGCATTGACCGATTGGTTAATGCAACTGTGGTCAGAGTCTCTAGCAACTCATCAGAGAAGGATGCTCTGCATTCAAGGCGAAATGGCGTGGTGTGATGGAATCACTAAGATTGTTCTACAAAAAATAATTGAGGACAATGCTGTCAAGCCAAACGAGCATGACTATATTGCCATTTCTGATCGTCAGTTGGAATTTAAATCGGTCGGCTACTCAAAAGTTGAAACATTACTTGGAACAGAAACAGCCCTTGTTATAGTGGATTTATTTGAGGGCATTAATCCTGATGTGCTTTGCATTGCCAGCGGGTTGTTAATGCAAGGGGGATTGATGCTATTGCTATCTGACAAGCCAGAGAATATCTCAACAGCGAACGATAAATTTGCCAATTGGCAAAGTGGAGCTCAAAATTCTGGTAATTTCATTCATTACTTTTTCAAAGAACTCGGCCAATATCCTGAAGCCTGTGTATTTCTAAAACAAAATGAAACGTTAGCGTCACTGGAAAAAATCGAGCCCGCTGATGTATGCACTATTGTGGGTGGCAAGACGCAGGAACAGCGCAATATTTTAAGTCAATTTGATATCTGGTTAGCTCATAAAAGTCTGTCAGTCATGCTTATAAAAGCAGATCGTGGTCGTGGTAAAAGTACCTGCCTAGGGTTTATCGTGCAGGCTCTTCAATCTCACACAGGAATGAAACTGATAGTCAGTGCCTATTCAAAATTGTCCGCATCGATATTGTTACAACAGGCTGGAGATGTTGAATTCATTGCGCCTGATCAGCTCATTAAAGAAAGAAAAAAGGCTGATATTCTCATCATTGATGAAGCGGCAATGTTACCGTTTCCAATGTTAGAGCAATTGGTCAAGCACTATAAAAAAATTGTTATGGCTACTACAACCGGTGGCTACGAAGGAACGGGACAGGGCTTTTTGCATCGCTTTCTGGCGACCTTACCTTTGGACAAGCTGTTGTCTTTAAGTATCGATCATCCTGTTCGATGGACCCGTCAGGATAACCTGGAACCTTGCTTGAATGCAGTGTTACAGCTCAACCCAAAGCTTCATTCTATCGCTAAGCAAACAGCGACGGGGGCAACGTTAAGCCCTAAAATTAGTTACAGAATGGTGGGTATAGAAAGCGCTGTAGAGCCAACGCTTTTGAAACGTGTATATGAATTGATGGCGTCGGTTCATTACCGCACTCGCCCATCTGACTTGCGCATGTTAATGGATAATCCTGATCTGAGGCTTGTTTTAGCCGAGCAGGGAGATCAACTAATCGGCGTCTTGGTATTAAATAGTGAAGGAGGTTTTGACGAAAATTTAAGCGAACAGGTTTATCTGGGTAAACGGCGTCCTAAGGGTCACTTGCTGGCACAGATGTTGACGGCACAAGCGAGTATTAAGAACTTTGCTTGCTATCATGGCATGCGAGTTCAACGAATTGCGGTTATACCCTCGATAAGACGCCAAGGTATCGGTGCTCAATTGATTAAAAAAGCGAGTGAATATGCGCTTGATCAGAGATGCGATTATATCGGGGCCTGTTTTGCCTTCGATGCGGAGATATCCCAGTTTTGGCGTTATTGCCAGTTTCCATTAGTGCATGTTAGTTTTTCTCAAGGTAAGTCGAGCGGGAATCACTCGGTGGCTGTGATGAAACCGCTTACTGATCAGTTAAAGGTTGTGGGGGTGCAGTTACTCGCTCGGCTGCAAAAAAAGTTACCTATTTGGCTTGTACATTATCTGTCTGATATGGACGTTCAAAGTATAATTGCCTTGCTTCGTTACAGTGGCTTTGAATCGAAACAGAGTGAACTTGATCTGGCAGAGGTCGATGCTTTTATGAATGGTTTTAAAGGGTTTGATCTCAGTTACGCGAGTCTGCAGCCTTATGTGATGGAGCTGATTGCGCAGTCCTGTGAAAGCATCGCAGTGCATCACTGGCTTGTAGAGAAAGCTATACAGAACAAATCTTGGCAGCACCTTACCTACCATGATGATAAAGTAAGTCGAAAGCACTGCCAGCAAAAATTAAGAGAGTTAATTTTACATTTGGGTATTAATCAAGCAGGTTCTGATTAATTAAGGAGAGTTAGATTATGCATAATGCACTGGTAGATTTTTGGTTTTCTGAAAAGGCCACCAAGCATTGGTTTAATTCAACCCGTGAATTTGATGCGCAACTCCGAGCTGAATTTGGCGATTGTTGGCAACAAGCCAAGCAGGGTGAACTTGACCATTGGAGAAAGACGGCTACTGGTAGCTTGGCTTTGGTTATTTTACTGGATCAGATTCCTCTGAATATTTTCCGAGGTAAACCCGACAGTTTTTCTACCGAAGCTCAGTCTATCGCAGTCGCTAGGGCTGCAATCGATGCTGGATTTGATACCGAGTTAAAAATTCGACAAAAAGCCTTTTTATACATGCCTTTTATGCACAGTGAAAGTCTGCAAGATCAGCTGTTAGGGCTCAAATTATATGATCAACCGGGGTTGAAAGATAATTTTAGGTTCTCTAAACATCATTACAACATTGTCAAACGCTTCGGTCGATTTCCTCATCGTAATGACATACTAGGGCGAGAGAGCAGTCAAGCAGAAATTGAATATCTCAAATCAAAGCAGGGATTTAAAGGGTGATAGCCAGTGCGAAAGCGTTGAAGTTGCATTGGCTCAAATATCTCTGGTCTTATGATGCTTCTGAACCAGACTTAAACTCATCACGCTGCCGCCATTTTTTACAAATTGTAATTATGACGAGTCAAGACTTTATGAGCGGTATGCTCACGTTAAGAGCCACGAGTCTGGTGTTCACCACGCTGTTATCGATTGTGCCGTTGCTTGCAGTGAGTATTTCAGTGCTAAAAGGATTTGGTGTTCATGACCAATTACAGCCTGCGCTGATTAGCCTGCTAGCACCACTAGGTGACAGCAGCACTGAAATAAGTGGTCAAATCGTCGGTTTTGTCGACAATATAAAAATTGGCGTATTGGGTGCACTGGGTATTAGCCTGTTGATTTTTACAGTCCTGTCACTCATCCAAAAAATTGAAGCTGCTTTTAATCAAGCTTGGCGTTTGGAGGGCAATCGCAATTTGATGCAACGTTTCAGTAGCTATCTGAGTGTTGTTTTGGTTGGCCCTGTGCTTATTTTCTCGGCTGTGGGTTTTACTGCATCACTGAGTAGTAATTCACTATTAGATCCGTTAAATCAATTGCCCTATGTTAATGAGGTGATCTTCTTAGTAGGTTATCTACTACCCTATCTTCTGATAGTAGTTGCTTTCATGTTTATCTATCTACTCGTGCCAAATACTAGAGTGAAGGCTAAGTCGGCATTCTTTGGTGCTGTGATAGCTGGATTTTTGTGGAAGAGTGTTGGTGCACTTTTCACCTACTTTGTTAGTGCTTCGACTAGTTATACTGCCATCTACTCAGGGTTTGCGATTGTCTTGATGTTTATGGTTTGGTTGTACCTCAGTTGGTTAATTTTATTAGTCGGCTCTACAATTAGTTATTATCATCAGCATCCAGAAAGGTTACTGTGGTATCAAAGTACCATTCAGTTAAGCGCTAGAATGCGAGAACAGTTAGCATTGCAAGTGATGCGTAACATTGCACTGTGCTATAACCAACAGTCTAAGCTGTCTCCCACGGCTGTTAATTTGGCTCACTATCAAAAAGTGCCTATCGATACCCTCATGAGAATGCTTGGTGCACTAGAGCAAGATGGATTAGTGTGTCAGTCTAATGACGAGACTTCGCAATTCTTGCCTTCGCGTTCACTCAACCAGATAACTCTGCTCGATATTTTACATAGCGCACGCGACGCCGATGCCAATAGTCAAACCCTGAAATTTTACAGTGATGAGCCGGTATCAAAATTGTTAAAGCAAATTGAAAGTGACTTTGAAACTCGACTCGGCCAACAGACGCTGTCAGACTTTATCAACATAGATCAGACTGGAATAAAATAATGAAAATAGTTTCGTTTAACGTCAATAGTGTTCGAATGCGTTTGCACCAGTTGGCTCAAGTGATCGATACTCATAATCCTGAGTTTATTGGTTTGCAGGAAACAAAGGTGCAAGACCATGACTTTCCACTGGAAGCAATCGAAAAGTTGGGGTATCAGGTTATCTATATGGGGCAAAAAACGCATTATGGCGTTGCTTTGCTGTCACGCACGACCTGTTTACAGCCAACCTATGGTTTTCCGACTGATACTGACGACAGTCAAAAGCGCTTTATCGGCGGTCAATTTGAAGTGGATGGTAAGTCTATTTATGTATTTAATGGCTACTTCCCACAGGGTGAAGGCCGAGATCACCCGACTAAATTTCCAGCTAAGGCGAAGTTTTATCGAGATTTAAACGATTTCGTGCTAAGCAGTAATCTGTCCGGTAAATCACTAATCGACACACCATTGATAGTGATGGGAGACTATAATATTTCGCCACAAGATATTGATATTGGTATTGGTCCCGATAACGCTAAACGGTGGTTAAAAACGGGTAAAAGTAGCTTTTTACCAGAAGAACGTGAGTGGTATGACTTGCTTTGCTCCTATGGCTTAAGTGATGGATTCAGGTTGTGCCACCCCACCGAGGATAATGTATTTAGCTGGTTCGATTATCGTAGCAAAGGGTTTGATGCAGAACCAAAACGCGGTTTAAGAATTGATCATTTGTTGGTATCCAATCAATTAAAATTATCAGTCACGAATGCGGGAGTCGATTACACCGTGAGAGCAATGGAGAAGCCGTCTGATCACGCACCCACCTGGATAGAGCTTGAGTTTTAACGGGTTTTAGTCTGGATTATATTTTAATTCGATAGTCGCTCAATTTAAGTTCAGCCCGCCATCGACTTTATATAAAACTATACTGAACAGAAATTGCAGGCTAATTAAGTCTTAGGTAGTCAGGCTTAATGGATGCCTTTGGTCTTTTGCATGGCTTTAAAGCTAGGAACTTGATAATCAACTAGCAATTCTTCTTGCTCAGCACGAGTTCGGGTTGCAGCGATTTCCTTGATAGTGTCCATTTCAAGGTAGGGTGCAATCATTTGCAAAAATACAAATTGAAAAGAAGAAATGTGCCGTGAGTGTCGAAAGCCAATTTTGATCAAGCTATCGGGGAATAAATGATTGGCGTCGATATAAACCAGTTCTTGATCATTTTTATCGCAAGCCATTTCTGCAATGATGCCCGCACCCAGCCCAAGACGAACATAGGTCTTTATAACGTCCGAATCAGTCGCTGTAAATGCAATACGAGGCGTTAGATTGGCTTGCTGAAAAGTTTTATCAAGCTGTGATCGGCCGGATAAACCAAGCATGTAAGTCAGAATTGGGAATGAAGCCAGATCAGACAGGGTAATATTAAGCATCTTTGTCAATGGATGCCCCTTAGGCACAACAATATGACGATTCCAGCTATAAGCGGGAATAGTAACTAATTCACTGAGTTCATCAATGGTTTCTGAGGCAATCACAAAATCAACTTGATTGTTGGCAGCAAGCTTACACATCGACTTTGGATTACCCTGATGAACTCGTAATTCAATGTCAGGATAAATTGATGAAAAACGCTGCAAAATAGGAGGCAAAATAAACTGCGCCTGAGTATGAGTAGTCGCGATTGTCAAGCTACCGCGGTTCGAATTGCTAAACTCGAGGGCTGCCTGTTTAATATTTTTAGCATTATTTAATAGATTGGTAACGTGACTCATAATGGCTTCACCTGCAGGTGAGATATTGGTGAGTTTTTTTCCTGAACGTTCAAAAATTTGGATGTCGAGCTCATCCTCAAGTAACTTAATTTGGTGGCTAACACCGGGCTGCGAGGTATAGAGTTCTTCAGCGGCTGCTGATACATTTAAATTATTACGCACGACGGCATCTAGAAAACGTAGTTGTTGTAGTTTCACCTATTAATATCTCAGATTAATTTAAACAAAAAGTGCTTGCGAATGAACAGATTAAAGGCTGCAATTGGCTCTAATTTGTTATGGTCGTAATTAATAATTGTTATGAAGTTTACAAGGAATTGATGGCAAGACAATCAGTATTTTTCTCGTCATGCCATTCTATTAAAATTCTGGGCACATAGTGACCTTAATTCTGCCCAGTTAACTTGATTGAGGTGAGAAATTAATCGATTTAACACGGGGTGACAGATTGATTTCATCCATCACAATATCAGTGCTGGTTTGCAATATTTGACAGATAAGTTTGGCGACATCTTCCGTCTCAATAGCATTCTCAGATTGATCTGCTGGTGCAAACGGTTGTTCATCAAAAAAAGGGCTGCGAACCATGCCTGGATTAATGAGGCTAACTGTGATGCCATCTTTGGAGCAATCTTCGCGCAAGGCTTGGCAAAAACCACGCAAACCAAATTTAGCCGCACTGTATAAAGCACCTTTCTTTCCAGCATTAAGGGCAGATTCTGATCCAATAAATATCAAGCGTCCTTGTTTTTGGTGCCGAAACATGGGAACTAACTGACGACATAGAACAAGGGCGCTGGTTAGATTAACCCGAATCGCTTGGTCAATTTGAGCCACTGAAAACTGTTCAATTGAGCCAAAATGACCATAGCCCGCGCAGTGAATAAAACAGTCAAAGGTCTGATCTTTTATTAACGATTTGAGTTTTCGGTCACAGTCCTCAAGCTCATTAAGATCCAGTTGAAGTAAGCTGAAATTGGGGTGATCAAGTTGAACTTTTTCTAGCTGACGGCTCAATCCAGTCACTTCATGATTCATCGCCAACAGCTGTTTTGTGGTTGACAAACCGATGCCCGAACTAGAGCCTGAAATTAAAATCTTCATAACATACCCATAAGTTGCTCATTAGACTTTTTTAATAAAGCCTTTATTCGTGCCATTTACAAGGCTGGTAGCAATGAGTCGGGATATGTTGCAGTAGTTGCTGTTCACAATAGCGCATCATTTCTTCCTCCTGTGCTAGCGGGTAACCAACAATGCCATTATCTAATACTAGGTTTTGGTGAAATAACGACTCGTCTGGATACAGCTTGTTAACCTGTCGAAAGTTATTTTTAGGTAATCGAAAAGCACCTAGGCTAACCGAGTGCAGGCAGTTAGGATCTATAATAGAAAAAATAGTTTCAAGCAGATGAGAAAACGAGGCCTGATAATTTTCATGATAAACAATGGGGTCAAACCTTAGGCCAATTGGCCAACCTGCCTCAACCAGCAACCGCATTGCATCGATTCGCTTTTCGATGGATGGAACACCATGTTCGAGCTTGTCGTGGCTATGTTGTTCAGTAAAGCTAAAGGCAGTAATGATTCGTTCACAAGGCTCATGTTTTAAAAGCTGCCTCACTTGAGTGCTTTTAGTGCGTAATTCAAGCCAGGCGTTGTCAATTTTTTTAAATGCGGGTACAAAAAAATTAGCAAACTGAGTAACAGGTTCATAAGCCAAGCTGTCACAATCGTAACCTGAAAAGAACCAGACGGGTTCTGATTGATGTTGTGCGCAAATTTGCGTAATGTCGTCATCAAAGTCTTCATAATTGATGAAAATAACCTGATGCGCAGAGTTGTACATGCCTTGTAAAAAACAATAACGGCAATCGTACAAACAGTTGAGCATATGCGAAAAATAGAAGTTATGTTTGCCGCCTAGACCATAACCCTCTGGTGTTGGCAGTGCATGTCGGTTGTTTTTATGGGCTAGAATTAACGCAGGATTTGATTTTTGCAGACGAAAGTTTTGGGCGCTAGGATTGAATACTTCGCCATGGTGTTCTATCTCGACAACAGGGGCGTTTTTGAACCTGGCTAGAATTCTAAGGGTACGCTCATGGTGTTTAACGCTCGATTCAACATAGACGCAACTAACCATCGTTATAAGTTCCTGCTGAAATCAATACGTCGCTGTGCGAGACCGCTGAGGATTGATTGACTATTTTTAATAGAAAATGCATTTGCGCCTGAAGAAATGACTGCCATCAAAGAATCGATACTATCACCCTGACTGAGTAAAAAGCGTAAGCAGCTCTTTAGTTGTATTTTTTGGGTTTGACTGAAATGGGCCTGTGCCAAAAATCGTTGCCAATCAGTTTCTGAAATACCCATTTGTTCAATCTGCTGATTTATTTCAATCAAAGCCTGTGAGAATTCGCTAATGACTTTCATGTTTTGCTGGATTAGCTGACTGACTTCATTTTTGTTTCGACTGCAAGGTGTCACGCTATTGTCACTCACCACCTTAATGCAGTGAATCAGTTCACCACTACTAAATCGAGTCGCAGTGCTAAAGAAGGCACTGGCTTCCATATCTGATAAGGACATTGAATCGTATTGATTATCGGGTTGGTTGTGCGTTTGGCAATGCTTTGCTGGCAACTGACTATTGATTAAAGGCACTGGATAATAACGATGACCGGATTCAATATCAGATATCTTGTTAATTGACCAAGCACTTCCGATGGCAAAGGATTCACTTCCGGCGGTACCTATATTAATCCAGGCAATAGAACGCGACTGTCGATGCAGTGCCGCTACCCATGCGGTCGCAGCGGCCGAGTTTAATTTGCCAATGCCGCTAACAATACAGCAAATGTTATCCTTTTCGTAAATATCAAAAGCGTGGTGGTCATGAGATTTTTTTAAACGAAAAAAGTCAATCACAGGCTTGGCTTCACAGTGCATGGCAGCAACCCAGATTAACATGTAGTTTTAGCCCTCTGGTTATTTGGCACTTGGTCAATTAGTGGAGAAATCATCACGCTAAATTCGTCTAACACCGACTGGTTATTGTGTTTTTTAGCCCCCTTTAGTAACACTTTTAGTTTTTTTTGCAGCATTTCGTTGGCCGCTAAACGGTAAGTATCGGACAGCTGGTCTCGTTGAATTAGTCGTGACAAGGCTCGAATACGAAATCGATCCATGCCCCAGTGCTGGGTAGAGAGTTGGTCTTCATGACCGCCGTATTTTGTGATCAATGGCAGGTCGATGTAGTGAACACTATGATGACAACATATCTTAAGCCACAAGTCATAATCCTCACAGGCTGGTAGTGATTCGTCAAAGTAACCAACTGACTCAATTAGAGAGCGTTTCAGTACCACGGCAGAAGGCGAAATCACACACAGTGGCAAACATCGCAAAAAAACATGACCGCCAGTCTTTTGATGCTTATCCATCGCGTTGACACGGACATGGTTACGAATCCAGATTTCATCAGAGTGAATTAACTCTATATCAGGTTGTTTGACATGATGTTCTTTTATGGTTGAAATCTTATTGTAATGCCAGCTATCATCAGAATCGAGTAGTGCAATCCAGTCACAGCTAGCCCGCTTAATACCCGCGTTTCGGGCTGCGCTAACACCCTGATTAGTTTGTTGGATGAGTTTAATTTGAGGCAAGTTTTGCTGAATGTAAGTTGCAGTATTATCAGTTGATCCGTCGTCAACAACAATCAACTCATCAACTGCACAATCCTGATTCAACACTGAATTAATAGCCCGCTTTAAACTTTCAAGTCGGTTGTAGCTAGGAATGATGGCTGATATTCGCATCGTTTGTGACGTGTTTTTAGTGCAACTTAATTTTTTATGGGTGACAAATTAGCGCCGGGAAAATTAGTAACGGTACTGCCTTCTGAATCTAATATTCTATTTTTACCGCTTTGTTCAACCTCGTCGATACGAATTACAGAGTGGTGAGGAATATAGGAATACTTGACGTGACCAAATTCGCTTTTCAATTTTTCTTCTGCGGGGTCGATAAGTATTTTTGAGTGCTCCCCAAAAATGATTTGGCCAACTTCGACAAATCCCATCATTTGGGCCTGACCGACTTCATGGGCATAAAGTTCATAAATACGATTGTTGTTATGAAATTGGATACGAAAGGTATGCTCTGGTTTTTTTGGCACGTCGGACTCAATCTATGGGTCGCTAAAAGGAGCGTAATTCTACATCAAAAGTTAGGGTAGGTACTATTAACCGAATGCGATTAAACAAGGTATATTTATTTAGGCAATTGAAGGAGCACCCAAGGCTTCACAACCACTGTCCATAACAGACTGTCTTGTTCAAACCATGTCTTAGCTTGCTCAGTACTGACAGTTGCCACTAAAGCTTGGTCGAGCCATGGTTTTACCTGGTCGGTCAGATCTCGCTGGAATGCAAAAGCAACATCAATTAAATCTAGCTCGGGTGAAACATACAAAGTGCTACCGTTAGCAAAAAAACGTTGTAAGTCGGACCAGGGCATCTTTGCAGTTTCGGAAACCAGCTTGCCCCGAATTAGTACAAGGTCTTGTTCGTGTTCTTGTTGAAGGATACCTTCAAGATCTGAGTCATTCATAGCTGATTATTAATAGTAGATATTTTCACTGAAGTATTTCAACCCCGCTAAGGGGCGTTGTCTGAATGGTCTCTTTTATTGTCCCAATGGTTTCTTTCCGCGGGTAATGTTTACGCCAAGCGATTGCAACAGTCCGACTTGGAGCAGGTGCTTTAAATGGTTTGAAATCGATAAGCTGCTCATCGTGATGACTATGTAAAATACTGGTGTGTGGCAGTACCGTAATGCCCGTACCCGCAGCAACCATATGGCGTATTGTTTCAAGTGATCCACCCTCTAAGCTTCGCGTGATTTCACTATTGCCCACCATGCAGTTAGGACAGGCGTTAATTACTTGGTCACGAAAGCAGTGCCCTGCACCGAGCAACATTAAGTCTTGTTGAGCAAGATCTTCGGGTAAAATCTCTTTGCGTTTGTTCCACGCGTGATCACGAGGTAATGCGACGACGAAAGGCTCTTCATATAAAGGTGATGTTTCGATACCGGGCTCTGCAAAAGGGTAGGAAATAATTATGGCATCCAATACTCCTTGCTTGAGAGACTGATAAAGGTTTGCAGTAAAGTTTTCCTCGATAATCAGTTTTAAATTGGGTGCACGTTCTTTTAACTTGGGAATAAGGCTGGGTAGCAGGTAAGGGCCAATCGTATAAATAACGCCCAATTTAAACGTGCCTGATAATGGGTCTTTACCCTGTTGTGCTATTTCGCTTAAAATCTGTGCTTCCTGAAGCACAATATGTGCTTGGTTGATGACTTGATGGCCAATCTCTGTGATACGTATTTCATTTTTTGAGCTACGTTCAAACAGACGGACACCGAGTTGACCTTCTAATTTTTTAATAGCAATGCTGAGTGTCGGTTGGCTCACAAAGCAGGCCTGAGCCGCGAGCCCAAAGTGATTTTTTTGTGAGACAGCGACGATATAGCGTAATTCAGTTAAAGTCATTGGATTAAGATTAATTAAGTACTTTTTAATTTTGCATACTCCTGAAAAATATGCAATTAAAGACTCACTTGTGATGAATAAAAACTATAAGTGAGTCACCCGATCAATAGCTAATTTAATAAACAATACGAGCTCTAAAACATGAAGTCACTACTGAAAAAACTATTCCAACCCAATCCATCAACAGAAAATCGTTTCGATGGTGAACATGCGCTGAGAGTATCGACAGCGGCACTATTGATTGAAGTGAGTCGAGCTGACTTTGAACAGGATGATTCTGAGCTTGCACAAATGCGGCTACTTTTAGCAAAACAGTTTTCACTGGGTGATGTTGAGCTTGATGAGTTAATGGATCAGGCCCACCAAGAGGCGGATGATCTCATATCACTTCAACACATTACTCGATTACTCAATGAACAGTTTGATCAACCCATGAAAAAACGCGTGATTGAAATGATGTGGCAAGTGGTGTTTGCTGACGGAGTTAAAGATCATTACGAAGAGCATTTAATACGTCAAGTTGCAGAGCTACTGTATGTGCCACATTCAGACTTTATTCGCGCCCGACATAAAGCAGAAGGCATTGATTAAATGCAGTAAAACTAGGGCACTAAGATGAATGAGTTGTATTTGATGTTTGCTAAGGGGGTAGTATTGCTTCTTTTGATTCTTAATCATTTTAATATTGTTTTACACACCCAACCCAGTTAATTGGAACTTCCATGTTTAGTCCCTTCCATATTCAACCGCCTGTGCAGCACATTCAGCCAGTATTTCGGCCTCCCAGCGAAGGTAATTCACTTATTTTCCAGGTCACGAATGGCTGTAGCTGGAACCGCTGTACTTACTGCGAAATGTATACTGACGAGCAAAAGAAATTCCGTCCGAGAGACGAAATTGAGTTGTTAAATGAAATTCAACGCTGTGGAGAATCAGGTCTGCAACCCAGACGTGTATTCCTTGCTGATGGTGATGCCCTCGTGTTGTCGATGCGGCGTTTGAAAACGATTTTGAAGGCGATTCAAACGTGGCTTCCTTCAGTGTCACGAGTGTCTTCTTATTGTTTACCGTCGAATCTAAAAAATAAAACCGTCGACGACCTAGTCGAACTTGAAGCGCTCGGTTTAAAGTTGATCTACGTCGGTGCCGAAAGTGGTGATAACGAAATATTACGCCGTATCGATAAAGGTGAAACATTTGATTCAACTGCCAGCGCAATTATTAAGTCTCATGAGGCGGGGATTAAATCGTCGGTCATGGTGATTAATGGTATTGGTGGTAAAGCCTACAGTGAGCAACATGCGATTGAATCTGCACGCTTAGTGAATCTAGTGCAACCCACTTATTTGGCGACACTTGTACTAACTTTTGATCGCGGCACCGAAAAAGTGATCAATGGTTATGATGGTCAATTTAGCGAATTATCGACGCTTGAGTTGTGCACTGAAATGGAACGGTTTATTGGAGAAACTGATCTTGAAAAAACAATTTTTCGCAGTGATCATGTATCCAATCACTTGGTTTTGAAGGGTGTGCTTGGCAAAGATAAAGCTCAAATGCTCAATCGAATTAAGGATGCAAGTGACTACTTTAGACTCCATCCAAACTATCAGCATCACGCCACTGACTATTAAATAAACGGTTAACACTATAAATACGACTCACTTGAACTTTAACTTTAAACATTTAGAGGTCCACATCTAGGTGTCGAACTTGGGTAGCTTTCCTAGAGTGGCCGATCGGCTGAATACAACCCAGCCTAATATTTCTGCTCGTATATCCACATTAGAGTCGGCATTAGGTTTCACCTGCTATAGATTTGGCTTTTCATAATGCTGCTTTTAGTTGGTTAACAACGGGCAATAAAAACCCAGGTGTTTTTCCTCTAAAATGGGTGGCATCAAAAAAATCACGGTACATATGATCAATCAAATCACCATCGAGGATAGGGAGGAGTTTCTTGGCTCGATATGATGAAGACAAGTCGCCTGGCTTTGTTGCGAAGGCGGCTGATCTAGCGAGCGAGTTATCACTTCAATATTCAAATAAAGTGTCTTCAGTGCCCTAGGCTGTTTAAGTTATCGTAAGCAACCAGTTGAATTAGACCAAATAGATAAGATAATAAAAATTTATCTTATCTATTTGATTAAATAATTGGATTCTATTTAATAGGACCATTTAAACTGATGGCTTAATTAATCTTTATGGTGAGTCATGAATCAATCTTCAACCCGTTTGGGTGTCGATATTGGCGGTACCTTTACTGATGTTGTTCTCGAAACTAGTGATCACAATGGTTTGGTTAAGCAATTTTCAATCAAAGTTTTAACGACCTACATCGCACCTGAAAATGCCATCATTGATGGCATGCAGCAAGTTTGTCGTGAGGCAGGCATTCAACCTGCCCAAATTGGACAAATCATTCACGGTACAACGCTGGCCACGAATGCGCTAATCGAGCGCCGTGGGGCTAAAACGGCATTGATTACCACGCAGGGATTTCGCGATGTGATCGAAATGCGCAGTGAATCGCGCTTCGAGCAGTATGATCTTAATTTGGTGTTACCAGAACCGCTGTTACCTCGCCAACAGCGTTATACCGTTGAAGAACGTATTGGTGCCCAAGGCGATGTTTTAATCCCCTTGCAACGTCAGGCGGTTGAGAATCTGATCGACAGCATTAAAGATTGTGGTTATGAAAGCATTGCTGTCGGTTTAATGCATTCATACTTGAATAGTGCCCATGAAACTATGATTTGTGATGTTATTGCTGCAAAAATGCCAACCGTAGCCATCTCCTTGTCCTCAGAAGTGTCGCCACAAATGCGGGAGTACGAACGCTTTAACACTGTGGTTGCTAACGCCTATATCAAACCCATGATGAAGAGCTATCTCGATCGATTGGACGGGCAGTTGCGCATAGAGGGGGTTGAAGGTTCGATTTTTTTAATGCATTCGGGTGGTGGCCTTATTTCGTTAGAGTCTGCCGCCGACTTCCCGGTCAGACTGGTTGAATCTGGTCCGGCAGGTGGAGCCGTTTTTGCAGCCAATATTGCGGCTCAATATGGTCTCGATAAAGTGCTATCGTTTGATATGGGTGGGACAACCGCAAAAATCTGTTTAATTAAAAATCAAACTCCAAAAACCAGCCGGGTTTTCGAAGTCGCTAGAACTTATCGGTTCAAAAAAGGCTCAGGCATGCCAATCTCGATACCGGTAATCGATATGGTGGAAATAGGTGCGGGTGGTGGATCACTCGCACAGGTTGATTCTATGCGCCAAATTAGAGTAGGGCCTGAATCGTCGGGTTCTGAACCTGGACCGGCTTGCTACAACCGTGGTGGTGATCGCCCTGCAGTGACCGATGCTGATTTGGTATTGGGTAAAATTGATCCTGATAATTTTGCAGGTGGCACGATCAAACTCAATACTGAGCAGTCAAAACTAGCATTACACAATACGCTCGGTAATGTACTCAATATGGATGCTCAGACTGCTGCCTATGGCCTGTGCGAAGTAGTCGATGAAAACATGGCAAATGCGGCTCGCGTGCATGCCGTTGAAAATGGTCAAGATTTGACAGACTACACCATGATCGCCTTTGGTGGTGCAGCCCCCTTACATGCAGGTCGGTTGTGTGAAAAACTAGGTGTGACTCGTTTATTGGTGCCATCAGGTGCGGGTGTGGGATCAGCGATTGGATTTTTGCGAGCGCCCTTTAGTTTCGAAGCGAACCGCAGTGTTTACATGCGTTTGTCTTACTTTAAACCCGATATTATTCGGCAACTGTTATCCGAGCTTGAAGTGGAGGCAACTGGATTTGTGCGTTCTTGTGATGCCGATGCACCGATATTAGCCGAATATAAAGCTTATATGCGTTACACCGGACAGGGTGAGGAGCTGCCCGTTTTATTGACAAAAGATCAGGCGATGAGTCCAGATCCAAAAACGTTTAAAGTACTGTTTGAAAAAGACTATATCGATTTATTCGGCCGTGTTGTCGAGGGTATGGATATCGAAATTACGGTTTGGTCTGTTAACTCAACTACCTTAGCTGAAACGGTTGCGCCAGCCAAAAAACTAAATGAATTTACTGAGGCGGTATCGATGTTGCAACGACCCGTGTTTGATCCAATATTAGAACAGTTTGTGCAGGCTTCAATTTTTCAGCGTGAGTCATTACAACCGGGCTGTAGGGTCTTCGGGCCAGCAGCAATAGTGGAAGACGAAACTACGATTATTTTGCCATCGAGTCGGCAGGCCGTTTGCCAGCTCGATGGCTGTATCGATATTACAGAAGAAGCTTTGTAATGGTACAAAATACAACCGCTGTTGCAAACCAAGTGATGTGGAATCGTTTAATATCTGTGGTCGAAGAACAGGCGCAAGCATTAATTCGAACGGCCTTTTCACCCTCCGTGCGAGAAGCGGGTGATCTGTCTGCTGGCATCTACGACACCCAAGGTCAAATGCTGGCGCAAGCCGTTACGGGCACTCCAGGGCACGTCAACGCAATGGCCGATGCAGTCGCCCATTTCATTCGTCGCATCGGAGTCGAAAATATATTTGAAGGTGATGTTTATATAACCAACGACCCTTGGGAAGGTACAGGACATTTGCATGACATAACGGTTGTAACACCGGCTTTTCATCGGTCAAAACACGTTGGTTTTTTGGGTTGTACCGCGCACATTGTTGACATTGGTGGTCGTGGGTTTGGCGCAGACGCTAATTCGATTTATGAAGAGGGGCTTTATATCCCCATCATGAAACTTGCCGACAAAGGTCAGGTTGATAAAACGCTGATTAATCTCGTACGAGCCAATGTACGTGAGCCTGATCAAGCGATTGGCGACTTTTTTGCGCTCACCAGTTGTAACGAAATTGGTCAACGTCGATTAGTCGATATGATGACAGAATTTGGTTTGACCCATCTGGATGATATCGCCAGTTTTATTCTGGACAATTCGCATAGAGCAACGCTTGAATGCATCGCTGCATTGCCGCTGGCTAAAGCCAAGGGTGAAATGAGAATAGATGGTTATAGTCACCCAGTAGACTTAAAGGTATCTCTAGAATTCCAAAAAGATCGGATTTTATGTGATTTTGAAGGCACTTCTGGATTGGATAAAAAAGGCATCAACGTGCCGTTGGTTTATACTAAGGCGTATGCCTGCTTTGCACTCAAGTGTGCAATCGCACCGGACATTCCAAATAATGCTGCATCCTTGGCCCCATTTAAAATAACAGCTCCAGTAGACTCGATAGTGAATGCGGTTCACCCAGCGCCAGTGGCATTAAGGCATGTCATTGGGCATATGATTCCTGACGCGGTATATGATGCCTTGGATAAAATACTGCCCAATACTGTGCCAGCGGAAGGGGCTGGAACATTGTGTAATTTTCAGCTTTCATTACGACCCAGAACCGATCTATCAACACCAATCAAAGGCGTTAGATCAGAAGTATTAACCTTTAACTCAGGTGGTTCAGGCGCCCGTCCCGGAGCGGATGGTCTGAACGCAACGGCTTTTCCATCTGGCGTGATGACGATGCCTGTAGAAGCGACCGAACATACTGGTCCAGTGATTATTTGGCGTAAAGAGCTGAGGCCCGATAGTGGGGGAGCAGGTCGACATCGAGGCGGATTGGGGCAATATATGGAAGTTGGAGCTTCAGAAGGCTACGAGTTTGACTTTTCTGCCATGTTTGATCGGGTCGACCACCCAGCACGGGGCAGGCAAGGGGGTGATAATGGTGCTGCAATGACTATATCTCGTAGTGATGGCACGCCAATGAAAGGCAAAGGAAAACAGTTTGTGCCAGCAGGTGATCGTGTCATGTTAGCCATGCCAGGTGGTGCAGGTTATGGTGATGTGGCCGACAGAGATCCAACTTTGGTCAAAAAGGATTTAGTGCGTGGTTATATTTCTGCAGCTGTCGCCAAACAAGATTATGGTATGAGTGAGGCTGAGGTTAAAGATACAATGTTAGCTATTAAAGCCGAATAACTCTGATATGACGTTTTCTACTCATTTACCTACTCTTTCCCCAACAATGTCGAGCTATGATGTTGTCATTGTTGGTGGTGCCATGTATGGCTCTTCGGTATCTTGGTTCTTAGCAGATAATCCTGACTTTAATGGATCGATTCTAGTTGTCGAACGCGACCCTAGTTATATGGCCTGTTCGACTGTGCATACTAATAGCTGTATACGTCAACAATTTTCACGTGAAATTAATGTACGTATATCTCAGTTTGGTGCTGATTTTGTGAAAAATCTTCGTCAATACATGGGTGAGGATGTGCGAGTACCCAACCTGCCAATTCACAGTTATGGTTATCTCTATTTGGCCGATAGTGAAGCATTCTCTTCTGTTTTAAAAGAAAGCCAGCAGGTACAAGCCGCATGTGGCGCAGGCACTAAAATACTAAGTGCACAAGACATTAAGCACGACTACCCGTTCTACAATGTCAAGGATATCGTGTCGGGCAGTCACAATCGCATAGACGAAGGTTACTTTGATGGCGGCACTTTATTTGAATGGTGGCGACGTTCAGCAAAAGAAAAAGGTGTCGAGTTCGTTGGTAACGAAGTGGTTTCAATGCAACGAAATAATCAGGGGAGTCGAGTCGAGAGCGTAACGCTTAAATCAGGTGAGGTTGTTAGTTGTGGAACAATCATCAATGCCTCTGGGCCAAGAGCGGTCTTGACATCTCGTATGGCTGGCATTGAACTGCCCGTCGAGCCACGTAAACGTTTCACCTTTATATTTGATGCGGGGCAGCCACTTGACCGAGACTTGCCGTTAACTATTGACCCAACAGGCGTACATATGCGGACCGATGGCCAGTATTATCTGGCAGGTTGTGCTCCAGATGTGGATTTGGCCGTTGACTATGATGACTATGAGCCAGATCATAATATCTGGCAGGAAAAAGTCTGGCCCATTATTGCAAATCGTATTCCACAATTTGAAGCGATCAAACTGGTGAATTCTTGGGTTGGCCACTATGCCTTTAATACATTCGATCAAAATGCGATTATTGGCTACCATTCGCAGGTAGAAAACTTCATATTGGTGAATGGTTTTTCTGGCCATGGACTACAGCAATCGCCAGCCATAGGTCGTGGCATTTCTGAGTTAATTACTTACGGTGAGTATCGAGCGTTAGACTTATCGCCTTTTAGCTTTGACCGAATTCAACGTAACGAGCCTTTTAATGAGAAAGCTATTATTTGAGATGACCCATTATGTTTGCGCAGGGAATGACCCACCTAATTTAGAAAAATAAATATTGAGAGGATTAATTAATGAAGAAAATAGTACTTACCGGTGCCGCAGGGCGACTTGGCTCATACTTACGAGAGCCTCTGACCAAAATGGCTGATCAACTGGTTTCATCAGACCTGGCAGACGACATTGGAAAACTATATCTGGGTGAAACCTATCAGCGCGCTGACTTAGCTAAATATGACGACATACACGCCCTGCTGGAAGGGGCCGATATGGTAGTTCACTTCGGCGCAATTGGTGACGAAGCTCCTTTTGATGACATTCTTCAAGCCAATATTATTGGTGCTTACAACATTTGGGAGGCTGCCCATCAACAAGGCTTAAAGCGAGTTGTTTACGCCAGCTCAATTCATGCCGTTGGTATGCACAAGAAAACAGTTTTTATCGGCACAGACGCCCCGCATCGACCAGATACATTTTATGGTCTAGCCAAATGCTTTGCAGAGGATCTTGGCAGTCTGTACTGGGACAAACGGGGAATGGAGTCAGTTTGTATGCGCATTTTGTCCTGTGCCCAAGTGACTAATACGCGTGCACTTGGCACCTGGCTATCATATGACGATTTAATTCAATTAGTTGAAAGAGCAATCGATACGCCTGTGACAGGTTTCTCAGTGGTTTACGGTGTATCCAATAATGACCGCGCCCCAGTAGATAACGCAAAAGCCAGCTTTTTAGGGTATCGGCCCAAAGATAATGCTGAACAGTTCGCAACCAAAATTTTGGCAGAGCAGCCTGCGGTTAATATTAATGATGCTGCTCTTACCTGTCACGGTGGCCCGTTTGCAACCACTAACTTGGGCTCTAGTGGTCTGGCAACGATGACAATTATTAACGATGCTAAAACGAACTGACTGATTTTCCTTAAATAACGTCCGATATAGATAGTCTTTTGTTATACGCTTTTCTATTTAATTCAATTTAAGTATCATTATCATCACTTCAACTGAGGTGATGATATGAAATTAAGGCAATTAGAGGCCTTTAAGGCGACGATTCAATCAGGTTCCATTACTGGCGCCTCAAAACTTTTATACATTTCACAACCAAGCGTCAGCCGACTGATTAGTGATCTTGAGCAATCTGTAGGCTTTCCGCTTTTTTTGCGTGTTGGCCGACAGGTGGTAGCGACGGTTGAGGCCCGACGTTTTTATCAAGCAGTCGAAGGCATGTTTATAGGCGTTGACCGTCTTAAAGAAGTGGCCGACTCGATTAAGACAACGGCTGGTGGTGTGGTTTCCTTTGGTGTGATTTCAGCTTTTTCTCAGGTCGTGATGCCGCAAGCGGTAAAAAATTTATATCAACGCTGGCCCGATATCCGAATTATGGCTCATGTGCGTAATACTCCAGGTATTGTTGATGCCGTCAGAATGCAACAGTTTGATATTGGCATAGTGGGGCGTGCACCCCCTTTTGAAGGTGTTGAGGTGCTGTTTCAAACCTCGTTTCCTTACGTTTGCCTACTGCCCGAAACCCATCACCTAGTAGCGAAAGGTAAAGAAATCGATTTAATCTCCATTGCTGAGGCAGAAAAATTCATTACCTATGGCGGCGCCTTTCCAGATGAAATGATGGACATGTCCCCCCAGCTAGCCGAAAAACTTCGTCAAAATTCACGTCTTTCAGCTGTTAACATGCCCGTTGCAGCGTCGCTTGTACGAGAGACCGGTGCGCTGGCCATTGTTGATCCTTACACCGCTAAAATTGCCAAAAAGTTGGGGGGTGTATCTAGTTTGCCGATAAAACAAAAGTTGACCTATAACATTGCCATTATCACCAGAGGGCTCGACACTTTGTCATTAGAAGCCAAAGAACTGACAAAAGCCTTTGTCGAGAGTCTTGAGGAAACTACCATCTAAAGGGATAGTTTTTCAGTGCATAATCACTATGAAGACACTTTATAATTAGACCCTAAAATTAGCGATGGAGAATACGTAAACAAAGGCGTCTCAATGCAAATACCTCATTCTTAAAAAACTGGCAAAACGTGGAATTCCATTTTGGGTTAGTCCAAAATAACGATAGGTTATCACTGAGCCGATTGGTGGTGGGTTAGCTCGTTCAAAATCAGAAAAGCCCGTTCCTAACTTAAATCGTCGTTGGTCATTAGTCTCGACTAATAGTGAGCCAAGCATACCAGTGTATTTACCTTTCCCTTGATAATGTTCAATGACCGTAGCCTCTGCATCATTGGATTGCTTTAGTTTAAGCAAATCGTCGCTACGGCTGCCGTGATAGAGCGACGAACCTCTGTGTAACATCAAGCCCTCACCTTTATTTTTGACTATATGATCCAGCTTCTCTAACAAAACCTCGTGGTCGTCGAGCTTAAATTGCACAACGGGTAAAATATGACGACGGTTGGCCTCTTTGACAATCGATTTAATGGCATCAATGCGGAGGTCAAAAATTAACTCACTAGCGGGCAGGTCAAAGATTAAATACTTAACGAGACGCCAATCGTCCTCATTGATATGATGGCTTCTAACAATTCCTGAGAGTCGATCGAACTGACCACGGCCTAACCAAAGTTCACCATCAAGAGGTGTTTTGGGTAACGCCGCCACAAACCAAAGTGGTGTTTGAATTACATTACCTTGTCGAGACATTATCTGGGTTCCATCCCAATAACCCCGAACACCATCAAATTTTTCACTTACCCAATACTGAGACAAGTCTATTTGATCATGGTAACGGTTTGCCAACTGTAATTCAGGAACCTTGTTTTTAGCGGATACGCCAGTGAATAAGATAACCAGCAGGAAAAAGCTAATTAGACGACAACGTTGCACAGTTTATTCACTCCTTGAATCTTGCAATACCTTGTACGATACAGTAAAACTGGATAATCAATAGACTTTACTAATTATTACGAGAACACTGTCCCATTTGAAAAGTCAGTATTGGCAAACAGTATTTTCATGTTGACGGCAGTTTAAATAGTTGTATTAATTGGGGTGATGGGGAGTATTCATTAACAGTGTAGCGATTGAATCAATTAAAATAAAAATGGACTTTAGTTTTAAAATTAACCAGTATAAACGTCATTGTATTTCAAGATTAGTTTAAAATGATGGGTCATGCAAAACAAAGTTAGCTTGTGGGTCTGTTTCAATGGCTCCTGGTCGTATACCTCTTACTGAAGAAATGGCAATTTTGGGTGTCTTATTAAATGCACTTAAAATTTTTGCAGCGATCATCCCGCTCCGACCAAGCCCTGCTGCACAATGAATTATAATCTTTCCCCCTGCGCGAAGAGACTGCAAAATCTTTTCACCATCCTTCTTCCATGCTGCGTTAAATTCCACACCGGGAACGTCCATATCTGGAATTGGCAAATGATAGCATTGCAAACCAGTAAGCTTTATTTCTTCAATTATATTAGGTACGCCAAGGCGGTCAAAATCTTTTTTTTCAAGTAGAGTCAGAACTGAATCTGCACCCCATTCTGCAATTATGGCAAGATCTTGTTGTAAGTTTCGTTTCCATATTTGACCCAGTTTGTCTGTATGGTTCCGACCGGGGCATGGTGTTATCCCAATCAAACCCTTATTTGGTAATTCTAAAACAGCAATGTTTAAAGGTCCTTCCAGTTCGTTGGTAAGAATTTCTTGTATATTGCTTTTGTTCGGTTTTATGTTATTACCGTTTGTCATTATTAGACGTAGTCTCGTTTACTAGTAGTGAACACATTGTGATCTTGAAGATTGGTTCTAGTGACTTTAAAGTTTAAAAGAGGAAGCGCAAACTGCGCTTCCATAAAAGTAAATCCTGATATTAATGGAACACTCAATCCTAAATATCAGGTTGCACCCTTAGGTACTATTAAAACATTGACGGTTTCATATAACTTACCCAGTCATTCATTAGGATTTGGGTTCAGTCTTTGTATCAAACCTTTTACGCCATTCGCTGATGATGCGTGATTTGTTTTCAGCGGCCCAAACGAAATCATTATTGATCATTTTCTCTTGCACTTCTGGTGGAAAATGTTCACGCCATGGGTCGTCTCTTCGCGTAACGCCTGGCATGGCAACGACCGAAGCAGTTGCCGCATATATAACCATTGCTTCGTCAGAAATTGCCCAGTCAAGAAATTTTTTCGCATCAGAAGGATTTTTTGTACCGGTCATAATCGATGCAGCTTGCATTTCCCAACCAATACCTTCTTCTGGAATAATGATCTCAATAGGTGCTCCTTTTGATTTTAATTTAGCGCCTCTAAATGGCCAAGATATTCCAATTGTAAACTCACCTGCCGCAGCTTGTTTGCAAGGCTTTGAACCTGAATGTGTGTAAAGCGCAATATTTTCATGCAGCTTTTCCATAAAAACCCAGGCCTTTTCTTCACCTAAAATCTGAATCCAGGCGGAAACATCAAGAAAACCTGTACCAGAAGAAGCTGGGTTGGGCATGGTAATATGGCCTTTATAAATCGGATTCAAAAGGTCGTCCCAGCTTTTGGGAATCGGAAGGTTATGCTTTTTGGCTTCAATGGTGTTCATACATACAGCACCTGCCCAACCATAAATTCCGGTCCAGTGAGCGGGGCTCTGCTTGTCACGATAGCGTTGATCGAGTTTTTCCACGCCCTTGGGTGTGTAGGGGTCAAACATACCTAATTCATCCATACTAAGCATGCTGGTTCCAGCCATTGCGTAAAGTACATCGGCTCTTGGATTATCTTTTTCTGCCATTAATCGGGCATGAATAATACCAGTAGAATCACGCACCCAATTGACTTGGATATCTGGAAATTTTTTATTAAATGCGTTACCTACCAGTTTGAGCTTATCAGCGTCCATTGCGGCATAAATGGTGAGTTCACCTGCAGATGAAATGGTCGGTGTGAGCACCATGGCCCAAGCGAGCAATACAAGCCGTATTAAGGCTTTGGTTTGAAAGAATTGACTGTATTTGTACATTGTGTCCTCCTAATTATTTTAAATTATCTGCTTGAAAAGTTGCACCCCCTAGAATTGAAAGTTCAGTGGACGTCTTTATCAAGGTTCAAAACTTATAAGCTAAACTTAATGTTATTGCAAGAAAAAAATAAAATCAAGTCCATAGGAGTTTCAGTGGATAGCTTTCTAATAAGCTTTTACTTTGGCGTTATTAACGGCCTCAATGTGCACTTATGACTGAATTAAATAAGGTTTTAACTCATGTCGAATTAGCTCTAGAATGTGAGCTGCATGGGGTAGCTTTAGGCTTCTATGAGATAGTTTAATTAAATAATGAATCATAATTTCTGGCTTGAAAGCTCTGGCGCAGAGGGACGGGTCGTTCAGTGCTAAGAAAGAGAAGGGGTCTGTCCAGCCGACGATACCCGAGTGTTTGACAATTTGGCAAACGGCAGAATATTGATTGGTTTCAACAGCTGAATGCCATTCAACGCCTTGATCATGAAACGCGTTCCTCAATGCTGCTGTTGTGGGGTGATTGTAGTAGAGCGAAGCTACTTTCCTGCCATCTAGGTCTTTAGGGTAAATGACTTCTTTATCCGCTAACGAGTCATTTTTGGGAAATATACACAGGCTTGGAACAGAGAAAACTTCACCTCCGTCTGAAATAGAGCTGTCTTTTTCTGCCAGTCGATTGATTTCATAGATGCCTAGGTCAAAGATTTGAGACTTGATTAATTCATGGGCTTCATGGGAGTGAAAGGCCTGAGACGATATCATCATATCAGGATACTCTCGGTTGAATTTTGCAATCACCGAGGGCAATAAGCTGTTAGAAATACTAGGTGATGAAGCGATTCGAAAATTACCAGTCGATAGATTTTTGATTTCTAATGCGGCGAGTTTCGCTCGGTCCATTGAGTCAAGTACCTGTTTAGCTGCAATAAGAAAGCTTTCACCCTGAGGGGTAGGTGATACCTTTCCACGGTTTCGCTCAAGGGCTGAAAATCCGAGCTCCTGTTCCAGAGTGGTAATCAATTGACTAACGGCTGATTGCGACACTTTAAGCAACTTGGATGCTTTGGTTAGTGTGCCAAACTCGATGGCGTACTTGAGTGCTAGTAATTGTCTTTGATTCATATTATTTAATTTAATATATTAGTTTTACTTATAACTTTAATTTATCATAACTACCCACCAATATATATAGCTGATATAGTTCATTTATATTATGGTCATGATTAGTTCAGTAATTATGCTATTCCAATTTAACTTTAGAAAAAGATGTGAACATGAGAGCCGAATCGACTAAATCATCAAACAGCTACCTCAGCCTATCAGGCGTTAGTAAATATTTTGGACCTTTCGCGGCCTTAAACGACGTGTCATTTGAAATAACTGAGGGCGAGTTTATTTGTTTTTTAGGACCTTCGGGTTGTGGTAAAACCACATTGTTGCGTTGCATTGCAGGACTTGAGACGCAAAACGAAGGAAAGATCGTCTTAAGGGGGAAGGATATTTCATGGCTTCCACCTTCAAGCCGAGATTTTGGTATTGTTTTTCAGTCTTATGCGTTATTCCCCAACTTAAAAGTTAGTGACAATATAACCTATGGGTTAGTCAATCAAAAAATCTCTACTGCTGCAATTCAGGCTAAATGTAGTGAGCTATTAGAGCTAGTTGATCTTTCTGAACACGTTAATAAATACCCAGCCCAACTTTCTGGTGGGCAACAACAACGAGTTGCGCTTGCACGCGCACTTGCAACTTCGCCAGGACTACTTTTGCTAGACGAACCCCTGTCAGCATTAGATGCAAAGGTGCGTAGTTATCTGCGGCGAGAAATTCGAGAAATTCAAAACAGGTTAGGAGTGACCACGGTTATGGTGACTCACGATCAGGAAGAAGCGCAATCGATGGCAGATCGGATCATCGTTATTAATGAAGGTCGAATAGAACAATCTGGAACACCCAGTGAAATTTATAATCATCCTGCAACGCCGTTCATCGCTGATTTTATTGGCACGATGAATTTTATTCCCGCAGTAGTGGCCAGCTCAAATTCAGTCGACTGTAAAACTGTTTCATTAAAATGTGATACTAAAAACTTTTCAATTGGATCAAAGTTAAGTTGTGCGATCCGCCCTGAAGACGTCATTGTAGGAAATATTTCCGACCAATCGGAAAACACAATCGATGCAACAATAATTGCAGTTGAAAACCTTGGATCTTTTTCTCGCCTGTTCCTAAGAGCACCAGTATTGGACTCGTCAGAATTTATAGTAGATGTACGAAAAGATGCTGCAAACCAGCACTCAACCGATTGGTCTCCAAACAAAACTGTTCAGATACAAATACCAGTGAATAGTATTCGAATTTACCCAGTGGAAACCTGACTCATGGCAACTACAGTACCGACTTCCATTCATCGAGTGGGTCGACTAAAACTTGATCGTGATGACTGGATTATTCGTGGCCTGCTGCTTGGCTTCACAGTGCTGTTGATAGTCGCTTTGGTTATCCCTCTCTATATGTTGATTTCGCGTAGCTTCCACGATGCCAGTGGGGAATTTATTGGCCTCGCTAACTATGTGCTCTATTTCGAAACACCTGCGCTATTTTTATCCATCAACAATAGTTTTTTCATCGCAACTGTCAGCACAATAATCTCTGTAAGTTTGGCTTTTTTTTATGCCTATGCTCTAACTCGAACCTGTATGAAGTTCAAGGGGTTCTTCAAGGTAATGGCCTTAGTTCCGTTACTAAGCCCCGGTATTCTGAAGGCGATTGCCTTGGTTTACTGGTTTGGCAATCAAGGTTTACTGAATGAGTGGTTATTGGGTTACAGCATTTATGGCCCCATTGGTATTGTTATGGGATCTGTGTTTTGGACTTTTCCACATGCTGTTCTAGTTATAGCAACTGCCATGGCACTTTCTGATCTGCGTTTGTACGAAGCGGCAGATGTAATGAAAACTAGTCGAATGAGAACATTCTTCACCATTACATTGCCCGGTATTCAGTACGGCTTAATTAGTGCATTTATTATTGTTTTTATTCGAATATTTACTGACTTTGGTATACCAAAGGTAATTGGTGGAAATTATAATGTGTTAGCTACTGATATTTATAAAGAAGTGGTCGGGCAGCAAAATTTTGAAATGGGTGCGGTAGTGTCTGTCGTCTTATTAGTTCCGGCCCTTATTGCTTTTGTGATTGATCGAATAGTGACTCGAAAACAAGTTGCGGCCTTAACTTCTAGATCTGTACCCTACGCGCCTAAACCCAATAAATGGCTTGATGGTAGCCTGGTCATTTATTGCTCGTTAATTACTGTTTTAATGTTTTGTGTCCTTGGTATGGCCCAATTCGCTTCAATGGTAAAGTTTTGGCCTTATAACTTGGAACTCACCTTGGATCACTATCAGTTCGACTTGATCGGTGTAGGCTGGGAGAATTTTTTTAACTCGATCTGGTTAGCTTTTAGTGCCTCTGTGTTTGGAACTTTTATTGTCTTTCTGGGTGCCTATTTGGTAGAGAAGCCTCGTCAGGGTCAAGACACCATGATTCGTCAGATAATTCAGTTTTTAGCAATGCTGCCGCTCGCTGTACCGGGTCTGGTACTAGGGTTGTCGTACCTCTTTTTTATTAACAGTCCCAGTAACCCATTTGGTTTTTTATACGGCACAGTGGCCATCTTAGCAATCAGTACTGTTACACACTACTACACTCCAACTCACCTGATGGCAGTGACTGCTCTTAAACAAATGGATCGAGAATTTGAGGCTGTTTCTGCCTCGTTAAAGGTACCACTTACGAAGAGCTTTTGGCGTATTACCGTCCCCGTTTGCATGCCAGCTATTCTTGATATATCGATCTATTTATTCCTCAATGCTATGACCACAGTGTCTGCTATTATTTTCATTTACGGCCCTATGAGCGAAGTAGCGTCAATTGCTACTATCCACATGGACGAGGCAGGTGAAACAGCATCTGCAGCAGCTATGGGCATGCTGATTGTCTATGCTTGTTTAATTGTCCGCATATTGCATGGATTTATTTCAAACAAAATATTAAATCGACTCCAAGAATGGCGTCATAGATAAAATTAGAGCGAAATTCGGCATAAGACACTGTTTATAGTTAACAATCATCGCTCATAATTTTCATTATTGGGACTTTCGAACCCTCTTTAGGCTAGAGGGGTAATAGCCTAGACTATTGCACTTTGCAGATTAGTCGCTGATCTTAACCATTGATTTTAAGTGTAATCTTTAATCAGGTTCTGTGGTCGAACCCAATATGAAAAATCGGGTGCGTTAAAAGCTTCAAGTGCTTCGGGACGATCAGGGTTGAGTATATTGGGTCGGGTAATGCCTTCAAGAAATTGCGTATCAAATATCTCTTCACAACCAGCGGTAAACTCAAATAAACCAATTTGCTTGCCGGTTTTAATGTTAACTATAGCGATGCCGCACAACAGTTTGTCGTGCTTATCCTGTACTGGCATGCCACCAAATATATTGGACTCCCGGATCTTGCATAAACCAATAATAGCGTGGTTATCAACAAAAGACAGACCCCGTAAATATCCTGGTAACTGACACACAACGTCGTGGCTATTTTTTTCTGGGTCAAAGCGCAGCAATTCACCACCGCCTGAGTTCAGCACGTAGAGATGTTTGCGGTAATACCGTGGAGAGTGCGGCATGGCAAGATCACGCATTACCACCTCATTAGTTTTAATGTCAATCACAACACCACTGTTGGCCTTATTCTCACGCCAACCGCCGGGTGTGTCGGTTTGACCTAAACAAGTCACGTATCGTGGTCTATCTTTAACAATCGCTAGCCCATTTAAGTGACAACGATCCTCGGGGGCAAGTGCACTAACGAAGCTCGGCTGCCATTGTGGAACAAAAGAACAGTTATCACTTAGTTTGGCGAGGCAACTAAAACGGGTATTGACGATCCACAAGCCGTCATTACAAAAGGCAATATCATGCACATTTAAATCACTTGTATGCCACGACACCTTGGGTAAATAGAGCGCGTCATATTGCCCTGTTTTTTTGTAACTGCGAGCCAGTACTGGGTCATTAGCATGAATGGTAATGTTATTGCGGGTCGCTAGCGCCAGTTTTTTACCCGACACATTAAACCCCATAGGCTTGTCATACTGGCGCATTAACAGCGTCAACTGCTGACCATCCCAGCCTATCATGAGTAATTTACCCGCCTGATAGGTGCTCACCACGAGGCTCCCTTTACTGTGAGATAGCCATTCGATAAAGCCAGTATCAGGGACACACTGGACTGACTGACCTTGGGGTTGGCTTTGTAATAAGTTATTTTTGGACATATTATTGGCTTCTAGAAAAGAA